>Ga0316222_1000442_pt1 | contig 64357 bp, 59 predicted proteins | sample TBH18011metaG_FD_206008 | JGI IMG/M metagenome (GOLD analysis project Ga0316222, IMG submission 206008) | Freshwater microbial communities from Trout Bog Lake, Wisconsin, USA - TBH18011 | ecosystem: Environmental > Aquatic > Freshwater > Lake > Hypolimnion/Profundal zone | place: USA: Wisconsin... | reverse complement strand
GCATCCCACCCCATGAACTGCATGACCTTGCGGTCATACGGGCTACAATTGTTACGGCTCGCTGCAGAAGTGACGCAAACCACGTAACGACAAAGACACTACACCCGGCTATCCTACCGCCACCGTAGGATCCCGCCCGCGCTGCCGCCGAGGAAGTGCTGCTCGATCCGGCCATCGTCACCGCCAGCCCGGAGGCCTACGCCGCCTTCCTGGCTCGGCTCGACATGGCCCCGCAGCCGAGCGACCGCCTGCGCAAAACCATGCAGACGCCAGCGCCGTGGGATAGAGTGTGAGCCTTTCCGCGCCCGAACCGCTGGGGCCGCATCACGTTCTCAGCACGTTCCAATCGGGACAAGAGAGCCTCGACCACTGGCTGAAACGGCGCGCGCTCAAGAACCAGTTCAGCGGTGCCGCCCGCACCTTCGTCGCCTGCGACGCTCACCGTGTGGTGGCCTATTACGCCTTGGCCTCCAGCGCAGTCGTAATCGCAATCGATGCCGCGCCGGGGCACTTCCGCCGCAACATGCCCAACCCGATCCCCGTGGTTGTGCTCGGGCGACTGGCGGTGGATCAGTCGCGGCACCGCCAAGGCGTCGGGCGCGCATTGGTGCGCGATGCCGCGCGCCGGGTGCTGCAAGCAGCGGACGTCATCGGCATTCGCGGGCTGCTGGTGCACGCACTCACCAGCGAGGCAAAAGCGTTCTACGAGCGGATCGGTTTCGATCCTTCCCCACTCGACCCGATGATCCTGATGATCACCCTGGCCGATCTTCGGGCCGTCGGCTGACCCGACACGTCACCCCCGTAAATCCCCGCAATTGAGCCCTCCTCCCCGCCGCCGCAGGATCAAACCCCACCCAGGATGATCCGCCGTGCTGCACATCTCAAACGTTGTCGTATTTGACAACGGTCACCCATGCGGGTAAAAATCATCCGCGAGATCAGTTGGGTGAAAGCCGCGCGCAAGGATTACGTCGGCTTTCCGATTGAGGCGCAGCGCGCGTTCCGTCGTGCGTTGACGATGTTGGCCGAGGGCGGGATGCCGGAGATTGCCAAACCGCTCAGCGGCTTCGGATCCGGCGTGATGGAATTGGCGTTGCGGTACCAAGGCGATGCATTTCGCCTCGTCTACGCCTTGCAGATCGGGGACGACTTATGGGTGATTCACGCCTTCCAGAAGAAATCCACCTCCGGGATCAAAACCCCGCGACCGGACATCGAGCTGATCCAGACGCGACTGATGCGGCTACGAGTGCAGCTGAAACCGACGAAGACGATTTTGAACTGATCCGGGGCAGCGGCAACATCTTTCGCGATTTTGGCGACCCCGATGCCGACCGCGAGCAACTGCGCTGCGTGCTCGCCGCGCGGATCATGGAGGTGATGGACAATGAACACCTCACCGTCCGGGCCGCCCATGAACGCACCGGGTTCGCGGCTGCGGATTTCTCGCGCATTCGGCGGGCGAAGTTGCAGCGTTTCACCATCGACCGGCTGATGACCATGCTCGCCCGGCTCGGCCAAGATGTGGAGGTTCAGGTCACCGTCACCCCCCGCGTGGCAGCACAGGTATAGGGCGAGTCAGCGCAACCCGCCCCGCCCCACGCCTCAGAACGACGACGGCGAGGCCAGCGGTTTCGCCTTGTCGACCACGTAGATCGACAGCACTTTGGTTTTCTTCGGGCCAGCCTTCAGCGCGTGCGTCGTCTCGCTCGGCACCTGGAAGGTGTCGCCCGGTCCCACAGCGCGGTCGGATTTGCCCTTCATCTGGAAGGTGCCGCCACCTTCGAGAATATAGGCGGTCTCCACCCCCGGATGGGTGTGCGGCGGCACGTAGAAATTGGCGTCGATATCAACCAGCATCTGTATCGTGGCCAGCTTGTCGCCCGGCTCCTCGATCCGGTTGAGTTGGTTGCGCACCAAGCCTGGGCTTTGGGCGCTCACATTGGTGGCCTTGAGGCCCGCCACGCACAACGCGCAGCCGGCAAAGAAGCGACGTGAGATCATTATTGTTTTTCCTTCTGTCACGCCGGAAGCGTAACGGAAGGATGCCGCACTCGGCAAGAAAATCAGATCGCCCGGAACGTCATCACCAACACATCGCGATGCGCGGGCAGCGTCGGGTCAATTGGCTCGACGGCGGTGACGCCGTGAAACACACGATGATCGTCCACAATCGCGGCGTCCAGCGGATGGGTGAGGGTGAATTCGCCCAAATCGGTGCCGTCTGGAGCGTGGACGGTGGTGGTGCCGCTTTTGATGTTCTCGCGGCGGACCATCAGCACGAGCACGAAATCCACCCCGTCACGATGGCTGCCCTCCGGCGTCGGCTGGCCGGCCATGCCGGGGCTGGCTTCGATGCGGAATTGGTGGGTTTCGATGTGCCATTCGCGGCCCGGCACCAATTGGCCGAACAGGCCGTGACAGGCGCGCAGCACGGTTTGAAACGCGGCAGAATTGGCAATCGCATCCGGCGTTGCCTCAAACCAGCGCTCTACCCCACCGTTGAGGCGGTTGTAATCGGTGGTCTGGTAATGCGGCTGATGCGCCTCGCGCAGGATAGCCCCCGCCTCGGTGTGAAACACACCATAGCGACGCCTGCGATAGCGGCCGCCATCGGCCATGAATGCGTCCAGCGCCATGCCGTCCCAGCTTGCCGCCAGCGTGTCCCAATCGGACAGGCTGCCATATTGCTCCAGCCATGCCCGCGTGCCGGTGGCTTCGAGCAACGCAAAGCCCTCCCCGGACAGAGCGGCGGCGATCGGCTGGATGGGATTGGTCACAAGCTGGTCCTTACGGGATCTGACGCGGTATCTTACTGATAATGGTCTCCTGCGTGATGGTTTCCACGCCCAGCACGCGATGGCTGGTGATCGGCGATTCGATGGCAAGCTCGTCAAAGCGATGCTTGATGCGCCGGTTCATCTCGCGTGATACCGCCCAACGGCTGGTCGGCAGCGTCTTGATCCGGCAGCGCAGCATGTAGCCGAGGTCAAGGAAGTGATCGATGCCCATCACCTCCAAATCGGCCAGCACCATGCCACGCCACGGATGTTCGTTGCGCATATCGGCGGCAATTTCCTGCAGCAATTCGCTGATTTGATCGGGGTCGGCATTGGTGTGCAGGCTGATGTCGATCACCGCATAGGCGTAATCGCGCGTCATGTTCGTCACCGTCGTGACCGCACTGAACGGGACGATGTGCACGCTGCCATCCAGGGCGCGCAGGCGGATGGTGCGGATGGACAAATTCTCCACTGTGCCGCTCAGCCCACCGAGGGTGACGACATCGCCGACCTGCATGGTGTTTTCCAACAGCAGGAACAGGCCGGTGATGATGTCTTGCACCAGTTTCTGCGAGCCGAAACCGATGGCCAGACCGAGCACGCCGGCACCGGCGAGCAGGGGCGCGATGTTCACCCCGATTTCGCTGAGCACCACCAGACCGGAGATCACCACCACGCAGGTGAGCAGTGTGGTGCGCAGCATCGGCAACAGCGTGCGCAAACGGGCGGAGCGGGAGAGTTGGGCCGAGCGGTTGAGAGCGGCCAGATGGCGCTCGACACCGATATTGGCCAACTCCCACACCACCAGCGCCACGGCCAGAGTGGTGAGAATATTGCCGCCCGCATCGATCAGCCGGGCACCCATCGTGCGCGGGCCGAACCAGGCGAGCGAGTCCACCCCCGCCGCTTCCAGCACGCCGAGCACGCCCGCTACCGTCAGCGTCACATTCACCGCCGCCCGCACCACGCCGTGATAGGAGGACAGCCGCGATTCAATGCCCGGATAGCTCTCATCCAGCCCTTGGCTGGCGTCGAGCAGGCGTTCGAAGCTGTTGCGCAGCAGCAGATTGACCAGTCGCAGCACCGCACCGAGTGCGATGATTTCCACGGTGAAGGCGAGCAGACGGCCAAACCCGTCAGTGATGCCCAGCACCCAGACCAGCCACAAGGCCAGGAAATAGAACAGCACAAGGCGGTGCCAGCTTCCGGCGATGCCATTGCGCACCACCGCCAACGGCCCCTTCGCCCCCTCTGCCGCCCGCAGCACATGCTTCACCTGACGGCGCACCCGCAGCACGAGGCGGGCGAACAGCACGTAGGTCACTAAGGCGACCAGTTTGAGCAGCGCATCATGCGCCTGCCGCGTCAGGCCGAAGAGCAGTGCATCCTCTGACATCGCGTAGCCGCCAATCGCCAGGGCGGCGATGATGGCGATGTCGGCGGTGATCTGCCGCGCCGATTGGCTGTCCAGCGCCGTCAGCCGCAGCCGGGAGGCGGTGGGCGAGAAGATCATCGTTGCCACTGCCACCACCGCACGCCATGCGATGTAGCCGTTGATGACCGTGAGAATGACAAAGCGCGAGGTGATGTTGCCGGTCAGGCCCGCCGAATAGGCGGCAAACCCGATGGCAGGCACGGCGAGCACCGGCAGCAAATCAAGCAGCAAGGCACCGACGATATATGGCACGCGATGCAGCACCAGCATCAGCGTCGCTCGACGCCCACTCGCCTCGGTCTGGCCGTGTTCGGCCTCGTCCAGCCCCTGCACCTCCTCTGGCACCTCGTCGCCGGGTCCAGACGGCGCGTTGCGCCGCAGGGAGAGCAGCGGGGCGCGCAGAGCGTGGCGCAGCAAGCGTTCGGCAGCGAGGCCCAGCGCCATCACCAACGCCAGACGCCACGTCGCCGCCCAAATCGCGCGCTGCGTGTCAGGATCGGAGGCAACACGGCGCAGCCAGAGCCACAGTACCGGAAAATCCGTCACGTTCCGCGCCGTTTGCACCACTGTGTCGCGCAGATGTCCCAGCCCGGATTCAGCCCACACCAACAAAGCCGCCCCGACGCTGTTGGGCGAAAGCTGAATCGCGGGCGCTGCAACCGCCGGGGCGGGAACCACACCGGGAGCAGCCGCCGGTGCGGTGGCCAGTGGGGCTGCCAGAGGGGCTGCCAGAGGGGCTGCCAGAGGGGCTGCCAGTGGGGCTGCCGGAGGGGCTGCCGGAGCAGGCGCGACAGTCGGCGCAACAACTGGGGCCGAAACCGGCGCGGCTGTCGGCGCTGGGGCTGCTGGAACCGCCTGTGCAGCGGAGTCATCGGCAGAGGCAGCCGCCGTTAGCAGCAGCATGATTGCCAGCAGGCCCGCAGGCAGGCACAAACGCATCCGTCGCATAAGTTCCCCCGAATGGGTATCTGAGGGGTTCTTTAACAGAATTGGGGCAAATCGCAGGCATGGTGACGATTTTAGCAATCCTGACCGGCATCGGCATGCTCGGCACCTTCGGAACGCTGGTCGCAGGCATGATCGGCGTTGCCAATAAGAGCAACGATCCCGCCCGGTCCAACCGGCTCATGCGTCTGCGCGTGATCTGGCAAGGCGTAACGCTGGTGCTGTTTGTGCTATTGCTGCTTGCGATGCAGCATCACTCGGCATAGTGCGTTGTTGGAACGTCAGTGCAGTTTGCACGTGCGCTGATATCGAATAGTAGGTTTACGTATACGGAAGGGTTACGCATCGGTTTTCGGTGCACAGCCAAGAGAATTTCCGCAAAAGAAGCTCCCCGAGAGAAGTTATAGGGCACGCCATGAAGATCCTGGTCCCGGTCAAACGTGTGGTTGATTACAACGTCAAAATCCGAGTGAAATCGGATGGCACTGGTGTGGAAACCGCCGGTGTTAAGATGTCGATGAATCCATTCGATGAAATCGCTGTCGAAGAAGCCGTCCGCTTGAAAGAAAAAGGCGTGGCATCGGAGATCATCGCGGTCTCGATGGGCGCTGCTGCCTGTTCGGAGACTATCCGCACAGCGCTGGCGATGGGTGCCGATCGCGGCATTCTGGTTGAAAGCGACGTTGATCTGCAGCCGCTGGCGGTTGCTAAGATGCTCAAGGTGCTGGTTGAGAAAGAGCAGCCGCAGATTGTGCTGCTCGGCAAGCAGGCCATTGACGACGACATGAACGCCACCGGCCAGATGCTCGCCGCCCTGCTGGGCTGGGCGCAGGGCACTTTCGCTTCGAAGGTGACGCTGGAAGACGGCAAGGCGATTGTCACGCGCGAAGTCGATGGCGGTTTGGAGACGGTGGCGCTGGCGCTGCCTGCGATCATCACCACCGATCTGCGCCTGAACGAGCCGCGCTATGCCTCGCTGCCGAACATCATGAAGGCGCGCAAGAAGCCGATTGAGACGGTCAAGCCCGCCGATCTGGGCGTTGATCCCACCCCGCGCCTGACCGTTGTCAGCGTCGCCGAGCCGCCGAAGCGTCAGGCTGGCGTGAAGGTGAAGTCGGTGGCCGAACTCGTTGAAAAGCTCAAGACCGAAGCGAAGGTGATCTGATCATGGCCGTTCTCGTTCTCATCGACCATGAGGGTGGCAGCATCAAGCAGCCCTCGCGTTCCGCTATTGCAGCCGCCAGCAAGCTGGGTGACGTGCATGCGCTCGTGGCCGGCACCGATGCCTCCGTGGCTGCCGCCGCGGCTCAGCTCGCCGGTGTCTCCAAGGTGATCACCGCCGCCGATGCGGGCTATGACCACGCACTCGCCGAGTCGCTGGCCGATCTGATCGTGGCACTCGCCCCCGGCTACACCCACATCCTCGCCGCCTCGACGGCGACGGGAAAGAACGTGATGCCGCGTGTGGCCGCACTGCTGGATGTGCAGCCGATCAGCGACATCTCGGGCGTGATCGACGCTGATACCTTCATCCGTCCGATCTATGCGGGCAACGCGCTGGCCACCGTGAAAAGCAGCGACGCGAAGAAGGTGATCACCGTGCGCGCCGCCAGCTTCGACCCGGTGGCAGCCACCGGCGGTGCGGCCAGCACGGAAGCGGCGGCGTCGGTCGCGCTGTCCGGCCTGTCGTCCTTCGTCTCGGCGGAACTGTCCAAGTCGGAGCGCCCGGAACTCTCCGCCGCCCGCGTGGTGGTCTCTGGTGGGCGCGGCATGCAGAATGGCGAGAACTTCAAGCTGCTCGACCCGATTGCCGACAAGCTCGGTGCCGCTGTTGGTGCCTCGCGCGCGGCTGTGGATGCGGGCTTCGTGCCGAATGATTATCAGGTCGGCCAGACCGGCAAGATCGTGGCTCCGGAACTTTATGTTGCCATCGGCATCTCCGGCGCGATCCAGCATCTGGCGGGCATGAAGGACTCCAAAGTGATCGTCGCCATCAACAAGGACGAAGAGGCACCGATCTTCCAGGTGGCCGATTACGGTCTGGTGGCTGATCTGTTTGTGGCTGTGCCGGAACTGGCAGCGGAGTTGAACAAATGAGTGCCGTGGAGATCCGCAAGATTGGTGTGATTGGCGCAGGCCAGATGGGCAACGGCATCGCGCATGTCGCTGCCCAGTGCGGCCTTTCGGTGGTCATGCTCGACGTGAAGGAGGAAGCGCTGGCAAAGGCGCGGGCCACCATCACCAAGAACATGGACCGTCAGGTGAGCAAGGCTACGCTCTCCACTGAGGCCAAGGATGCGGCTCTTGCCCGGATCTCCACCAGCACCGACTACGCCGCTTTCGGTGATTGCGACCTTGTGATCGAGGCCGCCACCGAGAAGGAAGCGTTGAAGGTTGCCATCTTCAAGGCGCTGCTGCCGCATCTGCGGGCTGACGCGCTGATTGCCTCCAACACCTCCTCGATCTCCATCACCCGACTGGCTGCTGTCACGGACCGCCCGGAGCGGTTCATCGGCATGCATTTCATGAACCCGGTGCCGGTGATGAAGCTGGTGGAAATCATTCGTGGCATCGCCACGAGTGAAGACACCTTCCAATCCATCGCAGCTCTTGCCGAGAAGATGGGCAAGACGACAGCGGTGGCCGAGGATTTCCCCGGCTTCATCGTCAACCGCGTGCTGATCCCGATGATCAACGAGGCGGTTTATGCCGTCTATGAAGGCGTGGGTTCCATCGCCTCCATCGACACCGGCCTGAAGCTGGGGGCCAACCACCCGATGGGGCCGCTGGAATTGGCGGATTTCATTGGGCTGGATACCTGCTTGTCGATCATGCAGGTGCTGCATGATGGCCTGTCGGACAGCAAATACCGTCCCTGCCCGCTGCTGGTGAAATACGTTGAAGCCGGCTGGTATGGCCGCAAGACCGGGCGCGGATTCTACGACTACAGTTCGACCCCGCCGCGTCCGACGCGGTGAGGTGATCCTGCAGACGCCCGCGATGAGGCTGGCGCGGCCTTCAGATCTCAGTGCAATCCAACGCATTGTGGAGGCTGCTTATCAGCCTTATATCGCGCGCATCGGCAGTCGTCCGGCCCCGATGGACGACGATTACGCTGCCCGCGTTCATCGCGGCGAGGCCCATGTGATCGAAAGCGCGGGCCGGATTGTCGGCCTGCTGGTGCTGGTCGTTGAGAGCGAGACGATGCTGCTGGACAACATCGCAATCGATCCCGCGGCTCAAGGCACCGGGCTAGGGCGGGTGCTCCTCGATTTCGCGGAGACCACAGCCATCGCGCGCGGCTGCACTGCGATCAGGTTGTATACCAATGCCGCGATGATCGAGAATGTCGAAATTTATCGTCGCCGAGGTTATCAAGAGACCCATCGAGGCGAAGAACTCGGATTTCACAGGGTCTACATGCGCAAGGCGCTGCACTGATCGGTCATCCCATGGCATGGCGTGAACAGGGCGCACAGGGCAGGATGGGGCTGTGATGACATTTTTCCACCGCACAGCGTCCGTCGCCGATTGCGCCACGCAATGACGAAAAACGCATACCCACGCTGGCTCCCGCTGCTGCTCGGCTTCCTGGGAGCGACCGGTCCGCTATCGACAGATATGTATCTGCCCGCCTTTCCGGCGATTGAGGCGGAATATCATCTGGCGTTGGGCGGCGCGCAGATCACGCTGGCGGCGTGGTTCTTGGGCTTGGCCATCGGGCAGATCACCCAGGGCTCGCTGGCCGACCGCTTTGGCCGCCGTCTGCCGCTGACGATTTCCACCGCCCTCTACACGCTGGCCAATATCGGCTGCGCGATGGCACCCGATATTCACACGCTGACCTGGATGCGGCTGATCTCGGCGATTGCCGGTTCCGCCTCGATGGTCATTCCCACCGCCATTGTGCGCGACCTTGCCTCGGGTCATGCGGCGGCGAAAATGACGAGTAAGTTGATCCTGGTGCGTGGCGTCGCCCCGATCATCGCGCCCACTTTGGGCGGGTTGATGCTCGAATTCGCCTCCTGGCATTGGATTTTCTGGTTCGCGGCGATCTATGGCGGGGTGTGCTGGCTGCTGGTGATGTGGAAAATGCCCGACACGCTGCCGCCGGAAGCGCGGGTGCGGTTGGATTTCACCGGCATGGCGGTGCGCTATTACGAGATTTTGTCCGAGCCGCTGTTTCTGACCAATGCGATGATCAACGGGGCGGCACTGTTCTCACTCTTCGCCTTCCTCGGCGGCTCACCCGGTGTGTTCATTGACGGTTTGCATCTCAGCCCGCGTGCCTATGCGCTGGTGTTCAGCGCCTGTGCCGGATGTTACGTGATCTGCTCGCAATTCAACCCGTCCATGTTGACCCGCTTTGGCGCGAACACCGTGCTGCGTGTCGGCGCGGTGGTGATTGTCTCAGCGGTGAGCCTGCTGATGGTGCTGTCGCTGGCAGCGATGCCATTGCACATCACCTTGGCGTGGTGGGTGCTGATGCCGCCGGTGATGGTGATGATGGGCTGCATGGGCTTTCTGCTGCCCAACAGCATCGTCGGCGGCCTGCATCGCCATTCCGCCCATGCGGGCACGGCCTCGGCGCTGATGGGGATGATCGGCTTCTGCCTGGGCGCGATCAGCGGCCTGCTGGCCGGAACCCTCAGCGACGGCACACCGCGCGGCATGGCAGCAATCATGCTCGTCGGTGGCCTCGTGGTGTTGATCGCCGACCGCCATCGTCGGAAACTGATCTCTAAGATCTGAACAGGAGAGCCACGTGGCCCTGATCGTTGGAATTCCCGCCTGCAACATCACCTATCGTCACCAGCAGCAACACGCCGCCCCGGCGCGCTATGGTCACGCGCTGATCGTAGGCTCGGGTGTGGTGCCGGTGCTGCTGCCACCGGAGGGGGAGGTCATGCTTGACGTGCTCGACCGGCTTGACGGGCTGATGCTCAATGGCAGCCCGAGCAATGTGCAGCCTGAGCTTTATGGCACGGCTGAGGATCTGACGCCGGATCGCCACGACCCCGCCCGTGATGCCACCACCCTGCCGCTCGCCCGAGCCGCATTGGCGCGTGGAATGCCGATTTTGGCGATCTGCCGTGGCTTGCAGGAACTTAATGTTGCGATGGGCGGCACGTTGTATCAGCAGGTGCAGGACGTTCCAGGTCGCCGCGATCACCGCGCCGGGCCGGGCACGCTGGACGTGCAATACGCCTATAAGCACAATGTCAGCCTCAGCGGTGCCTTCGCCGACATGATGGGCTGTGGCACGATTGCGGTGAATTCGCTGCACGAACAGGCGATTGACCGCGTGGCCGAGGGGCTGATCGTGGAAGGCAGGGCAGAGGATGGCACGGTAGAGGCCGTGCGCGTGGACGGTGCGCGCAGTTTTGCCTTTGGTGTGCAGTTTCATCCCGAGTGGTTCGTCAGCAAAGACGAGCCCAGCCGCCGCCTTTTTGCGGCCTTCGGCGACGCCTGCCGCGCCTATGCCGCCAACCGGGGCTGAACAACCCCGGCTTTTTCCCGCACCGCCTTCCTGCTAGAGCAGAAGCCGCCTGAATCATTGGAGCTGGATATGTCGATCTCCCGCCGCCTGCTGCTGTCTCTGCCCGCCTTGACGCTGCCCGGTTTGGCCATGCCAGCGATAGCACGAGCCGAGGGCATCTCGTTGCAGGACTCCATGGCCGAGCGCAGCATCGGCAGCGCTGATGCGAAGGTGGTGGCCACCGAATGGTTCTCTCTCACCTGCCCGCATTGCGCGCATTACGCGCTGGAATTCCTGCCGCAAATCCAGAAGGAACTGGTCGATACCGGCCGCGTCCGCATCGTCTTCCGGGATTTCCCGCTCGATCAGGTCGCCCTTGCCGCAGCGATGGTGGTCCGCAGCCTGCCCGCCGATCGCTATCTGCCATTCATGGAGGCGCTGCTCGCCACGCAGAATCGCTGGGCGTTCGCGCGCGATGCGAACCATCTGGACGAGATCGCCAAAATGGCAGCGCTCGCCGGTATGCCACGTGCGGCGTTCGATGCGGCAGTCAACAACTCCGCCCTGCGCGCCGCCATCGTCGCCGGGATGGATGATGCGATCAAAACATTCAAGATCGACTCCACCCCCAGCTTTGTCTTCGACGGCCCGAAGGCGAAAAACCGCGTGGAAGTGGGCGCACAGACGCCGGATCAATTCGCGCGCGTTACCACCGAAATCGGCGGCTAAGCGCGGCGTTCGCCACAGACCGAGACAGTGCCCGCCAGCTTTTCCCGCCTGCGCATCGCCGGCTTCAAAAGTTTTGCAGAGCCCGCAACACTCGATGTGCTGCCGGGACTGACGGGTATTGTTGGGCCGAATGGCTGCGGCAAGTCCAACGTGGTGGAAGCCCTGCGTTGGGCGATGGGCGAGACCTCGGCGCGCTCGTTGCGTGGCGAGGATATGGATGATGTCATCTTCGCTGGCACCACCCAACGCCCGGCGCGCAATCTGGCTGAGGTGATGCTGGTGTTGGACGACACCAAAAGCCTCGCGCCGCCGCCGTTTCACGAATTCGATCAGCTGGAAATCATCCGCCGCATCGAGCGCGGCCAGGGCAGCAATTACCGCATCAATGGCCGCGAGGCGCGGGCGCGGGATGTACAAACGCTGTTCGCCGACCTCGCCTCCGGTGCGCGGGCATCGGCGATGGTCAGTCAGGGGCGGGTGGGGGCGTTGGTCTCTGCCAAGCCGGAAGATCGGCGTTCGATCCTGGAAGAAGCCGCCGGCATCACCGGCCTGCATGCGCGACGCCATGAGGCCGAGCTGAAATTGCGCGCGGCGGAGAATAATCTGACGCGGGCGGAAGATCTGCGCGGTCAGTTGGAGGCGCAGCTGGAAGGCCTGCGCAGGCAAGCCCGGCAGGCAGCGCGATATCGCACGATCTCGGCGGCGATCCGCAATGCCGAGGCCGAACTGCTCTCGCTGCAAAACGCCCGTGCGGACGCCGCTCGGAGCAAAGCCACGCGCGACCTCGCCACCGCCAAGGAGGCTGCCACCACGGCCGCCGGATTGACCGTCATCGCCAGCGAGGCCGCCGATCAGGCTGGGCTGCGGCTGCCGGGATTGCGGGAGAGCGAGGGGCAAACCCGCACGGCGCTGGAACGTCATCGCCTCGCGGGTGAGCAGATCGCCGCCGATATCGCCCGCGCGGAGGCAGCGGTTGTCGCGGCGCGGGCGCAGTTGCAGCGGCTGGATGACGATCTGGTGCATGCCGACCGCCAGGAAGCCGATGCTCGCGCGGCGCAGGGGCGGTTGGAGGATGAGGCGGGGCGGCTGGCGGAGGAAGCGACGGCGCATCCCGCTTTGGCCGCAGCCGCAGACGCCGCAGCCATTGCCGCCAGTGAGGCGGTGCGGGAGGCCGATGCGCAGGCCAATCGCGCCACTGAACAGGCCGCCGAATCTGCGGCCCGGCATCGTGCGCTCACCGAGGCGCTGACTGTCGCCCGGCAGCGGGAGAAGCGGCTGCGCGATCAGGTGGCAGCGCTTGCCGCTGAGCAGACGAAACTCGATGCCGCGCTGATTCCGCAAGCCCGGCTCGATCAGGCGCGCAGTGCGGCGGAGACGGCCGAGGCGAAACGGGAAGCCTCCGGCGTCACGCTGGACGCCGCCGAGCGCGCCCGGATTGCGGCGCAGGCCGAAGCCGTCACGCTGCGTGAGACGGCGCAACGTCGCGCTGCCGAATTGCGGCAGACGGCGCGCGAGGCCGCTGAAGCCACCCGTGCGCAAAATCGCGCCAGCCTGGATGCCGCGCGGTCGCAGGCCAGTCAGGCAGAGGCCACCCGCACCCGCATCGCCACCGAACATCGCGCACTGGCCGAAGTGCTGGGGGTGTCAGAAGGGGAGAAATGGCCGAAGCTGATCGATCAGTTGGCCGTGCCGCCCGGTTTGGAAGCGGCGATGGGGGCGGCGATTGGCGAAGAACTGGCCGCTGCTGCCAACCCGGATGCTGCCCGCCATTGGCGCGCGCAACCGGGCACGGCGTTGCAGCCTTTGCCGGATGGCGCAGAATCGCTCGCCTCGCTGGTGCAAGCCCCGGATCTGCTCGCCCGTGCGCTGTCGCAGATTGGGCTGGTGGAGGCGGTGACGCCGGAATTGTTGCAGGCGTTGCGGCCAGGGCAGATGTTGATCACCCGTGCGGGCGGGGTGTGGCGGTGGGATGGTTATACGATCCGCCCCGGCACCTCGTCGGCAGCGGCGATCCGGCTGCAACAGCGCAACCGCCTGACCGCGCTTTCCGCCGATCTGGCGACCGCGAACGCCGCGCACGGCCTCGCCGCCTCCGCATTGCGCACCATTCAAGACGCCGCCCAGCGGGCGCAGACGCAGACTGAGCAGGATGAACGCGCGGCGCGTGCGCAGGCGGACAGCATCGAGGCCAGTGCGCGCACCGAGGCGAAGGCGAAAGAGGAGTCCGCCGCCGAGGCTGAACGCGCGGCCCGTGCGGGTCGCAGTGCAACCGAGGCCGAAGCCGTGCGCACCCGTCAGGCGGCGGCGCAACTGGAGGCGCAATCCAATGCCGCCAGCGCGCGGGCGACTGGGCTGGCCGAACAGCGCCAGCGCCTCGACATCGAACTTGCCGAAGCCGCCAGCGCCGCCACCACCGCTGAGACCGAAGCCGCCGCGCTTGGCGACCAATCCGCTGCCCGCGCATTGGTGGACACTGCCCGCGCGCGCCTGACCGCCGCCCGAACTGCCGAACGCAGCGCACTCGCCGCCCGCGACGCGCTGATCGCCGCTGAGACGGCGCGGCAAAAGCGGCTCTCGACATTGGGGCCGGAGCGGGAGATTTGGCTGGAGCGTCTGCGCGATGCTGGCTATCGCCGCACCGATCTGCGCGCCCGCCGTGCTCAGGCGGATGCTGAATTGGCCACTCTGTCCGCCGCCCCTGCGCAGCTGACCGCCCGTGCCGAGGCCGCTGCTGAATCGCTGGCTGAGGCGGAGCGTCTGCACATGCAGGCGGCGCATCGCTTGGCCGATGCCGAAACCGCCTATCAACAGGCCGCCAGCCTCGCCCGCGACGCCGACCACACGCTGGCCGCCGCCCGCGAAGCTGCCGTGCGGGCTGAGGGCGAGGTGCATCGCGCCAATCAGGCTTGGGGGACGGTGGCTGAGCGCATTCTCGAACGCCTCGGCACCGCGCATGATCTGCCGTCACCGCCATCGGATTTCAGCGCCGAGGCCGAAGACCGTTTCCGCCGTCGGCATGAGCGTCTGTTGAAAGAGCGCGAAGAGATGGGGCCGGTGAATCTGCGCGCCGAGATTGAGGCCAATGCGATGGAGGAGCAGATTGCCACCATCGAACGCGAGCGCGAGGAAATTTCCACCGCGATTGCCAAATTGCGCGGCTCCATCGGCCACCTCAACCGCGAAGGCCGCGAGCGGCTGACGGCGGTGTTCGCGCAGGTGGACACGCAATTCCAAGCGCTGTTCAGCCGGATGTTCGGCGGTGGGCGGGCGCATCTGGCGATGGTGGGCAATGAAGATCCGTTGCTGGCGGGCCTGGAAATCTACGCCCAGCCGCCGGGCAAGAAACTCGCCGCCCTGTCATTGCTCTCCGGTGGCGAGCAGGCGTTGACGGCGCTGTCACTGATCTTCGCCGTCTTCCGCTGCAATCCCGCGCCGATCTGCGTGCTGGACGAGGTGGACGCGCCGTTGGATGACGCGAATGTGGATCGGTTTTGTTTGCTGCTGGAAGACATGGTGCGCGAGACCGGCACACGCTTCCTCGTCGTCACCCACCACGCGCTGACGATGGCGCGGATGGATCGGCTGTACGGCGTGACGATGCAGGAGCGCGGGGTGTCGCGGGTGCTCAGCGTGGATTTGCAGCGGGCGGTGGGGATGATTGAGGCGACGGGGACGTAACGCGATTTGTTTTTCGCTCCTGGTGTCCCCATGTGGTAATCTGGCCTTGGTTCGAGGGTGTGTTCGCATGAGCGAGATCGTTGCAGCAGACGTCAGGGGTATCAATGTCGGTCACATGCTTGGCACGTGGCGACGTTTTGGGGCGGTCGGGCCGGTTTATGAGATCATCGAAGCTGGCAGCATCTTGCCGGACGGTGATCGGATGATGCGCGTGCGCCTCATTGAGAGCGGCGAAGAAGTTGCTTACCGTCTGACTGAGATCCTGGACGACCCTCGGGAGCGCTGATGTTCGCTATCGCATTCGATTTGGTGGTGCAGGAGACTGCCTATCATCACCCCAAAGGGGTTTCCCAGGCATATGCCGATATCGGCAATGTGCTGGCACAGTTCGGTTTTAACCGCGTGCAAGGCAGCCTTTACACCAACAATTCCGAAGACCTCGCCAATTTGTTTTCTGCCATTACGGCCTTGAAGGCACTTCCCTGGCTGCCTGCCTCAGTCCGCGATATCCGAGCATTCCGTGTGGAACAGTGGTCGGATTTCACGACGTTGGTGAAAGGGTGAGAATAAAAGAAATGTTTGCCTCCATTTGGAATTCTCAGGAAGCACTGAGTCGATGCCTCTGGTGGTTGACATTCATAACATTGGCTGCCCCAGCGCTTAGCGGTTTGGGGCTATATTTTGTAAATGATCGTATAGGCGATTTGCAGCAGGGCACGATTGAAAGCCTAAAAGCGGACCTCAATAATGCTCATAAAAATATTGAAACTCTGCAAAAAAACGCCGTCGACGCCCAACGTGGTGTTTCTGATACTTATGATTTTAATGGCGGCCATCGAGTTCAAAGAAATGGATCTACTTCCGTAGAAGCTGGAGAAGAAAGCTCAATTTTTAGAAAAATTATTAAACTTCATGACGATAAGAATTGGATTGATTTATATAAAATTTGTAATTCGCAAACAAAAAAGACGCCAACATGGCTAACTCCCCACCTGTATTCTGGGATCGCCCTTGCAAATTTGGGCAGAACCCAAGAGGCAATTACCGAACTTGAATTTGTTGAGCGACACGCAGGGAGTGATCCACAATATTCAGACGCCATCCGGATATTGGCTTCCCTGCGGGCAAAAATCAGACAATGAGGTGCGCTCCTCACAATGACGGTTTCTCTTATATTTTCAACTTCAACAACTTATCCGCATTGCCATGCGCGATCTTCACGCGATCCTCGGGCGAGAGTGGCAAAGCGTCCATGAAGGCGCGGCCCTTGGCGTTCGAGCTGAACGGGTAGTCGATCGAGAACAGAATCCGGTCCGTGCCGAAGGTCATCAGCAGCGGCAGCAGCGGGGCGAGGGTGAAGAAGCCGGCCGTTGTCACCCATACCTGTTGGGTGATCGTCTCGCTGACGGTGCGGGTCAGCCTGCTGGCGCATTCATCGGCGAAGACCTGATCGCAGCGCGCCATCATCGCGGGCAGACCTTCGCCCATGTGGCCGATGATCAGCTTCAGCTTCGGATGCCGGTCCAATGCGCCGGACATCACCAGCCGCAGCACGTGAATTGCCGTCTCTGAATGCCAGCCCCAGCCCGCCATCGACATCAGGAACCCGGCATCGCCCGGCAGGTTGTCGTAATACGCCTTTCGCACTGATTCCGGCGGCAAAGCGGGATGGAGGTAAAGCGGCACATCGAGCGCTTCGAAGCGGGCGAGCAGCGGTTCGAAGCACGCATCGTCGAGAAATTTTCCATCCGTCGTGCCGTGCACCATGCCGCCGACGAAACCGTACTCGCGCACGCAGCGTTCCAACTCGTCGGCAGCGGCGGCGGGGTTGGTCATCGGCAGATGGGTGAAGCCCGCATAACGACCGGGATTTTCGGCACAGGCACGGGCGAGAATGTCGTTGGTCGCCCGCGCATGGGCGGGCGCTTCGTCAGCGGGCAGCAATTCAGCGCCCGCGCCGGTGGCGGAGAGCACTTGGATGGAAATGCCGTTGCGGTCCATGTCGGCGAGGCGCTGAGGGCCGATATCAACCAGCAAGGGCGCGCGTGCGACGGCGGGGGGATGTTTGCCTGCGGGAATGCCACGCTTGGCCAGCGTCTCCCGGCTGATTTTCGACGATAAAGCCGGGATGGTGAAATGCTCTTCGAGGGCGACGATGCGCATGCGCGGTGGTCCCGTTCCGGGTGATTGTTAACCTCAGGGATAGGATGCAGGTGGTGGTGATGTCGAGATGCCAGCTGTGACGAGGCCTCTCTTCCCGCATGCGTCACACGATGCCACCATTCGATCCAAGGGGAGAGTTTGCTCATGGACCATATCGACACCATCATCGCAGGCGCGGGCGTTGTCGGCATTGCTGTGGCGCGGGTGCTGGCGCTGGCGGGGCATGAGGTGATGGTGCTGGAGGCCGAGGAAGGCATCGGCACCGGCGTGTCGTCACGCAATTCCGAGGTGGTCCACGCGGGGATTTATTACCCGAAAGACAGCCTGATGGCGCGGCTCTGCGTCGCGGGTCGGCGCAAGCTTTATGATTTCTGTGACGCACGCGGCGTGCCGTATGAGAAATGCGGCAAGCTGATCGTGGCGACCTCGGCAGAGGAAGACGCCAAGCTGGATGGCATCAAGGCGCGGGCGGAAGCGAATGGGGTGGAGGGCATGCGAGTGCTCACCGCCGCTGAAGCGCGGGCGTTCGAGCCGAATTTGCACTGCACCTCCGCCCTGCTGTCGCCCGAGACCGGTATTGTCGATAGCCACGCCTATATGCTCGCCTTGCAGGGTGAGGCCGAGGCGGCGGGGGCGATGTTTGTGTTTCACGCGCCCATCACCGGCGGGGTGGCACGCGAGGGGCGGATTGAGATCAGCGTGGGTGGGGCGGAGAAGATGCAGCTGTCCTGCACGCATTTCATCAACGCGGCGGGGCTGGGGGCGACGCGGCTGGCCGGGCTGATCGCGGGCATGCCGTCTCAGCTGGTGCCGGGGACGCATTATGCGAAGGGCAATTACTTCACGTTGATCGGGCGCGCGCCGTTCTCGCGGCTGATTTATCCGGTGCCGGTGCCGGGCGGCTTGGGCGTGCATCTGACGATTGATCTGGGCAAACAGGCGCGGTTTGGGCCGGATGTGGAGTGGATCGACACGCTGGATTACCGCGTTGATCCCAGCCGCTCCGACAGTTTTTACGACGCCATTCGCCGCTATTGGCCCGATTTGCCGGATGGCGCGTTGCAGCCGGGCTATGCGGGGATCAGGCCGAAGATCACGCCGAAAGGGGCGCCGGCGGCAGATTTCGTGCTGCAAACGCAAGCCGTGCATGGCGTGGCGGGGTTGATCAATTTGTTCGGGATTGAGAGCCCGGGGCTGACGAGTGCGATTGCGTTGGCCGATTTGGTGGGTGAGGCGGTGGGGTAGGGTGTCGGTTTTTCTTGCATCTGGCCAGTGGCTGTGGCGTCTACTGGTGGATGGTTCTCACCCCCTCCACATCTGAGCGTTTTCGCACAGTCCTGCGCGGTCTGCTGGCCGTGTTGGGGGCGTGGCGGGTGGAGCCGCGGGTGGCGGCGTATCTGTATAATCGGGTCGGACTGATCGCCGGGCGCATTGAGCGGATGCTGGTGCGGTTCCGCGCTGGGCGGTTGTGGCGGGTGAGGCAGCGTGTGTCGCCCCAGCGGCCACGGATGCGCAGAAAGCCTGCGATCATGCTGCCGCGCCGCTTCGGCTGGCTGGTGCTGGCAGGTGGACATCAAGCCGCTGCAATCGGATCGCAGTTGCAGACGGTGCTGGATGCGCCGGATATGGCGGCATTGCTGGCGGCGTCTCCGGCGGCGATGCGGCTGTTGCGGCCCTTATGCCGGGCGCTGGCGATGGAATGGCCAGAGCGCGTCGCCCGAGCACGCAAACCCTCGACACGCACACCGCTCCCCCGCCCCGAGCCGGAGCCGTTCAAAATCCCATTGCCGCGCGGCGTAATCACCTGGGCGCGACGGGAAGGTTTTGGAAAACTCAGCTGAATGGTGACGCAGAGAGGCGATCTTAATGTTCCGGGTTATTATCGAATGGGGGGATGCAGCCAACTCAGCGATGGATTGCTGCGCTGCGCTGCGCTTGCAATGGCGGGATGGGGTGCAGTGACTGGCGAGGACGCAATGACGGGTTGTGCGATGACGGGTGGATGACTCACTGCAAACCCGTTAGCTTCGCCCTATGACCGTGGCCCTTCGTCTGGCAATCGCCCAGCTTAATCCGCATCTCGGCCAGATCGAGACCAATCTCGCCATGATCCGCGCGGCACGTGCCGCAGCGGCAGCGGCGGGGGCTGATCTTGTCGTGACCCCTGAATTCTCCATCGCGGGCTATCCGCCGGAAGATCTGGTGCGCAAGCCAGCCTTCCTCGCCGCTTGCGATGCTGCCATCGCCACGCTGGCTGCGGAGACTGAAGATGGCGGGCCGGGGCTGATTATTGGCGGGCCGTGGCATGAGAAAGGCCGGGTCTATAACGCGGCCTTCGTGCTCGATGGCGGCAAAATCACCGCGCGCCGCGCCAAGCATGAATTGCCGAATTACGGCGTGTTCGACGACAAGCGGGTGTTTGACCAGGGGCCCGCCCCCGGCCCGGTGGTGTTCCGGGGCCATCGCATCGGGTTGATGATCTGCGAAGATTGGTGGTTTCCCGCCGTGTCGGAAACGCTGGCCGAAAGCGGGGCGCAGATGCTGCTCTCGGTCAATGGCAGCCCGTGGCAGATCGGCAAGGAGCATGACCGCGTGTCACTCGCCGTCTCGCGCGTGGTGGAAACCGGGCTGGCCTTTGCCTTTGTCGGCCAAGTGGGCGGACAGGATGAGTTGGTGTTCGACGGGGCGAGTTTCGTGCTCAACCCGGATCGCAGCCTGCCGATTCAGATGCCGTTGTTCGAAACCGGCCTGCTCGTGACGGACTGGGAGATGGACGGCGACACATTGGTGTGTCGCGCGCAGCCGCATCCGCCGGAAATGTCGAAGCTTGAGACGATTTATCGCGCGATGATGCTGGGGCTGGCCGATTATGTCGGCAAGAACCGCTTCCCCGGCGTGATACTGGGCCTGTCGGGCGGCATCGATTCCGCGATTTCGGCAGCCGTGGCGGTGGATGCGTTGGGGCCGGAGAAGGTGCGCACCTTCATGCTGCCCAGCCCCTATACCAGCCAGGACAGCCTGGACGACGCCGCCGCATGTGCGCGCCTGCTGGGGATTTCCTGTGAGTCGGTCTCGATTGAACCGGCGATGCACGCCTTCGGCACGGCGCTGGCGCCGATCTTTGCCGGGCGGCAGGCGGATATCACCGAGGAAAATCTGCAATCCCGCTCACGCGGCCTGATCCTGATGGCGATTTCCAACAAGCTCGGCCACATGGTGCTGACCACCGGCAATAAAAGCGAGATGTCCGTGGGTTACGCCACGCTGTACGGCGATATGTGTGGCGGCTTCTCGGTGTTGAAGGATGTTTATAAAACGCTGGTCTTCGAACTCTGCCGCTGGCGCAATGAACACGTGCCGGGGGCAACGCTCGGGCCGCATGGTCCGGTGATGCCGGAGCGGGTGATCACCAAGCCGCCTTCGGCCGAGCTCAAGCCCAACCAGACCGACCAGGACAGCCTGCCGCCCTATGATGAGTTGGACGGTATTCTGGAAGGCTTGGTTGAGGGCGAAAAGAGTGTCGATGCGTTGGTGGATGCCGGCTATGATCGCGCCACCGTGCTGCGGGTCTGGCGCATGCTGGATCGGGCGGAATACAAGCGTCGCCAAGCACCACCGGGCGTGAAGATCACCCCGCGCGCTTTCGGTCGCGACCGTCGCTATCCGATTACCAACGGCTTCACCGCCCTGATTTCCTGAGAGGCGCGCATGGCCGAAAAAATTGTCGAAAACCTCTTCGCCCCAGAGGGCGGTTGGGTGGTTCGCATCATCGATTTGTCCGATGATTCGGAGGATAATATGGTTGAGGAGGTCAAAGGCTTCCTCACTTTGATGCAGGCCAACGAATATGCGCGCCGCTATGTGCGCGACAGCATCGAACGCTGCCGCACACCGCGCGCAGATGCAGAGGCGGTGATCGGCATGTGGCGTTCCTTTGGCGAGGATGCCTTTGCCGTTGACGCCGGGGACGACACTTGGCGGGCTGAAGCCGAGTTGCACGATTTCGCGTCCAAGCGCGCCACCGCCGAGGAGCGCAATTGGCGCGCCCTCGATCCGCGTGGTGATGTGGCGATGGCGGATGAGGATGCTGAAGACATGCCGTTCGACGATATCGACGACGGCGAGAATGATGAGGAATACTCGTGAGCGTTGTTGTCCGGTTTGCACCGTCCCCCACCGGCTATTTGCACGCTGGCAACGCTCGCCCGGCGCTGCTGAATTATTTGTTCGCCCGCAAGGCTGGCGGCAAATTCCTGCTGCGGCTGGATGACACCGACACCACGCGCGGCACCGCTGAATATGCCGATGCCATCGAAACCGACCTCGCCTGGCTCGGCATCGAATGGGCTGAGAAGTTCCGCCAGTCGGATCGGCTGGAGCTGTATGCGGAAGTGGCCGAGAAGCTGAAGGCGTCGGGCCGCCTGTATCCGTGTTTTGAATCCGAAGCCGAGTTGCAGGCCAAGCGCGACCATCGCATCAAGCGCGGCCAGCCGCCGGTGTATGACCGCGCGATGCTGAAGCTGACCGCCGAGCAGCGCGCGCAGGCCGAGGCGAACGGCAAGAAGCCGTATTGGCGCTTCAAGCTGTCCGAGCGCGTGGTGGTCTGGCAGGATCTGGTGCTCGGTCGCCGTGAGGTGAAGCTGCCGGCGATTTCCGATCCGGTGCTGATCCGCGCCGATGGCTCACCGCTCTACACCTTCACCTCGGTGGTCGATGACCTCGACAAGCGGGTGACGCATGTGCTGCGCGGTGAGGATCATATTTCCAACACCGGCGTGCAGATCGACATCATTCAGGCATTGGGCGCCAACCCGGATCGCTTCCAGTTCGCGCATCTGCCGCTGCTGCTCGGCACCGATGGCTCAAAACTGTCCAAGCGCACGGATTCGATCTCGCTGCGCAGCCTGCGCAGTGACGGGGTGGAGCCGCTGGCGATTGACGCCTATCTGGCCGCCCTCGGCTCCTCGATGGACCCGCAATTGGTGAGCCTGGAGGAATTGGCGCGCGGGTTTGATTTCAAACGCTTCTCCTCCTCCTCCGCCCGCTTTGACGTGGCGCAGTTGCTGACGCTGAACCGCAAACTGCTGCATCGCCTGCCGTTTGCCGATGTGGCGAGCCGCTTGCCGGTGGGGGCGACTGAAGCGTTCTGGCTCGCCGTGCGTGGCAATCTCGATTTGTTGAGCGAGGCACGCGGCTATTGGGATGTGGTCGCCGGCACCATCGTGCCGCCTGTGATCGAGGGTGAGGGCGATTATCTGCGCACCGCTTTGGAGTTGCTGCCGACTGAGCCCTGGGATGGCGAGGTGTGGCCTGCCTGGACGAACGCGATCAAGGAAGCCACTGGCCGCAAAGGCAAGACGCTCTATGCGCCGTTGCGTCTGGCGTTGACGGGTGAGGAGCATGGGCCAGAGATGAAGGCGCTGCTGCCGCTGATCGGGCGGGCGCGGGCGGAATTGCGGTTGAAGGTGGCGGCTTCGTAAATGCGTGCGGTGGGGTGCCACGGCATCCCACCCTACCCGGCGACGACCACACGCCGCCGGAGCGCAATCAACGACGCCAGCACGAAATTCGCCGCCAGCACAAACGCCGGATAGAGCGCCACCACCCAGGTCCAGCGATCCAGTGCTGCCAAGGCGAAGCTCATCTTCGGCACCTCCAGCGCGTAGATCCACACATTCTCCTCACGCGGACGCAGCCAGGATTTGCGATAGGTGGGGTAATAGGCCAGCGCGTCGATCACCGTGGCCAGGATCACCGCCCAGCGCGGATCGTCGGTCAGCCGCCAGACCGGCACCACCACCAGGGCTCCGATGAACGCCACCCAGTCGCCCCAGGTGATCGCCCGCTCGCCACGAAACAATGCGAAGACGGTGATCAGGAAGCAGAAGACCACCGAGGTCGCCATCACCCAACTGCCCGGCCCGGCCCCCTCGCGGATCTGCACCACGAAGATCACCCCGCTGAGCAGCGCCCAGACCACCCAGGAAAACACATGCGGCTTGGTCTCGCCGAGCAGGCAGGTGCGGCAATAGATCAGATAGGCTGAGATGCTCAGCGCCGAGGAGACGACACCGAAATATTCATGCAGGGACATGCGGCAATCTGACCATCTGTCGCGCGCCGACACCAGCCCCTGCCCGGCTACATCTTCGCATGCAGCACTTCCAGATCCGGCATTCCCCAGCACTGAATCCCCATATCGGCGGCCATCAGGCCGAGCCCTTCGGTTTCAATCTCGCCACTCTGCCCCCCTGCCTCCAACCACGGGCTGGGGCTACGGGCGAGGCGATGCTGGGGGGCGTAGAGATAAGGCGGGAAGATCAGCCCGGCGCGATGAACGTCCGCACGGATCATCAGCACCGTGCCGCCCACCGAATCCAGCCGCACCAGCGGCCCCTGCCCGCGCAGATTTTCCAGCAATTCCCGCCCGTTGTTGCGCCACGCATTGCGATCAAAGCTCGGCCCGCCCGGTGTGAGCACGCAATGCGGGTGCACAATGTCGCATCCGGTGGCGAGCAGGGTTTCGATCAGATCAGGCGGCGTGGCGATCACGTCCACATCCAGCCACATCACCCAATCCTCATCTTGCAAGGCACGGAAGAGCAGATGGTTGCGCGCACGGGCGAGCGCCTTGCGACGGAACAACTGCAGCGAAGGCGCCCAACGCGGCGCTCCCGGCGGCAGCTTGAAGCCGGTATTGTGCTGCCAGATGCCCACGCGGCGATACCGCGATGCGATCGCTGCCAATCGCGCTTGCAGGGCAGCGAAGGTGTCATCCCGGCTATCGCCCTCCAGATAGCCGAGCGAGATCAGTTCAGGCGGATAACTCAACCGCTCCAGCAGTGCGAGATGATTGTCCAGATGCTGGCTGGCATCCTTCACCGGGGTGACGATCAGCACGCGCGCGGCAGGGGAAAGAGCCATCCTGATACCCTGATCTAGTTGGCGAGAGCGGCAAGCCTGGTGTGATCGCCATGGCTGAGCACAACGCGCGCACCGGCGCGGAAATCGGCGTCATTGGGCTGCACCACCGAAATCGGCTGCGCGGCATCATCTTCCTGGACAATGAACTCCACCACCGAGGCAGGGGCGGCTGCCGAAGACGCCGCAATGCCGCCGCCCAGAACCTTGGCAAAATTCGCCGCCAGATTGGCGCCCGCCACCGGGCGCATCGATAAGATGGTGCCATAGGAGAGCGGGGCTGCGTGACTGACCACCGGAGCCGCCGCCACAACATTCCCCCGCCCCGGCGCGCAGGCCGCCAGACCGAGCACCGCCATCAGGGCGAGCGTGGCGCGCAGGCGAAACGCGGGCATGGCAAAACTCCCTCAGACAACCGGCACGGCTGCGACGTCGCCCTGCCGTTATGGCAACAATGCCTCGCCTTGTTTCGAACATCAAATTCGGCTAGACACTTAGCGTCGTTTCCTGTGGCGAAACGCGAACTTGCCCCGGCTATGCGGGCGGACCTGCCACGGTTGGAAGCCCGGTTTTCGATGGCAAGGCGCATATCAGCGTGGTCATTGACCGTTGTTGAAACCCTGCCGAGTTGGCGGGCATTGCGGCTTGTGGCCGGTGTTGCCGCTTTGGCCGCTTTGGCCGCCTGTTCCAGCCCGCAGCGTATGGACGCCACGAAAGAGGCCGCACAATATCGCTCGCACGCCCACGGCAATTACAACCCGCCCGGCCCGCCGAATGACCCGTGGGGTCCCTATATCAACGAAGCGGCCCAAGCCTATGATCTGCCGGAGCGTTGGATTCGTGAGGTTATCCGCCAGGAATCCAGCTTCCAGGTAATGTCCACCTCCTCCCCCGGCGCGATGGGGCTGATGCAGATCATGCCCGCCACCTATGACGAGCTGCGCGTGCGCTTCAATTTGGGGGACGACCCCTATGACCCGCACGACAACATCATGGCAGGCTCCGGCTATCTGCGCGCGCTGTATGATCTCTACGGCTCACCCGGCTTCCTGGCCGCCTATAATGCCGGGCCGGGTCGGTTGGACGACTATCTGCTGCATCACAAGACTTTGCCGGACGAGACGCGCAACTACGTCGCCCGCATTGGCCCGCGCCTTGACGGCACGCAGCCCAGCCGGGTTTCGCCTGCGCAGAATTATGCGATGAACCAGCTGCCCTACAACATCCCGCCCGGCCCGCGTCCGAATCGGTTCAACACGCCCGCCCCGGTGGCGCTGGCGGATAATCGGCGTAGCTCGGCAGCGCCTGGCCGTGTGGTCAGCACGCCGCTCACCTCCCCCACACCGACGCGCTCGCCGCCGCCGCAGATGCTGGCGCAGGCAGCTCCCGGCAAGGATGGCTTCCATCTGATCCCGCGCGCCATGGCCGATACGCTGCCGCGCGGTGCGAATTCCGCGCCGAGCTGGGCGATTCAGGTGGGTGCCTATGCCAACCCCGCTTTGGCCCGCGCCGCCGCCGAGACCGCGCACAGCAAGGTGGCCCTGCTCGGCAGCAAGCCGGTTGTTGGCAGTATCAAGCAAGGCGGCAACACCCTCTATCGTGCCCGCCTCGTTGGTCTGTCGCACGATGCCGCTCTGCAAGCCTGCCAGAAACTCGGCAAATCGGCAGGCTGCATCGTGTTGTCACCCGACGCGCAATCCTGAGATCATATCAGCGACCGCGCCAACTTGACATTGAACAGACTTCGCGCGAACCGTTTGCCAGAATAAGCAAAAGCGGGGGCGGGAATGATCAACAAGATCGTGCAGTCGATGGCTGAGGCCATGGACGGCATTCAGGATGGCAGCGTCATTCTCCTCGGCGGCTTCGGCGCGGTTGGTCAGCCGGATTGGCTGCTCGATGGGCTGATCGAATACGGCGCCAAGGATCTGACGGTCGTGGCGAACAACGCAGGCACCGGGCGCGTCGGTCTGGCGAAGCTGATGGAGATGGGACGGGTGCGTCGCATCGTCTGCTCCTTCCCACGCTCGGCAGGCTCGGTGGTGTTCGAGGAACTCTACAAGGCAGGCAAGCTTGAACTCGAAATCGTCCCGCAGGGCACGTTGGCCGAGCGCATGCGCGCAGCCGGTGCCGGTGTGGGCGCGTTCTTCACCCCCACGGCGGTCGGCACCAAGCTGGCGGCCGACAAGGAAGTGCGTGAGATCGACGGGAAATTGCAGGTGCTGGAATATGCGTTGCATGGCGATGTCGCGCTCGTCGAAGCCTGGCAGGCTGATCGCTGGGGCAATCTCACCTACAACAAATCCGGCCGCAATTTTAACCCGGTGATGGCAACGGCCGCCAAGCTGACGATTGCGCAGACGCATCACATCGCAGATCTCGGCACGCTCGACCCGGAGGCCATCGGCACGCCGGGGATTTTCGTGGATCGTGTGATTGAACTTCCCAAGCTGGGAGACGCAAAATGAGCAGTTGGAACCGCACCGCCATGGCCGCCCGCTTGGCCGCCGACATTCCTGAAGGCTGGTATGTCAATCTCGGCATCGGCATGCCCACCATGGTCGCCGACCACGTGCCGGAAGAGCGCGAGGTGATTTTCCACTCTGAAAACGGCGTGCTCGGCATGGGGCCGGTGCCGGAGAAGGGCCAGGAAGATCCGTGGCTGATCAATGCGGGCAAGCAGGTTGTCACCCTTCGAAAGGGCGGCAGCTACGTGCATCACGCCGACAGCTTCGCGATGATCCGCGGCGGCCATCTCGATCTGTGCGTGCTCGGGGCATTCGAAGTCGCCGAAAATGGTGACGTGGCAAATTGGGCCACCAGTGAGAACGACACCGCCCCTGCCGTGGGGGGTGCGATGGATCTCGCCGCCGGGGCCAAGCGGCTCTGGGTGATGATGGAACACACCACCAAGGATGGCCGCTCCAAGCTGGTCAAACGCTGCGGCTATCCACTGACCGCCATCGGCGCCGTCAAGCGCGTCTATACCAATATGGCGGTGTTGGACGTGACAGAGAGCGGGTTCGATGTTGTCGAGATGGCTCCGGGTGTAACCCGTGAGGCGCTGATCGCGGCGACGGATGCCGAGTTAACATTCGCTTAGGGTGCCTTGCGACATCAGGGGGAGAACAACCATGACTCAATCCATTCGCACCTTCCTGCTGGGCGGGTGCGCGCTGATCTGCGCATCGGCGGCGCAGGCGCATATCACCAAGCTAGACATCCTCAGCACCACCGCCGCGTACGGCGGTGCCAGCTTTGGCGACACCGGCAGCTATGAGCGCATCACCGCCCGCGCACATGGCGAGCTTGACCCCAACGCTGCCGCCAACACCATCATTGAGGACATCGCACTGGCCCCGCGCAACGCACGCGGCATGGTGGAATACACCACCGACATCGACATCCTGCGCCCAGCCAATCCGGCAAAATCCAACAACATTCTGCTGTTCGACGTGCTCAATCGCGGCCACAAGCGCGCGCTGACGCTGTTCAATGCCGACATGAAAGGCAGCCTTTCCGCCATTAACAATGATGAGGTGGCAGGCGACGGTTTTCTGCAAAAGCACGGCACCACGCTGATCTGGTTCGGCTGGCAGGGTGACGTGCTGCCGGGTGATAACCGGATGCTCACCCAATTGCCGGTGCCCAAGAATAAGGACGGCTCGCCGATCACCGGCAACGTGCGCAGCGAACTGACCACGCTGTCGCCCACCAAAACGCTCAACCTGTCCAGTGGCTGGTTCACCCTGATGAGCCACGCCAGCTATCCCACCGTGGAGACCGACAACACCAAAAAACTGTCGGACGGCTTCCTGCCGACACTGACTGTGCGGGCGCGGGAGAACGCCCCGCGTGAGGCGATCCCGGCCAGCGCCTGGCATTTCGGCGGCTGCGACACGCCGAACGACACGCAAATTTGCCTGCCCGCAGGCTTTCAGCCCGGCAAGCTCTATGAACTGATCTATCGCGCGAAAAACCCACAGGTGATGGGGATCGGCTTCGCCATCGCCCGCGATGTCGGCGCATTCTTCCAGCATGCCCAGAAAGACAGCGCAGGCACGCCGAACCCGGTGGTGCATGGCGCGAAGGTCAAATCGATGATCTTCGGCCAGTCGCAATCCGGCCGCTTCATCCGCAGCATGATCGCGCTGGGCTTCAACAAGGGCGAAGACGGCCATCAGGTGTTCGACGCCGCGATGCCGCATATCGGTGGCGGCCTGCTCGGGCTGAACATCCGCTTCTCCCAGCCCGGCCGCGCTTGGGGCCAGCAGGTGGATCACGACTACCCGGCTTATGATTTCCCCTTCACCTATGCCAGCGAAACCGACCCGCTCACCGGTCGCACACAGGGCATTCTGGACCGCTGCGAAGCGAGCCACACCTGCCCGCTGATCTTCCACATGGCCACTGCGCTGGAAATCTGGGAAGGCCGCCAATCGCTCGGCCTGACCGATCCGCTCGGCCTGCATGATGCGAAGGAGCCCGCCAATGTGCGCAGCTTCATCATGGCCAGCACCCAGCATGCCCCGCCGCCGCTGCCGTTGCCCGCCAAGCCGCCCTTCGGCACCTGTCAGCTGCAATCCAACCCCAACCCGCACACCTGGACGATGCGGGCGGCCTTCATGAACCTCACCGGCTGGGTGCGTGACGGCAAGGCACCGCCCGCTTCGGTGAAGCCCAGCATTGCCGAAGGTACGCTGGTGGCCCCGGATCGCGTGCGCTTCCCGGTGATTCCGGCAACGAACTACAACGGCGTGCCGCGCCCAGCCCCCCGCTTCACCGGCGCTGTCAGCACGCTGCATGTGCTGGATTTCGGCCCGCAATATCATCCGGGTGACAGCTCGGGCATCATCACCCGCGAACCGCCCGCTGTCGGCACCGCCAGCTACGGCCTGACCGTGCCGCAAGTGGATGCAGACGGCATCGACATTGCCGGTGTGCGCGATGTCTATCTCGGCGCCCCGATTGGCACCTATACCAGCTGGAACACCTTCCGCCCTGATCTGTTCGATGGCGGGTTCTGCAATTTCCAAGGCAGCTTCATCCCCTTTGCCCCCACCAAGGCCGAGCGCGAGGCCGCTGGCGACCCACGTCCGTCACTGGAAGAACGCTACCCGGATAAGGCCGCTTATGTGGCCGCCGTGCGCGCAGCATCTGAGAAGCTGGTGGCCGCGCGGATGATGCTCGCCGAGGACGAGGCACGGCTGGTGGCCGAGGCTGAGGCCAGCGGGGTGCGTTCCGGCCCGTAAAACCGCGCCACCGATTACCGCGATACACGCCGCGCAGGTGCCACCGCCTGCGCGGCGCGGATGATGGCGGCGGAATCGATGCCGTTCACCCGGTAGAGATCAGCAATCGTGCCGGTCTGGCCGAATTGCTCCACCCCCAACGGACGCACACGCTGCCCACGCACGCTGCCGAGCCAGGAGAGCGTGGTCGGATGGCCGTCCAGCACCGTCACCAGCGCGCAATGCGGCGGCAGGCCGTTGAGCAGGGATTCGATGTGGGCTTCGGCCTCACCGTCACCATCTTCCCGCGCCCGGTTCGCCGCCATCCAGCCCGCTTTCAGCCGGTCTGCCGAGGTGATGGCGAGCAGTCCGATATCGCGATGCGTCTCGCCCAGCAGCCCCACTGCCTGGATCGCCTCAGGCGCCACCGCCCCGGTATAGGCCACCACCAGCTGACAATTCGGCCCCGGACGGCGCAGCCAATACGCCCCGTTGATGATGTCCTCGCGCAGTTCCGGCGTGATGACGCGCTGCGGCTGTTCCACTGGCCGCGTTGACAGCCGCAGATACACCGCCCCACCGCGCGCATCGGCGAGCAGGTCTTCCTGTGGCGCGACGGCCTTCGCGTCGTTCTGAATATAGCTGAAGCTCCACGCCATCACGGTGGCCAGTTCATCGACAAAGGCCGGTTCGAACGAGGACAGCCCTGGTTGCGCCATGCCGATCAGCGGGGTGGAGATCGATTGATGCGCGCCACCCTCCGGTGCCAGCGTGACGCCGGATGGCGTGGCGGCGACGATGAAGCGGGAATCTTGGTAGCAGGCATAGTTCAACGCATCGAGACCCCGGCAAATGAACGGGTCATACAGCGTGCCGATCGGCAGCAACCGCTCGCCATGCAGCGCATGCGACAGGCCGAGGGCGGAGAGTTGGATGAACAGATTCATCTCGGCAATGCCGAGTTCCATATGCTGGCCCTGCGGCGAGAATTCCCAGTTGAACGTCGATGGGATGCGCTCGCTCTTGAACGTGTCGCTCATCGAATTCCGCGCGAACAGACCGCGCCGATTCACCCAGCCACCCAGATTGGTCGAGACCGTCACATCCGGGCTGGTGGTGACGATGCGGCTGGCGAATTCGTCTTTCTGCTTGCCGACTTCATTGAGGATCGCGCCGAAGCCCATTTGGGTGGACATGGTGGGGGTGATCGTCACCGGCAGCGTCTCGGGCGTGGGAATCCGCGCCGCCACATGCCGCCGCGTGCCTTCGCGCTTGAAGCCAACATGGTCGAGGAAATCCGACAGCATGGTTTGCGGCAAAGCGAGGCCTTCGAATTTGTCCCATTCATGCCCCTCACGCACCCCCATCGCCGCGCGGAAGGTTTCCATCTGGCCGAGATTCATCAGCCCGGCATGGTTGTCCTTATGGCCCGCGAGCGGCAGGCCCATGCCTTTGATGGTGTAGCAGATGAAACACACCGGCCGGTCGTGGTCGATGCTGGCGAAGGCGTCGATCAGGCTTGGCAGATCATGTCCGCCAAGATTGTTCATCAGGGCTGCAAGCTCCGCGTCATTGCGCCGCCCGATCAGCGCGAGCGCCGCCGGATCATTGGCGAATTCGCTGGTCAACCGCTTGCGCCATGCCGCACCGCCTTGGAAGACCAGCGCGGAATAGAGCTGGTTCGGGCAGGTGTCGATCCAATCACGCAGTCGCTCACCGCCCGGCTCGGCGAAAGCGGCGCGTTGCAAGGAGCCGTGTTTGACGATCACCACATCCCAGCCAAACGCCCGGAACAGCGCCTCATAGCGCGCCCACAGGCCTTCGCGCACCACGGCGTCCAGGCTCTGGCGGTTATAGTCGATCACCCACCAGCAATTGCGCAGACCCTGCTTCCAGCCTTCCAGAATCGCCTCGAAGATGTTGCCTTCGTCCATCTCGGCATCGCCGACCAGCGAGATCATCCGGCCTTCTGGGCGCTGGGTGCCGAAATCATGCAGGCGCAGGTAATCTTGGGCGAGTGAGGCAAACAATGTCTGCGCCACGCCGAGGCCGACCGAGCCGGTGGAGAAATCCACATCGTCGCTGTCCTTGGTGCGCGACGGATAGCTCTGCGCGCCGCCCAAAGCGCGGAAGGCTTCCAGCTTCTCGCGGGTCTGCTGGCCGAGCAGATATTGAATGGCATGAAACACCGGGGCGGCATGCGGCTTCACCGCCACCCGGTCCTGCGGGCGCAGCGTGGCCAGATAGAGCGCGGTCATGATGGTGGTCAGCGAGGCGCAGGACGCCTGATGGCCGCCGACTTTCAGCCCGTCCGGATGCTCACGCAGATGGTTGGCGTTGTGGATCGTCCAGCTCGCCAGCCAGAGGATTTTGCGCTCCAGCTCCGCCAGCACTGCGAGATCGTCATTGGCCAATGTGGTGACGGGCGCGAAGCTGTTGCCATCCATGATCGAGCATTCCCTCTCCGCGCCGGATATCAGGCGCAGTTGTGGAATTTATCGCATCGCTGCGCTGGCATTTTTTATCGTTTCCAGCCATGGTTTCAGCAAATTAAGGCGGCTTCTGCTGAGATTGCTGCCCCTGGGAGTGGAAAATTGCGCGCCAAGGAATTCGATCCGATTGACCGCAAAATCCTCACCGAATTGCAGGCTGATGGGCGCTTGAGTCTGGCCGAACTCGCCGCCCGCGTTGGCCTCTCCGCCTCGCCTTGTCTGCGGCGGGTGCGGGCGTTGGAGGAAGGCGGGGTGATCGCGCGCTATGTGGCGGTGCTCGATCAGCGCGCGGTGGGGCTGCCGGTGAGCGTGTTCATCTCCATCAAGCTGGAGAGCCAGCGCGAGGAGGCGTTGGAGCATTTCAACAAGGCCATCACCCATTGGCCCGAGGTGCTGGAATGCTATCTGATGACCGGCCCGCGCGATTATTTGCTGCGTGTGGTGGTGGCCGATCTGGAAGCCTATGAGTGGTTTTTGAAAAGCAAACTCACAAGGCTGTCCGGCATCGCCTCGATTGAATCGAGCTTCGCACTGGGGCAGGTGAAATACAGCAACGTGCTGCCGCTGAGTTGACTGGCCTCACCCCGCCGCCGCGTCACTTAATGCCTGGGAGACGGCTTCCATCACCGGTTGCCATTGCGCCAGATGCTGCTGACGGAACAGCCGCATCGTCGGATACCACGGGCTGCCCTCGCCATTCAGCCACCGCCAATCCGGCGCACCGGCAATCAGCGCCCAGACCGGGCGGCCAATGGCACCGGCCAGATGGAGCACGGAGGTATCAACGGCGATCACCAGATCCAAATTCTGCATCGCTGCCGCCGTCTCGGCGAAATCGGTCAGCTCCGGCGCGAGGTCGTCGATGCCGTCGGCGGGCAGGAATTCCGCGGCTGTTGCCAGATCCGCGCTGCGCTCGCCAACCTGCAGGCTGAACCAGCGCACGCCCGGCACCTGCCAGAGCGGGACGAGGGTGGTGAAGGCAATCGAGCGATGCCGGTCGCCCATATGTTTCGGGTTGCCCGCCCAGACGATGCCGACACGAAAGCCCGGCTTGTCCGCGCCCAACCGCGTCGCCCAGCGCGCGACGGCCTCGGGTTCGGCGTGCAGATAGGGGATGTTGGCCGGAATCGTCTCGACGGTGGTGCCGAAAGCACGTGGCAGGCTGAGCAGCGTGCAATGCAGATCATAGTCAGTGACGGTGCTGCCCACCGGTGCCGTCTCGAATTCGGCATTCAAACTGCGCAACAGACGCGAGAGCTGGCTCTGTACGCCCAGGATCACCCGCCCCACGCCCCGCGCCTTGAGCATCGGCACATAGCGGACGAATTGCAGCGTGTCGCCCAATCCCTGTTCGGGGACGATCAGGATGGTCTTGCCGGAGATATCCTCGCCCTGCCAGGCGCGCATGGTGAGGAATTGCGTGTAGGCCTCGCCGGCCTGCTTGGTTCTGAAGCGCCACTCATATTCAACCCATCCCTCGATAAACCGCCCTTCCCGCAACAGCAGCATGGCGCGGTGATGGTGGGATTCGGCGTCATTCGGATCGATGGCCACCGCCAGATCGAGCACCGCCAACGCCTCCACCGGTCGGTTCTGCGCCTGCAGGGTGATGGCGAGGTTGTTGTAGGCATTGATATCACTCGTCCGCAGCGCCAAGGCCCGCCGTGCTGCTGCCTCCGCCTCGTCCAAACGCCCGAGGGCGCGCAGGGAATTTGCCAGATTGGTCAGCGCTTCCGGATAATCCGGGCGCAGTTCCAGTGCCCGCTTGCAGGCAGCGACGGCGTCTTCCAGTCGGTTGAGTTGGCCGAGCACATGGCCGAGATTGGCGTGCGCTTCCGGATAATTCGGCCGCAACTCGGTCACACGCGGCAGCAATTCCGCCGCAGCGTTCGTCTCCCCAACCTCGCCAAGGGCGGCGGCGAGGTTGTTGAGCGCTTCGGGATTGTTCGGATTGCGCGCCACATCGGCCTCGAACGCCTTCCGTGCCGCATCCTTGCGGCCCAAAGCGCGCAAAGCATGGCCAAGCGGGGCGCGTGAGCCGGTCGGGTTGATCGACACCGCCTGCTCATAGGCTGCCACCGCCTCTGCCATCCGCCCCAAATTGCGCAGCGAATTGCCAAGATTGCCGAGCGCTTCGGGATAATCCGGCCGATATTGCACCGCCAGACGATACGCCTCCACCGCCTCCGCCGAGCGGCGCAGGGCTTCAAGCGAGACGCCTTTGTTGTTCAGCGCCTCGGGATAATCCGGCTGCTCCGCCAATGCCTGTTCATAGGCCTCCAACGCCTCGGCATGCCGCCCGAGATGGCCCAGCACCATGCCGTAATTGGACAAAAAGCTGGGCTTGACCTTGATGCTCAGCGCCTGACGGATCAGTTGCACTCCCAAGGCCGGTTGCCCTTGGGCGTCATGCGCCACGCCGAGCATGTGCAGCGCATCGGCATCGCCTGCGTTGGAGGCCAGCACCGCCTCGAAATAGCGCACCGCTTCGGCAAGATTTCCGGCCCGGTAAAACTCCAGCGCCCGCGTCATCGCATCGTTGCGGGAGAGCTGAAACGAGGTAACGCCCGGCGCAGCGGCGGAGTCGGTCGGTTGCGGGGTCGTTGCTTGTGTCATCGTGAAAAATCTCTCTCGCAACACCGTCTTTGACTGGGCATGGCGCACCACATTTGGGCCGAGATCAATTCCCATACGGTCAAATCAAGACAGAAGCGTCAGATTTTTGCGCGGTGGATGCACGGCGGCCCCCAGCGCTGTGGCTTGACCTGCATCGCAGCGAAGTTGCAGAACGCGGTGTCTTATCCGAGATGTCGGGTTGAAAGTGCATCCCATGCCGCCGATCAAGCCGATTGATGTGACATTGCAGATGCCGGGCCATTTGCTGCGCCGCTGCCATCAGATCGCCGTCGCGGTGTTCCTGGATGAATGTCAGGCCTTCGACCTCACCCCGCCGCAATATGTCACCCTCGCGGCGCTGGCCACCCATGGCGCGCTCGACAAGGCGACCATCGGCGGCGTGACGGCGCTGGACCGCACGACGGTGGCGGTGGTGATCAAGAATCTGCAGGATCGCGGTTTTGTGGAAACCCGCGCCTCGGAAGCAGACCGCCGCGCCAAACTCAACGAAATCACCCCCACCGGCCTTGCCACACTTGGGGCGGTGCAGGATCACGCCGCCCACGCGCAGGAGCGGATGCTGGCCCCGTTGACGCCCGCAGAACGCCGCGAATTGCTGCGTCTGCTTGGCAAAATGGCCGAGGAAAACAACCTCCTCAGCCGCGCCCCCCACCGCGCCCCCCGCCAAGGCTAAACCGCCCCAACGCCATCAGACACCCGGAAACTTCGCGCTTGAATTATGCATAGATATGCGCATAATTATGCTCATAATCGCGCAGAGCGAGCAATCTAGGGAGGCTGAGGCATGGGTGCGTCCAAGGGGAAAATCATCGTGGCCGGCGGCGGCATTGGCGGTGTTTCGGCGGCGATGGGGTTGGCCAATAAGGGCTATCAAGTCGTCGTGCTGGAGCAGGCCGCGCAATTCGGTGAAATCGGCGCAGGCATCCAGATCGGCCCGAACGCCTTCCACGCGATGGATTATCTCGGCGTGGGCGACGCAGGGCGTGCCAAGGCGGTCTATATCGACAAGCTGATCATGATGGACGGGTTGACCGGTGATGAGGTCGCACACATCGATGTCGGCGACGATTTCCGCAGCCGCTTCAAGAACCCCTACGCCGTTGTGCATCGCGCCGATCTGCATTCGGTGTTTCTTGACGCCTGCATCAAGCATCCGAATGTCACATTGGTGAACAGCCAGCAGGTCGTCGGCTACACCAACACCGCCAGCGGTGCCAAAGTGGTGACGGCTTCGGGCGATAGCTTCGAAGGCGATGCGGTGATCGGGGCCGATGGCGTGCGCTCCCGCATCCGCGCGCAGCTGACGGGCGGTGATGAGCTGAAGCTCTCCGGCCATGTCGCTTATCGCGCGGTGCTCTCGATTGATGAGATGCCGGAAGATCTGCGCTGGAATGCCGCCACGCTGTGGGCTGGTCCGAAATGCCACATGGTGCATTACCCGCTGCAAGGCTGGAAGACCTTCAACCTCGTCGCCACTTTCGTCACCGACATCTCCAATGTCGGCACCAACGAAGCCGGCTCGCGGGATGAGGTGCTGGAGCGCTTCGGCCATATCGTGCCCAAGGCGCGCAAGTTGCTCGAAGTGCCGAAGAGCTGGCGTCGCTGGGTGCTGGGCGATCGCGATCCGATTGAGAATTGGGTCGATGGCCGCGTCGCTCTGCTCGGCGATGCCGCACACCCGACGCACCAATATTTCGCCCAGGGTGCCTGCATGGCGCTGGAAGATTCCGTCATGCTCGCCCATCAGTTGGAAGCACATGACGGCGATTTCGCCGCGGCCTTCGCCGATTACCAGCAGGCCCGCATCGTGCGCGCCTATCGCGTGGTGCTGACCTCACGCGCCATTGGTCGCCACATCTACCACGCCGAAGGTGCCGAGCGTCTGGTGCGCAATGCAGTGATGGGGGCGAAGAGCCAAACCGATTGGGGCAACACCCTCGAATGGCTCTATGGCGGCACCGGGCTGTCGGCGACGGATCCCACGGCGGCGGCGGAATAAGGAGCATCATTATGTCCCAACTCGGAACCCTCGAAGAACTCCCGCTGGAATATCGTGACGCGCTGACCGCGCAGAATTTGGTGCCGCTCTGGCCCAGCCTGCGCGCGGCATTGCCCTATGAAATGCCGACGCGACGCACCCAAGCCGTGGCGTGGCATTATTCCAACATCCGCCCGCGTCTGCTCGAAGCGGGTGAGCTGACGCCGATTGAGAAAGCCGAGCGTCGCGTGCTGGTGCTGGCCAATCCCGGTTTGGGGCTGGCGAACATGCAGGCGACACCCTCGATCTATATCGGCCTGCAACTCATCCTGCCGGGTGAGACGGCCCCCAACCACATGCACAGCCCGAGTGCCGTGCGTTTCGTGGTGGAAGGCCAAGGCGGCTACACCGTCGTCGATGGCGAGAAGCTGCCGATGGAGAAGGGCGATTTGATCCTCACGCCGTCCGGCTTGTGGCATGAGCATGGCCATGAGGGCAGCGGCCCGGTGGTGTGGCTGGATGCGCTCGACCTGCCGACGATCTTCGCGCTCGAAGCCAGCTATTGCTTGGAAGGCGCGCCGCAGGTGGTGCGCAACCAGCCGGACGCCTCGCAGAATCTCTACACCAAATCCGGCTTCGCACCGTTCACCTCGCTGTCGGCCCCGAAGAACCGCTATCCACTGAAGCGTTTCCCCTGGAAGGATGCCAAGAACGCTTTGCAGGCGCTGGCCACGGTGACGAACACCGGAACGCCGGTGCAACTCGCCTATATCAACCCGGAAACCGGCGAGCCCTGCATGCCGGTGCTCGGCTTCTCGGCGACGATGCTGCGCCCCGGCGAGACGATTTCGCCGCGTCGGCGTTCCTCGTCGGCGGTGTTGCATGTGATCGAGGGCGATGTGCAGGCGGAGATCGACGGCGTGGTGCTCAATATCGGCGAGAGCGACACGGCAGCGGTGCCGACGCATGCGCGCGTCTCGCTCGCCAACCGTTCGTCGAGCAAGCCCGCCTTCGTCTTCCAAGTCGACGACGCGCCGATGCAGCGCAAGCTCGGGTTCTTCGAGGAATTTGCGGGCTAAATTTACCAACCCTGGGGAGGGAACCACCATGACAGACTATCTCTGGACTCCGCCGCCCGTCGCATCGTTGCCGGTGCGGGGCGAGAGCCGTCGTTTGCCGATCAACCGGCTGTTCTTCGTCGGTCGCAACTACCACGCGCACGCCGTCGAGATGGGCCGCCCGGTCGATAAATCCGTCGAACGCCCGTTCTATTTCACCAAGGCTCCGCAAACTTTGGTCGAAAGCGGAGCCACCGTCGCCTATCCGCCGCAGACGGCGAATTATCATCATGAGATGGAACTCGTCGTCGCCATCGGCGCACCCGGCTTTTGTGTCTCTGCCGAGAACGCGCACCAGATCATCTACGGCTACGCCACCGGCCTGGATATGACCCGTCGCGATCTGCAACTCGTCGCACGCGACAAGGGCCGTCCGTGGGATCTCGGCAAGGACGTGGAAGACTCCTCGGTGGTCTCCGAGATCGTGCCGATGCCGGGTGTGGTGCTGGAGACCGGCGAGATTTCGCTCTCCGTCAACGGTGAGGCTCGCCAGCATTCCGACCTCGACAAGCTGATCTGGAACGTGCGCGAGATCATCGCTGATCTGTCGCTGTTCTATCATCTGCAACCGGGCGATCTGATCTTCACCGGCACGCCCGAGGGTGTGGGCGCGGTAAAGGCGGGTGACACGATCACCGGTCATGTGGCAGGTGTTGGGGAAATCAGCCTCAAAATTGGCCCTGCGGAGGATTCGCGTGAAACTCTATAATTTCTTCCGATCCGGAACCTCACACCGTCTGCGCATCGCGCTGAACCTCAAAGGCGTCAGCACGGACTACATCGCCGTCGATCTGCGCAAGGAAGAACATCTGAAGGACGCATTTGCGGCGATTAACCCGCAAATGCTCGTCCCGGCACTGGTCGATGGGCCGGATGTGCTGATCCAATCCACCGCGATCATCGAATGGCTGGAGGAGAAATACCCCACGCCGCCGCTGCTCCCCACCGGTCTGCTCGACCGCGCGCGGGTGCGCGCGATGGCCTCGGTGATCGGCTGTGACATCCATCCGATCAACAACCGCCGCATCCTGGAATATCTGCGCCACAATTTCGCAGCCGACGACGCGGCGGTGAATACATGGTGCGGTGAATGGATCAGCGCCGGGTTCGACGCGCTGGAGACCATGCTCGCCGCCGACGTCAACCGGGGCAGTTTCTGCTTCGGCAATGCGCCCGGTCTGGTGGAATGCTACCTGATCCCGCAAGTGGAGAGCGCCCGCCGCTTCAAGGTGGACATGGCACGCTGGCCACTGATCTCGGCCATCGACGCTGCCTGCGCCGGAATTGAGGCCTTTGCAAAGGCTGCTCCCGGCGCACAGCCCGACGCCTGACGATGGCGCTCAATCTGTTCGACCTGACGGGTCAAACCGCCATCATCACCGGCTCCACCCGTGGCATTGGCCGCGCGATTGCCACCGCGATGGCGGAGCAGGGGGCACGGGTGGTGATCTCGTCGCGCAAGATCGATGCGTGCGAGGCGGTGGCGGCGGAACTGCGCGCTGCCGGACATCAAGCCATGGCCATCGCCTGCCATATCGGGCGTGAGGACGATCTGCACACTCTGATCGAACAGACCCGCGCCGCCTTCGGGCCGGTGACGGCTTTGGTCTGCAACGCCGCCGTCTCTCCGCATTACGGCCCGCTCTCCGGCATCAGCCGGGAGGCGTGGGACAAGACGATGGAGACCAACATCTCCAGCACGCTCACGCTGTGCAATCTGGCCGCCCCCGACATCGCAGCGCAGGGTGGTGGGTCGATCAGCATCATCAGCTCGATTGCCGGTGTGCGCGGCTCGGCGGTGATTGGGGCGTATTCGATCTCCAAAGCTGCCGATATGGCGCTGGCCCGCAGTCTGGCGGTGGAGCTGGGGCCGCAGAAAGTGCGGGTGAACTGCATCGCGCCCGGTCTGGTGAAAACCGAATTGGCACGGGCGCGCTGGGAAGATCCGCAGAAAGAGGCAGCGTTTCTGTCCACCTATCCCATCGGTCGCCTCGGCGAGCCGGAGGATATCGCCGGTGCCGCCGTATTCCTCGCCGCCCGATCCGGCGCATGGGTGACGGGGCAGACGATTTTCGTCGATGGTGGCGTGACGATCAGCGGCGGCTGACGCCGGACACAAAAAGGGCGGGATGCATCATGCACCCCGCCCCAATTGGGTTGATCAGGCGGCCTTCGGCAGCAGAAGACCCATTTCAATCATCGTCTCGGCGATCTGCACCGCGTTCAGGGCAGCGCCCTTGCGCAGATTGTCAGACACGCACCAGAAGGCGAGGCCGTTCTGCACGGTTGGGTCTTTGCGCAGACGGCTGATGAAGGTGGCGTCTTCGCCCGCGCAGTCGATCGGCGTGATGTAGCCCGCGTCTTCACGGCGGTCGATGACGGTGATGCCCGGCGCTTCACGCAGAATGTCACGCGCTTCTTCCACCGTGACGGGATTGTGGAATTCCACATTCACCGCTTCGGAATGGCCGATGAACACCGGCACGCGCACGCAGGTGGCGTGCAGAGCGATGTCGGGGTCGAGGATCTTCTTGGTCTCAACGACCATCTTCCACTCTTCCTTCGTCGAACCGTCTTCCATGAACTTGTCGATGTGCGGAATGCAGTTGAAGGCGATCGGCTTGGTGAAGATTTCCTGCACGCCCGGATCGTTGACGAAGCTCGCCTTGGTCTGGTTGTACAGCTCGTCCATGCCTTCCTTGCCCGCGCCGGAGACCGACTGGTAGGTGGCAACGATGACGCGCTTGATCTTGAAGCGGTCATGCAGCGGCTTCAGCGCCACCAGCATCTGAATGGTCGAGCAGTTCGGATTGGCGATGATGCCGCGCGGCACCTTGCGCAGCGCATGCGCGTTCACTTCCGGCACCACCAGCGGCACGTCATGATCCATGCGGAACTGGCTGGTGTTGTCGATGACAATGCACCCGGCAGCAGCAGCGCGCGGCGCATGCACGGCGGAGATCGAGGCACCCGGCGAGAACAGACCGATATCAGCCTTGGAGAAATCAAACGTCTCCAGGTTCTGCACCTTGAGCACGCGCTTATCGCCGAAGGAGATTTCCTGGCCGACCGAGCGCGCCGAGGCGAGCGCGTAAATGTCAGTAATCGGGAATTTGCGCTCGACCAGGGTTTTGATTATCTCGCGACCAACCGCACCGGTGGCGCCGACAACCGCTACCCTATAGCCCATCGCACAAACTCCTCTCGCGGACCTGCCCCTATGGCGGTCAACCCCTCGGCATTACCGAGTGCAGTGCACAATCGCAAGCAATGCCTGCGTGGGGCAGGGTTGAATGTTCTTCAACGTCATCCTGCCTGGGTTTGGAAATCCCCGGCCTGCGGCGGTGCAATTGGCACGAACAGGCTGCGATCCGGCTTGAGATCGAGCAACGGCGTGCCGTCCAGGCAGTCCAGCCCCTGCACCAGCACAAAATTCCCCTCAAGGCCCACCAGCTTGACGATGGAGGTGCCGAGCGGGTTCGGGCGCACCGGCGAACGCAGCGAGAACGTGCCGCGCGCGCTGCCGTCATTGGCCGGGCTCTGCCGCACCAGATCGCGGCGGGAGAGATGCAGCCAATAGATCACCTCCAGCCGCTCATATTTCTCCACACCTGCCAGCGCCTCCGCCCATAGGGGGAAGATTTCCAGCCGACAGATCGGCCCATCCATCCGGCCCTGACGCGGAGTGTCGAGGCGGCTGGTCCAAGGGGTGTGGATACGCCCGATGAACACCAATCCGGCATCGGTCGGCGGCGGCGGTTCAACCGCGACTTCAGACAGCCGGACCTCGTTTTCACGCACCATGTCTCACACTCCGAACACGCCCATCCTGCATAGATCCAGCACGGCAAGGTGTCGATTGCCTGCATGCGGGGGGATGTGGTTGTCTTGATGCGCCATGAGAAAACAGAAATCCGGCACACCGGCAGCACAAAGTGACCACAACCGCCTGAGCATCCGCGTTGACCTCGCCTCTGGCTCCCGCATCGGGCCGGGCAAGGTGGCGGTGTTGGAGGAGATTGCCCGCGCAGGCTCGATCTCCGGAGCCGGGCGGGCGCTGAAAATGTCCTATAGACGAACCTGGGAACTGGTCGAGGCACTGAATGCCGCCTTCGGCACCCCGGTGGTGACAACTTCCGCCGGCGGTTCTGGCGGCGGCGGAGCGGCGCTGACGGCGGCGGGACAGGCGATCATCACTTGCTACCGCGCCATCGAAGCCGACACCGCACGGGCTGCCGAGCCGCATTTGCAGGCACTCGCCGCCTTGTCCGCCTCGACCGACGCATGAGCCGGACGCATGAGCGATGGTAATCCGTCAGCTGGTCTATCTGGATGCCCTTGCCCGCGAAAAGCATTTCCGCCGCGCCGCCGAGGCCTGCAACGTCTCACAACCCACGCTCTCCGGTGCCATCGCGCAGTTGGAGGCCGAACTGGGCGTGCTGATCATCGAACGCGGTCGCCGTTTTCAGGGACTGACGCGCGAGGGCGAAGTGGTGCTGGCGCATGCACGGCGCATTCTGGCCGAGGCCGAATTGATGCGCGACGCCATCGGCGAATTGCGCCAGGGGCTGAATGGCCGGGTGCGGCTGGGCGTCATTCCAACCGCATTGCCAATGGTGGCGCATATCACCGCCCCGTTCTCGGAACGCTTCCCCGATGTGTCGATCACCGTGCTCTCGCTCACCTCGGGCGAGATCATGGATCGGCTGCATAATTTCGAACTCGATGCCGGGCTGACCTATCTGGACAATGAGCCGCTGGAGCGCGTGGTCTCCAAGCCGATCTATCAGGAAACCTACGTTCTGCTGACGCGCGAGGACGGCAAATTGGGCCAGCGCGACGCCATCAGCTGGGCCGAGGCCGCCCAGCTCAAACTCTGCCTGCTGACGCCGGACATGCAGAACCGCCGCATCATCGACGGCATCTTCCGCAGCGTCGGCGCACAACCGCGCGCGGCGATTGAGACAAATTCGGTGTTCAATCTCTGCACCCATGCCGGGATTCAGGGCATGTCGAGCATCGTCTCGCTGCAATTGCTGGAATTCTTCGGCGTGCCGCTCGGCACCAAGGCGCTCAAACTGGTGGACCCCGAGGCGCAGCGCAGCATCGGGCTGATCACCGCCGACCGTCAGCCGGTGCCACCATTGGTGCGCAATCTGCTGATGATGTCGCGCCCAATTGCCGAAGTGAGCGTGCCAAGGGCCATAGGCTGAGCCTATCATTTTCCTGGCACGGAGCCGTCGGGCGGGTCAGCGCAGCACAGTCCACCAAAGCCCGGCCGACGGCGGACTGCGCTGCGCTGGTCCGCCCTACCGTTTTCCGCAATGACAGATAAGTTGATCGGACTTTCCGATCAAAATATCGGAACAATCGATTTGCGTCCTGTTCATCCTTCGCAAAGATATAAGGGATGACCGGCCAGATCCGGCGGAGGAACAATGTCTGATCTCCATCACGCTTCCCATTCAGAATGGGACTCTGTAGCAGCGCAGGCGATCATTGCGCGGCATTTGGTGCTGGAAGGCCCGATGCTGCCGATTTTGCACGCCTTGCAGGAGCATTTCGGTTTCGTCCCCGCTGAATCCGTGGCGCTGATTGCCGATGCGCTGAATCTATCCCGCGCCGAAGTGCTTGGCACGATTACGTTTTACCACGAATTCCGCAGCACCACGCCGCCTGCCCGCGTGGTCAAACTCTGCCGCGCTGAAGCCTGCCGGGCGCAGGGGTGCGAGGACGTTGTGGCCGCGCTGGATCGCAGCCACGGCATTCACCCAGACCGCCCGACCGCCGATCTGGCTATCGAGACCGTCTATTGCCTGGGCAATTGCGCCCTCGGCCCGTCGGCGATGGTGGGTGAGGAATTGTTCGGCCGCGTCGATGCCGCGCGGTTGGCCGAAATTTGCGGTCTGGAGACGGTATGATGGGCGTGGTCACTCCAACCCGTATCTATGTTCCCTGCGACGCCGCCGCGCTTTCCGTCGGGGCTGATGCTGTGGCGCGGGCGATTGCGGCAGAGGCAAGTGCCCGCAACCTGCATGTCGAGATCATCCGCAACGGCTCGCGCGGTGCGCTGTGGCTGGAGCCGATGGTGGAAATCGGCCATGCCGGCAACCGCATCGCCTACGGTCCGGTGGCCGCGAAAGACGTGCCGGGGCTGTTTGATGCGAATTTCATCAAAGGCGGCGCACATCCGCTCGCCCTCGGCCCCGTCGAAGACCTGGATTGGCTGAAACGTCAGCAGCGCCTGACCTTCGAACGGGTGGGTGTCACTGATCCGCTATCGATGGATGATTACCGCAGCCACGGCGGCCTTGCCGGTCTGCGTGCCGCGTTGGCGTTGAGTTCACAGCAGATTGTGCAGGCGGTGAAAGATAGCGGTCTGCGTGGCCGTGGCGGGGCGGGTTTCCCCACCGGGATCAAATGGCAGACCGTGCATGACGCCGTCGGTGCGCGCAAATACATCGTCTGCAACGCCGATGAAGGCGATAGCGGCACGTTCGCCGACCGCATGCTGATGGAAGGCGACCCGTTCACTCTGATCGAGGGCATGGTGATTGCCGGCATCGCGGTGGGTGCCTCACGTGGGTACATCTACCTACGCTCCGAATACCCGCATGCCTTCCGCACCCTGCAACGCGCGATCCGCATCGCCGAGGCGGAGGGCGTGATTGGGGCCTCGGTGCTGGGCAGCGCGCAGGCGTTCCATCTGGAAGTGCGCTTGGGGGCTGGTGCCTATATCTGCGGTGAAGAGACGTCGCTGCTGGAAAGCCTGGAAGGCAAGCGCGGCATTGTGCGCGCCAAGCCGCCGCTGCCTGCGTTGGAAGGGCTGTTCGGCAAACCGACCATCGTCAACAACGTGCTCTCGCTGGCCGCCGTGCCCTACATCCTGGCGCATGGCGGGGCGGCGTATGCGAATTACGGCATGGGTCGCTCGCGCGGCACGCTGCCGGTGCAGTTGGGTGGCAACATCAAGCGTGGCGGGTTGATCGAACTGGCGTTCGGCATCTCGCTGCGGGAGATTATCGAGGATTTCGGCGGCGGCACCCGCTCCGGCCGTCCGATCCGCGCGGTGCAGGTGGGCGGGCCGTTGGGCGCGTATCTGACCGCAGCCCAACTCGACACCGCGATGGATTACGAGGCGCTGGCCGCCATCAAAGCGATGCTCGGTCATGGCGGCATCGTGGTGTTCGATGACAGCATTGACATGGCGAAAATGGCGAAATTCGCCTTCGAATTCTGCGTCGCTGAAAGCTGCGGCAAATGCACGCCATGCCGCATCGGCTCCACGCGCGGGGTTGAGACCGTGCAGAAGATCATCGACGGCAAAGCACGGGAGAAGAATCTCGCCGTATTGGCCGATCTCTGCACGCTGATGACCGACGCCTCGCTCTGCGCCATGGGCGGCCTGACGCCGCTGCCGGTGATGAGCGCGCTGACACACTTCCCCGAAGATTTCGGCCTCGCGCTCCCGCGCGTCGCCGCAGAGTGAGGATTCGACCATGGGTCTGATCACTGAAATCGATCACGGCACGCCGATCCGCCAATCCGAGGCAACGGTCACGCTGAGCATCGACGGCCAAAGCATCACCGTGCCAGCGGGCACTTCGGTGATGGCCGCCTCGATGCTGGCGGGCACGCAAATCCCCAAGCTGTGCGCCACCGACAGCCTGGAACCCTTCGGCTCCTGCCGCCTCTGCCTGGTTGAGATCGAAGGCCGCCGTGGCACGCCCGCCTCCTGCACCACGCCCGCCGAGCCCGGCATGATTGTGCACACGCAGTCAGACAAGCTGGCAAAGCTGCGCCGCGGGGTGATGGAACTCTACATCTCCGACCACCCGCTTGATTGCCTGACCTGTTCGGCCAATGGCGATTGCGAATTGCAGGACATGGCGGGGGCCGTGGGCTTGCGTGATGTGCGCTATGGCCATGATGGGGCGAACCATTTCCACGCTGAGAAATCAGGTGCGGCCAATGAGATGTTCCTGGAGAAGGACAGCTCCAACCCGTATTTCACCTATGACCCCGCCAAATGCATCGTCTGCAACCGCTGTGTGCGGGCCTGTGAAGAGGTGCAGGGCACCTTCGCGCTGACCATCACCGGGCGCGGTTTTGACAGCCGGGTGTCTCCCGGCGGCACGGATTTCCTCGCCTCGGATTGCGTCTCCTGCGGTGCCTGCGTGCAGGCCTGCCCAACGGCGACGTTGATCGAGAAATCCGTCATCGAGCACGGCCAGCCGGAGCATTCGAAAGTCACCACCTGCGCCTATTGCGGCGTTGGCTGCTCGTTCAAGGCGGAGATGCAGGGCGATAAGCTCGTGCGCATGGTGCCCTATAAGGATGGCAAGGCGAATGAGGGCCATTCCTGTGTGAAGGGCCGCTTCGCCTATGGCTACGCCACCCACACGGACCGCATCACCAAGCCGATGATCCGCGCCAAGATCACCGATCCATGGCGGGAAGTGAGTTGGGACGAGGCGATTGCGTTCACCGCCAATGAGTTCAAGCGCATCCAGGCGGTTTATGGCCGGGAATCCGTGGGGGCGATCACCTCCTCGCGCTGCACCAATGAGGAAGTCTTCCTGGTGCAGAAGCTGGTCCGCGCCGCCTTCCGCAACAACAATGTCGATACCTGCGCCCGCGTCTGCCACTCGCCGACCGGCTATGGCCTGTCCACCACCTTCGGCACCTCGGCGGGCACGCAGGATTTCAAATCCGTCGCCAAGTCAGACGTGATTTTCGTCATCGGCGCCAACCCGACCGACGGGCATCCGGTATTCGCCTCGCGGATGAAAAAGCGGCTGCGTCAGGGGGCGAAGCTGATCGTGGCCGATCCGCGTCAGATCGATCTGGTGAAGTCGCCGCACATCAAGGCCGCGCATCATCTGCAGCTCAAGCCCGGCACCAACGTCGCCCTCGTCAATGCGATGGCGCATGTGGTGGTCACTGAAGGGCTGATCAACGAAGCCTATGTGCGCGAGCGCTGCGACATTGCCGCCTTCGAATCCTGGGCGCGCTTTGTCGCCGAGCAGCGCAATTCGCCGGAAGCCTCCGAGGAATTCACCGGCGTGCCCGCCAGCGAGATGCGCGCCGCCGCCCGGCTGTTCGCCACCGGCGGCAACGCGGCGATCTATTACGGCCTGGGCGTGACGGAGCACAGCCAGGGCTCGACCACCGTGATGGCAATTGCCAATCTCGCCATGGCCACCGGCAATATTGGCCGCGATGGCGTGGGCGTGAACCCGCTGCGCGGGCAGAACAACGTGCAGGGCTCGTGCGATATGGGCAGCTTCCCGCACGAATTCTCCGGCTATCGCCATGTGTCTGACGACGCCACGCGCGAGGTGTTTGAAATGCTCTGGGGCGTGGAATTGGAGCGCGAGCCGGGCCTGCGCATTCCCAACATGCTCGATGAAGCCGTCGGCGGCGCCTTCAAGGGCATCTACATCCAGGGCGAGGACATCGCGCAATCCGACCCGGACATTCACCACGTCACTGCCGGTCTGGCCGCGATGGAATGCGTGGTGGTGCAGGACCTGTTCCTCAACGAGACTGCCAAATACGCCCATGTGTTCCTGCCGGGGGCGTCGTTCCTGGAGAAGGACGGCACCTTCACCAACGCCGAGCGCCGCATCAACCGCGTGCGTAAGGTGATGACGCCGTTGGCAGGCAAGGATGAATGGCGCATCACCGTCGAACTGGCGCAGGCACTGGGCTACGACATGCAGTACCGCGACCCGTCCGACATCATGGACGAGATCGCACGCCTGACGCCCAGCTTCGCCGGTGTGAGCTACGCCCGCCTGGATGAGATGGGCTCGATACAATGGCCGTGTAACGACGCATCGCCGCGCGGCACGCCGATCATGCATATCGACCGCTTCGTGCGCGGCAAGGGGCGGTTCATGATCACCGAATACGTCCCAACCGAAGAACGCACCGGCGTGCGCTTCCCGCTGATCCTGACCACCGGGCGCATCCTGTCGCAATACAATGTCGGCGCGCAGACAAGGCGGACGGAGAATTCGCGCTGGCACGAGGAAGACGTGCTGGAAATCCACCCGTTTGACGCCGAAAGCCGGGGCATTTCGGAAGGCGATTTGGTCGCCATCGCCAGCCGCTCGGGCGAGATCGCCCTGCATGCGCAGATCACTGAACGTGTGCAGCCGGGCGTGGTCTATACCACCTTCCATCATCCCGGCACCGGTGCCAATGTGATCACCACTGATTATTCCGACTGGGCGACAAACTGTCCGGAATATAAGGTGACAGCCGTGCAGGTGCGCCGCACCAACCGCTATTCTGCGTGGCAGCACGAGGATCGCGAGCGGGACGTGTCGCATCGGCTGATCGCGGGAAAGCCAGCGCATGCCGCAGAGTAAGGAGCCGCCTGCCTCAATCGCCCTCCCCGCCCAGCGCCTCGCGCTGGACGGAGCCTGCACGCGCGCGCCGACGACGGTGGAAGTGGCGGTCGAGACGCCGGTGAATATCGTCTATGGCACCATGCCCTATGCGGTGATGATGGCCAGCCCCGTCGATCTGGCGGATTTCGTCACCGGCTTCAGCCTGACCGAAGGGGTGATCGCCGAGGCCTCCGACATCCGCGCCATCGAGATTCGCGCCGAGGAAGGCGGGATGGTGGTGGAGGTGGCGTTGAAGCCGGAACGCTTCCGCAGCCACCTCGCCCTCGCCCGCCGCCGCACCTTGACCGGGCGGACGAGTTGCGGGCTGTGCGGCATTGAGACGATGGCCGATCTGCCCTTTGCCGAGCAGCGCGTGCGGGCGCAGATGCCAGTGCGGCCAGAGGCGATAGCCCGCGCGCTGGGCGATCTGCGTCAGCATCAGGCGCTGCACTGCCTCACCCGCGCCGTGCATGCGGCGGCGTGGTGTGACACAGACGGCCAGATCGTCACCGTGCGCGAGGATGTCGGCCGCCACAACGCGCTCGACAAGCTGATCGGTGCACGGATGCGCCTGGGTGACAGCCGTGAGGGCTTCGTGCTCGTCACCAGCCGGGCCTCGTTCGAGATGGTGGAAAAGACCGCAATCTTCGGTGCCGCCGCCCTGGTGGCGATCTCCGCCCCCACCTCGCTTGCCATTGACCGCGCGCATTGCCTGGGCCTGACCTTGGTGGCAACCGCCCGTGATGGCGCGGCGGTGGTGTTCGCCGGACAGGTCGCTGTGGGCCAAAAGGAGACCGCGCCATGAGCCATAATCAGCATGTGCCAGAAGCCGATCACGACACCCAGATGCGTGAAAAACTCGCCCGGATGTCCGGCCAAATTGCGACATTCTTCCGCAACCTGCCCACCGAGGATGCGGCGGAGGAATCCGCGCGGCACATCAATCTGTATTGGAGCCGCTCCATGCGCCGCGATCTGGGGCGGATGTTCAGTGCAACCTCACCACAGCTGCATGACGTCATCCGCCATGCCTGGGGGAAAATCCGCTTTCCTGCCGAATAGCCTGTCGCCACCTCAAAAAATCAAGAAATCAAGACTTTAGGGAGTTAACAGCACATGAATGTCGTACATACCCCGACGAATGCAGGCCATAAACCTGGATGGCTCGACCGCGAAGCCATTATCGCCAAACCCGGCTTCAACCGCTGGCTGGTGCCGCCGGCGGCGCTGGCGATTCATCTGTGTATCGGGATGGCCTACGGCTTCTCGGTGTTCTGGCTGCCGCTGAGCCAGGCCATCGGCATCTCCAAGCCGGTGGCGTGTGCGGCCGATGCGGGCATTCTGGACATGCTGTTCACCACCACCTGCGATTGGCATGTGGCCGATCTGGGCTGGATGTTCACCCTGTTCTTCGTGTTGCTCGGCTCGTCAGCAGCGGTGTTTGGCCACTGGCTGGAACATGTCGGCCCGCGCAAGGCCGGTGTGGTGGCAGCTCTGTGCTGGTCGGGCGGTCTGCTGATCTCGGCAGTCGGCGTGATCAACCATCAGCTTTGGATGCTGTGGCTTGGCTCGGGCGTGATCGGCGGTATTGGCCTGGGTCTGGGCTACATCTCGCCGGTGTCCACCCTGATCAAATGGTTCCCTGACCGTCGCGGCATGGCGACCGGCATGGCGATCATGGGCTTCGGCGGTGGTGCGATGATCGGCTCGCCCTTGGCTGACATCTTGATGAACCACTTCAAGACCGCCACCTCGGTGGGCGTGTGGCAGACTTTTGTGGTGATGGCGGTGCTGTATTTCGTCGCCATGATGTGCGGTGCACTGGGTTATCGCATTCCGCCGCATAGCTGGGCGCCTCCGGGCTGGGTGCGTCCGACGGCGGCGAAGGGCATGATTGCGCATGGCAATGTGCATCTGCGCGATGCGCACAAGACGCCGCAATTCTGGCTGATCTGGGCGGTGCTGACGCTGAACGTCTCGGCGGGTATCGGCGTGATCGGCATGGCCTCGCCGATGTTGCAGGAGATTTTCGCAGGCTCGCTGATCGGTCATCCCGATATCGGCTTCTCGGCCCTCGACCCGTCGCAGAAGAAGCAGATTGCCACGATTGCCGCGGGCTTCGTGGGGCTGCTGTCGCTGTTCAACATCGGTGGCCGGTTCTTCTGGGCCTCGATCTCTGACCATCTTGGCCGCAAGCTGACCTATGCGGTGTTCTTCCTGCTCGGTGTGACTCTCTATGGCCTGTCCCCCACATTGGCGCATGGCGGCATGCTGGCGCTGTTCGTGGCGGCGTTCTGCGTGATTTTGTCGATGTATGGTGGCGGGTTCGCCACTGTTCCGGCCTATCTGGCAGACATGTTCGGCACCCAGTTCGTCGGCGCCATCCATGGCCGTTTGCTGACGGCATGGTCCACGGCGGGGATCGTGGGGCCGGTTGTGGTCAACTACATCCGCGATGCGCAGATCGCCGCCGGCGTGCCGCGTGCGCAGGTGTATGACCGCACGCTCTATATCCTGTCGCTGATGCTGGTGGCGGGCTTTGTGTGCAACCTGCTGATTCGCCCGGTGGCAGCACGCTGGTTCATGCAGCAGGCCGAGCATGCCACGGATCGGATGGCCCCCAAGCATGCCTATGCCGATCAGGATCACGGCATCGGCTATGGCGGGATGGACGCTCAAGCAGCCGTGGCTTGGTTCTGCGTGGGCGTTCCGCTCGCCTGGGGCGTGTGGGTGACGCTGAGCAAGGCATTGGTTCTGTTCGGGTAAAATATGGGGCGGGAGCAATCCGCCATTTGGCCACTTGGCTCAAATGGCGGGATGCGCCCGCCCTACGCGACGCCCACCTGATGCTTCAGCCGGACTTCCTGGCCCGTCCGTGCTGAGTCCAATAACGCCAGACATGCTTCCAACGTCGCCATGCCCCATTCGCCGGAATGCAAAGGGGCCACGCTATCGCGAATGGCGGCATGGAATTCGTCCATCACCTCAACGCGCGGCACCTCTGATGCGGGCAGTAAATCGAGGCGGCGTTCAGTGTCGGCATAAATCATCACCCCATCCGGCATCGGCCGCAGATCGGCTCCGGCGCAGGAGGCGACCAACAGGCCGAAATGGTTGTGCCGTGGTGGCGACGCATCGCCCGCCTTCGCCAAACCATAAGCCCGCGCATTCTTGAACGCGGCTTCCTCCTCGGGTGAGGCAATCTTCGCCAACGCCGCACGCGCGGTGCCGTATTCATCTGGATTGCGCGCCTGCCCCAGTTCGCCGGTCCAGCCGCAGAACTCGTCCGTGTCGAAATGCGCCATGCCGCTATAGGTCAGCGTGGCGGTGACGCCGCCCTCAAATGTCAGCAGCGCGTTGTAAGCGCCCTCCGTCGGACGGTTCGCATCCAGCCGCACCGAATTCGCCCTGATCGTCGCCAACTTGCCGCCACCGAGCAGTCGCACGATGTCGAGCTGATGCGCGCCCTGACTGAACACCACACCGCCGCCCTTGGCGGTGTCCAGTTCCTCGGGCCTGCGCGGGCGATAGAGGAAATCGGTGAAATTCACCGCCGTGATCAGGCCGAGAGCGCCATACGCCCCCGAGGCGATGAGCCGCCGCGTGGCGAGATAAGGCGCGTCGAACGAATGCGAATGCCCAACCAGCAATCGCACCCCGGCCGCGCGGGTCGCATCGATCATCGCCTGACAATCCGCCACCGACAGCGCCATCGGCTTTTCGACCATCACATGCTTGCCGTTTGCTGCCGCCGCGCGGACGTGCTGGACGTGGTACTGATGCGGGGTTGCGATGTAGATCGCTTCAACCTTGGGATCAGCGCAGAGTTCTTCCACCGTCGCGTGGGTGGCGGCCCCGAATTCAGCGGCGAAAGTGGCGCGGGCCTCGGCGCGTGGATCGGCAGCAGCCACGAGTTGCACCTTCGGATGCCGCCGCAACGAGGGCAGCATCAGCATGAAACCACGGCCAAGACCGGCCACGCCGAGGCGCAGAGGGGCGCTCACAGGTCGAGCACCAATTCGCCGCGCGCCCGGCTGATGCAGGTGACGAATTTGCGCGGCTTCTCGTGCTCCATCAGCACCAGATCGCGATGCTCCACCTCACCCGAGACCACATCGACGATGCAGGTGCCGCAGGAGCCGGACTCACACGAAGACGGAATCGCCACACCCGCCGCGTGAAGCACTTCCAGCGCGCTCCGGCCGGGCGGAATGGTGAACACGCCGCCGGATTTGGCGAGGCGGATGGTGAATGCCTGATCCTCGGCGGCGGCGGATTTGCTGGTGCCGAAATCTTCGAAATGCACCGCCCCGCTCGACCAATGCCCGGTCATGTCGCGCACCGCCTGCATCAACCCGCGCGGGCCGCAGCAATACAGATGCGCCCCTTTCGGCTTCTCCAGCACCGGCCAGAGGTCATAGGAATTCGCCGGATCACCGCCATCGCAATGCGTCACCACACGACCCTTGAAGGCGGGGGCGGCCAGTTCCTCGCGAAACGCCATCGTGGCCGAATCGCGGCCCAGATAATACAGCCGGAACGGGCGCCCGCCGGTTGCCACCAGATGCCGCGCCATCGAGATCATCGGCGTGATGCCAATGCCACCGGCGATGAAAACGTATGACGGCGCATGCGGGGCCAGCGCGAAATCGTTGCGCGGCACAGAGACGGCGAGCGTGTCGCCCGCTTTCACGTCATCGACCATTGAGATCGAACCGCCATCACCGCCCGCCTCGCGCTTGACAGCGAATTGATACACATCGCGCCAATCGGGGTCGCCGGACAGCGAATAGCGCCGCACCAAGCCGTTCGGAGCCTGCACCTTCAGATGCGCGCCCGGCGTGAAGTCCGGCAGATCGCCGCCATCGTCGCGCACCAGTTCAAAGAGGCGAATGCCATCGGCCACCATCTCCGCCCGCCGCACGCGCAGCTGCATCATCTCGTCGCTATTGGCCTGACCCACGCGGCCCTCCCTTACTTAGCCCCCGAAGGGATTTATGTGATCGTCGCCCTGGCATCAAGCGGTAGATTTCGCTGCATTGCAGCATTATTTCCGGAAAATTTCTCTCGACAGCTGTGCCGAGGGAAATATATAGGTTCGGTGACTAATGAATTCCTTTGGGAGGGAGTTGCGGTATGCTGACGCATGAAGAGAACATGCTGCTGTGTCGCGTTGAGGGCGATGCCCCGATGGGCCAGATTTTCCGCCGCCATTGGCTGCCGGCTTGCCTGTCTGAAGAGGTCAAGGAAGCCGATGGCACGCCGATCAAGATCCGCCTGCTCGGCGAAGATCTGGTGGCTTTCCGCGACACCGATGGCCGCGTGGGGGTGATCGACGAACTCTGCCCGCATCGCCGCGCCTCCCTGGTATTTGGCCGCAACGAAGAATGCGGTCTGCGCTGCCTGTATCACGGTTGGAAAATCGACGTAGACGGCAACGTGCTTGAGATGGCCTCGGAGCCTGCCGAGAGCAAGCTTGCCGAGAAGGTGAAGCACAAGGCCTATCCGGTGCGCGAAGCCGCTGGTTTCGTATGGGTCTATATGGGCCCGGCGGAGACGATGCCGGAATTCCAACAGCCCGCCTTTAAGCCGAACCCCACCACAAAAGTCTCGGTGGTGAAGATTCAGGTGCCGGTGAACTGGGCGCAGATTTTGGAAGGTGCGATTGATTCCGCGCATTCCTCCAGCCTGCACTCGTCGGACATGCCGCCCGCCCGCGTGAACGCCAATACGGTGTCGGAAGACGGTCTGTGGCAGCGTCCTTCGACGGACAAAGCGCCGCGTTTGCAGGTGCATCACACCGGCTACGGCTTCCGCTACGCCGCCATCCGTCGGCCGATCTTCAATGCGCAGACGCATGATTACGTGCGCATCACCAGCTTCGTCGCGCCCTACACCGTGCTGATCCCGCCGAATGACCAGTATTCGCTGGTCAATCTGAACGTGCCGCAGGACGACACCAACACGATGTTCTACTTCATCGCCTGGAGCGACGGCGAAGGCATCGATCAGGATAAGTGGCGCAGGCTGTGCGCGGCGCAGATGGGTCTCGATCTGAACGAGGATTGGTCGAAGAAGCGCACGCTGGACAACATGTTCCTGCAGGACCGCAAGGCGATGAAGCTGGGCGATTTCACCGGCATTCGCGGCATTCCGAACCAGGATATGGCGATGTGGGAAACGATGGGCAAAATCGCCGACCGTTCCTGCGAGCGTCTGGGTGCGTCGGACGTCGCCATCGTGCAATTCCGTCGCCAAATGGTCGCCGCCGCCCAGCAATTCCAGGAAACCGGCAAGGCGATCGGCACTGGCGAAGACTTCATCCCGCACAACAAGCTGCGCTCGTACGAAGGCGTGGTGCCGAAGACCACCAATTGGCGCGAACTCGGGGCGGCTGAGGAAGAACTGGCACAGCTGGCAGAGACGGAAGCCGCCGAATAGCGCGCCGCCGAATCGTCATTTGATTGAATGATCATTAAGCCGCACAGCGTCTTGCGGAGGGCGCTGTGCTGGCGGAGGATGGTGCCGTCTGGCGTCATGAACAAAAGCGGGCGAAACGCCTGGAGGGGAGAGAAATATGACCAAGTTTTCACTGGCTGGGCTGGCGCTCGCCGCCGGTCTGACGATGGCAGCCACGGCTGCTTCTGCCACCGATATCGACGTGATCCTGCCGCTGACAGGGCCCGGCGCGTTCCTGGGCAAGGCGCAGCAAACGGCGCTGATGCGTCTTGAACAGGCGATCAAGGATGGCGCGATCAAGGAAGCGCCAGTGCATTTCACCTTCCATGACGATCAGACCGTGCCGCAGAACGGCGTGCAGTTGCTCAATGAGATGAAGGCGAAGAACCCGCCGGTGATCATCGGCTCCTCGCTGGTTGCCGTGTGTAACGCGATGGCACCGATCGCCAAAAATGGCCCGGTTGTCTATTGCCTCTCGCCCGGCATCCACCCGCCTGCTGGCGGCTACGTGTTCTCCTCGGGCGTGGGCACCAAGGATCTCGCCGCCTCGCTGATCCGCTATTGGCGTCTGAAGGGGATCACCAAGCTCGGCCTGATCACCTCAACGGATGCCTCCGGCCAGGACGCCGAGCGCAATATCCGCGAGATCGTGGCTTTACCTGAGAACAAGGACGTCAAGATCGTCGGCGATGGCCGCTTCAATCCGGGTGATGTGAGTGTCACCGCCCAGATCGAGCGCATCAAGGAAAGCAACCCGCAGGCGCTGATCGCCTGGTCCACTGGCGGGCCGATTGCCACCGTCTTCAAGGGCATCGCGGCGACGGGTCTGGATATTCCGGTGGCGACCACCAACGGCAACATGACCTATGCCCAGATGGATCAATATGCCGATTTCCTGCCGAAGGAACTCTATATCCCAACCTCCTCGTGGATGGCAGGCAAGCCGGGCTCGGCGCTGGATGAGGCGCATAAGCCATTCCGCAAGCTTTATGACGCCGCCCATGACCTGCCGGACAGTGCGGCCACTCTGGGTTGGGACCCGGCACTGATTGTTGTGCATCTGCTGACCGAACTCGGCCCCAACGCCACCGCGCAGCAAATGCACGACAAGTTGGAAGCGCTGAAGGGTTATACCGGCGTGAACGGCACGTATGACTTCACCGCCTCGCCGCAGCGCGGTCTGACCGAGGATTCGGTGATCGTCTCGCGTTGGAGCCGCGATGCCCGCGCTTGGCAGCCCGTGTCCGGGCCGCATGGTCTGCCTGAGTAAGGGCACACTCTACGCCGTCATTGCGGGGAATGCAGTGACGAGGCAATCCATCGAAACATCGGCTGAGCTTGTGGCTCGATGGATTGCTTCGTCGGCTCCGCCTTCTCGCAATGACGCATAAAGGGTCGCAACACAGCGATGAACGGCTTTATCCAAATCGTCCTCGGCGGAGTTCTCCAGGGCAGCATCTATGCGATGCTCGCCCTTGGGTTTTCGCTGGTCTTCCGGGTGACGGGCGTGATCAACCTCGCCCAGGGCGGGTTCTGCACATTGGGGGCGTTGATCGTCTACACGCTGCAGAGCGAGATGCATCTGCCGGTGGCACTGGCCGCTGCGATCTCGGTGGTGATCACCACGCTGGCGGCGGGCGTGCTTGGTCGCGTGCTGTTCGTGCCGGGCCTGACGCGGCTGACGAATTCCAACATGCTGATGCTCACCGCCGGTATCCTGACGATGCTGGAGGGTCTGGTGCTGGTGATCTGGGGCAGCCAGCCCTATGCGCTGACCCCGTTTTCGGGTGAGCGGCCCTGGCATATGGGGCCAATCCTGGTGCAGCCACAGGGCGTGTGGGTGATGGGCGTGGCGCTGATCGGCATTCTGGCGCTGGCCTGGATGTTAATGCGCACGCGGCTGGGCCAGTGGTTGCGGGCCTGTGCGGAAAACCCGATGGCGGCCCGGCTGATCGGTGCCAACGTGCCGCAACTCCAGCTTTTCGCCTTCGCGCTGGCCGGCGCGATTGGTGCGATTGCGGGCATCGTGGTCGCCCCTGCCATCGCCCTTGAATTCGACACCGGACGCCTGCTGACCATCTCCGGCTTCATCGCGGTGGCCATTGGCGGCATTGCCTCCTTCCCCGGCGCGATTGTCGGCGGTCTGTTGCTGGGCTTGGTCAACCAGCTTGGCACGGCTTACGTCTCATCGCTGTTCTCCAACGCCCTCTCGCTGGGTCTGTTGCTGCTGGTGCTGGTCGTGCGCCCGGCCGGGCTGTTCCGCTCGGGCGTGATGAAGCGCATCGATGTGCGCGAAGAAGCGCGGGTGTGGCAGCATGTGACGCGGATTACGTCCAAGGGCGCGTGGCGCTGGGGCGGCGTGGCGGTGCTGGCGGGTCTTACCCTGCCCTATCTGATGGATGAGTCTCTGCTCGGCTCGGCAATCATCACGCTGATCCTGTTCCTGACGTTGATCGGCCAAGACATGCTGATGGGCTATGCCGGGCAGATTTCGCTCGGTCAGGCTGGCTTCATGGCCGTGGGTGGCTACACGTCATCCTATCTCGTCACCAACCAGGATTGGCACGCCGTGCCCGCCATTGGCGTGGGGATTGTGTTCTCGCTGGCCGCCTCGGCGATCCTGGCCGGGGTGACGCTGCGGCTGCGCGGACTTTATATGGCGCTCGCCACCCTCGCCTTCGGCTTGCTGGTCGATAGCTGCACGGTGGGCTTTGACGACATCACCGGCGGGCCGTCTGGCATGGTGGGCATCCCGGATTTGGATCTGTTCGGCTACGACATCGACACCTCGGCGAAGATGTATTTCGTCGTGCTCACCTTGGTGGTGCTGACGCTGGTGGCGATATCCGGGGCGATGCGCTCGGGCTTTGGCCGGGCGTTGCAGGCCATCCGCACCGATCCGCTGGCCGCCGCCGCCCTGGGCGTGAACGTGACAGGCTGCAAAATGGCGGCCTTTGCGATGTCAGCCGCCATCGCCTCGGTGGCGGGATCGCTCTATGCCTTCCAGTTCCACTTCCTCGCGCCCGAAATGGTGGGCGCTCCGCGCTCGCTCGAACTGGTCTCGATGCTGGTCATCGGCGGTGAAGGCACGCTGATCGGGCCGCTTTTCGGCGCGGCGCTGCTGACGATTCTGCCGACGCTGTTCCAGCCGCTGGCCATCTACAAGACTTTTGCCAGCGGCGCGCTGTTGGCAGGCTTTGCACTCTATCTGCCGCAGGGGATGTTCGGGCTGCTGCTGCGTCTGGTGCGGGGGAAGCGGGCATGAACGCGCTGCAAATTCGCAATTTGCGCAAGAAATTCGGCGGCCTGTTGGCGACACAAGACGTGTCGTTCGACGTCGCGCGCGGCTCGCTGACCGCGCTGATCGGGCCGAACGGCGCCGGCAAGACCACGCTGTTCAACCTGATCACCAATCTGTTCCCCGCCGATTCCGGCTCGGTGCATTTTGACGATCATCAACTCACCGGCCTGTCGCCCTCGCAGATCGCCAAGCTCGGGGTGATCCGCACGTTTCAATCCGCGCGGGTGTTTCCGGGCATGACGGTGCTGGAGAACGCGCTGGCTGGGCGGCATCGGTTGCTCAAGCACGGGCTGGCGTCGCAACTGTTCTGGCTGCCCGCATCGCGGCGAGAGGAAAAGGCGCTGGCCGAGCAGGCGATGGCGTTGCTCGATCTGGTCGATCTGGCCGATCAGGCGCACCGCCCGGCGACGGATTTGCCAATGGGTGAGCAGAAGCTGCTCGAAGTGATCCGCGCGCTGATGGCGCAGCCGCGCCTGTTGTTGCTCGATGAACCGGCCGCCGGGTTGAACGACACCGAAACCGCCGAACTCTCCGCTTTGCTGCGCGCCATTCAGGCCTGTGGCGTGACGGTGTTGGTGGTGGAGCACAACATGTCGCTGGTGATGACCATCGCCGATCAGGTGATCGTGCTCGAAGCCGGCAGGATGATCGCCCGTGGCTCGCCCGCCGAAGTGCAGGCCGACCGCCGCGTGATCACGGCCTATCTCGGGGAGGAGGCGATATGAGCCTCACACTCAAAGGCATCTCCACCGGCTACGGCACCGGCCCGGTGCTGCACGATATTCATCTGACGGTGAAGCCGGGCGAAATCGTCACGCTGATCGGGGCCAATGGCGCGGGCAAGACCACGCTGGCCAAGACGATCTCCGGCCTGCTCTCGCCACTGAGCGGTGAAATCACCTGGGACGGCCAGCGCATCGACCAGCTCCCCACCGCCGAACGCCTGCGTCGTGGCATCGCCCACGTGCCGGAAGGGCGGCAATTATTCACCGGCATGAAGGTGGCCGACAATCTCACCCTCGGAGCCTCCGTGCTGCCGCAGGGCCGTCCGGCGCCGGGGGCATTGGAGGAGGCGCTGCGGTTGTTCCCGGTGCTGGCAGACCGGATGGACGACGTGTCGGGCAATTTCTCCGGCGGTCAGCAACAAATGCTCGCCATTGCGCGCGGGCTGATGTCCAGCCCTCGGCTGATCATTCTCGATGAACCCTCGCTCGGCCTATCGCCCAAGCTGGTCGGTGAGATTTTCCAACTGATCAAGGGGCTGCGCGAACGCGGCATGTCGATCCTGCTCGCGGAACAGAATGCGCGCGCGGCGTTGGCGATTGCCGATCGCGGTGCGGTGATCGAAAACGGTCGCATCGTGCTGGAAGGCCCGGCCAGTGAATTGCTGCATTCACCCGATATCGCTGAACGCTATCTCGGCGTGGGCGTGGCGGCGACGGCGGACCCGGCAGAGGTGGCGCGCATGGCCTCTCGGTTGCGCGCCTGCGTGTGGGATGCCGACCAGAACAGTGTGGTGGATTGACCACCTTGCATTTTCCCAGCATGGATTTGCCCATGTCTGACATCGCATCCCTTCTCGCCCGTCTCTCCGACCTCCTCGGCCCGCGCGGCCTGCTCACCGAGGCGTCGGATACCGCCCCCTATGCCGAAGATTGGCGTCGCCTGTATCAGGGCGCGACCCCGGCGGTGATCCGCCCGGCCGACACCGCCGAACTCGCCGCCGCCATCAAACTCTGCGTGGCTGCCGGTGTGGCGGTGGTGCCGCAGGGGGGCAATACGTCAATGGTGGCCGGGGCCACACCGGATGCCAACAACACGCAATTGGTGCTCAGCCTGTCACGCCTGAACAAGGTGCGCGCGGTGGATGCGGTGGATCTGACGATGACCATCGAAGCCGGTGTCACGCTGAAAGCCGCGCAGAATGCCGCCGCCGAGGCCGGATGTCTGCTGCCGCTGTCGATCAGCTCCGAAGGCACCGCACAGATTGGCGGCGTGCTGGCGACAAATGCGGGCGGCAACAACACTGTGCGCTACGGCAATGCGCGCGATCTGGTACTCGGGCTGGAAGTGGTGCTGCCGGATGGCGAGATCTGGAACGGCCTGCGTCGCCTGCGCAAAGACAACACCGGCTATTGCCTGCGCCAGCTTTTCGTCGGCTCTGAAGGCACGCTCGGTGTGATCACCGCCGCCGTGCTCAAACTCGCCCCGCGCGCATCGGAAGTGGAAGTGGCCTTGTGCGCGGTGCCGTCGGCTCAGGCGGCGCTGGACTTGTTCACCCGCTTCAATCGGTATGATCCGGCGGCAATCCAGGCGTTCGAGTATATGTCCGGTGCGGGCATGGCGTTCGTGGCCAAACATATTCCCGGTGCGTCGGTGCCGTTCGAGGCCGCGCATTACGCGCTGATCGAACTCGCCACCCCGCGCCGCAACGCCCGCCTGCGGGAAGGGCTGGAGGAAGTGCTGGAAGCGGCGTTGGAAGCTGAGATCGTCACCGACGCGGTGATCGCCGAGAGCGAGGCGCAGCGTCTGTCGATCTGGAAGCTGCGCGAAGAACATGCCGAGGCGCAGAAACGCGAAGGGGCGAGCGTGAAGAACGACGTCTCCGTGCCGGTCTCCCGCGTGCCGGAATTGCTCGCCCGCGCCGCTGTCGCTGGGCAGAACCTGATTCCCGGCATGCGGATGGTGCCGTTCGGGCATATGGGCGATGGCAACATTCATCTGAACTTCGAGCAACCGCTGGATATGCCGGGGGCGGAGTTCTTGGCCCTCGATCACGACATCATGGACATGGTGGGCGAGATCGTGCGTGACCTGGATGGCAGCTTCTCGGCTGAGCATGGCGTGGGGCGTTTGAAGCCCTATATGATGCCGTCCTGGCGCGGCGGTGCGGAGCTGGCGACGATGCAGCGCATCAAGGCGGCTCTGGATCCGCTGGGTCTGATGAACCCCGGCAAAGTTCTGCCCTGATTTGATCACACAAGCCTCTGCCGCCCCTCCTCGCCACGGCGCGCAGGGACGGCTATGGTGCAGTCAATCAAGGAGCCAGCCAGCGCGTGCCGATTTCTGCAACCCTCTCGCTTTACGTCGCTCGGGTGTTCATCCTGGCGGTGATGGGCATGCTGGCGAGCCTGTCCGGGTTGGTGGGGTTGTTCGATTTTCTCGAATTGCTGCGCCGCGCGGCAACACGCCCGGAAGCCACGTTCGGCGTCGTCACCTCCATCGCCGCCCTGCGCCTGCCATGGGTTGCGATGCAGATTCTGCCGTTTGCCGTGCTGATCGGCGGCATCTTGGCGTTCTGGCGTCTGACGCGCTCATCTGAACTCGTTGTCGCCCGTGCGGCCGGCATTTCGGCGTGGCAGTTCCTGGCAGGGCCGGTGGCCTGTGCGGTGTGTCTGGGCCTGTTTGCAACCATGGTGATCAGCCCACTCTCAGCGGTGATGCGTGGCCGGGCCGAGGTGATGGACAACACCTATCTGCGCAATGGCGGCGGCCCGATGGCGCTGCCGGGTGGGCAGTTGTGGATTCGCCAATCCGACGATGCGCTTGTCGATAAGGGCACGGCGATTTTGCATGCGCAAAAAGTGGCGATCAATCGCGACGAGCTTTCGGCCAGCAATCTCAGCCTGTTCCGCCTGGATAATAATGACCGGCTGATCGAGCGCATCGAGGTCGGCCACGCCACGTTGCAGCGCAATGCCTGGCTGTTGGAAGACGCCCGTGTCGTCAAAGCCGGCAGCCTGCCCGGCCCGGCGCAGACGCTGATGTTGCCAACCAATCTGACCGTCAGCCGCGTGCAGGAAAGTTTCGCACCGCCCGACACGCTATCGGTGTGGGCGCTGCCCGGCTTCATTGCTTTGCTTGAGCATTCTGGCTTCTCAGCGATTCGGCACCGGCTGTATTTCCAGACCCTGCTTGCCTTGCCGCTGCTCGCCGGCACGATGGCGCTGGTCTCGGCAGGGTTCTCGATGCGCCAAACCCGACGCGGTGGTGCGGCGCGGATGATCGCCAGCGGGGTGGCGGCTGGCTTCCTGTTGTTCGTCGTCTCCAAGCTCGCCGCCGAGTTCGGCCAGAACGGCGCCATCCCGCCCGTGCTGGCCGCCTGGGCGCCTGCGCTGTCGGGCATGATGCTGGCTGTTGCTTTGCTGCTCCATCTGGAAGACGGTTGAGCATGCATCGCCTGTCCCGACTCTCTCTGCCTGGATTGCTGCTGATCGCCACCTTCGGGTTGGCGTCGGCGGAAGACCGCAATGCGCCCGTCGCATTCACCGCTGATGACGTGCAATACGACAACGAGCACAGCATCGTCACCGCCACCGGCCATGTCGAGACGTGGCAGGGCCAGCGCAGCATGACGGCGGACAAGGTGATCTTTGATCGCAAGAGCGGCGTGGCCTCGGCCATCGGCCATGTGGTGATCACCGAGCCGGACGGTCAGGTTGCCTTCGCCGATCAGGCGGAAATGACCGAGGACATGAAAACAGGCGTGCTGGTGCATATGCGCGCCCGTCTGGCGGAAAACGGCAAGCTCGCCGCCAACTCCGCCCGCCGCACCGGCGGCGCGCTCAATGAACTCAGCCGGGTGATCTATTCCACCTGCGATTTGTGCAAGCAAGACCCCACCAAGCCGCCCATGTGGGACATCCGCGCGCGCGAAGCGGTGCAGGACACTGAGCACAAACAGATCGAATACACCGACGCCATCGTCGATTTCTATGGCTTCCCGGTCTTCTACAGCCCCTATCTCACCCACCCGGACCCGACGCAGACCCGCGCCAGCGGTGTGCTGGTGCCGAGCTTCGGACTGTCGAGCAGCCATCTGGGCACCTATGTCGGTGTGCCGTATTACTATGTGATCAACCCACAAAGTGACATCACGCTGACCACCATGCTCACCAGCAAGGCCGATCAAGCCGTGTTGGGTGATTATCGGTTGCGGCTGAATGATGGACAAATTCGGGTGCGCGGCTCGGCATCTGACGAATATGGTCGGCCGCAGGGCCATGTGTTCGCCAAGGGCGATTTCAACATCGATGAGGTGTGGCGCTGGGGCTTCGACATCAACCATGTTAGCGGTGCCACATACGCGCGCGACTACGATATCACCGGCAGCAACCTGTCGGTGCTGCCAAGCACGGTGTTCCTGGAGGGCTTCGGTGCCGGGACCTATGCCCGCACCGATGTGCGCGTCTATCAAACATTGTCGAGCTACGCCCCCAGCAGCATGACGCCGTTCGTGCTGCCGCGCACCCAGTACAGCTATTTCGGCACACCCGATGCCATAGGTGGGCGGATGTCCGTGGAGGCCGGGGCGTTCAACCTGCTGCGCTCGCACGGCACCAGCACGGAGCGCGCCAATATCGGGGTGGATTACTCCCGCCCCTGGACCAACGATCTCGGTCAGCTCTGGACATTCGGCGCGCATATTGACGGGGCGTCCTATTACACCCACGGCCTGAACCTCGCACCGACCTACAGCACGATGTCGGCAGCAGCCACCACCCAGGCGATGCCAACGGCCTATGCGGAAATGCGCTGGCCATTCCTGCGGGATGCGGGCGCGGGTTGGGGCTCGCAGATGGTTGAGCCCATTGTGAAGGTGATGGTCAGCCCGCGTGGCGAGAATTACCGCAATTCCAACATCCCCAACGAAGACAGCCTGGATGTGGAATTCACCGACGCCAATCTGTTCGCCCTCAACCGCTCGCCGGGCATCGACCGCCTTGAAGGTGGCGACCGCGTGGCGGTTGGGCTGCATGCGGCCTGGATGCTGCCGGGCGGGCAGAAGATCGACGGCTTGGTCGGCCAAAGCTACCGCGCCCAGAAGGACCCGTATTTCATTCAGCAAACCGGCTTGCGCGGAACGGTGTCAGACGTGGTGGCGCGGCAGACGATCGAGCCGACCTCCTGGCTTGATCTGACCACACGTGAACGCTTCGATCACACAACATGGCAGACCAAATTCGCCGACGCCACCGCCGCCATCGGCGATGACCGGCTGCGGCTGACCGGCGGCTACACCTATTCGGCCACGTCGTCGTATTATTACTACGACTATGCGCCGGGCAGCGCTGCCGCGATCTCCGCCCTCAAGACGCCGCGCAATGAGGCCTCGCTGGGGCTTTCGACCAAGATCGGCGACTGGAGAATCGGTGGTGAAGCCACGGAAAACCTGCGCCAGAACAAGCCCGTGGGTTTGGATGCGCATGCGACTTACGAAAATGAGTGCCTGATTTTCGACGTTCGCTTCGTTCGGCGCTATACGTCGATCCTGAACGATGGCGGGAACACGGCGCTGCTGTTCACCATCACGCTGAAATCGATCGGCGAATTCGGCTTTCACGGCGGGTAACGCACAAGGCTGGTTCACATGACCGCAGATGACCATAGGAGCCGTAGAGAGACGATGTTAGCCTCCATTCCAACCTGCCGCCTGCGCGACATGTTCGCCTCGCTGGCTTTGGCTGCCTCTCTTCTGCTTGGTGCCAGCCAGCCGAGCCAGGCTCAGGGAACCACCACCACCGCCCACGCGCTGCGTGGCGACAACATGATTGTCGCTGTCGTCAACAACGACCCGATCACCCGCGCCGACGTGGATAATCGCC
>Ga0316222_1000432_pt1 | contig 65393 bp, 55 predicted proteins | sample TBH18011metaG_FD_206008 | JGI IMG/M metagenome (GOLD analysis project Ga0316222, IMG submission 206008) | Freshwater microbial communities from Trout Bog Lake, Wisconsin, USA - TBH18011 | ecosystem: Environmental > Aquatic > Freshwater > Lake > Hypolimnion/Profundal zone | place: USA: Wisconsin... | reverse complement strand
TGTTCGCCGCCTGTAACGAACCCACCGTGGCCAGCCCCGCCGCGATGGACACGTTGATGTTTTACTACCAGACGTTCGTCAACGCGGTGCGGGCGGTGGGTGGCAGCAACACCAACCGCTGGCTGGTGCTGCAAGCCGGTGGCGACACGACCTGGTTGAATTCCTTGCCGACGGACACGGTTACCAATCGTCTGATGGTGGAATATCATAACTACACGCCCTTCGATTTCACGCAAACGCAAAGCGTGGGCACTCCCTACTTCTGGGGACCGGCTTACCATTATTCCGATGCCGGCGCCCCAACTAACAACGCCACCTGGGGTGAAGAAGGCGCGATGGACGCTGGCTTTCAACAACTGGAAGACCAGTATGTCAGCAAGGGCATTCCGGTGATGATCGGTGAATTTCAGGCGGCGGGGAAGAATTTCCTCACGGAAACGGAGGCGACTTGGAATAGTCTTTCCTGTTACTATTGGAACAAGTATCTGGTGGATTCTGCCCATGCCCACGGAATGAGTCCGTTTTATTGGAGCACTGGCAGTAGTCCATTTGACTATGGCACAGGCGCGTGCTACGACACGAATGTGGTCAGGGTGTTGACCGGTGGCGTGGCGTTTCCGCCACCGAATGGCGCTCCTTACGCCGCGTCGGGTCTGGTTGCGACGCTGAGTAACAACACCAATGTTAATTTGTCCTGGACGGCCGGCAGCGGAGCCACCAGCTACAATCTTTACCGGGCGGCGGAATCCGGCGGCGAGGGCACCAATCCCGTCGTCACCGGCATCACCGGCACATCCTATACCGATACCAATCTCAACAGCGGCACCACTTATTATTATCAAGTGGTCGCTGTCAACGGCTCCGGGATCACAGGTTATTCACCTGAAGCTCATGCAACGACCACCGGCATCAACTCGGATCCCGCGCAATATAATTTTGAAACCGACTCGCAGGGTTGGGCGGGCGACAACACCAACCTGATTGTCGGAGTGGCAACGTCCACCGTCCAGCACTATGCGGGCAAACAGTCGCTGGCCGTGAACTTTAGCTGCACGAACGGGGCTTCAGCGAATTTGAAGCTTGGCGGCGTGAATGCCCTTGCGGGCCAGACGATCACCTTTCATGTCTGGATTCCGAGCGGCCACAAAATCTCCAGCATCCAGCCCATCATACAGGATCACAACTGGGTATGGACTAGCACTTATTATGGAAGTTTCACGGCGAACGCGTGGAACACACTTACCTATACCGTGCCGGCGAATGCCGTGTCGCCCTTCGCATATCTGAACCTTCAGTTTAACACCAGTGCCGCCTGGACCGGCACCTGCTACGTTGATTCCATTTCATGGAATACGGCTGCACCGGACTTCAGCGTGTCGGCGAATCCGACCAGCATGACCGTGCAAGGCGGATCAAGCGGCACGAGCACGATGACCGTGACTCCGGCCAACGGATTGAACGGCGTTTATACCTTCAGCGCCACCAATCTTCCCAGCGGAGTCACCGCCACGTTTGCCGCGAATCCCATTACCGGTGGTGCGAGCACGCTGACGTTCACGGCTTCCAACTCCGTGACCTCCGGCACCTCGAATGTGACCGTCACCGCCACCTGCGGATTAATCAGCCACACGACGACCATCGCCCTCACTCTCGCTCCGTTCACGCCGCCAGCCGCGACCAATTTCACTTGGTCCGTTCCCACCCCCATCACCACGGCTGACGCGACGCTGTCGCCGCCCTCGGGATCGGTTCTGGTTGGCGCGGCGGCGTTTGGCGGGACCGCCTACACGGTAACGCTGACGAATGGCACGCAGATTAATTTCACGGCCAATGGCTCCGTGGCAACCGCCACGGGAAGCGGAACCGCCACGGGCTCCTTCTCCGGAAATACCAGCAATGCCAACTTCAATGCCGTGCTCAACGAATTCAACTATGATGGCGGCCCCAAGACCATCACCCTGACCAATCTCACGGCTGGATCGCGTTACCTCGTGATGTTTTTCGGACTGGATGATCGTTCTCCCGAAAATATACGCCAGGCGTATTTGCAGGATCCCAACCTGTCCGGCGATGTTTCCCAGACTTGGCAGATGGGTTCCAACGTCTGTGTAATGGGCGCATTTACGGCCACCAGTTCCACCAAAACACTCATTGAGCAGCTGCCTGGAAACAGTTCCGGCGGGGATGTCTCCTCGGGCAACGCGAACGCCCTGGTGCTTTGGATGGTAGCATTATCCAACACGCCGCCGGTGCTCGCGGCCATCGGCAACCAAACGGTGACTTACGGCCAGAGCGTCGCTTTCACCGCCAGCGCGACGGACACCGACCAGCCGCCGCAGACGTTGACCTTCAGTTTGCTGGCCGGGGTCAGCAACGCCACCTTGAATGCCAGTTCTGGTGCGTTCTCCTGGACACCGCCGGTCGGGTTTGGGGGAACCAGCAACCTGTTCACCATTTCGGTTGCTGACAACGGCACGCCCAGCCTGAACGCCACGCAAAGCTTTTATGTCACGGTGAACAAGCAGACGCCGGTGCTGACGGCACCGGTGGCGACGGCCATCACCTATGGCCAGACGCTGGCCAATGTCAGCTTGAGCGGCGGCGCGGCGACCAATTCGGTGAACAACGCCGCGGTGGTGGGCGGCTTTGCCTTCACCACGCCGGCCACGGCACCAGGAGCGGGCACGGCCAGCCAGTCGGTGACATTCACGCCGAGCGACACGACGGATTACAATTCGGCCACGGTGAACGTGAGCGTGACGGTGAACAAACAGACGCCGGTGTTGAAGGCACCGGTGGCAACGGCCATCACCTATGGCCAGACGCTGACCAATGCCAGCTTGAGCGGTGGCGCGGCGACCAATTCTGCAAACAACGTCTCGGTGGCGGGCATCTTTGCTTACACCGCACCCACCACGATACCGGGAACGGGCACTGCGAACCAGCCGGTGACGTTCACGCCGACTGACTCGACTGATTACAATTCGGCCACGGTTAATGTGAGCGTGACGGTGAATCAAGCCAGCCCGACATTGACGGTCGGTTCCTCGGAAAATCCGTCCGGCTTCGGGGACAGCGTCATTTTCACCGTGAGCCTGCCAACGAATGCCACCGGCAATGTGAGTTTCCTGACCAACGGGGTGTCGTTTGACACCGAGACATTGAACGGCGGTTTCACGACGACCACCAACAGCGCCTTGCCGGGTGGCACGAATCTCATCACGGCAATCTATTCGGGCGACAGCAACTATTTGGGCGGCACGAACACGCTCAATCAGGTCGTCACTAACAACCCGCCGGTGCTGGCGGCGATTTCCAATTATACGGTGAATGTCGGCCAGACCGTCGCCTTCACCGCCAGCGCCACGGATCAGCCGCCGCAGACGCTGACGTTCGCGTTGCTCGCCGGCGCGCCTAACGCCACGCTCGACACCAACAGCGGCGCATTTTCGTTCCGCCCGCTTGTCACGCAGGCGAGCTCTACAAACAATTTTACGGTGCAAGTTTCCGACAATGGCACACCGCCCTTGAGCGCCACGCAAAGTTTTTCCGTCGTCGTGAATCCGCTTTCCGCGCCGGGCATCGGCAACATTTCATTTGCCGGCGGCCAATTCAGCTTCAAAGTCAGCGGCCAGAGCGGCCCGGATTACGCGGTTGAAACCTCGACCAATCTCACGCAATGGAGCAACGTCTTTATCACCAATTCGCCGGCGCTGCCGTTCAACTGGACGGACAACGTGACGAATTCACCGCGTCGTTTCTACCGCGTCAAGCTCGGCCCGCCGCTGCCATGAGATTTAACTAACAATTTAATTAATCTTATGACCAATATCCTTCGCGGCATCGTGCGGCTGCTTGTCGCCACCGGTTTGGTCGGCGGCTTAAACGCGCAAACGCTTACGGACATCGGATCGGCCGCGCCCAGTCCGGGCACGAACGACATCTTCCAGCTCTCGACCAATGGCAACACGGCCTGGCCGAACAAGCCGGACGGCATCAATTACTACACCGACAACTATCCGGTCCCCGGTCAGACCTTCACCACCGGGACCAATGCGATGAATCTCGTGTCGGTCGCCATCAGGACGGGGGGATTGGACGCTGGTGGCGGCTACGGCACGCCTTCGAACACGCCGACGTATTATTTGGGCATTTACTCGATGAGCGGCAGCACCGCGACGGTGCTCGCCACGTTCAGCGCGGCGAATCCCGGTTTCACGAACGGCGACTGGCTGCAATGGAGCGGAATCAACGTGTCGTTGGCAACGAACACAACCTACGCGTATGCATTCGGCATCAAGCCTGGCAGCGGCGGCTATGTGGCGCTGGCGGTGGCCACGAACGCCTATGCCGGCGGCGAAATGGCGCTCATTCCCACCAACGGCGGCGCGATCACCACCGGCAGCAGCCACACGTTTGACGCGGTGTTTGACCTTGGCCTGCAACCGACACCCACCAATATCCTCACGGACATCGGCACGGCCAATCCGGCTTCGGGGCCAAATGACATCTCGCAGTTGAGCACCAGCGGTAATACGGAACTGACCGGCTCCTTCAATTATTTCACCGACAATGGCAATCCGCCCGGGCAGACTTTTACCACGGGAACAAAGGCGGTCGTTTTGAATGCGCTCTCCCTCCGAACCGGCAGTTCGCCGCTGACTTCAGGCAGTGGTGGTTTGGGACCGCAAGCGTATCAGCTTCGAATCTTCTCCGTGTCCGGCAGCACAGCGACCTTGTTGAGCACTTACACGAGTCAGTCCTCGTTCAGTTACACGGATGGCGACTGGCTGCGATGGGCCAATCTGGCGGTGTCTTTGGCGGCCAATTCAACTTATGCCTATACTTTTTGTCGTGTCAGCAGCGGCTACGACGGGTTGGCGGTGGCCAGCGGCAATCTCTACGCGGGCGGGGCTGCCGCCTTGATTCCCAGTGCCGGGGGCGCCATCACGTTTGAGAGCAGTGGCACTTATGACGGGGTTTTCGTCGCCGGCCTGTCCACGAACTCAAGCCAGTTGCTCGTCGGCACGCCCGTCGTCTCGCCCAGCACTGCTTATATCGGTGTCCCAATCACCGTCAGTTCAGCTGCAATAGACAATCTTCCCATTTCCTATCAATGGCAGTCGGGTGGGGCCAGCGGTTCGTTGACCAATGTTCCCAACGCCACCAATGCCACGCTGGTCGTGACCCCGCCCAACACCGGCACGTATCGGTATGATTACATCGCGACTGACAGTTCAGGCAGCATCACCAGCGGGGTGGCCACCGCGACCATCATTGTAGGCACGCCAAGTGTTTCGCCGAGCAACACCGTTTACATCGGTTCCCCGGTCACGCTGACCTCACCTTCCGGCGTCGGCAATCCGCCGTTAAGCTATCAATGGCAGTCAGGCGGGGCTAGCGGTTCGCTGACCAATGTTCCCAACGCCACCAATGCGAATTTCACCGTGACACCGCCCGGCACCGGCAACTTCCGGTTCGATTATATTCTCAACAACGGCTTCGGAAATTTCACCAGCAGCGTGGTCACCGTGACCGTTCTGCCACCCGTCACCGTGACCCTTAACACGGTCCAAACAATGTCGGCGATGCCTTTGGAAGGGCTGGGCGTTGCCAGCGCCGTTTATGATAATATCCTGACCAGTGCCGGCACCGGCAACTCCATCTCCAATGCTGGCATTAAAATCATTCGTTACCCGGGCGGTTCGTATGCCGATTGTTTCCACTGGCAGAATTATGTCGGCTGCGATAGTATTTATCTTGCCTCTGGTAATAACTTCGACAACTGGATCAACAACACCGTCATCCCTGCCGGCGCCAAGGCCATCATTACCGTCAATTACGGCTCCAATACCACCTGCGACGGCGGCGCGGATCCCAGCGAAGCCGCTGCCTGGGTGAATTACGCCAACAATACCAGAGGCTTGGGCATCAAATACTGGGAAATCGGCAACGAGGTGGGCGGCAATGGCTACTATGGCGGCAGTGGCTGGGAATATGACCTGCACTATCCGTATGGCACGAATTACGACCGGAACCTGCAGCCCGCGCTGTCGCCCGGCGCCTACGGCACAAACTCACTGGCCATCATCAACGCCATGAAGGCCCAGGATCCCACCATCAAATGCGGCATTGGATTTGATCAAGGTCGCCAGTCTTACAATGCCGCTGCGTTGCCGCCGGTTTCCAACGTGGTGGACTTTGTCATCATCCACTGGTATCCGGGCGGAACTGATGCGCAAATTTTACAGTCGCCCCTCCAGATTCCCGGCGGTGTTTCGGACTGCCGTTCGCAGATCAGCCAGTATGTGGGTTCACGCTCAAACCAGGTTGGGATCGCCGTGACCGAGACCGGCTCGGGCGTCCTTGGCGGAGGCAGCGCGGAATACGCAGCGGATACTTTGCTGACGTGGATCGAAAATGGCGCCTGCAATGTGGATTACCAGGAATTGCACAGCGGATTTCTGGCGTCGGGCACTCCCGGCACGACCAATAACGCCTTGCTTGGACCCGCCTACGGGGCAAAGATGGCGCGCCTGCTCGCAGCGGTTGGCGACACGATGCTGCAAGTCACCTCCTCCACGAATTCTCTGCACGTCCATGCCACCACGCGCCAGGACGGGAAAACGGGTGTCATGCTGATTAACACGGATCCGCTCATCCCCATCGCCGTCACGATGAATATCAGCGGGCCGGCCTTGGCCAGCTCCGGCATCTGGTATCAGTTCGGCCAGACCAATTTCATCGGCACGAATAGCTACCCGAGTTATCCCATTTCCTCAAACAACGTATCTGGTCTGGGCAATACGTTCACCGTCACGATTCCGGCCTACACCATCGTCAACCTGTTGATTCCGCCCACCCCGACCAATACGCCGCCGGTGCTGGCGGCCATCACCAATCGCACGGTGAATGTCGGACAGACGGTAGCCTTCACCGCCAGCGCCACGGACACGGATTCGCCGCCACAGACGCTGACCTTCGCGCTGCTGGCCGGCGCGACCAACGCTACGCTCAACACCAACAGCGGCGCGTTTTCGTTCCGCCCGCTCGTCACGCAGGCGAACTCGACGAACGGTTTTATGCTGCAAGTTTCCGACAACAGCACGCCCAGCTTGAGCGCCACGCAAAGCTTCACGGTGACGGTGAACCCGCTGACGCAACCGGGTTTCGGCAACATTTCAGCCGCTGGCGGACACTTTAGCTTCAACGTCAGCGGCCAGAGCGGGCCGGATTACGCCATTGAGACTTCGACCAATCTCACGCAATGGAGCAACGTCTTCATCACCAATTCGCCCGCGCTGCCGTTCAACTGGACAGATGCCGCGACGAATTCGCCGCAGCGTTTCTATCGCATCAAACTCGGCCCGCCGCTGCCATGAGGTTCGCTGGCGGAAAGAAATTTGCGCCGCAACGCCCGTGCTGCTACGTTCTGACAGAACCAGAACATTTTTACGCAACCCGGTGTAGTGAAAACTCATGACAATCTTTCCAGGCGCGAACGGGCTAAAGTGATGCCTGTGATCACCGTTTCCATCGTGGAGGACGACGCGCCCTTGCGCGGGATTTTGGGCGAGTGGATCCGCGGCGCGGAAGGCTTCAAATGCGCCGGCGTGCATGAGAACGCCGAGGCGGCACTCGCCGCGCTGCCGCAGGAAAAACCCTCCGTTGTGCTCATGGACATCAATATGCCCGGCATGAACGGCATTGAGTGCGTTCGCCGCCTCAAGCCACAGATGATTGGCACGCAGTTCATGATGCTCACGGTCTATGAGGATCCCGACCACATCTTTAAGGCGCTGTCTTCCGGTGCCAGCGGCTATATGCTCAAACGCACGCCGCGTGCCGAACTGCTCGCCGCCATCAAGGATGTTCACGCCGGCGGCTCGCCGATGAGCAGCAACATCGCGCGCAAAATCGTCCAGTCATTCCAGCGGTTCAGCAGCGGCTCGCCCGCCGAGCCGGACAATCTTTCGCCGCGTGAACGCGAGGTGCTCGAACTCCTCGCGCGCGGCTATCTCTACAAGGAAATCGCCGAGGCGCTACACATCAGCGTGCCGACGGTCAACACGCACATCCGCCGCATCTACGAGAAACTGCATGTCCGTTCGCGTTCGCAGGCCGTCGCCAAGTTCACGCACATCCCCAACGCCGCCGTCGCCGAATAAAGGATGCTTCCGGTTATTTTGTAGCGGGATATATCCGATGTTTCAAACAACAATTTTCGATTTTGGCGGCAATTGATATCCATCTTCTTAAGACCGGCACTTAATTGTTGGCGGCGATATCTGGCTTGGTTTAGATTTTATGGAATGAGCGAAATCACGCTGAGTTTGGGCGCCATTAATCCCGGCGAGGTTCACAATTAGCCAACACATGAGCGAGATCACGTTGGTGCTTGAAGCCATCGGGCGGGGCGAGAATCTGGCTACGGAGGAATTATTTCCAGTAGTTTATGAGGAGTTGCGACGGATGGCGGCGGCGCGCATGGCGCAGGAAACCCCCGGGCAGACGTTGCAGCCTACCGCACTGGTGCATGAAGCCTGGCTGCAACTGGTCGGCGAAGGCGGCCGGTCGTGGCAGAACCGCGCTCACTTCTTCGGCGCGGCGGCGGACGCGATGCGGCGCATCCTGATTGACAAGGCGCGGCGAAAATCGCGGTTGAAGCATGGCGGCGGCCAGTCGCGGCTGGACATTGACGATTTGGAACTGGCTGAAACGACCCCGGACGACAACATCCTGCTCATCAATGACGCGCTGGAGCGGCTGGAGAAAGAAGATCCTGAACAGGCGCGGGTGGTGGTTTTGAAATTTTTTGGCGGTTTGACGAATCTGGAAGTGGCGGAGAGCCTGGGCATCGCCGAACGCAGCGTGGACCGCCAATGGGCCTGCGCCAAGGCGCGTCTGTTCCGCTGGATTCGTTCGCAACAACCATGATTTTTGGCGGAAGACGACGGTTGCTGGCGCGTGATTTCTTGAGCTTCCGAGCATGAACGCAACGAAACAATTGGAAGACGCGGTCTTTTTCACCGCGTTGAACCTCTCCGATCTGGAGCAGCGAAAGCTGTTTTTGGATCTGGAGCTTTGGTCGGGGGTGGCGCGGGGCGGTTGGCCACCGGAGCGCCATCGGTGCGGCATCGGTGCAGGATTGGGATTCAAAATGGAAATCCTGAAGGGATTTTATCATTCAGCCCGGCGTTGGCCGATGAAATCGGGCTACGCCGGGGTGGGGGACAAAACGAGCAACCCTGAAGGGGTTGAATCGGTTTGCGGCGGCTGCGGATTCAACCCTTTCAGGGTTGGAAAATATGCGGGGCAGTTCCCCGGCGTAGGCGCGACGCGCCAACGCCGGGCTGGATGATTAAAATCCCGTTGGGATAACCGGAAGATGTGCCAGCGCCGTAGGCGCGGCATAATTGTAGCATTGAAATTGAAAACGAAAGAAGTTCCGTAGGAGTGAAATCAGCGGCGGAAGTTTTTGCGTCTATGGCGATGAAATTTGCAAATAAGAATCAGTTGCCATGCAATGCGCCAGATTCGCGCAAGAAATCAAGGACATTCAAAGTGCGGTAGTTAAGACGTGTATCGTTTCGCAAATTAAAACCACAGCGTTCTGCAACTTGATTGGCTTCTGCAAGTGTCAAATCAAATGAGCTTCCTAAAAGGATTTTTTGCCGAAGATTGGAAATTCGATTTCTAATTCCTAATCGTTCTACGTTTAAGGGGTGATATCCAAAGCCAAGAAAACAAATCACTTCACTTGCAGATAGAATGTGACGAGCTTGTTCAAATTGAGGTTCATTTGCTGCGCTTTCGTGAACGATTTTAATTCGTTCAGTTGCGATCCGTAGGGTGGTTTGTGTGATTTCAGAATTGTATGGGCGCACTAGAGTGTTTCCAAAATGAGGCAACTCACCAAGGTCGCCGTGCAAATGTATGACGGAAACCGTTTTCAATTTATTGGCGCATTCTTCGTCTGATTTGCCAGAAGAGTTTTTCAAAGCCGTAAATAGAAAGTGCTCCAATGAGCGGTCGTAATTAAATGTTAATACGCTTAATTGAGCAATTCGTAGCCCGTTGGAAAGCCAAATGGTGCGCTTGCGCCTGCGCCAAGAACCAAAGTGGTTTGTCTATTAATCATTTTCTTAAATTTCCAGCGTGGCACACGGCACGTCCTGCGCGGCGACTTGCAGGCGGACGTGCGTGGCACCGATGTGGTGGAGCTGCTCGGCCATGACGTGCTGCGCGAGTTCGGGCTTGTTGCATTCGCGGCTCAAGTGCGCGAGGTAAAGCTGCTTCAATCCGGCGGACATGATTTGCGCGACAGTCTCGGCGGCGGTGGCGTTGGAGATGTGGCCGTGGCGTCCGAGAATGCGCTGTTTCAACGCCCACGAGCGGCGCGGACAATCCTGCAACATTTTCACGTCGTGGTTGGATTCGAGGACAAGGACGTTGGCGGCGCGGATGCGGTCGAGCACGAGTTTGGTGACATGGCCGAGGTCGGTGGCAAACCCGATATTGCCGGACGCGGTGCGCAAAATGAATCCGACCGGATCCTGCGCGTCGTGCGGAATGGAAAACGTCTCGATGGCGACATCGCCGATCTCAAAGCCGCCGCCGGTGTCGAAGAGGTGCCAGTCAATTTTCGCCTTCAAATGCGCGGTGCCGTCCGCGCCTTCGAAGGCGGGTTTCTTTTTGGAATCCCATTTGGCCTTGAATGCCCAAATGGTTCCATCCTGCGTGCCGCGATTGCAATAGACGGGGATGTGAAATTTATCCGCGAGTCCGAGCAGGCCGCTGATATGGTCGGAGTGTTCGTGGGTGATTAAAATGGCGGTGAGATTTTCCGGCGTCTTGCCGATGGTGGCGAGGCGCTTGCGGATTTGGAGCGGCGAGAAGCCGGCATCCACGAGGATGCGCGCTTCGACGGTCTCGACGTAGGCGCAATTGCCCGAAGAGCCGCTGCCGAGGATGGTGAATTGGACGGACACGCGCAGATTTTAGCCGGAGAAGGGCGTCGGGTAAAATTGATTTGCGTAAATTGACTTGGCGGCGGGATGGGCTAATCTTTTCACAAGGCATTTTGCGATTTCGGAACGCAAAGTGCTTTGTTTTCATAAAAACCAAGTTGTCACCATAATGTTTAGCAAAACCAGCAGTTTCAGGGCTGTCGCGATTCTTTGTCTCATGGGGACAGCCGGTGTGTGTCCGGTTTTTGGCGGCGGCCTGAAAATTTTGCCCGGCCATGTGCCGACGGCTATCGGCAAATTGCAGCCGCTCGGCGATCTGCCGGCGACCAACGAGCTGCGCCTAGCCATCGGCCTGCCGCTGCGCGATCCGGCGGGGCTGACGAAATTTCTGGCGGATGTTTATGACCCGGCCAGCCCGAACTTCCGGCATTATCTCACGCCGGAGGAGTTCACCGCGCGGTTTGGCCCGACGGAAGTGGATTACGCGGCGGTGGAAAATTTCGCGCGGGCGAACGGTTTTCAAATCACCGGCACGCACGGCAACCGGCTCCTGCTCGACGTGCGGGCGAACGTGACGAACATCCAGCGGGCGTTTCATCTCAACCTGCGGCAGTTCAGGCATCCGACCGAGGCGCGGGATTTTTTTGCGCCGGACGCGGAACCAACGGTGGCGGTGGCGTTGCCGGTGGCGGATGTCAGCGGTTTGAACAATTACATCTTGCCGCATCCCAAGCTGGTGAAAAAAAGTGCCGTGGCCACCAACGACGTGGCCAGAAACGGGCCGGGTTCGGCACCGGACGGTTCCTCGTATATCGGCAATGATTTTCGCGCGGCGTATCTGCCGGACACGACGCTGACGGGCGCGGGGCAGACCGTGGGCGTGCTGGAGTTCGACGGATTTTATGCCGGCGACATCGCGGCTTACGCGCAAACGGCGGGCGGCGGGCGGGCGAACATCCCCGTCCAGACGGTCTTGCTGGACGGCTACAACGGCAAGCCGACGACGGGGCCGAACAGCGGCAACTCCGAGGTGGCCCTGGACATCGAGCTGGCGATGGCGATGGCGCCGGGGTTGGCGAAAATAATCTGTTTCACCGGCGGCCCCAACGGTGCGCAGAACGACATCCTGAACGCGATGGTGGCGAGCAACTCGGTGAAAAATTTGAGCTGCTGCTGGGGCTGGGGCGGCGGGCCGAGCACGACGACGGACGTGATTTTTCAGCAGATGGCGGCGCAGGGACAATCTTTTTTCAACGCCGCCGGCGACAGTTGCGCGTTCACGACCGGTGCCAGTTCTGTCAACGGCGTGGATAATCCCAACAACCAAAACGCGCCGTCCAGCTCGCCTTATATCACGCAGGTGGGCGGCACGACTTTGGTGACGACCGGGCCAGGCGGTGCGTGGCAGTCGGAATCGGTGTGGAATTGGGGCGGCGGCAGCGGCAGCAGCGGCGGCATCAGCAGCCACTATGCGATTCCGTCCTGGCAGGCGAATGTCAGCATGGCGGCCAATCAGGGTTCGGCCACCCAGCGCAACATCCCCGACGTCGCGCTGACGGCGGACAATGTTTATGTTTTCTCGGACAACGGATCATCCGGTTCCTACGGTGGGACGAGTTGCGCGACGCCGTTGTGGGCGGGCTTGGCGGCGCTGGCCAACCAGCAGGCCGTCGCCTTCGGCACCGCGTCGGTCGGCTTTATCAACCCTTTGGTCTATGCGATTGGGGCCGGCTCCGGCTACACGCAGGCTTTCAACGACATCACCAAGGGCGACAACACCTGGAGCAGTAGCCCGTCGCAGTTTTATGCGGTGAGCGGCTATGACCTTTGCACCGGCTGGGGCACGCCGGCGGGACAAAGCCTGATTGATGCGCTGGTGGGGCAGGGCAGTTCGACGGCGGCGGCGACAAATTTTCTGGGAATTGTTTCCAGCGCACAGCTGGCCGCCGCCGGGGCCGTGGGCGGGCCGTTCACTCCGGCCACCGCCGTCATCACCCTGACCAACTTCGGCACCGCGCCGCTGACGTGGGCCTTGGTCAACCCGAAAACGGTGACGTGGCTGAGCGTTTCTCCCACCAACGGCACGCTTGCCCCGCAGGCGGCGGTGAACCTGACGGTCGGCTTCACGGCGGCGGCGAACAAGCTGAAGACGGGCGTTTACAAGACCACCGTGACGCTGCGCAACAGCAAGAACAAGATTTTGCAGAGCCTGCCGTTCACCTTGAGCATCGGCCAGAGCATCGTGACCAACGGCGGTTTTGAGACCGGCAATTTCAACGGCTGGACGCTGAACGCGGACACCAGCACCACGCAGGTCGGCAACCGCAGCGGCTTGGTTCACACCGGCAAATATGGCGCGGAGCTGGGACAGGCTGCCACGCTGGGCCAGCTCTCGCAAACGCTGCCGACGGCCGCCGGGCAGACCTACCTGCTCTCGCTCTGGCTCACCGTCCCGAACAATGCCAACGGCGCGACACCGAACGAATTCCAGGTGCAATGGGAGGGCGCGACGATTTATGACGCCGTGAATTTGCCGTTTACCGCGTGGACCAACCTGCAGTTCACCGTCACGGCGACCGCGTCCGGCTCGCTGCTCCAGTTCGGGTTCCGCGACGACCCGTATTATCTGGGCCTGGATGACATCAGCGTGAAGCTCGTGGCTGTGCCGCACTTCCGCGCGATTGCGCAAAGCCCGGCGGGCTTCCATTTCGCCTTCGACGCCGGGCCGGGCGAACTTTATCAGATTCAATACAAGACCAACCTGATGCAGGCGGACTGGGTTAATTTGGGCGCCCCGATCTCATCGGAAACCGACGCGCTTGAGTTCCTGGACCGGGACACCGCCAACTATCCTCAGAAGTTCTACCGGCTCCAGCCCGTTCCCTGAATCACCGCGACGCAAAAAACCATGTGCGCCAGCAAACGCCATAAATCTGCCCCGCAGTTTTCACCGCCGGTGTCTAATGCTATACTTAAGTTAATGTCATCTGGAAAAAAACCCGGCCTGCTGGCGCTGATCCTTTGCGTTGCCGGCCTGATGACGGCCAATGCGGCGCCGGGTTGGAAAGTGTTGAACGGCCATGTGCCGGCGGCCGTTCGTAAGCTGTCACCGGTGGGGCGACTGCCGGACAGCTTGGAATTGCATCTGGCCATCGGCCTGCCGCTGCGTGATCCGGCGGGGCTGGATGAACTGCTCCGGCAGCTATACGACCCGGCCACCACGAATTTTCACAAATTTCTCCAGCCGGCGGAATTGGCCGCAAAATTTGGCCCGACGGAATCGGATTATCAAGCGGTGCGGCAGTTTGCTGAAAGCAACGGGCTGGTCGTGGTGGCGACTTATTCAAACCGGATGGTGCTGAATGTGAAAGGGTCTGCCGCCGACATCGAACGCGCATTTCAAATCCGGCTTAACCGCTACCGGCATCCTGTCGAAGCGCGTGAATTTTATGCGCCGGATTCCGAGCCGTCCGTGCCAGCGGACTTAAAAATAATTTCGGTGGAAGGCTTGAACGACTTCAGCCGGCCCCGGCCGGCCGGCCTGAAGCTGAAAGCGCCAACGGCCCGGCCGTTGAGCTTCAGCGGCACCGGGCCGGGTCACGAATATGCGGGCAATGATTTTCGCAATGCCTATGTTCCCGGCACCGCGCTGACCGGGGCGGGCCAGACGGTGGCGGTGCTGGAGTATTCGGATTACTACAAGTTGGACATCACTAATTACGAGAACGTTGTTGGCGCGCTGAACGGGGCCACCAACTATGTTCCCCTGACCAACGTGGTGGTCGGGGGCGTGGTTCCCGGCACCGGCGGTGACGACGAAGTGTCGCTGGACATTGAGATGGCCATAGCCATTGCGCCGAAGTTGTCCCAAGTGATGATTTATGAGGAAAACAACGCCGACTCTTCGGTGTTAAGCCGAATTCAAAGCGACAACATTGCCAAGCAGGTCAGCAGTTCCTGGACGGTGGGGCCGTGGTCCAGTGCTTCCGCCACCAATTGGGACAATGTTCTCAAGCTCATGGCGGCACAGGGCCAGTCGTATTTTCAATCCTCCGGCGACAGTGATGCCTACACCGGCGCGCAGTCCTTGGACAGCGGCACCACCGTGCCGGCGGACAGTCCTTATGCCACGATTGTCGGCGGCACGACTCTGACCATGAGCAGCTATGGCGTGGCGTGGAGTTCGGAGACGGTCTGGAATTATAATCTCACCGGCATTACCAACGAAGGCTCCGGCGGCGGCATCAGTTCCTACTATGCCATCCCTTGGTGGCAGACCAACATCAGCATGGCGGCCAATGGCGGTTCCACCACGCACCGCAATATCCCCGACGTGGCGCTCACGGCGGACAACGTTTTTGTCAGCTACAACAATGGTGACTACACTGGCACCTATTATTTCATGGGCACCAGTTGCGCCGCGCCGTTATGGGCCGGGTTCACGGCGCTCGTGAATCAGCAGGCGGTGGCGACCGCCAATCCGCCGGTCGGTTTTCTCAACCCGGCGCTGTATGGCACCACGACCAACTCCACCTACAGCACCTGTTTTCATGACATCGCCACCGGCAACAACATCGGCACCAACACGGCCGGTTTGTATAATGCGGTTGCCGGCTACGACCTTTGCACCGGCCTCGGCACGCCGAACGGGCAAAACCTGATCAACGCGCTCGCGCCGCCGGACACGCTGGTCATCACGCCGCTGAGCGGGTTTAGCGCGAGCGGCGTGGCCGGCGGACCGTTCAGCCCGAACCCGCAAAACTATTTGCTGACCAATACCAGCGCCGTTTCCCTCGCCTGGTCGCTGGTCAACACCTCGGCGTGGCTGAATGCCTCGGTGCCGGGCGGCACCCTGCCGGCCAATGGCACCAACGGCGTTAGCATCGGCTTGAATGCCGCTGCCAGCAGCCTGGCGGTCGGCACTTACCCGGCCACCGTCCAGTTCACGAACGGGAACACGCATGTCGTGCAGAGCCTGCAATTCAGCCTGCAGGTGCTGCCAGCTTTTGTGATGTCGCCGCTGAATGGTTTTGCCGCGAATGGACCCGTCGGCGGAGCCTTCAATGTGACCAACCAGAATTATATGCTGACCAATGCCGGTTCGGCATCCTTGAACTGGGGTGTCGTCAACACTTCTGCCTGGCTGACGGTTTCTTCGCCGGGCGGCGCGCTGGCGGCGGGTGCCAACACCTCGCTGGCGGTTGGTTTAAGTTCAACCGCCAGCACTTTGGCGGCGGGTAATTATACGAACACCGTGGTGGTGACCAACTCAACCAGCGGCAATGTGAATTTAAATTTCACTTTGTCAGCCGGCCAGTCGCTGGTGCAGAACGGCGGGTTTGAAACCGGCAATTTAAACGGCTGGACGCTGTCGGGAAATTCGAGTTCGTTTTCGGTAAGCAGTTCGTCAACTTATGTCCACTCCGGCGTTTATGGTCTTGATGCGTTGGCGAATAATTCCCTGGGCTATATCACGCAGAATCTGCCCACGGCACCAGGGCAAACCTACCAGTTTTCATTCTGGTTCTACGTCACGAGCACCCGCAGCGGGCAACTGTTTCAAGCCATTTGGAATGGTGCCACCGTCTATAGCACGTCCAGCCCGCCCACCAGTTGGAGTAACCAGAAATTCATCGTCACCGCTACCAGCACCAACACCCAGCTCCAGTTTGGATTGAACTCGGCTTCGAGTTTTTCACGTTCGTTCGCCCTCGACGACGTTTCCGTCACGCCGGTCAACCTGCCGGCCATCACGCAGCAGCCAGTCAGCCAGACCAACTTGGTCGGGAGCAATGTGGTTTTCACCGCCGCCGCCAGCGGCACCGCGCCGCTGGGCTACCAATGGCGCACCAACGGCGTGGGCCTGGTCAACGGTGGCGTCGTTTCCGGCGCGACCAGCAACACGCTCACGCTCACCGCGATTGGCATCAACAACGGGGGCAACTACACGCTGGTCATTACCAACGCCTACGGTTCCGTCACCAGCAGCGTCGCGTCTTTAACCGTGGATGTGCCGCCGGCCATCACCAGTTCGTCGGTCACCAACCGCACCCTCCAGTGCGGCGGCAATACGAATACGTTCACCATCACCGCGACCGGCACCGCGCCGCTGAGCTGCCAGTGGAGCCTTGATGGTTCGCCGATTTTGAACGCGACCAACACCAGTTATTCCGTTACCAATCTTCATTTGCCGAACCACACCGTCAGCGTCGCCGTCACCAATCTTTACGGCAGTCTCGCCAGCAATGCCGTGCTGACCGTGCAGGACACGGTTCCACCGGTCATGACGTTGATCGGTGCCAATCCGTTTTACGTCGAGCTGGGCAGCACCTTCGCCGATCCCGGCGCGACGGCCACCGACCTTTGTGCGGGCGCGGTCAGCGTGATTGCCAGCGGCACGGTCAACACCAACGCCGTCGGCACCAACACGCTGACTTACACCGCCGGCGACGGCAGTGGCAACACCAACACCGCCACGCGCACCGTCATCGTGCGCGACACCACGCCGCCGGCGATTTCGTGGAGCTTCACGAACCTGGTTGTGGCGGCGAATTCCAACTGTGGCGCGCTGATGACCAACGTGACCGGAACGAATTTCATTTTCGCCACCGATTTGTCTCTGCCGTTGGCCATCACGCAAAGCCCGACGAACAATTCAATTTTGCCGCTCGGCACCAACACCGTCGTCATCGCCGTGGCCGACGCCTTTGGCAACACGGCGTATTCCACCAACACCGTCATCGTGCAGGACCAGACGCCGCCGGTGATTTTGAGCCAGCCGCAAAGCCTGACCAATCTCATCGGCACCACCGCGGTTTTCAGCGTCGCCGCCACCGCCTGCACGCCGCTGGCATTCCAGTGGTATTCCAACAGCACCCTGACGATTTTCACCAACACCACCCTGACGCTGTCTAACCTCGCCGTGTCGGCGGCGGGGAATTATTATGTCGTCGCCAGCGCCAACGGCGGTGCCAGCACCAGCGCCGTCGCCACGCTGACGGTGAACCTGATTCCGCCGGCCATCAGCGCCGTCGCCGTCAACCCCGACGGCAGCTTCAACCTGAACCTCGCCGGCTCGCCCGGCTACACCTACATTTTGGAGGCGACGACCAATTTGTTTCCGCCCGGAGCCTGGCTGCCCATCGCCACGAACACGCTGGACACCACCGGCACGCTGCCGTTCACCGACCCGTCGGCGACCAATTATCAGCAGCAGTTCTACCGGCTCCGGCTGGCGCAATGATTTTTTGAGCCGCTTGCCGTGCGCGCTGAAAAAATGCAAGCTGACTGCGTGAACGAATTTCTCCAGCGTGCGGAAACGGAGATTCAGAAACGCCAGATGCTTCCGCGCGGGCAAAAAATTCTCGCCGCCGTTTCCGGCGGCGCGGATTCGCTGGTGCTGCTTAACGTTCTTCATTCGCTTGCCCAAAAGAACCGCTGGCAGATTTCCGTCGCGCACTTCAACCACCGGCTGCGCGGCCGTGCCAGCGACGCGGATGAAAACCTCGCTGGCCGGACGGCCAGAAAATTATCGCTGCCGTTTTATGTCGCCGGCGCGGATGTGAAAAAGTTCGCCGCGCAGTCCAAAATCTCCGTGGAGATGGCGGCGCGCAAGCTGCGCCACGAATTTCTGGCGCGCGTGGCGCGGGAGCAAAAAAATTCCGTCGTCGCGCTGGCGCATCATGCCGACGACCAGGTGGAGCTTTTCTTTTTGCGGCTGCTGCGCGGCGCGGGCGGCGAAGGGCTGGCGGGCATGAAATGGCGCTCGCCATCGCCCGCCGACAAACGCATCGCGCTCGTCCGGCCGCTGCTCGGTTTTTCCAAGGCGGAAATTCTCGCCTTCGCGCGCGCGGAAAAAATCCGTTTCCGCGCCGACGCGACGAATTTCTCCTGTGATTTTCTCCGCAGTCGGATTCGGAACGAACTGCTGCCGCTGCTGCAAAAAAAATACCAACCCGGCCTGGCGAAAACCGTCTTGCGGCTCATGGAAATCACCGGCGCGGAAGCGGAATTTGCCGGCGCGACCGCGGCGGCGTGTTTGGCGAAACCGGAAATGGCGTTTGAAAAATTGCCGGTCGCCGTTCAACGGCGGGTTTTGCAGCAGCAACTGGTCGGAGCCGGCGTGGTTTCGGATTTCGAACTGGTCGAGCGGCTTCGCGTCGCGCCGGGAAAATTGGTGAGTGTCGGTTCCGGTTGGTCCGTCGCGCGCGATGTGGGTGGTAAAGTTCAACAGACAAAATCAGGTGGGCACTTTGACGCGAGGTTCAACGCGGACGAACTCAAATTGAAATTGTCGGGTCGGGCGGGGCGCGTGGAATTTGGCGGTGGAAAATTCCGCTGGCAAATCCGGCCGCAGAACGAAACGGCTTTGCCCCAAAAAAAGGCCGGCGTGGAATTCTTTGACGCGGATAGGATTGGCGGCGAAATCATTCTGCGCCACTGGCGCGCGGGCGACCGGTTCCAGCCCATCGGCATGAACTCGGCGGTGAAGCTGCAGGATCTGTTTGTGAACGCCAAGATTCCCGCCGTGCGCCGCCGGGAGCTGGTTTTGGCGGTGACGGTGGCCGGTGAAATTTTCTGGGTGGAAGGCCTGCGGATTGGTGAAAAATTCCGGCTGACGCCGGTGACGAAGCGGCGGTTGCGCTGGGACCGGTCGAAAATCGCGGCTTAATTCGCTTTACACCGTTAATGCGAATAATTATCTTCCCGAACTCATTTACTTATGGAAGCAAAGACGAAGACGATTGAATCATTCAAGACGCACGCCAAGGACACCGGTTCCGCCGATGTGCAAATCGCGCTGCTCACGCACCGCATCAACCATTTGACCGAGCACTTGCAGACGGCCAAGAAGGACCATAGTTCCCGCCGTGGCCTGCTGCTGATGGTCGGCCAGCGCCGCCGCCTGCTTGATTACCTGCAAACCACCGACGTGAGCCGCTACCAAGCGGTCACGAAGAAGCTCAAGCTGCGTAAGTAAGTCAAACAATTTACGGCTGGCGCGGCCTTTTCTTACTTCAAGCCGCCGGCTGTTTCTGGAATTTGGTTGTCCGCGCGAACGCCCCGATTCCACCACCAAAACCTCGCGTAGAAATAATCCGCCTTCGGGAAATTTCATTCAGCTCCGAAAAACTTTCGGGGTTCACTGAAGTTCCTCGGGAGGCGGTGAAAGAAAGCAGTTATGTCAGAGAAAATCACCGCCGCAGTCGGCGACAAACAGATCATCATCGAGTCCGGCAAATTGGCCAAGCAGGCCGACGGTGCCGTGACCGTCCAGATGGGCGAAACCATCGTCATCGTGGCCGCCGTGGCCGCGACCAAGGCCAAAGACGGCCAGGACTTCTTCCCGCTCACCGTGGACTACCGCGAAAAGGCGGCCGCAGCCGGAAAATTTCCCGGTGGCTACTTCAAGCGCGAAGGCCGTCCGACCGAAAAGGAAATCCTCACCTGCCGGCTCACCGACCGTCCGATCCGCCCGCTCTTTCCGAAGGGCTATTACAACGAGGTGCAGGTTCAGACCGTGCTGTTGAGCGCGGATGGCGAGAACGATCCCGATATTTTGAGCATCATCGGCGCGAGCGCCGCGCTGATGGTTTCTGACATTCCGTGGGCCGGCCCGCTCGGTGCGGCGCGGATTGGCCGCATCGGTGGCAAATTCGTCGCGAACCCGACTCATGCCGAAAAGGCCGAGAGCGATCTCGACCTCGTCTATGTTGGCAACGAAAAAGACATCGTCATGTATGAAGGCGCGGCCAAGGAAATTTCCGAAGCCGATTTCAACGCCGCGCTGAAATTCGCGCAGGAAGTCATCCAGCCGCAGATTGTCGCGCAGAAGGAACTCGCCGCGAAGGTCGGCAAGAAGAAGCGCGAAATCACGCTGAAGATTGTTCCCGACGAAATCCTCGCGGACGCGAAAGCGCTCGCCGGCGACCGTTTCGTGCCTGCCTTGCTTACGCCTGGCAAGCTCAACCGCGAAGGCGCTTGCAACGCCATCAAGAACGAGGTCGGTGAAAAGCTCGTCGCCAAATACGGCGCGGAGAAGGTCACGCCGTTCGTCATCAACGACGCGTTTTATTACATCCAGAAGGAAGCCGTCCGCAAACTGATTCTCGAAAGCGGCAAGCGCCTCGACGGCCGCAATTTTGAAACGGTCCGTCCGATCACCAGCGAAGTCGGCATCCTGCCGCGCGCGCACGGTTCCGCGCTGTTCGCCCGTGGTGAAACGCAGGCCGTCACGCTCGCCACGCTCGGCACCGGCGACGACACGCAGGAATTTGATTCCTATACCGGCGGCGGCACCGAGAAGAAATTCATTTTGCACTATAACTTCCCGAATTTCTCCGTCGGCGAAACCGGCCGCATCAGCGGACCCGGCCGCCGCGAAATCGGCCACGGCGCGCTCGCCGAACGCTCCATCGAATCCATGATTCCGACGGCGAACTATCCCTACACCATCCGCGTCACCAGCGAGATCATGGAATCCAACGGTTCTACCTCAATGGCGTCTGTCTGCGGCGGCACGCTCGCGCTGCTTGATGCCGGTGTCCCGATGATTCGTCCGGTCGCCGGCATCAGCGTCGGCATCTGCACCGAATACAGCGGCGACAAGATTTCCAAATACCAGCTCCTCACCGACATCATCGGCTGGGAAGATGCGTATTGCGACATGGATTGCAAAATCGCCGGCACGGAAAAGGGCATCACCGGCTTTCAACTCGACTTGAAGCTTAAGGGCCTGCCGCACGCGATCATGGAAATTGCCGTGGAAAAAGCGCGCATCGCCCGCCTTGGGATTTTGGCCGAGATGGCCAAGACCATTTCCGAGCCCCGCAAGGACATTAGCAAATACGCGCCGCGCATCACCACCCTCAAGATCAACCCGGAGAAAATCGGCGCGATCATCGGGCCGGGCGGCAAGAACATCAAGCGCCTCGTCGAGGAATCCGGCTGCGAGATTGACATCGAGGACGACGGCACGGTCAACATCTTCTCCGTCTCGGCGGAGGGCATGAAGATCGCCGTGGACGCCATCAGCGGCGTGACCGCCGAGGCCGAGATCGGCAAGATCTACCGCGGCCGCGTCGTGACCGTGAAGGAGTTCGGCGCGTTCGTCGAGTTCCTGCCGGGCAAGGACGGTCTGGTGCACATCAGCGAGCTGGCGAACTTCCGCGTGAAGCGCACCGAGGACGTCGTCAAAGAAGGCGACGAGATCTCCGTGAAATGCCTGGGCGTGGATGAAAAAGGCCGCGTGCGCCTCTCGCGCAAGGCCGCCATGGAAGACCGCGACAAGCAGGAAGCCGCGGCGGCTCCGGGTCCGGTGCAGGCTTAAATCAAAAACAATTCAAGGCGCGGATGGCAAAAGCCGTCCGCGCTTTTTTGTTTTCGGAATCAGCAGTGTCATGGGCTGTTTTAATGCGGGCGTTGCCTGCGCGCCGTGGATGGAACCCGGGTGGAACGTGGTCTTTAAGCGTTGTCCCAAAAGTGAGAGCGTATGTCCCCCCACGGCATAGATAAAAACCGCCCAGACGATAGATTTGTTTTAATCCGCAGCGAAACGGATTAATAAAAAACAAAACCAACATGAATATTTCATCCTTTAACAAAAATCTGGCTTGGGCGGCGCTGGCGGCAGGACTGCTGACCAGCTTCGCTCCGGCCGCGCGCGCGACGCTGGCCTGCGGCAACTGGCAAGCCGGCAGTGCTTCCGGCAACCAGGTGTTTGATTGCAATCTCTACACCGGGAATACGGGCGGAACCTATGGGAACTCCTATCAGTGCATCAACTTGGCGCGTGCCGGCTATTGTCTGCTGGATTATACGGGCGGCAATATCTGTCAAGGCCCCTGCACGATTGTGTGCACGACCACCAGTGGACAGACCTATTACTGCAACCTCAGCAACTGGGATGGCCAGGAAACGATTCAATGCGACTACCTGCCCCGGGGCTGCGATGAAATTCAGATCGAGTGCCACAACAATAACAGCCTCAGTGCGGTGCCGGAGCCTTCCACGATGCTGGCTGGCGCGTTGCTGTTGATGCCGCTGGGAATCAGCGTGGCGCGGATTATGCGCAAGCACAAGTTCGTGGCCAACGACTAATTAAAACTGGCACGTCCGGTTAGATTCCTGCCGCCCCGACGGATTGAACCGGAAATATTTTAAGGCGCGGATGGCGAAAGCTGTCCGCGCCTTTTTTGTTTTTGGAAATCCGTCAGAGAAGTTTGCAGCTATCTTGCTTTTAGGCCACCGGTCTCTTTCTGAAAACATACTTGCTCTCATCATCAAGAAATAAATCCATCGCCATCAACTCTGCGTCAATCCTCTCGTCAGCGTCCCAAGATGCAAGCTGCCACGGAACAAATCGTCCGGCTGTCACGTCACCAACCTCAACATTATCATGTTGCAATAGGCAAGTAGCGACCTCACGAACAAAACCATGAACCGAACCGACGCCATGCTCAACTCCCCAACGGCTGCGCAGCTCGCGAACGAGATGAGCCGCAGAAATCGGTTCCGAACTCAACCGGCTATAAACAACATCTGCCATTTCACTTTGCTGAGACATAGTATGTGGTCTAACAGATGATCGGCGGCTGACTTTGCAGCCTTTCACTGAATTGCCGCCGGTTCTCTTGATTTGACGTGGGTGATGACCTTGCCTTCGGAAATCTGCATGGCGGCGAGGGTCGCCTCCGGGGCGTATTTTTTGAGGAAGCCGCGCGCCAGCTTGAGGCTTTGTTTCAGGCCGCGCCGATCCCGGCAGACGGTCACGGCAAAGCCGCCGCGCCCGTCCCGCGCCAGCGTGTAGCTGACCAGGCCCTCGACGGTGCGCATGAGGCTTTGCAGTTCGGCCGCGTGCCGCTCGCCGATGGCGAACAGTTTTTTGACGTCTTTGCCGTAGTATGTGCGGATGATGACGTGCATGGTTGGCCGGCCTTTCTTTTTAGGGTTTGCCCATGACCCTATTTCCGCCGGTGCCGGTTGTCGAGCCAAATTAAAAATGCCGGACGGAAACATTTCCGCCGGCATTTTGATTGGTAAATAATTATTTCGTGAACGGAACCAGGTCGCCCCACTGGGACGGCTTGACGAGCAAATCAAACGGCATTTCCACCAGCAACGCGCCTTGCAGCAGGTCGGGATGATTGCCGCCGACGTGATCCCACAGCCCGCGCACGACGTAGCGCACCCGGCCGTCGCGGCTCCGGTAGAGCGGCAGTTCGGCGGCAAGCTGCTGTCGCGTGCCGGGCAAATCCTGCGCGCCGCCCACGGTGTATTCGAGGTAGGCGTCGCGGTCGAGCGTCAGCCGCGCGCCGCCGTGGTAGAAGGCGGCCGGCGCGGAACCGGCGTTGAAAAGCTGGTCGAACCCGCCGTTGACCGTGGGTCCGAGCGCGAGCGAATGCGGGCCGCTGAATGGACAATAGCTGTTGTGGCGGCTGCAACTGTTCATGGCCCAGTTGAACCACGGCCAGAAGAAATCCGCCCCGACGCGGAGGCCGTCGGTGGTGCCGGTGTTCTGGCCGGATTGGTCTTTCGGCACATCCTGATGGGAGATTTCGGCGCCGATGTCCGGCACGAGCCAGGCGTTTTTGCCGGCGTCCTCGCGCCACTGGTCGCCATGGGCGTAAAATTTTGCGCTCAGGAAAAAGGTGTCATTGTTGTTGGCGCCGAAGCTGGAGTGCTGGTAGCCGGCGCGGAAACGGAAATAATAATTCTGGTTGGTGGCGGCGGGCGGGGCGGCCATGTCGCCGGTGTAAAATTTCGCGGGCGGCTGCGGCGCGGTGGCCGGCATCTCGATAATTGTTGTCGCGGGCGCGGCGGCGGGCAGAGTGGGCGCAGGCGTTTCCTGGATTTTTTCCGGCGCGGCTTCGGCCTTGGTGGTGGTGGCGGCGGGCGGCGCATTGCTGATGACCGGCGGCGTGGTCGGCGCGGCGGCGGGCGTGGCGGAACTGGCGGCGGGCGTGGCGGCGGTGGCCGGCGGCGTTGACGGGGCGGAAGGCCGGTAAACCAGGCTGAACGCCATGATTCCAATCAGTAGCAGCAAGGCGATGAGCGGGATGATGCGCGATTCTTTCATCAGATTCATTGGCCGGCGGATGGGCCGGCCAGCGCGGATAATCTTGGTTTGCCCGTTGAAAAACAAGCCAAACCTGCCGGCGGCGATGCACCGGATTTTGTCATGGCGATGACAACAGGTTTGACTCGACTGCGCGGCGAAAGTAAAATCGCGACGATGCTGGCTGCTGAAACCAAAGTGGGGAATTCCCAAACCGGACTCGCTTCAGACCCCGCCCGTTCCTGGAAAAAAATTGTGGAACCGGTGGAGCCGTTTCTTCATGCCGTGACGCAACGGCTGACGCGGCAGGCGCGGGACTTCGATCCGCAGATCGTGCCCTACGCCGAGCACGCGCTGAACAACGGCGGCAAACACCTCCGCCCCACGCTGGTCGCGCTGGCGGCGGGCTGCTTCAGCCAGCCGGATGAATCCCATGTCACGGCGGCGGTCATCATCGAGATGATCCACCTTGCCACGCTCGTCCACGACGACGTGATGGACGAGGCGGCCATCCGGCGCGGCAGCCCGACGGTGGCGGCGAAATGGGGCAATGAAATCGCGGTGCTTTTTGGCGACTGCCTTTTTGCGCAGGCTCTGAAACTGGCTTCGGATTTTCCCACGACGGAAATCTGCCGCGCGGTGTCGCTGGCGACGAACACGGTCTGTTCCGGCGAGATTTTGCAGACGCAGCAGCGGCGGAATTTTGCGGCGGCGCGCGCGGATTATTTCCGTGTTATTGAAATGAAGACCGGCGAGCTGTTCACGCTGTCGTGCGACCTTGCGGCGTTTTTGAGCGGCGCGCAGCCGGCGGAGCGCGCGGCGTTGCGGGAGTTCGGCGCGGCGGTGGGCACGGCGTATCAGATTTATGACGACTGTGTGGATTTGTTTGGCACGGAGGTCGACGCCGGCAAGTCGCTCGGCACGGATCTGGCCAAGGGCAAATTGACTTGGCCGGTGCTGCTCGCGTGGGAGCGTGCGAACGCCGCCGACCGCGCGGCGTTGGAAAAAATGATTACGACCTGGCAACCGGAAAATTTTGCGCCGGTCAAACTGTTGCTGGCGAAATACGAGACCTTCGCGCCGTCCATGGCCGAGATTCAGCGGCACCTCGATCTGGCGCGGCGGGCGCTGCGGGTGTTGCCGGCGTCGCCGGGGCGGGCGGGATTGCTTGAACTGACGGATTTTATCGCGCAACAAATGGCGGCCTTGGCGGTTCAATGAGTATGCCTGAAACTGCCGCCACGTCGGATGCCGCCACGCCTGCCGAGCCACTGGAGACAGACTTGGTGCATAAGGCGCGGCGCGGCGACTTGGACGCCTATGACGAGTTGGTGAAGCGTTACCAGCAGCGGATTTACGCGACGATCTACCACATGACGGCCAACCACGAGGACGCTAACGACCTTGCGCAGGACTCGTTCATCAAGGCGTATCAGGCGCTGAAATCCTTCAAGGGCGGCTCCAGCTTTTATACCTGGCTGTATCGGATCGCGGTTAACAAAACCATCAATTTTCTTAAGCAGCGGAAGAACAAGCAGCATTTCAGCCTGAACGACCTGGATTTCCAGACGGAGAACAATCCCGACCTGGTGGCGCTGATTTCACACAAGACGCCGCTGCGGGAAGTGGGGCTGACGGAGCTGCAAAAAAAATTGAACGAAGCCCTGTTGAAGCTGTCAGAACCTCACAGAATGGTCGTGGTATTGCATGACGTGCAGGGGCAGTCGCATGAGGAAATCGCTGAAATCATGGACTGCAACATCGGCACCGTGCGGTCGCGGCTGTTCTATGCGCGCCAGCAGTTGCAGGGCTATTTGACCGAATACGCGAAACCAGCATGAACGAAACCGAACAAAATTTTGAGGAGCTGAAAAAGCTGCTGACCATCAAGCGGCACGAAGTTCCGCCACCGGGCTATTTCAACCATTTCTCCGGCCAAGTCATCTCGCGTATCCGCGCGGGCGAGGCCGGTGGTTCGCAGACGTTCATGGAGCGGCTCCAGGCGGAAGCGCCGTGGCTGGCAAATTTTTTCCGGGTGTTTGAGACCCGTCCCGGCCTGATTGGTGGCATGGCCGCCAGCCTTTGCCTGCTGCTGGTTTTGTCGGTGATTTTTGCCGACCGTCCGGATGCCACTTCAAAAAATCTCCTGGCCGTTTCCGAACCGTCGCCCGTCAGTGGCGGCCCGGTGGCCGCGATGGCCGAGACGCCGCTGTTGGCGGCCTCTGCCGATTCGTCCGGCATCGTCGCCAGCACCAATCCCGTGACCAGTCTGCAGCCCACGGCCACGCTGTTTGGCCAGGCCGGTGCTTCGCCGCTGTTCCAGCCCGCCGGCTTCATGCCCGCCGGCCATTGAGAAAATTTTTCCGCTTTTGCGCGGTGTGCGCTTGAAACGCCACCGCGCTTGTCATTTAATTCCGGCAGTGCCAACCAAAGTCATCGCCGTCGCCAACCAGAAAGGTGGTGTGGGAAAAACCACCACCGCCGTCAATCTCGCCGCCTGCCTCGCTTCCGTCGGGAAAAACATTTTGCTGTTCGATCTCGACCCGCAGGCCAACGCCACCAGCGGCGTCGGCGTGGAAAAAATTGAAGGCACCAGCGCCTATCAGGTGCTGCTCGGCGAGGGCAGCCTGCTCGAAAAAATTAAGCCGACCGTTTTTGACCGGCTGTTCGTCATTCCCAGCGAGGTGGATTTGTGTGCCGCCGACCTCGAACTGGCGCGGCTGGAAAATCATTTGCACCGGCTCGCGCTGGTGCTCCAGCCCGTCCGCGACAGCGGGCGCTACGACGTGATTTTCATCGACTGCCCGCCGTCGCTGGGAATCCTTTCGCTCAATGCTTTTGCCGCGAGCGATGGCATTTTGATCCCGCTCCAGTGCGAGTATTACGCGCTCGAAGGCATCTCGATGATGAACCGCATCCTCGACCAGTTGCGCGCGGCGGGTGTGAATCCCAAGCTGGAAATTTTCGGTGTGGTGATGACGATGTTTGACGGCCGCACGAAATTGTCCAACGAGGTCGTCACCGAAGTCCGGCGGCTGCTGGGCGCGAAGGTATTTGAGACGGAAATCCCGCGCACCACGCGGCTGGCCGAGGCGCCGAGCCACGGCAAGCCCATCATCCACTATGACCCTTACAGCACCGGTTCGGCGGCGTATCAGGTGCTGGCGCAGGAATTTTTGGCGCGGATGGGTATTTGAATTTTTAACCGGAACAATTCGTCCGGCGAATCAAAATTGTTTTGGCTTTTATCCGTGTCCGAAAAAGTGTTTTCTGTGGGCATAAGATTATGTTGAAACGCACTCCGCTCTTTGCCATGCACCAGCAACTCGGCGCCCGGCTGGTTGATTTTGGCGGCTGGGAAATGCCCGTGCAATACACCAGCATCACGGACGAACACTTGGCCGTCCGCAATGCCGCCGGCATTTTTGACATCTCGCACATGGGCGAAGTCACCGTCAGCGGCGCGGGTGCGGTGGAATTTCTCAATCGCACTTTGACCAACGACATCCGCAAGCTCGCGTCAGGCCAGGGCCAATACACCCTGATGTGTAATGAACGCGGCGGCGTAATTGACGATCTTTACGCCTACCGGCTCTCGGTGGATGTTTATTTTCTCATCATCAACGCCTCGCGGATTGACGACGATGTGGCGTGGCTCAAGGCGCAGGCGGCGAAATTTTCTGGCGGCGAACTGAATCTTACCGATGCCTCGCATCATTACGCCGCGATTGCCGTGCAAGGGCCAAAGGTGCGGGAGTTCATCAACCGGTGCATTCCCGGCGCATCCTCGGCGGTCTGCCCGGTCAGCGCCGTCTCGGACCTGAAGAAAAACCAGATCGCCGGATTTGATTTTGAAAAATGCAAGGTGCTTGTTGGCTGCACCGGCTACACGGGCGAGGACGGTTTTGAAATCCTCGGCCCGGACTCAGCCGTCCAGCATTTGTGGGACAAGATTCTTTCCGTCGGCGCGCCGTTCGGTATCAGGCCCTGTGGCCTTGGCGCACGCGACACGCTGCGCACGGAAGTCTGCTACCCGCTTTACGGTCACGAGTTGGATGAGCAGACCACGCCCATCGAGGCCGGTGTTGGTTTTTTTGTTTCGCTCGAAAAAGGCGAGTTCAATGGACGCGCCGTGCTCGCGGAACAAAAGGCGAACGGCGTGAAGAAAAAATTGGTTGCGTTCAAGATGACGGACAAATCCGCGCCGCCGCGCCCGCATTATCCGATTTGGGCGAACGGCGCGAGCATCGGCATCGTCACCAGCGGCACGCAAAGCCCGTCGTTGAATCTTGGCATCGGCTTGGGCTACGTTCCACCGGAATTTGCAAAGCCCGACACGAAAATCGAGATTGAGATTCGCGGCAAACGTTTCGGAGCTGTGGTGGTGTCAAAACCGATTTTTAAAAAATCGTAATCTTGACCGCGTGGGCCGGGGTGTGTCTGGTATCCAGATCATGCTTAATGGTGTTTGGTTAGTATTCCAAGTAAGCTTACTCTTCTTTTGTTAAGTAAATGACAATTTCTGCGAAGCCGATCGGGTTGCCGGTCGGCAGAATAGAAGCGTTGACGATGGAACCAAATTCAAATCCTTATCTGGTGCTAGTGCTGCTGGCAGGAGCCGCCGTGGTTTTTGCGCTAACTCCGCTGGCGGCGGCTTGGGCGTGGGCCAGGTTTTTCTCGCCTCAAAAACCGGGCCAGGACAAGAACGACACTTACGAGTGCGGCCTTAAATCCTCGGGTGATGCGTGGATTCACTTCCGTTCAGAATACTATCTATACGGCATCATTTTTCTGGTGTTCGACGTGGAGACGATTTTTCTGCTGCCCTTCGCGGTGTCGTTCACCGGCCTGACCGTCGGCGCGTTCGTGGCGATGATCATTTTTCTGGTGCTGCTGGTGGAAGGCCTAGTTTGGGCGTGGCGGAAGGGGTTTTTGACTTGGACCTGACGCTGGAAAGTTATTTGCCATGATCGAAGAAGGCCTCAAAAATGAATTGCAAAAGCAGGGTGTCTATGTGACGTCGTTGCAGGAGCTGTATAATTGGGGCCGCGCGAATTCCGTGTGGCCGCTGACGTTCGGCCTCGCCTGCTGCGCCATCGAAATGATGGCGGCGTCCATGTCGCGCTTCGACCTCGCGCGGTTTGGCGCGGAAGTCTTCCGGCCGTCGCCGCGGCAGGCGGATTTGATGATCGTGGCCGGCACCGTCACCAAAAAAATGGCGCCGCTGGTCGTGCGCCTTTACAACCAGATGCCGGAGCCGAAATACGTCATCGCGATGGGCGCGTGCGCGATTTCCGGCGGGCCGTTCAAGCAAGGCTACAACGTGCTCAAGGGCATTGACCGTTATCTGCCGGTGGACGTGGCGATTCCTGGCTGTCCGCCCCGGCCGGAGGCGCTGATCCACGCGATTATGACTTTGCAGGAAAAAATCCGGAACCAGAAGCTGACCGGCCCGGATCGCCCGCGCCATTTGAACGCGGAGATCGAAGGCGAATATCCGGTGCCCGCTTACGGCAAACACGATCTCGAACCGCCGAATAATCCCGATCTCTGGCAGCCGCCGGCCATCCAGCGTTAACCGTGGAAACTCCCGAACAAATCAAGTTGCGCCTCGAAGCCGCATTGCCGACCGCGAAGATTGAAATTCTCGCGAACGAATGCGCTGCGGGTGAACGCTCGCTGCTCGTGGATGCCGCGAGCGGTTTTGCCGTGGCAAAATTTCTCCGCGACGACGCGCAGTTGAAGCTGGATTACTGCTCAAATGTCACGGGAGTTGACTGGCCGGACAAGGAACTCACCGAGAAAATCAAGGTGAAGCAGGTCGTGGACGGCGTGGAAAAAGAAGTCGAGGAAGTGAAGAAGACGCTGCGCCCCGGTTTGCTCGAAGTGGTGTATCACCTGTATTCGATGGAGCTAAAGCACGGGCCGGTCGTCCTACGGATGCGCACGGGAAACCGCGCGGAACAGACGCATTTGCCGTCGCTCACGCCGGTCTGGCGCGGCGCGGAATTCCAAGAGCGCGAGATTTTCGATTTGTATGGCGTGATTTTTGACGGTCATCCCGACCTGCGCCGCATTCTGATGTGGGACGAATTTGTGGGCTTTCCGATGCGCCGCGATTATATCGAGCCGGATGATTTTGAATACGAGCCGACGCCGCATGACGAAGTTTTGGACGCGGCGAAAAAACATTATCCGGTGGAAGCAAAAGCGGAAGTGAAGCCGGAGGTGAAAGCGTGAACGCCTTTGCCGCCATGCCGCCAAAAAGTTTTGAGGTGAAGCCGAAGCTCGACGAGAGCGGCGCATCCATCGGCGAGCTGTTGGAGATTTCGATGGGACCGCATCACCCGTCCACGCACGGCGTGTTCCGTATGGATGTGGTGCTCGACGGCGAAAAAGTCGTGAAGCTCAAGCCGGTGTGCGGCTATCTGCACCGCAACCACGAGAAAATCGGCGAGAACATTTCGTATCTCGCCTCGATGCCTTACACCGACCGGCTGGATTATTTTTGTTCGATGACGAACAACTGGGCTTACGCGCTGACCATCGAGAAACTCGCGGGCCTGGCGGTTCCCGAACGCGCCGAATACATCCGCGTCATCATGGCGGAACTGACGCGTCTCCAAAATCACACCAGTCTCATTGGTTTTTTTGTGCATGACATGGGCGCGCTCGGCACGCCGCTGATGTATGCCTTCCGCGAACGCGAAAAAATTCTCGACCTGTTCGAGGAAGTCAGCGGTGCGCGGATGATGTGCAATTACATGCGGTTTGGTGGCGTGCGCGTGGACGTGAATGACGAATGGCTTGCGCGCACCAAACAGCTCGTGGCCAATTACAGTAAATTCCTCGACGAATTTGAAACCTTCCTGAACCAGAACGAAATCCTGCTCGCCCGCACCCAGGGCGTTTCGCCGCTGACCAAGGAACAGGCCGTGAATGCGTCGCTCACCGGCCCGCTGCTCCGCGCTGCCGGCGTGAATTACGACGTGCGCAAGGTGGACAAATATGGGATTTACGGCCGATTCGACTTCAAGGTGCCGCTGGGCGAGCACGGAGATCTTTATGACCGCTACATGATGCGCGTGCTGGAAATGCGCGAAAGCATCAAGATTTTGAATCAGGCGCTGCGCGATATTCCGGCCGGACCGGTCATGGATCCGAAAGCGAAACTGCGCGGCTTCCGTCCGAAGCCCGGCGAAGTTTATGGCCGCATCGAATCGCCGAAGGGCGAGTTGGGTTTTTACATCATCAGCGACGGCGGGCCGAATCCGTATCGTTATCGCGTGCGGCCGCCGAGCTTCATCAACATCACGATTTTGGAAGACATGTGTCTCGGCCATCGCGTCGCTGACGTGATCGTGATTCTCGGCAGCGTGGACATTGTGCTCGGCGAGGTGGACCGATGAAGCCGGGAGTTTTTCATAAGGAAGCCAGGAAACCATGAATTTTTATGGCTTTGGAATTTGAAGAATTGACCGGGAAAATAATCGGCGCGGCGATTGAAGTTCATCGCCAGCTTGGACCGGGATTTATCGAGTCAATTTACGAGAATGCTTTGGTCTATGAATTGCAGAAACGCGGGCTGAAGGTCGAGCAGCAGCTTGAAACGCCGGTTTTTTACGACGGTGATGTAGAAATCGGCAAACATCGGCTCGATTTGCTGGTTGAGGGCGAGATCGTGATTGATCTCAAGGCCGTCAGCGAATTGCACGACGTGCATTTTGCGATTTTGAAATCGCAGTTGCGCGCGGTGAAGCGGAAACACGGATTGCTGTTGAATTTTGCGAAAGTAACGCTGGAAGTGAAGCGAGTGATCGCCGGGTAAAGAAGCCCGGAGAAATTTAATGATGAAACCAAGAAACCAGGAAGTTGAAAAAGCCAGCCGAATAGTTCGAGCTGGACAGCGAGCTTTCATCGTTTGTTTTCGGCCAGAGATTTCCTGGCCTCATGGTTTCCTAATAAAAGTTTTAATTTCCTAATCTCATGCTCGGCGAGCAAATCATCAAAGGCATGGCGGTGACCGCCAGGAATTTCTTCGGGAGCTACGTCTCGAAGGATCGCCTCACCACCGTGCAATATCCCGAAGAGCACCTGGCGCAAAAAGAAAATACACGGCAGTTTCCGTTTCTCGTTTATGACGGCGAGGATTGGGAAAAAGGTCTGCGCTGCGTCGCCTGCCAGATTTGCGAGAAGGAATGTCCGCCCAAGTGCATTTACATCGTCAAGAGCAGGGACAAGAAGCCGGATTACAAAGGCCAGCCCCAGATTTATCCGCTCACGTTCGACATTGATATTTCCGTCTGCATGAGCTGCCAGATTTGCGTGGAAGTGTGTCCGTTTGAGTCCATCAAAATGGACACTAAATTCGAGTTGAGCACGGCGGACCGTTTCGGCGGCTTGTTGCTGACGAAAGACCAACTGGCCAAGCCCAACAGTTATTACCAGCAGATGCATCCACACGATGCCGCAGAATCCGACGCCGTGATTGCCGCCGAAAAAGCCAAGGCCGAGGCTAAAGCCAAAGCCGCTGCGGAAGCCAAAGTAAAAGCGGACGCCGAAGCGAAAGCGAAAGCTGCGGCCGCTGCCGCCACGGCACCCCTTGCGGCTCCGGCTCCAACGACACCGCCACCAGCGCCGAAATAAATTTCAAACACTGACACAAAATGTTCGACAAGCTTGATCAAATTTTTGTGACCGCCCTGCACTGGCTGGTGAGCTTTTTGCCGGAAGGGTTGCGCCCGTTCGTGTCGGCATTGATCTGCATCGCGTTCGTCATGTCGGTGTTTCCCGGCGTGTTTGCGCTCACCACCGTTTTGGAGCGAAAAATTCTCGGCCGCATCCAGAACCGCTACGGCCCCAACCGCGTCGGCATTCCGTTCACGAAAATCCGATTGTGTGGCTTCGGACAATTTATTCCTGACGGCATCAAGTCGCTGACCAAGGAGGACATCGTTCCGCGCGCGGCGGACAAAGTCGTCCACTTCCTCGCGCCAGTGGTGATGCTGATTCCCGTGCTGCTTTCTTATTCAGTGCTGCCGTTCGGCAAAAACATGACCATCACCGACTACGACGCCGGCCTGCTCTTTTTCTTTGCCGTCGGCGGTGCGGTGGAAGTTTCGGTCTTCATGGCCGGCTGGTCGAGCCGCAACAAATATTCCTTGCTCGGCGCGATGCGCGCGATCGCGCAGATGGTCAGCTACGAAATCCCGCTCATCCTTTCCGCCGTGACCGTCGTGATGGTCGTCGGCTCCCTCAATTTGTCCGAAATCGTCCAACACCAGAACAATTACACCTTCGGCATCGCGCACTGGCATGTGTTCACGCCGTGGGGCCTGGTTGGATTCGTTTTGTTTTTCATCGCGTCGCTCGCGGAATCCAACCGCACACCATTCGACCTGCCGGAAGCGGAATCCGAAATCATCGCCGGCTATTTCACGGAATACTCCGGCTTCAAATTCGCGCTGTTTTTCCTCGGCGAATACCTCGGCATGTTCGCCATCATCGGCCTCGGCATCACGCTGTTCCTTGGCGGCTGGACTTCGCCGGTTTCGTTCCTGACGTGGATTCCATCCTACGTCTGGTTTTTGTCAAAGCTGATGGCGATCGTTTTTGTCTTCATCTGGATTCGCGGGACGCTGCCGCGGTTGCGCATGGATCAACTGATGAACTTCGCCTGGAAATTCATGCTGCCGCTCGCACTGATTAATATTCTCGTCGCTGGCATCTGGCATTACATGGCCGCCGACTGGCAACGCTGGCTGGTCTGCTCTGCGATTATTTTCGGCGCGTATGCCATTCTCGGTCGCGGCCTGATGCAAAATCAAAACTTCGGCAAACGCATTTATCGCTACGCGGAATAATCATGTCCCCATTTTTCATCATCACTGGAATCGTGACGCTGCTGGGTGCGGCCTTTGCCATGAGCCTGCGCAATCTGGTGCATTGCGCGCTGGCGATGGCCGTTGCGTTTTCCGGCATCGCGGCTCTGTATTTGCAGCTCGACGCGCAGTTCGTCGGGTTCGCCGAAATTTTGGTCTATGTCGGGGCCATCGCCATCCTCATCGTGTTCGCCATTTTGCTCACGCGCAGCGGCGAAGCCCCCGAAAAAAGCGTGCTGACTTCCGGGTGGATGGCCGGCATCGCGGTTTCCGCCATGGTCTTCACGATGCTCGGTTGGGCGGTGCTGAACAGCTCGGCGATTCCAAAAGAAACTCCGCCCGCGCCCGTAGCCACCGTCAAAAACGTCGGCGACGCACTGATGACGAAATTTGTCCTGCCGCTCGAAATCATCGGCTTGGTGCTGACCGCCGCGATGATCGGCGCGGTCATCATCGCTTTGAAAGAGGAATCCAAAAACGAAAATCCCGGGAGGAAGTCATGACGGCGCTCCAAGCCTGCCTGCTGATTTCAGCTTTTCTTTTCGCCATCGGTTTTGCCGGGGCGGTCACGCGGCGACACGCCATTCTCGTGCTCATCGGCATTGAATTGATGCTGAACGCTGCAAATTTGAACCTGATCGCCTTCTGGCGTTTCGGTCCGCATCCCGAGGCGCTGACCGGTTTTATCTTCGTCCTATTTTCCATGGCGATGGCGGGCGCGGAAGCGGCTGTCGGCCTCGCGCTCATCATTGCGATTTACCGCCACAAAAAAACCTCCAATTTGGATGAAGTGAAGGAGTTGAAGGGATGATCTGGATCATCAAAAATCTCTGGCTGATTCCCGCGCTGCCATTGTTTGCCGCCGGTATTATCGCCGTCAACAAACAACCCGCGCGCAAACTCGCAGCCACGCTCGCCATCGGCTCTCTGGCACTGGGTTTCCTGCTCTCGCTCTGCGCATTTTTCGCCACGCTAGGCCACCACGGCGATGGCGTGTTCCGCGAAGTGTTCAGCTTTCCGTGGATACAATTCGGCGGACAGTGGATGGACATCGGCTGGGTGCTCGATCCGCTAACGGCCATCATGCTGGTGATGGTGACGTTCGTCGGTATGTTGATTTTCATCTTCAGCGTCGGCTACATGGCACACGACGATAATTTCATGCGGTTCTTCTGTTTCCTCGCGTTGTTCGCAGCGGGAATGCTCGGCGTGGTTATTGCGAACAACCTGTTCCTGTTTTTCGTCTCGTGGGAAATTGTCGGTCTGACCAGCTATCTGCTCATCGGTTTCTGGTATCACAAACCCAGCGCGGCGGCGGCGGCGAAAAAAGCCTTCATCACCACGCGCATCGGCGACCTCGGCCTGCTGCTCGGCATGGTTTGGCTTTACGCGGAAACCGGCACGTTGAATTTTTATGACGGTGGCAAAGGCTGTCTTGAATCCGGCGCACTCGCCACGATGTTGACTCATGCCACGATTGGTGGCATGGCAGTTTCAACTGCAATTGGCCTCTTAATTTTCCTCGGCGCGGTTGGCAAATCCGGCCAGGTGCCGCTGCACGTTTGGTTGCCGGACGCGATGGAAGGCCCGACACCCGTCAGCGCCTTGATTCACGCTGCGACGATGGTGGCTGCCGGCGTGTTCCTCGTCGCCCGCGTTTATCCGCTGATGTCCATTGGCGGCATCATCGGCGCGCACGGCGTTCCAGTTACGACCTCGCTGACGGTCATCACTTGGGTTGGAGCCATCACCGCGATTTTCGCCGCGAGCATCGCCGTCGCCCAAAACGACATCAAGCGTATCCTCGCCTACTCCACCGTTTCGCAGCTCGGTTACATGATGATGGGACTTGGCGTCGGCGGCGTGGCCGTCGGCATGTTCCATCTCATCACGCACGCGTTTTTTAAGGCGCTGTTGTTCCTCGGTTCCGGCTCCGTCATCCACGGCTGCCACGAGGAGCAGGATGTGCGCAAAATGGGCGGACTTAAAAAATACATGCCGGTGACGTTCGCGGTCTATGCCATCGGCATGTTGGCACTCGCGGGATTCCCGCTGTTCTTCTCCGGCTTCTGGAGCAAGGACGAAATTCTTCATTCCGCGCACAACTGGCCAGTGTCACACATTCCGTTTTTGCTGGGCTGCACCGGTGCGCTATTCACGGCGTTTTACATGACGCGGCAAGTCGCACTGGTTTTCTTCGGCAGTTATCGTGGTAACGAAGAAATAACTACTCACGACCACTCCGCGCACGGTCATTCTCATTCATCCGATTCCCACAACCACGACCCGCACGAAAGCCCCGCCGTCATGACCGTTCCGTTGATGGTTCTCGCGGGGTTTGCCATTTTGTTAGGCTTCGTCGGCACACCCGCCTGGCCATGGTTTGGCGGCTATCTGACCGGCGAGGAATTCAAATTCGATTTCAGCAGGCTCACCGAACCCGGCACGCTCGGTTTGATGCTGGCGTCGGCGGCAATTGTGTTCACCGGCCTTGGCCTCGGCTGGTGTCTCTACGGCAAACGCCAGCGCAAAACGGTGGCGGAAAAAGATGTTTTGGAAACCGCGCAGCCGTTCATTTACAAATTGCTCGAAAATAAATATTACGTGGATGAAATTTACGAGGCGACTGTCATCCGCTTCAACGCCTTCGCCGCGTGGCTGTGCGATTTTGCCGACCAATGGATTTTCGGCGGCGCGGTTTTGCTCGTCAAATACATCACCATTGGCCTTGCGTGGCTCTACCGGCTGACGGATGAATACTTCGTCAACCTCGGCTTCGACACCGGCTGCGAAGCGCTTCGTGAAGGCGGCGGCGGCCTTTCCAAACTGCATACTGGTCGCGTGCAAACTTATCTCCGCGTCATCGGCGTTGCGCTCGTGGCGCTGATCATCTTCCTGATTTGGGGGCGCAAAGCATGAATCACTGGCTGACCATTTTAACGCTCGTTCCCTTTCTCGGCGGCATTATCATCGCCGGCCTTGGTGCGGAACGGAAAAATCTCGTTCGCAGCCTCGCGCTGGCAACCTGCCTGGTCGGACTCGGCGGCGCCCTCTGCATGTGGTTGCATTTCGACCCCAAATCCGGCGGACTGCAATTCGTCGAAAAATTCGACTGGGTGCCGTCGCTCGGCATCCAATATTTTCTCGGGGTGGACGGCCTCGGCCTGCTGATGGTTCTGCTCACGGCCATCGTCACGCCGCTGGCGATTCTCGCCTCGTGGCGCATGGACGACCGCCCGCACGTTTATCACGCGCTCATTTTGTGGCTGCAAGCCGGCTTGTTCGGCACGTTCACCGCGTTGAATTTTTTCCACTGGTTCCTGTTCTGGGAACTCGGCCTGATCCCCGCCTTTTTTCTGATCAAACTTTGGGGCGGCCCGAAACGCGGCCCGGCGGCGACGCAATTTTTCATCTACACGATGGTCGGCAGCGTGGCGTTGCTGTTGAGTTTTCTGGCCATCCGGCTGGCGACCGGAAGCTTTGATTTCATCGAACTCGCTGCCATGGCGAAGAGCGGCGTTCTCATCGCCAAGCTACAAGTCGCCTTCGGCTGGAAAAACATCGGCCTGATTATTTTCTTCGGCGCGTTCCTCGGCTTCGAGGTGAAAGTGCCGTTGATACCATTCCACACTTGGCTGCCCGCCGCGTATTCCGAAGCGCCCAGCCCGGTGACCATGCTGCTGACCGGCGTGATGTCCAAGATGGGCGTGTATGGTTTCCTGCGGATTCTGTTGCCGATTTTCCCCGACCAAATCCGCGCCGTGCTGACGCCGCTGCTCTGGCTCGCGGTGGCGACCATTGTGCTCTCGGCCTGTGCCGCTTTCGCGCAAAAAGACATCAAGCGCATGATCGCGTATTCGTCCATCAACCATCTCGGCTACTGCCTGCTCGCGCTGTTCGCGGCGACGGCCGTGGCGACCGGCGTGAATAATTCCGATCTGCAAAAGGCCGCCGCGCTCGACGGCGCGCTGCTGCAAATGTTCAATCACGGCCTCACGGCATCCGCGCTGTTCCTGTTTGTCGCGCTCCTCGAAAAACGCTCCGGCGGCTTGCGCGGACTCGATGATTTCGGCGGCCTCCGCAAAATCATTCCCGTGTTCACCGGCCTGATGGGCATTTCGATCTTCTCTTCGCTCGGTTTGCCGGGACTGAACGGCTTCGTCGGCGAATTTCTGATTTTCAAGGGCGTGTTCCCGCTCGCGCCTTGGGCGGCGGCGATTTCGACCATCGGCCTGCTCGTCACCGCAATTTTCCTGCTCACGCTTATCCAGCGCGTCTTCTGCGGACCGCTGAACGAGCGCTGGGCTAAAATGTCCGACCTCACGACGGCGGAGCGTTTTCTTGTCCTGCCAAGCATCGTGCTGATGTTCGTGCTGGGCATCTGGCCGCAATTTATTTTGGGCGCGGTGGACGCGACCGTCATGAAACTGGTGCAACAACTGAATTTCTAAAATGCTGGCCTGGACCATTTACATAACGTTTTTCGGGGTGTTGGTGCTGATGCTCCTGCCGCGCGACAACGCTCGCGCCGCCCGCATTGTCGCCTTGCTCACGGCCATCGCCGCCTGCGTCGTGGCGTTTGTCGGCGCGATCCAGCAAACCAATCCCGGCGATGTCACCACGATTGTCAAAGTCCCTTGGATTCCCAGCATCGGTGCGAATTATTATCTCGCCGCCGACGGCATCAGCCTGGTGCTGGTCGTCCTGACCGGGCTGGCGGCCGTCAGCGGGATTTTATTCTCGTGGAACATCGAGAAGCGGACGAAGGAATTTTTCGCGTTCTACCTTGCTCTCATCGGTGGCGTATATGGCGTGTTCCTGAGCTTCGACGTGCTCTTGCTGTTCGTATTTTACGAACTGACGATCATCCCGAAATATTTCCTCATCGCGCGCTGGGGCAGCACGCGCAAAGAATACGGCGCGATGAAGCTGGCGTTGTATTCATTCGTCGGCAGCCATCTCGTGCTCATCGGTTTGATTGCGGCATGGGTTGTGGCGCGCGGACAACTCGGCCATGCGTCGCTGGATTTGATCGAATTGTCGAAAGTCGCGTTCCCAATCGCGTTTCAGCATTGGGTGTTCCCGCTGGTGTTCGTCGGCTTTGCGATTCTCGCGGGCATGTGGCCGTTTCACACTTGGGCGCCGACCGGCCACGTCGCCGCGCCGACCGCTGGTTCCATGCTGCTCGCCGGCGTGGTGATGAAACTCGGCGCTTACGGCTGTCTGCGCGTGGCGATGGTGATGTTTCCCGAAGGCGTGCGGATGTGGCAGGGCGAAATCGCCTGTCTCGCCGTCGCCGGCATCGTGTATGGCGCCGGCGTGGCGCTGGTGCAGCGCGACTTCAAATTTGTCATCGGCTATTCCAGCGTCAGCCATATGGGCTTCGTGCTGCTCGGCCTCGCGACGCTCAACACGATCGGCCTCGACGGCGCGGTGCTGCAAATGTTCTCGCACGGCATCATCGCCGGCTTGCTGTTCGGTGTGGTTGGCCGCATGGTTTACGACCGCACCCACACACGTGATTTCAACGATCTCGAAACGATGCAACTCGGAAAATTAATTCCGTTCGCCGGCGTGACGTTCGTGATCGCCGGCATCGCCTCAATGGGCTTGCCCGGCTTCAGCGGTTTCGTCGCGGAATTTCAAGTGCTGATGGGCGCGTGGGCAGTGTTTCCGAAACTGACGATTCTTTCCGGCGTCGGCATCCTCATCGGCGTGGCCTACACGCTGCGCGCCATGCAAAAGGGATTTTATTCCGACGCGCCGCCAAAGCCGGCTGACCACGCTCATCCAATGGAACCAATTTCGATGCCGGAACGTTTCGGCGCGGTGATGCTGATCGGCGCGTCGCTCGTCATCGGACTTTTCCCCGGCTTGCTGATGAACTGGATTGAACCGTGCTTTAACTCGCCGCTCTCAATGTTTGCGCGCCTGCTGGTGAAAGGGGGTTCACAATGAATCCGGTGAACTACCTGCAAATTCTTCAACTCGCCGCGCCGGAAACCATCGTGACGCTGACGGTGCTGGTCGTGCTCGGTGCGGATGTGACCGTGCTACGCGGCAAATCCATCGCCGCCCGTTTTAATGTTGGCGCGCTGCTTTCGATTCTCGGCTGCGTTTCCGCCGCGCTGCTGGCCTTCACGCGTCACACCGAAGCGAATCTATTCAACGGTTTGCTCGTCGTGAGCCCGTCGTCCGATTTCGTAAAAGTCGCGCTGCTCGCACTGACGATTTTCACCATCCTGATTTCCACCTCCAGCAAGTTCACCGACCACGTCGGCGAATATCTTTCGCTGATCCTGCTCGGCACCATCGGCCTGATGTTCCTCGTCAGCACCGAGGATTTGCTGATGGTTTTCATCGCGCTGGAATTTGCCAGCCTCGCGCTCTACATCCTCACCGCGTTTAACAAGCACAATGAAAAATCCGCCGAGGCCGCGCTGAAATACTTTTTGTTCGGCGGAATGTCGGCGGCGTTTCTGCTGTTCGGCTTCAGTTTGCTCTACGGCATTTCCGGCTCGACCAATCTGCGCGAAATCGCCATCGGGATCGCCGGCAAGGGGTTTGACCCGCTGCTGCTCGTCGCGCTGGTGACCACGGTAATCGGCTTTGGCTTCAAAGTGGCCGCCGTGCCGTTTCATTTGTGGGCACCAGACGCCTACGAAGGCGCGCCGACGCCGAGCGCGGCATTCATCGGTTCCGGTTCCAAAGTCGCGAGCTTTTACATCCTCGCCAAAATTTTCACGCTAGGTTTCGTCGGTGTGGAAGGCAGTGCCGTGTGGCACGGCTACCTTTCTGGTTGGACGCCAGTGATTGCCATCGTCGCCGCGCTTTCGATGGTGCTGGGGAATCTCACCGCTATCGTGCAATCCAGTGCCAAACGCATGTTGGCTTACTCGGCCATCGCGCACGCGGGCTACATGTTGCTCGGCGTGCTGTCCAACACGCCGGCCAGCGCTAGCGCGATGATGTTTTACGTCATCACCTACGCGCTGACGACGATTGGCGCGTTCGGCGTGGTGGCGGTGGTGGAGGAAGCCACAGGCGGTGATGCGATCAAAAACTTCGCCGGCCTGAGCAAACGCGCGCCGGGATTGTCCCTGTGTCTGATGATTTTCCTGCTGTCGCTCGGCGGCATTCCGCCGCTGGCGGGCTTCATCGGAAAATTTTTCCTGTTCAGCGCCGTCGTCAGCTTCGGCGAAAATCTCGGCCTGCTCTGGCTGGTGATTCTTGCCATCGCCATGAGCGCGGTGTCGTTCTACTACTATTTGCGCGTGCTCAAGGCGGCTTACGTGGAGGACGCTGTCGCCGATGCGCCCGCCATCAAAGTGCCGCTGCTGACGTTCCTGGCGCTGGTGTTGCTGGCATTGCTCGTGATCCTGCTCGGCTGCGCGCCGGGCCTGCTTACGCAGTTTTTGTGAACGCACCTTGGATTCGCTTCCAACCGGTCAAATCAATAAGGAAAGCAGGAAAACAGGAACGAAATTTTTATTTCTAGCTTTCCTGCCTTCCTTATTCAAAAAATCTTCTTTGCGTCGCGGCGTCTTTACGGTGAAATAGGCGCACAATTTATGAGCAACATTCCTTCCGATTTGAAATATGCCAAGTCCCACGAATGGGTGCGCGTCAGCGGCGACACCGCCACCGTGGGCATCACCGACCATGCGCAGGCCGAGCTGACGGACATTGTGTTTGTGGAACTGCCCGCCGTGGGGCGCCAGGTCAAGGCCGGCGAAGCCTGCGCCGTGGTGGAATCCGTCAAGACCGCCAGCGACATCTATTCGCCCGTCAGCGGCGAGATCACCGCCGTCAACCTGACCGTGGTGGACAATCCCGCGCTGGTGAACACCGCGCCGGACAGCGACGGCTGGTTTTATAAAATCAAATTGAGCAACGCGGCGGAACTGAACGCGCTGCTCTCGCCGGCGGATTACCAGAAGCAGATTGGTGGCTAAGCGGGCGAGAAAAATCGTGGAGAAACGAGTTGAAGAGAAATTTAAGGAACGGCAAGGCGGTTGGTGGCTAAATCTTGAGATTGAAAAACTGAATTCAGTGCTTTCGATTTCAAAAACTCCGCATGACCATCTGCAAATAAAATATTTCCGCCCGCAGTTGTAGTTGATTTTGAATAGTGAAGTTCTTCTGACCAACTGACTGGGGATTTTGCCGTTAAATCAAGCAAACCGGGTTTGGTTGATAAGCCATCAATCTGCAAATGACGGTCGCCAGCCAGAATTGATTTTGGATTGTTTAATGTTGAATCAATTCCCACAAAATAGCTGATGTTGGTGTCGGTAAATTCCGAGATGTTTTTTTTGAGATAAATTGAGTCGCGTCTTTCGTCACTTGGGCAAGCCAAACACCTCGGTTCAATGCCGTAATTCGTGTAGGAGTTTATTCTTTGGTAGTTTGTTCCGTCCTGTGAGTAACCAACAATGTCATGATGCACAAATGTCCGACCGGAATTTGTAAGGACGAAGAAATGAACTAAAGCACTGCCACTTTTCACGAAATTGCGTGTGCCGCCGTTCTTTGAATCAACTTGCATCGGCAATTTTCCGTCATGGCTTTGAGACCACTCCACAAAATCTCCATCAATGTTTTTTAGATTAAATGCACAACTGATTTGCTGCCCCTTCCATTTCCCGCCAGTAGCCGGAAGCATCAGCGCAGCCAAAATGGCAATCACACAAATTACCACCAACAATTCAATCAGCGTGAATGCACTGACTTTCCTATTTCCCGAAAGAGCTTTCATGGGTAGCTCAACTTTAACTCCGCCCGCCCCGGCGACAAGCCCGTTTTTTGCCAGCGCCGGCGGCGCGGCATCTTTGTAGAATTTCATCCGCAAATATCAAAAGCTCCGTCAGGAGCGACATCTGATTTAATGCCGCTCTTGACGGAGCTGGAAAACATTTTGGATTTTGGGCTACAAAGATTTCGCCCCTGACGGCTGCTCCTTGCGCCGCTCACCAGTATTCTTCGACGTGGATGTTACCGGGATTTTTGCTGTCGCCGCGCTTAAAACCTTTTTTCTGAAGCATCTCGGTCACGACCTTGATCATTTCCGGGTTGCCGCAGAGGAAGACATCGGCGTGTTCGGGGTCGAGCGGCACACCGGCGTCTTTTTCCAGCGCGTTCTGTTCGAGGATGGCCTGGATGCGCCCGATGCGCCCGAGGAAATGCTGGTCCTGATCCGGCCGCGTGATGCTCGGAATGTAGGTGAAGTTCGGACGCAGGCGGGACAGGGTTTCGAGTTCGCCGCGATAGCCGAGATCCCAACTGTAACGCGCGCCGTGCAAGACGACGAACTTGCGCTGGGTCTCGGTGGTGAGAATCGTCCGCAGCATGGAGACATAGGGCGCGAGGCCGGTGCCGGTGGCAATAAGCACCGCGGTCTTGCCCGCCGGCGTGCGGTCGAGGGTGAAGACGCCGCTGGCTTTCGGGCCGAGAAAAACTTTGCTGCCGTGCTTCAGCGCGAACAGGCGCGGGGTCAGCCCGCCGCTGTTGATGAGGGTGATGTAAAATTCGCAATAGCGCCGTTCCACGCTGGCGGACGCGATGCTGTAGGCACGACGGATGAGCTTGTCGGGATCGGGCGTGGGCGTTTCGGTTTCCGCCTCCGGCACGCGGGGCGCGGAGCCGGGCAGGCCGAGCACGGCGAACTGGCCGGGCTTGAAGTCGAACAGCTTGCCGTCCGGGCGGACACGGAGCACGATCAGCTCGGGATGGATTTGCTCGCGTCCGATGACGCTGGCGTTGCAGGCATTGGCGGTTTCAGTGCTCATGGCGTCTTCAATTCAATTCGGAAATTATAGGGACGCCGCGCCGGATATCAATGCCGGTCTTGTCCAAGGCTAATCCGATTTTGGCGTGGCCAAATGCGGCGGGCGGCTACTTTTTATTTTTAACGATGGCGCAAGTTGGTATAGTTCCGGCGCATTGGCAGCCAATCAAACATGAAAATCCGACTCTTCATTAAACCGTATTGCCCGTGGTGCCACAAGGCGGTCGCGTGGCTCGACGCGCGCGGCGTCCCATACGAGACGCTCGACGTGATTGCCGACAGCCAGGCGCTCACGGAGATGGTCAACCTCTCCGGCCAGCGGCTCGCGCCGGTGATTGACGTGGACGGGAAAATCCTCGCCGACTTCGGCCCGGAGGAGCTGGCGAAATTTTGGGAACAATTGAAATCGAAGTGAAGAAACATTCAACCTTGAACATTCAACGCCCAACTTCGAAGGAAAGTCTGTCACGCACGTTTCGATTCAGCGTTGAATGTTGAATGTTGGCTGTTGAATGTTTTCCCGTATAATTTCTCACCAATGACCGTGACCGAATCCAAACGCCCGCGCCTGCCGGAATGGCTGCGGATCAAGCTGCCCACGTCGGACAGCTTCGCGCAGACGCGCAACCTGCTCGGCGAACTCAAGCTGCACACCGTCTGCGAAAGCGCCAAGTGCCCGAACCATTGGGAATGCTGGGAGAAGGGCACGGCCACGTTCATGATCGCCGGCGACCGCTGCACGCGCGCCTGCGGCTTCTGCGCGGTCAGCACGGCCAAGCCGCTGCCGCTCGAAGCCGATGAGCCGCTGCGCGTGGCCGAGGCGACGCGCCGGATGAAGTTGAAGCATGTCGTCATCACCGCCGTCGCGCGCGACGACGTGGCGGATGGCGGCGCGGAACATTTTCGCCAGACGATTGAAGAGGTTCGTAAATTGAATCCCGGCATTGTCATCGAAGTGCTGGTTCCCGATTTTCAGGACAGCGACGAATCCATCGAACTCGTGCTCGCGGCTAACCCGCAAATCTTCAATCACAACTTGGAAACCGTCCGCCGCCTGACGCCGAGCGTGCGGCATCGCGCGACTTATGACCGTTCGTTGAGCGTGCTGAAAAAGGTGAAGGCCAAGCGCGGCAAAACCATTTACACGAAGTCCGGCCTGATGCTCGGCCTCGGCGAACGCGAGGAAGAAGTTTTGGAAGCGATGCGCGATTTGCGCGCGGCGGGCTGCGACATCCTCACGCTCGGCCAGTATTTGCAGCCGACGTTGAAACATCTGGCGATGGTGGAGTTTGTGCCGCCGGCAAAATTCGCGGAATACAAGGTGCGCGCCGAAGAAATGGGCTTCGTCCACGTCGCCAGCGGCCCGATGGTGCGCAGCTCGTATCACGCGGACGAGTTTAACGCGCCGCCGGCGCATTGCTGATTTGCGGGGCGGTCAGCGTCCCAGCGCCGGCCGGTGCAGGAGCAGCCAGCCCGCGACGACGAGGCAGACAAAGAAAATCCCAAAGCCGGCGATGGTGATGAACAGCTTGAGCTGGCGGGCGCGTTCGGCGAGGTGCGCCGCCGATTTTTTCTCGGCCGCCATGAAGCCGGCAAACTGGTTTTGGAGCGCGGCGTTGATGGCGTCCTCGTTTTTCAGTTCCAGCGTGAGCCATTTGCCTTCGAGGTTTTTCCATTCGTCCGGCAGGCGCGCGAGGGTTTCCGCGCTGGCCGGCTGAAAGCCCCAGCGTGTCCAGAACGGCGAGTCCTCGATCATCCAGATGCGAAAGACGCCATGGTTGGCGGCGAGTTTCTGAATGCGTTCCCAAAAGAGTTCGCGCGCGGCGTCGGCCACGGCAAAATCCGAATAATCCTCGCTGTGTAGCCGCGCGTGCTGGCGGATAATCTGCACGCCGAGGGCGCCGGCGAATTTTCCGTCGGCCTCGACGACTTGAAATTCCGTGAGATGGTCCTTGAGCTTGTCCGCCGGCAGTTGGGCGGCGAGCCAGAGCGACTTGAGCGCGGGCAGGTCGTCCACGGTGGCGCGGCGGATGTGCAGTTGCGGCATGGCTTGATTCTGCAACAAATTTTTCCGGCGCGAAGAAAAATTTGCATTTCCGCCGGCGTGTGTAATTGTGCGCGGACATTAAAATCAAATTATGAGCAACCCCAAGCAACTTCTCGACGCCTTGCAATGGCGTTACGCCACCAAGGTTTTTGACGCGACCAAAAAAATCCCCGCCGACGTTTGGGGCGCGCTGGAAAAAGCGCTCGTGCTGACGCCGACGAGCTACGGTTTGCAGCCGTATCAATTTCTCATCGTGCAGGACGCGGCGAAACGCGCGGCGCTGCTGCCGAATTCGTGGAATCAAAAACAGGTCGTGGACTGCTCGCATTTTGTCGTGTTCACGGCGCGCACGGAAATGACGGAGGCGGACATTGACAAGCTGATTTCGCGCGCGGTGGAAATCCGCAAGCTGCCGACGGCGGAAGCGCTGGGATCTTATCGCTTCATGATGCTCGGCGACGTGGTGAACGGTCCGCGCGGAAAAGCCGCGCACGAATGGGCGGCGCGGCAGGTTTACATCGCGCTGGGAAACCTGATGACGTGCGCCGCCGTCCTTGGCGTGGATGCGTGCCCGATGGAAGGCATCAATCCGCCGGAGTATGACAAGATTCTTGGCCTCGCCGGCACCGGTTACAAGACGGTCGTGGCCTGCGCGCTCGGTTATCGTTCGGTGAATGATAAGTATGCGAGCATGGCCAAAATCCGCTACGAGATTTCGGAGCTGGTGAAGGTGGTTTGATTTTTTTGGGTGGGGGGAAACGAACCTTCTGCCGTGGAAAACCATGGCAGAAGTTCTATTTTTTTTAACTGGAATAAAAGGGTGTGTCGGCTAATGTTTGGCCATGTTTAAAAAATTATTTATTCCTTCGGACGACTCCGACCTGACGAGCATGGCGCTGCTGGTGGCGCGGCTGTGGTTCGGCCTCGCGATGCTGTTCAATCACGGGCTGGACAAGTTTGCGCACTTCAAGGACATCGTCGGCACGTTTCCCGACCCGCTCGGCATCGGGCAGGAGGCGAGTTTGGTGCTGGTGGTTTTCGCGGAGGTGCTGGGCTCGCTGCTGCTGGCCGTCGGGCTGCTGACGCGCGTGGCGGCGGCGGTGCTGGTGGTGGATATGTTTGTCGCGTTCCTGATGGTGCACAAGACGGCGCTGACCGGGCCGCAGAGCGGCGAACTGGCCTTCCTCTATCTCGCCGGCTACGTCATTCTCTGCATCGCGGGCGGCGGGTTGTTTTCGCTGGACACGGTGGCGTTTTCAAACTCCGCCCGCAGCCGCATCCAGAAGCCGGATTAAAGGCGAATCATCACCCCCGCTGGCCGGGCGGCGATTTTTTGCGGAATGAACCAACTTGCGGCTTGCGGCCTATGCGCATATTAGGCTGCAAAATCTTTATCTGACATGATACTGCGCGGGCAAAATAATCGCCGCGTAAAATGCAATCGCAGCGAGAAGTAAAATCGTAAGCAAGATATTCCGATAAATTGGCTTCCAAGTCCGAATGTAAGAAATGCCAAACCAAAAACCAAAAAACGATAAAATCGGACACGCAAAAACTGCCAGCATGGAAGAATGGACAAAGCGGGATGCAATCAACGCGAGCGTGAATGAAATCAAACAAACTGTGCCTTCCCACTTATAGCCTATCAGTTTTTGGTGCATACGTTTTGCTGCCTAACAGATAATGGTCGCTGCGTTGTGCCGTCTAACCTGTTTCTTCCGGCCGGGATGTTCCGGCTGTAAATTTTCTTTCGTCACAATTTTTCCGGCTGCCGCATCAGGTCGCTGATGCGCAACAGCAGCCGGCCGGCCGCACCGCCGTCCAGCACGCGGTGGTCAAAGCTCAACGTGAGATACGCCTCCATCACCGGCACAAACTGCCCCTTCGCCTCGTCCCAATGCGGCATCTTGCGGCCGGCGCCGAGGCCGAGCACGAGCGTTTGTTCCGGCAGCGGAATCGGCGTCGCCCAGATCAAACCGAACGTGCCGAAGTTCGTCACCGTGGCGACGGAACCGCCGGTGGCGTCCGCCGGCAATTTTCTCTGGCGCGCAAGTTCGACAAGTTCGTTGTAGCGCACGACGAGTTCCTTCAACGGCTTTTTATCCGCGCCGCGCAAGACGGGAACCAGCACGCCGTCCTCGGCCTCGACGGCGAAACCCACGTCAATCGCCGACGGATGAACAATGTTGTTGCCGACGAGCCGGCCGGCGACCGCGCTGTTTTCCGCGAGCGCCACGGCCAGCGCGCGCAAGGCGTAAAGCGCCGGGCCGGGTTTGGGTTCGCAGGTTTTGCGGTGTGCCAGCACCGGATCGAGTTGCACCGGCAGGCCGACGGTGGCGAGCGGGCGCGTCCAGCTCCGGCGCATCGCGTCGGCCACGGCCACGCGCATGGACGAGGCCCGGGTCAGCTTCTGCTTGTCCAGGTGCGCCATGAACTTTTCAAAATCCTCCACGGTTACGCGCCCCGCCGCGCCGCTGCCGGCGATGCCCGCGAGGTCGGCGGCGCTCAAACCGAGTTCGTGCATCCGCGCCTTGAGCCGGGGCGACATATAGCTCGCGCCGCTGGCGTTGGCGGGCACGGGCAAACCGCGCACGGTCGGCTCCACACGCGAGCCGGTGGCGTTGCGCGATTTTTTGGAAACAATTTCGGTGTCCGTGTCGCAGCTTTTTGCCGGCGTGGGAATGTCGAGGCCGAAGCGCGCGGCTTCTTCCTTGGTCGCCTCAATTTTTCCCAGCACGTCGCCGACGGCGTAGCTTTCGTTGAGCTGCGCGCCAAAACTTTCAATGCGTCCGCCGCACGGCGCGGTGACGGTCATGGTGGCCTTGTTGGTTTCCACCTCGATCAAATCCTGTCCGCCCTCGACGTGGTCGCCGGGCTTGACGAGAAAATTGATGATGGCGGCCTCGGCGATGGATTCGCCGAGCTGCGGCATGATGATGGAAATCTGCGGCATAAAATTAAAAGCGAATGAGTTTGCGGGCGGCAGCGGCCACGCTGCGCGCGGTCGGGCGATGCGCCGCCCAAAGGTTCGGATGATACGGCACGGGCGTGTCCTTGGCGTTCAGGCGTTGCGGCGGCGCGTCGAGCAGGCCGTAACTTTCAGCGGAAACACGCGCGATGACTTCCGCCGTCACGCCGCCCCACGGCCATGCTTCGCCGACGCAGAGCAGCCGGCCGGTGCGCGCGACGCTGGCGACGACAGTGTCGGTGTCGAGCGGCTTGATGGAACGCAAATCCACGACTTCAACCTGCCAGCCTTCGGTGGCAAGTTCATCCGCCGCCGCGAGCGCTTCGTGAACCATCGCGCTGTAAGTGACGATGGTGAGGTCGCGACCTTCGCGGGCGATGCGCGCCTTGCCGATGGGCAATGCCTCGCTCGGCAATTTTTCGGCCTTGAGATGGTAATAAAGAAATTTGTGTTCGCAGAAAATCACCGGGTCGTCAATCGCCACGGCGGAGAGCAACATGGAATAAGCGTCTTCGACCGTCGCGGGCGTCAGCACGACGAGGCCGGGATAATGCGCGTAAATCGCCTCCAAACACTGGCTGTGAAACGGGCCGCTGCCGGACGTGCCGCCGAACGGCAGGCGGACGGTGATGGGGCAAGGAACATTCGTGCGCCAAAAAAGTGTCGAGGCTTGGTTGACAATTTGATTGAACGCGACGGTGGAAAAATCCGCGAACTGCATTTCAATGATCGGCCTCATGCCTTCGATGGCCGTGCCGACGGCGAGGCCGATCATCGCGTCTTCGCTGATGGGCGAATCAAGCACGCGACCAGGAAATTCCTTCTGCAAATTTTTGGTGGCCTTGAACGCGCCGCCGAACGCGCCGACATCCTGGCCGTAAATAAAGACGCGCGGGTCATCGCGGAGCGCATGAGCCTGCGCTTCGCGGATGGCTTCGAGATAGGTGATGCTCATGCGGGGAATGAAAGGGAAACATTCAACAACCAACATTCAACATTTAACGCCCAATGATTCGGAACCACCGACCATTGCAGGTTCGGCGTTGAATGTTGAATGTTGAATGTTTTCAAAATTTTACTAGGTCTCTTCCCGCAGTTCGTTCAAGTGTTCGGAGGACAGCGCGCTCCATTTTTCTTCATACGGATCGGGCGCGGGCTCGCGCTGCGCCTGCGCGACGGCCCCCTCGATTTCGCGGATGGCCTCGCTGCGCCAGACAGCGAGCTGCGCGGCGTCGGCAAAATTCTTCTTCAGTAAAAAATCCTCGGCTACTTTCAAACAATCGCGGCCGAGTTTGGAATTTTTCTGCTCGGGCAAAATGTAGCCGGCATCGTCATGTTCGCCATGGCCGCAGAGGCGGAGCAAGGTGGCGATGACGAGCTGCGGCCCATGGCCGGCGCGGGCGCGGGCGACGGCGGAACCGACCGTCTCCATGCAGTCGGAAAAATCCGTGCCGTCCACCGAATGTGCCTCGACACCATAACCGGTGGCTTTGTTGGCGAGATCGGCGCAGGCGAACTGGCGGCTGGTCGGCGTGGAATAGGCGAACTGGTTGTTGGCGACGACGAGGACGAGCGGCAGTTTTTCGACGGCGGCCTGGTTCAGCGATTCGTGAAACGCGCCGGTGGACGTGGCACCTTCGCCGAGGCAGGCGACGCCGACGATGCCGGTGATGCCTTTCATCCGGCGCGCGAACAGCACGCCGTTCACCACGGAAACCATCGCGCCGAGATGGCTGATCATCGGCAGATAGCCTTCGGTCGGACGACCGCGATGGACATTGCCGTCGCGCCCGCGCATCGGGCCAAGCGCGGAGCCGAGATAGGTGCGCACGGCGTCAATGATGGGCTCGCCGAACGCGAGCCGGCCGGCGGCGTCGCGGATGAGCGGCGCGAAGACGTCAGACTTGTTAAGATGAACGCCGATGGCGGCGCTCAAGGCTTCCTGGCCGCGGCCGAGAAAGACGCCGCCATGGATTTTGCCGGCGCGATAGAGCGCGGCGAATTTGTCATCCAACAGCCGCGCCCGCAGCATGAAACGGTAGGCGGCCAGTTGCGTCCCGCCGGCGGCGCGGGTCTCGGAGACAGATTGCAACATGGCAAAAGTTTATCGCCGACGGCGCAGACCGGCAATAAAACTTTCCGCCGAAAATAAAAATTCATCTGGCTGGCCGCGCTAAAATCTGTTAAATCCGCCGGCGTTCCGCCATATTATCTGCGGTCATAGACCGGATGAACCCAAACAAATATCACGCGCTGCTGCTCGGCGCCGACCACAAGCTCGCGGAAACGCTGCTGGTGGTCGTGCGGCTGGACGGCGGCGTGCTCGGCTCGGCGGGCAGTTACGCGGATGCGCTGCGCCAGATGCAGGCGCACCCGCCGGACTTTATTTTTCTGGACCTGAAAAGCGCCGAGGCGGACTGCCTGAATTTACTGCGGCAACTGAAGCATCATCCCTTGCTGGTGCCGGTGTTCAGCCTCGCGTTCGGCGCGGTGGGCGAGACGGCGGCGACGCTGCGGGCATTTGATTTGGGGCTGAACGAATACATCCAGACGCCGTTTGAAAACGGCCTGCTCCGCGCGCGGCTGGCGGGGGCGCAACAAATCAAACAGCGGCTGGAGGAAATGACGCGGCGACAGCAGGAGCTGACGGACGCCTGCCGTATCGCCGAGGCGAACTCGCGCGCGAAGTCGGAATTTCTCGCGACGATGAGCCACGAAATCCGCACGCCGATGAACGGCGTCATCGCGATGACGGGGCTGCTGATGGAGACCTCGCTGTCGCCGGACCAGCGCAGCTATCTCGACACGATTTACAACAGCAGCGAGTCGCTGCTGAACATCATCAACGACATCCTGGATTTTTCCAAGATCGAGGCGGGCAAGATGGAACTGGAGCGGCGCGCGTTTGATTTGCGCGGCTGTCTTGAGGAGTCGCTGGACCTGCTCGCGCCGCGCGCGAACGAGAAGAAGCTGGACCTAGCCTATGTGGCGGCGGACGTGATCCCCGCGCAGGTCGAGGGCGACGCGCAGCGGCTGCGGCAGGTGCTGGTGAACCTAGTGGGCAACGCTCTGAAATTCACGGAAAAAGGCAGCGTGGTGGTCAGCGTGGAAAAACTCGCACCGTTGCCGGCCGACGCGGAAAATCCACCGGCGCTGCGGCTGCATTTCGCGGTGCGCGACACGGGTATCGGCGTCCCGCCGGACCGGCTGGCGCGGCTGTTCCGGCCGTTTTCGCAGGCGGACGTTTCGACGGCGCGCAAATACGGCGGCACCGGCCTGGGGCTGGTCATCAGCCGCCGGCTGGTGGAGCTGATGGGCGGAAAAATGTGGGCGGAAAGCGTGCCGGGCGAAGGCTCGACTTTTCATTTCACCATCAACCTGGCGGTGCCGGAAGGTTCCGCGCCGCCGGCGTTCGCAAAACGCCAGTTGCAGCTGGCGGAATTGAAGGTTCTGATTTTGGAGGACAACGCGACGATGCGGAATCTGCTGTTCGAGCAGTGCCGACGCTGGGGGATGCAGCCGCAGGCGGTGGAAAATTCCGCGCAGGCGACGGAGCTGTTCCGGCGCGGCATGATGTTCGATTTGGCGGTGGTGGACGACGCGCTGCCGGGACTGGCTGGGGCGACGGTGGCGGCGGAGCTGCAGAAATTTCCGGCGGCGGCGATGATGCCGGTGGTGCTGCTGACGGCGGTGGGCAAAAAAAACGGCGACACTGGCGAATCGCGCGTGATGTTCGCGCACACGGTCAACAAGCCGGTCAAGCCGGCGCAGCTGTGTGCAATCCTGGAGCGGGCGCTGTTGAGCCCGCGCATCCCGTCCGGCCTGCCGGAAGCCCTCAAGCCGGAGATTTCGCTCGCGGCGCGGCTGCCCCTGCGCGTCCTGCTGGTGGACGACAACGTCATTAACCAGAAGGTCTCGGTGCGGATCTTACAGCAGTTTGGCTATCTGCCGGAAGTGGCCGCCAACGGTCGCGAGGCGCTGGAGGCCATCAGCCACGAGCCGTTCGACCTGGTGTTCATGGACGTGATGATGCCGGAAATGGACGGGCTGGAGGCGACGCGCCAGATTCGCCGGCGGCAGATGAGCGGCGAGCAGAAAAATTTCCAGTCGCGCATCATCATTTGCGCGATGACCGCGCACGCGATGGCCGGCGATCGCGAAAAGTGCCTCGCCGCCGGCATGGACGATTACCTCGCCAAGCCGGTCCGGCCCAAGGATGTGCGCGACATCATTGAAAAGTGGGGCGGAAAAATCGCCCTGGGTTCCAGCGCGCCCCGCGAGGTCGCCCCGGCGGCGGCGCCGGACGCGCCGGTGGACCTGGCGCGAATGAACGATTTGACCGACGGCAACCTCGACAATTTGCGCGAGCTGGTGGAAATGTATTTCGTGCAGACGCAGAAACAGTTCGTCCAGCTGCGCGAGGCCGTCCGCGACGGCAAGGCCGACGCCGTCCGCCGCGTGGCGCACAGCTGCGCCGGCGCGAGCGCGACGATGGGCATGACGGAGCTGGTGCCGCGCCTGCGCGAGTTGGAAAAGCTCGGCGCGTCGGGGACGCTGACGGACGCGGACAAAATTTGCGACGCGGCCGCCGGCGAATTTGAGCGCGTCCGGGAATTTTTGAAGACTCAGCCGGAGCTGTCGCGCGTAATCGCCAATTTGAATCCCGCATGAAAAAAATCCTGATCATCGAGGACGACCAGATTGTCGCCAACGTCTACCGCAACAAGCTGGCGGTCGAGGGCTACCAGGCTGAGGTCGCCCCCGACGGCGAGGCCGGCCTGAAAATTATGCGCATCTTCCAGCCGGAGCTGATAATTCTCGACTTGATGCTGCCGACGATTTCCGGCGTGGACGTCATCAGGGAAATCCGCAACGAGCCGGAGTTCGCCAAGACGCCGATCATCGTTTTCTCCAACACCTACCTGACCAATCTCATCCAGGACGCGTGGCGCGCGGGCGCGAACAAGTGCCTCTCCAAGTCGAGCTGCTCGCCGAAGGATTTCATTGATGTCGTCCGGCACACCATCGGCGACAGCGGCGCGATGCCGCAGGCGAAACCATCCACCGCCGCTCCGCTGCCGGGCAAGTCAATCAGTCTCGCCTCGGAAAACGACGCTGAGTTTCAGGCGGACCTGCGCAAGGCCTTCATCGAGGGCCTGCCGGCCACGCTCTATTCGCTGCGGCAAGGCTTGCAGGGGCTCATCAAATCGGAGAACGAAGTGGCCCGGTTGCGCAACATCTACGACCTCTATCGCCGCGTCCACGCGTTGAACGGCAACGCCGGCCTCGCGGGCCTCGCGCTGATCGCGCACATGGCCTCCGCCTTCGAGGCGCTGCTCAAGGAAATTTACGAGAAGCCGAAAAACATCAACGCCTCCACCACTCGCACCATCGCCGCCGCCGTGGATTTTTTGGGCTTCCTCTTCGACCGCACCGGACTGACGGACCGGCAGGAAATTCCCGTTTCTAAAATTCTCGTTGTGGACGACGAGGCCATCTCGCGCCGCGCCATCGTCTATGCCCTCGAAAAGGCCCGGCTCAAGTCCGTCAACGTCGAGGAGCCCGAACAGGCCATGCAGCTGCTCGTGGAAAACGACTTTGACCTCGTCTTTCTCGACGTGGACATGCCCGGCATGACCGGCTTCGAGCTGTGCGCCAAACTGCGCGCCATGCCGCACCATAAAAAAACCCCCGTCATTTTTGTCACCAGCCTCAACGACTTCGACAACCGCACCAGCTCCACCATGGCCGGCGGCAACGACTTCATCGCCAAGCCGTTTCTGTTCATCGAGCTCACCGTCAAGGCGCTTATTTGTGTCATGCGCGCCCGCCTGCAAGCGAACCGCCCGAATTGACCGGCCATGCTGCACGGCGAATTCATCCCGGCGGCCAAAAAAGATTCCCGCCGCCTGTTCGTGGTCTTGCACGGCCTCGGTGATTCTCTCGCCGGCTGGCGCTGGCTGCCCGGTGCGCTCGATTTGCCGTGGCTGAACTATCTGCTCGTCAACGCGCCCGACGAATACTACGGCGGCTACTCTTGGTTTGATTATCCTGGCGACATCGCGCCCGGCATCCATCGCAGCCGCAAGCTGCTGTTTGAACTGCTCGACGATTTACGCGCGAAAGACTTTCCGGCCGACCAGATCACGCTTGGCGGATTTTCGCAAGGCAGTCTCATGTCGCTGGAGACCGGCCTGCGCTATCCGCACCGGCTCGCCGGCATCGTCGGCATCAGCGGCTGGGTGTTTGAGGTCGAAAACCTGATCCGCGACCTCACGCCCGTCGCCCGCTTGCAGCGCCTGCTTGTCACCCACGGCCGCTTCGACCCAGTCATCCCTTTCACCAATGTGCAGGCACAGATCCGGCAGTTGCAGGCCGCCGGGCTGGACGTGGCGTGGCATGAATTTCCCAAGGAACACACCATCCACGGCGCGGAAGAAATCGCCGTCATCCGCGAATTCGTGCGCGCCGGATATGGTGCGAAGTTAGAAGGATGAATGAAGAATGATGAAGTTTTGCGCCCGGCGCGCGGGTATTACTTCTGCATTCATCATGCTGCCTTCACACTTTCAAACTGCGGTTTGCTCCCGGCATCCAGATCTGCTCCGGGCGCGCGGCGGTTTCGTTTTGCCAGTTCACGGCGTCGGCCACGGCGGCGCGCATTTTTGCAAACCACCACTGCGCCCGCGTCACGCGCGTGCGCGGCCGGCCATAAATGCGGCGCTGCATTCCGTTGAATCCGAGTTCGAGCTGTTCGTCGAGCGGTTGGTTTTGTTCGTTGGTTGTCATAATGTTGTTTTAATTACGACACCATTTTCGCAGAGGGGGTGGGACAAAGGCTGTCCAACCCAAAACATTTTTTAAAAAAGTTTTTGATGGGGAAATTCAGGAAACATTCAACAGCGAACCCCCCAATTCCCCAATTGGAGGTTAAGAGTTAAATGTTGAATGTTTCCCCAGAAATCAGCGCAGCTCGATCACGTCGCCCACCGCCAGCGGGATGTCCGTGCCGTCCAGCAGGATGTTCGCGTCCATCGCCGCCGTCTCGCCCGCCCGTGTGATGAGAACTTTTTTGGGCGCGTCCGCGCCGGTGTAGTTTGCCGTCGCGATGGCCTGCGCCAGCGTCAACCCCGCCACCCATGGCACGTGCGGGTTCTGCACCGGACCAATTACCGTCACGCCCGACTGCTGCTGTTGCAACGCTGCGTTCTGCCCCGCCAGAAAGGCGTTCTGCGCCTTCAGCCGCGCCGACGAACTGGTCGTGCAGCCGGCGGCGGCCAGCGCAAAAATTAAAATGACCAGTCCCGCTTTCATCGCCCGCCGACTTCGTTTTTCCACGCCGCCACCGCCGACTTGATTTCTGCCGCGCAGTTCGTCTTCGGCTTCACGAAGCGCGGCGTGAACCACGGAAAACTTCCCGTCAAGTCGTGCGTCACCAAAATCTGCCCGTCGCAATCTGTGCCGCTGCCGATGCCGATGGTGGGGATGGAAATGCTTTCGGAAATCTCCTTCGCCACCGGCGGCGTCACGAGTTCCAGCACGATGGCAAACGCGCCCGCCGCCGCCAGAGCCTTCGCATCATCCAACAATACTCGATGCTCCGCGTCCTGCTTCCCTTTGATGTGATAGCCGCCTTCTTCCAAAACATGCTGCGGCAACATTCCCAGATGACCGCAAAACGAAATGCCCGCCGCGATGATGGCTTTAACTTGCGGCAAAATTTCCGCGCCGCCTTCCGCTTTCACAAATTCCGCGCCCGCCGCCACCAGTTGTTGAGCATTGGCCACCGCGCCTTCAACATCGTCGTAACTATGAAACGGTAAATCCGCGCCAAGCAACGCGCGCGGCTGTGCGCGGGCGGCGGCGCGCACATGATGTTTCATCTCCTTCATTGTCACGTGCGTCGTGTTCGGATAACCGAGCACCACCATGCCGAGCGAATCGCCGACGAGCAGCAGTGGCACGCCGGCCTCATCGAGCAATTTCGCCATCGGATAATCATACGCCGTGAGCGCGGCGATTTTCTCGCCGCGCGCTTTCATGGCGCGAATCGTCTCGGTGGTGATTTTGGATGAACTCATTTAGCTCCCAAAACTTTTCACCAATTCCGTCGGCGTGGTTACCGCCGTGCCGACTTTGCCGACGACGATTCCCGCAGCATGATTGGACAAAATCGCCGCTTCAACCGGCGAAGCTCCGGCGGCAATTGCCAAAGTAAACGTAGCGATAACGGTATCGCCTGCGCCCGAAACGTCGAAGACTTCCTGCGCGACCGTCGGGATATGGAATGGCTTCTGCCCGCGTTGGCAGAGCAACATGCCGAGTTCGCCGAGCGTGATGAGCAGCAGCGCCGGATTCAATTCGCGTAGCAGGCGTTCCGCGACGAGCATCAGGTTTTTGTCCGCCAGTGGATTTTCATTCTTGGTCTCGTCTGGCAAATCGGCGAGTTCAAACGCCTCTTTCCGGTTCGGCGTGATGAGTGAAAGATTGCACAGGTTGAGATGGTGAACCGGCTTCGGGTCGAGGCTCAGCCAAATGCCGCGCGCGTGGCACAACGACTTGATTTCGTTCAGCAACGGCTGCGTCACGACGCCTTTGCCGTAATCGCCCACAATGACGGCAGCAGCCTTGGGGATTTGCGTTTTGAATTCAGCGAGCAATTTCGCCGTCGTATTGGCGTCGAGCGCGCCGCGCGTCTCGCGGTCAATGCGCACGACCTGCTGTTGGTGCGCGACGATGCGCGTCTTGATGCTCGTGTGCCGCGCGGAATTTTTCACCAGACCGGCGCAGCCGATGTTTTGTTCGCCGAGAAGTTTCAGCAGCTTGCGCCCGGCATCGTCGTTGCCGATGGCGCCGAAAAGTTCCGCCGGCGTTTGCAATGAAACCAGATTGCGCGCGACGTTCGCCGCGCCGCCGGGCATGAAGCTCTCGCGCGAAAAATCCACGACCGGCACCGGCGCTTCCGGCGAAATGCGCGACACGCCGCCCCAGATAAACTGGTCGAGCATCACGTCGCCGACGACGAGCACGCGGGTGTTTTGCGCGGTGGCCAAAATTTGCCGGGTGCGCGCTGCGGATAGAGTTTTGCCATTCATATTTCTTGAGACACTAATTTCGCGAATTTTCACTAATTCAATTCGTGTTAATTAGTGTAATTCGTGTCTATGCGCTTGTTAATTTAGAAACGCCGTCAACGGACTCGTTGCGCTCGCCGTTTCACTCTGCGCGCCCAGCCCGATTTCAAACGCGCTCCGGCCGGCTTCCACCGCCAGCTTGAACGCGATGCCCATGCGGTTCGGGTCGTTGGCCACGGCGATGGCGGTATTCACCAGCACTGCATCCGCGCCAAGTTCCATTGCCTCCGCCGCGTGGCTCGGCGCGCCGATGCCGGCGTCAACGACCACCGGCACCGTCGCCTGCTCGATGATGATGCGGATTTGGTCGCGCGTCTGGATGCCGCGATTCGAGCCGATGGGCGAGCCGAGCGGCATCACCGTGGCGCAGCCGGCGTCCTGCAACCGTTTCGCCAGCACCGGATCGGCGTTGATGTAGGGCAGCACGGTGAAACCTTCTTTCACCAAAATCTCCGCCGCCTTGAATGTCTCAATCGGATCGGGCAGCAGGTAGCGCGGGTCGGGATGGATTTCGAGCTTCACCCATTTCGGCAGGCCGGCGGCCACAGCGAGGCGCGCGAGGCGGACGGCTTCCTCGGCGTTCATCGCGCCGCTGGTGTTGGGCAGGAGCAGGTATTTCTTCGGGTCAATGAATTCGAGGATGTTGGCAAATGGATCTTTCTTGCCGCTCAAATCGGCGCGGCGCAACGCGACGGTGACCATTTCCGCGCCGCTGGCGGCGAGCGCATCGCGCATGGCTTCCGGCGACGGAAATTTCCCCGTGCCGAGAATCAGCCGCGAACGAAACTCGCGTCCGGCAATGACCAAAGGTTTGTAAGCTGACGACATTCGGGACAATTTAGAAAATTGCGGCGAATTGTCGAGGCGGTATGCGGAGCCACAGATGGGCACAGATGAAACACAGACGGCGCTTAAAAGCGTGCGACGCGACAATGGCGAACGTGTCTTGCCTCCGTCTTAGTAATCACAGCAGATGGCCGAGCTTGTCTTTCTTGGTCTTGAGGTAGCGCTCGTTGTGCGGATTCGGTTTCACCTTGATGGGCACCTGCTGCGTGATCTTTAAGCCGTAGCCCTCGAGGCCGACGATCTTCTTGGGATTGTTGGTCAGCAGCCGGATGGTTTTCAGGCCGAGGTCGCAGAGGATTTGCGCACCGAGCCCGTATTCGCGCAGATCCATCTTGAAGCCGAGTTTCTCGTTGGCCTCCACGGTGTCGTAGCCCTGCTCCTGTAACTTGTAGGCCAGGATTTTCGGCGCGAGGCCGATGCCGCGGCCTTCCTGCCGCATGTAAAGAATCACGCCGCAGCCGGCCTCGGCCACCTGGCGCATGGCGCTGTGCAGTTGCGGTCCGCAGTCACAGCGGCGTGACCCGAAGACGTCGCCGGTGAGGCATTCGCTGTGGACGCGGACGAGGACGTTTTTTTGGCCGGCCACGTCGCCGCGCACGAGCGCGAGGTGATGCTGGCCGTCCACCTTGGAGCGGTAAAGCGCGAGGTCGAAATCGCCGAAGTCCGTCGGCATCTTGATGGTCTCGACGCGCTCGACCAGTTTCTCGCGCGTGCGGCGGTATTCGATCAGGCTGGCGATGGTGGCGATTTTTAATTTGTGTTTCTTCGCGAATTTCAGCAATGCCGGCAACCGCGCCATCGTGCCGTCGTCATTCATGATTTCGCAGATGACGCCAATCGGGCGCGCGCCCGCAAGCGTGACGAGGTCAACGGCGGCCTCGGTGTGACCGGAACGTTGCAACACGCCGCCGGGCTTGGCGCGCAACGGAAACACATGGCCGGGCTGCACGAGGTCGTCCGGCACGGCGGTCGGCGAGGCCATGATTTGAATGGTGTGTGCGCGGTCGGCGGCGCTGATGCCGCTGCTGATGCCTTTGGCGGCGTCCACGCTCACCTGGAAATCGGTGCGGAAGACCTCGCGGTTTTCCTTGACCATGCGTTCGATGCCGAGCTGCTGGAGCCGTTCGCTGGTGGTGGGCACGCAGATGAGGCCGCGGCCGTGCTTGGCCATGAAATTGATGGCGGCGGGCGTGGCGTGCTGGGCGGCCAGGATGAGGTCGCCCTCGTTTTCGCGGTCTTCGTCGTCGGTGACGATGACCATTTTGCCCTGGCGGATGTCGGCAATGACGGACTCGATGGAATCAAAATGGGTTTTCATCAACGGGCACAGGCTAACGGCAACGGCGGCAAAAGTCACATCATTCATGGATCGGCCGGTGGGGATTTTGTTTGCGGCGACGGCAAGTTTGATTAAAGTGAACCAGTAATTTTTCGAATCGTATTGGCGGGGAGGCGGTCGGAGCCATGAAACCAAATGTCATCCAGCCATCCAGAAAAAAAGCCCGGCGGTGCAACGGCGAGTTCTTCCGCCGGGGCCAATGATTTGCAGGAAAACCTCCGCCGGCTGGACCGGCTCGCCAGCCTTGGCTTCGTCTCCGCCGGCCTCGCGCACGAAATTAAGAACGGCCTCGTGGCCATCAAGACCTACGTTGACCTGCTGCTGGAAAAGGGTGAGAACCAGGAGATGGCCGAGGTGGTGCGGCGCGAGCTGAAGCGGATTGACGGGCTGGCCACGCAGATGCTGCGGCTCTCCGCTCCGAAACCCGGCGCGTCCACGCAGGTGAGCATCCACGAGGTGCTCGACCATTCGCTGCGGCTGCTGGAGCACCAGATGAGCGGGCGAATGATTTTATTGAAGCGTGATTATCGTGCCACGCCGGACACGGTGTGCGGCAATGAATCGCAGCTGCAGCAGGCGTTCATGAACCTCGTGCTGAACGGCCTTGAGGCCATCGGCAGCAACGGCGAACTGACCGTGCGCACGGAGGTCTTTGCTGATGCGGCCGGCCGGGCCGGCCTGAAGATATTCTTCGAGGACACCGGGCCGGGGATTGCGGCGGAACATCTGACACGGCTGTTCGAGCCTTTTTTTACCACCAAGAAACATGGCACGGGGCTGGGCCTCGCCATCAGCCGGCGCGTGGCCGAAGATCATCAGGGAACCATCGAGGTGGTCAGCGGGGCAGGGCGAGGAACGACCTTCATCGTCTCGCTCGCCGTCGGACGGTAAAAATTATTCCCCGACGAGGCGGTAGCGGTTGGCCACGTCCTCGCCCACCTGCGTGGCCGGCGACGCCTTGAGCGAGAACATCAGGGCGACGGTCACGTCAGCGGAACTGCCCTGGTTGTTGGCCACCCGGAGCGTGAGCGCCGAGGTCCAGCTCCGCAGGTCGCGGTAAATGGTGAACTGCTGGTCCTGCAGCCGCTGGATGACGAAGTTGTAATTCTGCGTCATGCGCGCGCCCCAGTTGTCGCCCACGCGCACGAAGAAGCTGCTGGTGACGGTCTGGTTTTCGGTCCAGGTGCTGTTGCCCCACGCCCCGCCGCGCAGATACCAGTAGCCCAAGCCCCAGCTCCAGCGGTCGCTGGGCGCGAAGGTGAGCTGCTGGAAGCTCATGTTGAGGTTTTGGCCGTTGATGTCGTAGCGGGTCTGGGATTCCGCCGTGAGCCAGCTGCGCGGCTTGAAGGCGAACGAGGAGTAGAGGTCGTTCAAGGTGTTCTGGCCGGGCTTGGGGTTGAGCCGCCAGTCGAGCTGCAAATTCCAGTCCACCAATTTGTCCAGCTCGCCGTCGCGCTTGGTCTGGAGCGTGTTGCGCAGGCCGAAGCGGATGACGTTCTGCGTGTCAATGGAATCAATGTTGTTGTAGTCGGGGAACATGACCGGCAGCTCCAGCAGGCTCGGCTGCTCGCCGTCGAACTGCGGCAGCTTGGCGGGCGGCGTGCTGGGGTCGGGCACGAAGACATAGTTCGCCGACGGCTCGATGATGTGGCGCAAACCGTCCACCTGCAAAAAGCCGTTGGTCGCGTTCACCCAGAGCTGCGACGCCTTGAACGAGGTGCCGACGCCGGTGTTGAAGACCTCGCGATAGAGGTCGGTGTTGTTGGTCTGGTTCTGCGCGCTGTAATAGGTCACCCGCCCGCCGACGCGCGGCGTGACGTTGAGCCAGTGGAAAAACGTCCACGGCAAAGTAAACTGATGGTAGGTGTCCAGACGCGCGGCGGAGACGAGGTTGGTGCCGTTGTTGCTGCTGTAATTGGAGTTGGTGTTCGCGTTGAACTGGGTGAACCAGCCGGCGGAACTCTGGCTGTCATAATAGACCGGCGTGTCGAGCACTTCCTGCCGGAGGCCGGTGAGCCGCACGTCCGGCAGCCGCTCGACCTGGTCGAAATAGCTGTTGATGCGCGGCGTGGTCAGCGCGTCGAGGCTCCAGTTGTCCCAGTATTTATTCGCCTCGACGAAGGAGCTGGGCTGCGGGTTGTTGGCGTATTCGCCCACAAAGAAGTCGTGCATCACCAGCGGGTCGGACTGGTAATTGATGAGCGCCTTGAGGTTCAGGTTCGTCGCCGGCGTCGCCTGCCAGGTGCCGGCGAAGATCTGGCGGTTGTTGGGAATGCTGCCGTATTGCGGAAAGGCGTTCGTGCTGGTGTTCGGCTCCTGATCGTTCAGGTAATAATACTTCAGCCCGACCTGGCCCCACTGGCCGAGGTGGGCGTCCACGTCCGGCCCCACGCCCACGCCGCGCTTCACGCGATAGTCCACATGGATTTTGCCGTCCGTGTTGGTGCCGGCGAACCAGTTGTAGGTGTTCAGCAGGAACGGGCCGTAGGTGCTGCGAAAGCCCGGCGAGAAGGTGAAGTTGTTTGCGCGCGCGCCCAGGTTGCGCTTGTAATAGGGGAGATAAAACACCGGCACGCCGTGCGCGTAAAACACCGCGTTCCACATCTCCACCGACTTGCCGGGGATGATCAGGATGCGCGTGGCGTGAACGCGGAACTCTGGGTCCGTCACATCGTCCGTGGTGAGGAACGCGTCATTGGCGCAATAGACCTTGTTGCTGGAATTGCCCGCCAGGTCGTGCCCATTCATGAACACCGGCCATTTGCCCGTGCGGAACTCCGCGCTCTGCATGACGTGCGTCTTGAAATTATAGCGGATATGCTCGCCCACCCAGAGCTGTTCGGCGGACTCGATGCGGACATTGCCGTCGGCCACCGTCTGGCCGGTCTGCTGGTTGACCGACGCAGTGTCGGCGGTCAGAGTCGTGTTGCCATATTTGATGTAGATGCCGTTGGTGCCGGAAGCCGTGCCGGTGGCCGGGTCGTAATCCACCAACCCCTGCACCGTGCCGGGGATGATCTTGCTCAAGGCATCCACCTCCCAGGAAACATTCGTCTCCTGCGCCGTCGCGGAAATCAAAGCAAGCGCGAGCAAAAACGTCGCGATGGCGAAAAAAGGTTTCATCAGGCGCGGCCAGTTAAACAGAACCGCCTCTCTGCGCCAAGTGGATTTAGCCACCGAGTCACAGAGGATACAGAGATCAGCGATGAAACTGAGTTTGACAGTCACCCCGGTGGCCGTCCGCTAAGCCGGAAAACCAACGGTTTGCGAAGCTGATTTTCCGGCTAATCAAGGGTGTGAAATTGTCGCGATTTTCAAGTTTTGTTCAGCTTTTCGCTGTAAAAGTTCCAAGTGTAAATCATTATCGATCAACAATTGGAGGGCCTGTTTTGGACAAATTATCCAAACTGGAGGAGGTGTGAAGTGCGAAATTTTGCAGATCAATGTTTTCATTATCTCTTCAGGTGATCAGCGTATACGGGTGCGTAGATCGTCTGAAACATTTTTTCGCCTAGTCTTCCGAAACGGTGGATGAACTTTGACGCGTTATCCCGCAAAGCAGACAACCTCACGATCATCATGCAACACCGTCAAACTTGAAACAATTTATGAAAAAGAACTTCCGACTTCTCCGGGCACATTGGCTGCTGCCAATCAACGTGGCCGCTGCAATAGTATTCAGCGGCTGCTCCACGCCAGATCAGCACTCCTTCAATGGCGACTACAATGAAAACCTCCTGACCAAACCCGTATATTTTATTCAGGACAAGGAGGCGACTAGCTTCACCATCACGGTCAGCCGGTCTATACGTCACCAACCGTCGCTCCCACATCCAAAATTTTGACCAATGCGCCTGACTGACAGAATCAGGCATCATTCAGATGACACGTCTTTTGGCCATGCTTGCACTGCTAAACACAGGGCGGTCAGTAGCGGGTGATTATACTGCAACCAATCAAATGCCGGAGCCGATTCATGCCCTCATGGATACCAAAGGCGATGGCGTTGACCAAACCTACTTCAGCCTTCGGCCGCAAAATCTAAATTCGCTCAGAAATTTGAAGCCGGTCAAATACCCGCAGTTCATTCCATTAAAATTGCCGACGAAAAAAGCGGGCTGGACCCTGTGGAACAACTCCAGCATCAAGCATGTGGATAGAAACGCAGGCACCATAAACGGATCTGGCCCAACGTCGATTTCGGCATACGAATTGGACATCAATTATTCATTCCACTTCTAGGGCGTGTTAACACTAATTGACATTTGGGATAAATTGGCGACCATGGGCCGATGGAACTCACCGAAAGTCAGTATCAACGGATCGCCGACTGTCTGCCGCGCCAGCGGGGCAATGTCAGCATGA
>Ga0316222_1000431_pt1 | contig 65514 bp, 58 predicted proteins | sample TBH18011metaG_FD_206008 | JGI IMG/M metagenome (GOLD analysis project Ga0316222, IMG submission 206008) | Freshwater microbial communities from Trout Bog Lake, Wisconsin, USA - TBH18011 | ecosystem: Environmental > Aquatic > Freshwater > Lake > Hypolimnion/Profundal zone | place: USA: Wisconsin... | reverse complement strand
ATGCCAATGTGATCAATGGCGCGCAGATTGCCGACATCAAAAATCTGGCGCCGCATGATACCGCTCACTTCAGCGCCAATTATTCGCATGGCAAATGGTCGCTGACCGCGCGCGAAAACTACTATGGTTCGTGGATCGATGCCGTGGACTATGGTAACAGCGACGGAACGGCAGGGGCCAATGGCGGTTCGCTGCAGGTGTTTGGCGCCAAGGCAACCACCGATCTGGTGGTCACCTATAACTTTGCCAAGCAATTTGCCTTCACGGTGGGTGCGAACAATCTGTTCAACACCTTCCCGGACAAGCTCAATGCGAATTCGCAAACGATCTATCCGATCACGGGCGGCGGCAGCGACGGTCAGGTCTATCCCCGTCCGGGCGGTCCGTTCGGCATGAACGGCGGCTTCTGGTACGCTCGCTTGCAAGTTAAGTACTAAGACTGGAACTTTGGGGGGGCTTCGGCTCCCCCATTTTTTTGTGGACCCGGCGGGCAAACCTTGGCGCTTGAACGCGATCCAGCGCATGGTACCCTCCCGCAAAATAGCCTTGCAACGCCCATCGGCGAATTGTAGCGATTGACCCGACAGCGCAATTATAGCTGGCGCGCAATTCAAAACATGGGGATTTCGCTTGTCTATCAACCACCTTCGCACTCAGCTCCTGTCTCCATTGGCGGCGGCCATTGTGTTGCTCACGGGCAGCAGCGCGGACGCACAAACCACCCCGCCGGTTACAACCCCGCCAGTGACAAACTCGCCCGTCACAACCGCCAGCGGCCTCACCTATCAATCGCTGCGCGACGGCAATGGCGCTGCCCCCGCGGCCACCGATGTGGTAAAGGTCAATTACAAGGGCACTCTGGCCGACGGCACGGTGTTTGACAGCTCGTATGACCGTCACGAACCGGCCCAATTCCCACTGTACCGCGTCATCCCCTGCTGGACAGAGGGCGTGCAGATGATGAAGGTCGGCGGCAAGGCCCGCCTCACTTGCCCGCCCCAAATCGCCTATGGAGAAAGCGGCGCGGGCGGCACGATCCCGCCAAATGCCACGCTGACCTTCGAGGTGGAATTGCTGGCCGTAGTGCCTGAGGAGACAGCCCCCTAACATACGGCCCCTAACATACGCCGATGCAAATCGCGCCGCGATGGGTTAAAGCAGCGCATGGCCGAACTCTTTGCCCCAGAAACACCCCCGCAGCCCGCGCAGCCCACCAGCGCCAGCCCCCTTGCGGAGCGGCTGCGCCCGGCCACCCTCGCTGACGTCATCGGGCAGGAACACCTGACCGGGCACGAGGGCGCCATCGGGCGTATGGTGGCGGCGGGGCGCCTGTCCTCGGCGATCTTGTGGGGGCCGCCGGGCACGGGCAAAACCAGCATCGCCCGGTTGCTGGCCGACAGCGTCGGCATGCGCTATGCCCCCGTCAGCGCGGTGTTTTCCGGGGTCGCGGACCTCAAACGCATCTTTGCCGAGGCCGAGGGCGCACTCAGCCTGCAAGGCCGCCGCACGCTGTTGTTCGTTGACGAGATCCACCGCTTCAACCGCGCCCAGCAGGACAGCTTCCTGCCCTATGTCGAGCGCGGCACCGTCACGTTGATCGGCGCCACCACCGAAAACCCCAGCTTCGCGCTGAACGCCGCCTTGCTCAGCCGCGCGCAGGTGCTGATCCTGCACCGCCTGTCGGCAGACGCGCTGGATGCGCTGCTGGCCCGCGCAGAGGAGACTGAGGGCGTCCCACTCCCCCTCACCCGCGATGCCCGCGACGCGCTGGTGGCATCGGCCGATGGCGACGGCAGGTTCCTGCTCAATCAGGTCGAGACGCTATACGGCGCGTCATTGGCCGAACCGCTGGACCCCGCCGGGCTGGGCCGGTTCCTGCAACGCCGGGTCGCGGTCTATGACAAGGACCGCGATGGCCATTACAATCTGATCTCCGCGCTGCACAAGAGCTTACGCGGCAGCGACCCTCAGGCGGCGCTCTACTGGATGGCGCGCATGCTGACGGCCGGCGAGGAGCCCTTGTTCGTATTGCGCCGCCTGGTGCGTTTCGCCAGCGAAGACATCGGCCTCGCCGATCCGCAGGCCTTGGTGCAATGTTTGGCGGCCAAACAGGCCTATGAATTCCTAGGCAGCCCCGAGGGCGAGTTGGCGATCGTCCAAGCCTGCCTGTACTGCGCCACCGCGCCCAAATCGAACGCCGCCTATGTGGCGCAAAAGGCCAGCTTTGATGCGGCGCGGCAAACGGGTTCGCTCAGCCCCCCGCCGCATATACTGAACGCCCCCACGCGGCTGATGAAAGACATCGGTTACGGCGCCGGCTACGCCTATGATCACAACAGCGACGAGGGGTTTTCCGGCTCCAATTATTGGCCGGACGAGATGCCGCGCCAAACCTTCTACGACCCCGTAGAGCGCGGGTTTGAAAGAAAAATCCGTCAGCGTTTAAACTATTGGGATGATCTCAGAGCCAAGATTAATTCGCCTGAACGGTAGTGGTAGAGGGTGCTGTCAGTCTAATCGCAACCAATCTCCGATTGGCGCACGAAGGGGCAAAGCGTTCGTCTTCAGGCGGCAAGCAATTTCCAGTCGACCAGGGCGGCCGAGCGACGAAGTTTGTAAGTTTGACGATCTATGAGATGGCGCTCCGAGTTGAAGTGGTTGTGGAAACTGGCATGAACCGAAACGAATTTCTGCAACGTTTTCATCTGTCGAAATCGCAGCATCGCCCGCTCTCGTCGTCGGAAGGGCAGATGTGAATTTTCGGCTCGATTGTTGAGCCATTGACCCATCTCTCGGCGGTCAAGATTGCCCATTTGGCGCATCGCGGCGGGATACGATCGCAGGCCATCGGTAACGATCTTGTCCGCCGAGCCATAGCGCTTCAGAGCCTTTTTCAGGAACTTCAAAGCAGCAGATTTGTCACGCTTTTTGGTGACAAACGACTCCAGAATTTCGCCCTCGTGATCCACCGCCCGCCACAAATAATGGGTCTTGCCGTTGATCTTCACGTAAATCTCGTCGAGGTGCCAGCGCCAATGGCGTAAACCCCGCATGTGGTTTACGCGGCGTCGTCGGATTTCAGCTGCAAACAGAGGCCCAAACCGATTCCACCAGAAGCGCACCGTCTCGTGGCAAACATCAACGCCCCGTTCAGAGAGCAGATCCTCGACGTTGCGAAGGCTCAGCGGAAACCGCACATACAGCATCACCGCCAAGGGGATCACCTCGGGCGACGAGTTGAAGCATCGTAACGGGTTGATAGGCTTGCTCATTTTGCCCTTTTATGAGCCCATGGCCCCAACGTCGAGATTGCTCTGACAGTACCTCGCGGCGCTTTGGTCAACCATCTAAAATGCAAACTGAGACACGACCCACCTTCGCCGGGGGCGGCAGGAGGCCCCTACCAAAGTTATGTTGCATCAATAGCGGCCATCAAGGCACTAACCTGCGGGGCATGGCGGGCGAGCCGACGATAGCCTGTTGTTCTTTGTTTTTTGAAAGTTGCACATGAGCTACCAGATTCCTCTGAAAGACATGCTGTTTGTGATGCAGAATTTGGCCGGGCTGAGCACTGTCTCGGCCTTGCCGGGCATGGAGGGCAATGATGGCGATACGGTTCAGGCCGTGCTGGAAGAATCCGCCAAGTTCTGCCAAAATGTGATCGCCCCGCTGAACTGGGAGGGGGACAAGAAACCCAGCACATGGGCGGACGGCGCCGTAACCACCACGCCCGGTTTCAAACAGGCCTATGCGCAATTTACCGAGGGCGGCTGGCAGGGGGTGATCCATCCGGGCGAATTCGGTGGGCACGGCTTTCCCAAATTGGTCGCCACGCCTTGCGCGGAAATGCTGCACGCCGCCAGCCTGTCCTTCGCGCTGTGCCCGATGTTGACCGATGGCGCGATCGAAGCACTGCTGGTCGCGGGCAGCGAGGAATTGAAAAGCACATTCGCCGCCAGGCTGGTTTCGGGTGAATGGACCGGCACGATGAACCTTACCGAGCCGCAGGCCGGATCTGACTTGGCCGCGGTACGCACCCGCGCCGAGCCTCAAGATGATGGCACCTACAAGGTGTTCGGCACCAAAATCTTCATCACCTATGGTGAGCACGACATGGCGGCGAACATCGTGCACCTCGTGCTGGGCCGCGTTCCCGGTGCCCCGGATGGGGTCAAGGGCATCAGCCTGTTCGTCGTGCCCAAATTTCTGGTCAATGCCGACGGCAGCCTGGGCGCGCGCAACGATGCGTGGTGTGTCTCGATCGAACACAAGCTGGGCATCAAGGCCAGCCCCACCGCGGTGATGCAGTTCGGAGATCACGGCGGGGCCACCGGCTATCTGGTGGGCGAGGAGAACCGGGGCCTCGAATATATGTTCATCATGATGAACGCCGCGCGGTTCGCGGTGGGCATGCAGGGCATCGCAGTGGCCGAACGCGCCTATCAAAAGGCGGTGAGCTTTGCGCGCGAGAGGGTGCAGAGCCGTGATCTTGCAGGCTCGGCGAGGCCGGTGGCGATCATCAATCACGGCGATGTCAAACGCATGCTGCTCACCATGCGCGCGCATATCGAGGGGGCCCGGACCCTGGCCTATGTCGCCGCCGGGATCAGCGACGTGGCGCATCACGCCGCCGACCCCGCGGTGCGGGCCGAAAATCAGGCGGTGTATGAATTTCTGGTGCCGGTGATCAAGGGTTTTGCGACCGAAATGGCGGTGGAAATGACCAGCCTGGGTGTGCAAATCCACGGCGGCATGGGCTTTATCGAGGAAACCGGCGCCGCCCAGCATTACCGCGATGCCCGCATCCTGCCGATCTATGAGGGCACCACCGCGATACAGGCCAACGATATTGTCGGGCGCAAAACGCTGCGCGACAAGGGCGCAGTGGCCCATGCCCTTTGCGCCCGTATCGCCCAGACCGAACAGGAACTGGCGGGGCGGGGTGATGACGATGCCCGCGCCATGCACCCGGCGCTGCGCCAGGCGCGCGAAGCGCTGGCGGGCACGATCGATTACATCGTTGCGCATGGCAAAAGCGAGCCCACCACCGTTTATGCAGGCGCGGTTTCCTATCTGAAACTGGCGGGTGTGGTGCTGTGCGGATGGCAGATGGCGCGCGCCATGCTGGTCGCGCAGGATCAAATTGCCAGCGATCCTGACTTCTTCACTGCCAAACTGATCACGGCGCGGTTCTATGCCGATACGGTGCTGCCGCAGGCCGCCGCCCTGGCGCAAACCATTCGCCAAGCGGGCGCCACCACCAACCGCATGCCAGCCGACTTTTTCTGATATCAGCGGGAAACCCCAAGCATGAAACGACAGGTCCACGCCGAATACCAACAAAAACTCTGCTCCGCCGCAGAGGCGGCCGCCCTGGTCAAGTCTGGCGACAAGGTCTTTATGGGCGAATTTGCCCAAAATGTTGAGGCCGTCGATGCCGCGCTCGCTCTGCGCAGCCATGAGTTAAGGGACGTCATCCTCGTCACCACCACCCGCGCCCGGCCGCTGAAGTGTGTGGAGGCCGACCCGACCGGACAGTCCTTCTTGTGGACCGATTGGCATTTTTCGGGTCTGGGCCGCAAATATGGGGCGCAAGGTTTGGCCAGCTATATCCCGCTTTGCTATCATCAAGGGCCAAGACACGTCGATCAATACGAAGAACCCGATGTCGCCGTTGTTCAGGTAACGCCGATGGACGATCACGGTTATTTCAACTTTTCCACCAGTTGCTCGATGACCCCGGCCTATTGCCGCAAGGCCAAAAAGATCATCCTGGAGGTGAATAGCAACAGCCCCCGGTGCCTGGGCGGGCTGGATGAATCCATTCACATTTCCCAGGTTGCCATGGTGGTGGAAGGCCCCAACTCGCCCCTGTTACAGCTGCCCACGGCGCAGGGCAGCGAGGCCGACCGTATCATCGCCGGTCACGTCATGGCGCTGCTGGAGGATGGCTCGACCATCCAGCTGGGCATCGGCGCACTGCCCAATATCGTCGGCGAGATGATCGCCCAAAGCGACCTGAAAGATTTGGGCGTCCATACCGAAATGCTGGCCGATTCCTATGTTGATATGTACGAGGCGGGACGCATCACCGGCCTGCGCAAGACCATCGATCGCGGCAAGATGGTCTATACATTCGCCATGGGTTCGCAGAAACTCTATGATTTTCTGGATAATAACCCGGTGGCAGCGATCTTTCCGGCGACCTATACCAATGATCCGGCCAACATCAGCCGCAATCCCAAAGTGGTGGCGATCAATAATGCCATAGAGGTGGACCTGTTCACCCAGGTCGCCAGCGAGTCCGCCGGCCCCCGCCAGATATCAGGCACTGGCGGCCAATTGGACTTCATTCTGGGCGCCTATAAATCCGATGGCGGCAAGGGCCTCATTTGCATGAACTCCACATTCAAGAAAAAGGACGGCAGCATCGGATCACGCATCGTGCCCACGCTTTCGCCGGGGACGATCGTCACCTGCCCGCGCTCGGTGGTGCATTATATCGTTACCGAATTCGGCTGCGCCCAGTTAAAAGCCAAGTCGACATGGCACCGCGTGGAAGCCCTGATCAACATCGCCCATCCGGATTTCCGCGATCAATTGGTCAAGGATGCCGAAGATTTGGGTGTTTGGCGCCGTTCCAACAAGATATTGTAAATTTGCACGATCAGTCCACCCCGTGGGCCACACCAGCCACTCTGCCGTAAACTACATATTGGGCGGTGGCAAAGTTTGCACATCAAAGGTGTGCTGCTGATCTGGGCTCAGCTTTGCGTAAAAGGCCTTCAGCGCGGCAGATTGGCGTTGAAGGCAGCCAATTCCTGCTTCATCTCGGCCTCGACCAGATCCATTCTCTGAGCCGCATTCAGCGTCTGGAAGGTGCTGTCAGTCTAATCGCAACTTGTCTCCGATTGGCGCAAGAAGGCCCGATTCGGACATCTTCAGGCGGCGAGCGACTGCCACTCGGTCAGGGCAGCCGAGCGGCGAAGTTTGAAAGTCTGACGATCGACGAGATGACGCTCAGAATTGAAATGGTTGTGAAACGAGGCATGAACTGAAACAAATTTCTGTAGCGTTTTCATCTGCCGGAACCGCAGCATGGCGCGCTCTCGTCGTCGGAAGGGCAGATGTGAATTTTCCACCCGATTATTGAGCCATTGCCCCATCTCGCGCCGGTCCAGATTGCCCACTTGGCGCATCGCGGCGGGATAGGATCGGAGGCCGTCGGTGACAATTTTGTTGGCTTGACCGTGGCGCTTCAGGGCCTTCTTCAAGAACTTCAAAGCCGCAGATTTATTACGCTTTTTGGTCACGAAGGACTCCAAAATTTCTCCTTCGTGATCAACCGCCCGCCACAGAAAATGGGTCTTACCATTGATCTTCACGTAAACTTCGTCGAGGTGCCATCGCCAATGGCGAAAGCCCCGCATATGATTTACGCGGCGGCGGCGGATTTCAGCCTCAAACACTGGCCCGAACCGATTCCACCAGAAGCGCACCGTCTCGTGGCAAACATCAACGCCCCGTTCAGAGAGCAGATCCTCGACGTTGCGAAGGCTCAACGGAAACCGCACATACAGCATCACCGCCAAACGGATCACCTCGGGCGACGAGTTGAAGCAACGGAACGGGTTGATAGGCTTGCTCATTTCACTTTTTACCAGCCCATTGCGCGCCCGTCCAGTTGCCTTGACAAGACCCACAAACAGGCTCGCCAACATGACGCATTGCACCCGCATAGCCTCGCGACATTGCGCGATTTCTGCGGCGCCAACAGGCAAATGAGAGTTATATCAATGAGTTAAATGGCGGAGAGGCAGGGATTCGAACCCTGGATGCCCTTGCGAGCATGCCGCATTTCGAGTGCGGTGCATTCGACCACTCTGCCACCTCTCCGTGAGGGGTTTGTCATGAGGCAACATCCTCAAGCCCGGTCGGGAAGCGCGCCGTTAGCCCAAGCCAGCGCCCTTGCCAAGCCCGAAAAATCGTTAACACCCGAAAATCCACCATTTTGGTGCCTCAACAGGGGGTAATCCGGGCAGGTTCCTTGTCATCGACACCCCGCTTCCTATATGCAGCACCAATGGATCGTTCGAGTTTCTTTTCGCCGCAAGCCGGGCGCCGCATCGAAACACCGCTGGCCACGCGGGCCGATTTCGCGATTGGCGATGTGGTCCGCCACCGATTGTTCGATTTTCGCGGGGTCGTTTTCGACGTCGATCCGGTCTTCGCCAACAGCGAGGAATGGTACGAATCGATTCCCGAAGATGTCCGTCCCGCGCGCGAACAGCCCTTCTACCACCTCTTCGCCGAGGGCGAGGAGAACAGCTATATCGCCTATGTCAGCCAGCAAAACCTGATGCGCGATATGGAGGGCGAGCCGGTCGAGCACCCCGCCATCGCGCAGGTGTTCAAGGATTTCGACGGTCAGCGCTACCTATTACGGCCCTCACTCAGCCACTAGCTTTTCAGCTTCCAACCCGAACGCAGCACCGCATAGGTCGCCAGCGCCAGCACCACATTCAGCGCCCCCAGCCCCAGCGCCCCGTGCAGAACGGCTTCGTTGGTGCCGCCAATATCGCTGCGCCCAAGAAACCCATAGCGAAACCCTGAAATCACATAGAAAAACGGGTTCATTCGGCCCACCATCTGGAAGGTAGGCGACAGGTTGTCGATAACATAAAACGTCCCCGACAGCAGCGACATCGGCTGGATCAAAAAGTTCGTAACGGCTGCGTTATGGTCGAATTTCTCGGCCCAAATCGACGACAACAGCCCGATCAGGGCCAGCATCGCCACCCCGTTCAGCCCAAACCACACCACCGCCCAAGGGTGCGCCACCGACAGATCCACCCCCGGCCACAGCGCCATCGCCAGCGCCAAGGCCAAGCCCACCAGCACGCCCCGCGTCATCGCACCCGCCACCAAGGCCAGCATCAGCTCGCCCTCGGTCAGCGGCGGCATCAGCAGGTCGATGATCGTCCCCATGATCTTGCCCGACAGGAACGAAAAGCTGGAATTCGCGAATGAATTCTGCATCATCCCCATCACGATCAGCCCCGGCGCCACGAAGGTCGCAAAGTTGACCCCCAGCACCATCCGCCCGCCATGCGAACCATTATTGCCAAGCGCCACAGTGAAAATCACCAGAAACAGCAACGTTGTAATCGCCGGCGCCCAGATCGTCTGGGTCTGCACCTTGAAAAATCGGCGCACCTCTTTCATATAGAGCGTCCACAGCCCCAGCCAATTCACTTGGTGGATGACGGGGACACCCTGCGCCGGGAAAGCTTGTTGCGCCGTCCCATGGAAAGACGGTGCGGAGGCGATTGCATTGCGGGGTTGATCGGGCATGGACAGGCGACTATCGGGTGATGGCCCGCGTGGCAAGTGATGCTGGATGTTTTTGGCCCACCCTTTTTTGGCGCCCTCTTTAAGGTAAGAATTTGCGATGAGCTGGACCGACGAACGCATAGCAACCCTGACCAAGATGTGGGAAGGTGGCTCCACCGCCTCGCAGATCGCCGAGGAACTGGGCGGCGTGTCGCGCAATGCGGTGATCGGCAAGGCGCATCGTCTGGGCCTGAAATCGCGCCCCTCGCCGGTGAAGGCCAATAACAAGGAGGAGGCCGCGCCCGCCCCGCGCGCCGCCAAGCCCACGCCGCCGCCCGAAGAACCGCGCGCCGCCGCGCCGGCACCCGCTGCCCCCGCGCCGCAGGCCGCGCCCACCCCGCGCGCCGCGCCAGCTACCCCCGCACCCCGCGCGCCCGCGCCCACTCCGATGGCCGCGCCGCTGCCCGCTGGCACCTTGCCCGCCCCTGCCGCCGCCCCGCGCATCGTCTCGGTCGGCCCCGGCGGCTTCCTGCGTCAGGGCCCCGGCGATCAGCAGGCCCCCATCCCGCCCGCGCCCCCGCGCCGTCTGGTGCCCGCCAAGCCCAGCCCCGACATCGCCGACAAAACCAGCCTGCTGGACCTCAATGACCGCATTTGCCGCTGGCCGATGGGCCACCCCGGCGAGCCCGATTTCCATTTCTGCGGCGAAAAGGTGAACCCCGGCTTCCCCTATTGCGTCGAACATTGCGGGCGCGCCTATCAGGCGCAGCTGCCACGCGGCACACGCCGTCCGCCGCCGCCCACCTCGTTTGGCGGCAGTTCGCGCCTGCGATAAACGATGAGCCCCCGCGACAGGGTTAATTTCCACTAAAGACTGCCGTTCTGGGGGTTATGAGCTATCATGACCCCCATATGCCGCAGCGCGGTCGAGGCCTGCTTCACTGGCTCGGCCTGTCTGCCACCGAAGTAGCAACGGGGGACGCCCCCCCCGAGCCGGCGGAAAGCCAAGCGCTGACGCATGATCCCTTGCGCCTCGCGCGGGAGCAATTGCTGAGCGAGATCAACGCGTTTCTCATTGGCCACGGGCTGGATGTCAACGGGTTGACGCTGACGCTGGCGCATGATTACCTCACCGGCGCCGACGGCCTGCTGTGCCGCATGATCGACGGGCGCATTCAGGAACGCCAGCCGATCACCATAGAATGGCTGGAGCAAGCCTGCCGTGAAGCACGCGGCGCCGATGAGAGCGAGGAACTCGCCGCGTTGATGTCGCGGCTGGAAGGCAATCTGGAGGAATTCGGGCGCAGCACCGGGGCCGCCAAGACCGCCGCCAGCGACTATTCAGCCGCTTTGGCGGTGCATGTCGACGAATTGGGCGGCGAACGCGACGCTGGATTGGTGGTGGCGGAACTGGCCGCGCTGGCGCGTGCCATGCTGCAACGCACCCGCGAGCTGGAAAAAGACATGAACCGAAGCGCACTGCAATCGCAGGTGCTGCGCCGCAGCCTAGATGACGCGCGCCGGGCCGCCGAGGAAGACGCACTGACCGGCCTGCCCAATCGCCGCAGCTTTGAAACGCGCTATATGAAGGAATATTCCGAGGCGCAGGCCGCCGGCGAACATCTGAGCATCGCCTTTTGCGATATCGATTTCTTCAAACAGATCAATGATACGCATGGCCACGAAGCCGGCGACCGGGTGCTGCGCTCGGTGGCCAGCAATCTGGGCCGCATCGCCGATGCCCGCTGCCACGTGGCCCGCCACGGCGGCGAGGAATTCGTCGTTCTGCTACGCGGCCGCAGCTTGCAGGAAGCATGGGAGGTGCTGGACGATGCCCGCTCGCGCCAAGCAGAACGCCGGCTTGTCAATCGCGCCAATGATGTGCCCTTTGGCAAAGTCACCTTTTCGGGCGGGGTGGCGAATGTCTTTGCCTACCCAGACCCGCGCGCGGCGCTGAAAGCGGCCGATGCAGCGCTGTATCAGGCAAAGTCCGCTGGACGAAACAGGATCACCGTCGCCGATGGCAAGTTTGACGAGGTCAACACCCGCGCCGCCTGAGCCATCAGCCATTGGGGTGGAAAAAGTCGTAAACCACCCGCGCCACGCCCTCTGAAACGCCCGCCGCGCGCCGTAGTTCCTCCAGCGTCGCGGTGCGCACCGCACTTGCCGTGCCGAAATGCAGCAACAACGCCCGTTTGCGGGCCGGGCCGATGCCGGGCACCTCGTCCAGCGGGCTGGAGGTGATCGCGCGGGCGCGCTTCTCGCGGTGCGCGCCGATGGCAAAGCGATGCACCTCGTCGCGCAGGCGTTGCAGGTGGAACAGCAGCGGCGCGTTCTCGGGCAGCATTTTTTCCCGCCCATCGGGGAAATGGAATATCTCGCGCCCCTCGCGGCCGTGGTGTGGGCCTTTGGCGATGGCGATCAGCGGCACATCCCCGATGCCCAGTTCCTCCAGCGCCGCGCGCACCGCCGACATCTGCCCCTTGCCGCCATCGATCAGCACGAGATCGGGCCAAACGCCCTTGTCGCGGTCAGGGTCCTCATCCTGTGCGCGGGCAAACCGCCGCTGCATGACCTCGCGCATCATGGCGAAATCGTCATTGGTGGCGGTTTCGGGGCGCTTGATATTCCACTTGCGGTATTGTCCCTTTTGGAACCCCTCTGGCCCAGCCACCACCATCGCGCCCAAGGCATGCGCGCCCTGAATATGGCTGTTATCGTAAATCTCGACCCGCGAGGGCTCCTCCGCCAGTTCCAGAAACTCGGCCATTTCGCGCCACAGCTTCGCCTTGGTGCCGCTCTCGGCCAAGCGGCGGTCAAGCGCCTCAGTGGCGTTGCGGCTGGCTTGGTCGATCATCCGCTTGCGGTCGCCGCGCTGGGGGACGCTGATTTCGACGCGCCCGCCGGCCCCGCCCAACAAGGCCTCCGCCAGCAGATCGCCATCGGGCAGCGCGCGGTCCACCAAAATCAAGCGCGGTGGCGGCACATCCTCGTAAAACTGCGCGAGGAAATGCTGCAACACTTCGCCCTCATCCAGCCCTTCGGTATGCGAAGGGAAAAACGCCCGGTGCCCCCAATTCTGCCCTCCGCGAATGAAAAAGGCCTGCACCGCCACCTGCCCAGCCCGCAGCGCACAGGCAAAAATATCGGCGTCACCCACCCCCTCGGCGTTGATCGCCTGCGCGCCGGCGATAAAGCTGGCCGCGCGCAAACGGTCGCGCAGCATAGCGGCGCGTTCGTAATCCAACGCCTCGGAAGCCTCGCTCATCTGCGCCTCTATTTTCTTCTGCACTGCCGACGATTTCCCGCCGAGGAAGTCCTTCGCCTCTGCCACCAGTTCGGCGTAATCGGCCTTGGAAACCCGCTCCACACAAGGCGCCGAGCAGCGTTTGATCTGATACAGCAGGCAAGGCCGGTCGCGCCGCTCGAAATAGCTGTCGGTGCAACTGCGCAGCAAAAACAGCTTTTGCAGCGCGTTGACCGTGGTGTTGACCGACCCCGCGCTGGCAAAGGGGCCATAATAATTGCCCTTCGCCCGCCGCGCACCGCGATGTTTCATCAGCCGGGGAAAGGCATGATCGGATCGCAACAGGATGAAAGGAAAGCTTTTATCGTCACGCAGCAGCACATTATACGGCGGGCGATAACGCTTGATCAGTTGCGCCTCGAACAACAGCGCCTCTGCCTCGGTATTGGTGGTGACGATCACCATGCTGCGCGTCTGCGACACCATGCGTTTCAGCCGCTGCGGCAGCCGTTCCACACCCAAATAATTGCTGACGCGATTGCGCAGCGCCTTGGCCTTGCCGACATACAGCACCTCGCCCTTGGCATCCAGCATCCGGTAGACGCCGGGGCGCAAAGGCAGCGTTTCCAACACCTCGCGGATCGCGGCCACCCCCGCCTCGAGGTCCGGCGCAGACCCGCGCAAGGTGGACGAGGCGCGATCCTCGTGGAATCGGTTTGCACTGGCGGGGCCTGATACGGGCGGTTCGGACATGGCCTCCTAAAGCCACATCAGAACAGCTTGCGCAACTCCACGCCGAACACCCGGCCCAGCGGGTCCTCGTAATAGGGCTGATAGGTCGGCGGGGTAATTCCCGCTGCGTCAGTGACCTTTTGCCGCGCATTCAGGATGTTATTCACCATCAGGCTCATCCGGGTGGCCTTCAGCAGGGGGATAGCCTTGACCAGCGCGGCCTGCTGGCCCAGATCGGCAAACATCCGCATCCGCAGCTGCGCCAAGGCGCCAAAGTTCAGGTTAGTGCCGCCCGCCGTATTCACATGGCTAGGCCCGGTCCAGGTGCCAGCCAGCCGCAGGCCAAAGCCCTTGTAAAATCCGCCCGCGTCAACTTCGATGCTTTGGCGCGCGACCCCGCCGCCGCTGGAAATCGTATCGCCGCCCAGCAGGTTCAGCGGCGCCAACCCCGGCGCCACCACCACCCGGTCGACGAATTGCACCGTGTGATAGACCGAAATATTCCACCGTCCCGGATAGCGTTGGCGCCCATTACCCCCTGAGCCGCCGCCGCGCCCGCCACCAAAGCCGCCGCCATGATCGCCCCCACCATGATCACCCCCGCCAAAATTACCCCCCGGCGGCGGTCCATCAGGGCTGCCCCCGCCAAACCCGCGCGGAGGCCCCCCACCGCCGCCCAGCATCCCCATCAGGCGGTTCCCCTTCGCCGGCGGCAAAGGCTGGCCCAGATTGCCGAACAGATTGATCCCCCAGCGCAGCCGCACCTCGTGCTGACTGGACAGGTTAATCGAACGCATGTCGATCGCGGTGATGTCTCCATTGGCATCGCGGGTGATCCGGCTGGCAAAGGCATCTTCGGTCTGCGCGGTCAGCGCCGGAAAGCCCGACGTCAAATTGCTCGACCGATTGTTGAAATATTCGGCGATCAGCGTGGAATTGGCCAGAAACGGCAGTGACCAATTGGCCCCCAGCTTGATGTCATGCTCGGCCTCGCGCTGCAAATTCGGGTTACCGCCGCTCAGCGTGGTGACGAGGAAAGTCTTGCCGGTAACGAAATCAAAAACCGGCACATTGCTGGTGCTGATCTGCGGCCCGCCCAGCGCCGACAGGCTGGGGGCGGCCTGCGTGTTGATATAGCTCGCCTGCAAATTCAGCCTGTCGGTTATGCCCCAAGTGACGCCGCCGCTCCAATTGGCGATGGTGCCGTCATCAGACAATCGATCCGCCCCGGCGCTGAAGTTCAGCGTAATATCGCCCAGCCCAGCGCCAAATTCCTCGCGCCGGCTGGTGATGGGAATACCCAAATTCACCCCGACCGAGACGTCCCCCCGGTTCAGCTTCTGATCGCCCAGCCCGTTCAGCGAATTGTCGCTGATCTGGCCGGTATAGGCAAATCCCGCCTTCACCGTCATCGACACATGCCCCCCCGGCAAGTGCAACGGGTGGCCGATGAGCGTCGCCAGGCTGGTCACCGAATTGCTGGTGGACACCGCGCGCGCTATGCCGCCCGCCATGACATCGGGCAGCGCGCCATTGATATCATCCACATTCAGCAGGCTAGTGGTGGGGCTACGCTGATCGGTATGGGTGGTGGTGGTGGCGCTGGTGCCATCGACCGTGGCGGAAAACTGCCAGTTCCCTAGTGGCTTGTTCAGCGATGCGCCCGATTGCAAAGTCTGGGTGCGGCTGACCGTCGCCAATGCGCCGGGCAGACTACGCACCGCACAGCTCGGCTGCTCGCAGGGCGTGGGGATACCCGACAGCGAGGTTACCTCCAGCGTATTCAGCCCCGACAGGCTGACACTCTTGGCCTCGGTAACGGTGCCATTGATCGCCAGAGTGCCCGAAGAGGCCCCCACCCCCACCGGCAAAGTCCATGTGGCATTCAGCGAAGAGTTCACCTGATCCGCCACCAGATCGTAATATTGCGCGGGGTTGGGGTCACTGGCCACCGTTGGCACCGCCAGCGTCGTGATCCCCCGCGCCGCCTCGGTCAGCGGCGAGGTGTGGTCGGTTTCGGCGGCGATATTCAGCCGCTTGCCCTTGTCGATGCTGGTCGTGGTGGCGTGGAATTTGTCATAAACCGAACCACCGCCGTCCTGCGGGGTGGTGTCCTCATTCTCCAGCGTGTGGGCGCTGAAATGATCCTTCAGGATGATGTTCACCACCCGCTGATCGGGCGGAAAACCATATCCCAGCGAGACTTCCTCGGGCAGCACCTCAATGCGTTTGATCGATTCGGGTGGGTAATCGCGCAGCTCGCGAAAACTGGCGATCCGCGCGCCGTTCACCAAAATGATCGGCCGCCCCCCGCGTCCGCGCCCAGAATTCGTCTCGGGCGCAATGGCATCCAGCAAATCGCTGATCGAGGTGACGCCGTAAGCCTGAATGTCTTCCTCGTCGAAGGTGGCGATGGGCGCCTGCGGCACCTGCGCCACCACCGAGCCGGACATCTTGCCTTCGACGACGATCTCGGGCGCATGCGCGGGGGCGGCAGTTTGCGCCGCCACCGGAACACCCCCGGTGCCCGCCAGCAAAGCCACCGCAGGCAGGCAGCATCGCTGGCACAAATTTCCAGATTGCTTCATGGCCACCCCGATGCGCATGACGCGCAGTTCACGCAAGCCGCATGGCGTAACAAATTGTCGCTTTTATGACGCAATTGTCACCTGTTGGGGCGGATTTACCGGCACAGGCAGGCCCTGCGCCGGGGCAAGGCCGCTTCACCCTTTCCTTTTGATGTATCTGCGGCTATGGGGCGGCAACTCCAAAAGCTTAGTCGAAAGTCAAGGCCACGAATGGCAAAAGAAGAACTGCTCGAAATGCGCGGCCAAGTGGTCGAACTGCTGCCCAACGCGATGTTTCGCGTCAAGCTTGAGAACGATCACGAGATCCTCGGCCACACCGCCGGCAAGATGCGCAAAAACCGCATCCGCGTGCTGGTGGGCGACGAGGTGCTGGTCGAACTGACCCCCTATGACCTCACCAAGGGGCGCATTACCTACCGCTTTATGCCCGGACGCGGCGGGCCGGGACAGTATTAAGCTGTCAGCCGTGAGGCTGGTTCTGGCCTCTGCCAGCCCGCGCCGGCGTGAATTGCTGGCCCGCATCGGGCTGGAACCGTCGCGCATCGCCAGCCCCGGCATCGACGAAACCCCCCACAAGGCAGAGGTCCCCCGCGCCTATGCGCTGCGCCTCGCGGTGGAAAAGGCCCGCGCTGTGCACCGCGATGCGGATGAGGTGGTGCTGGCCGGCGATACCACCGTGGCGCTGGGCCGCCGCATCCTCGACAAAGCCGAAACGCCAGACGACGTCGCCAAAATGCTGGGCCTGCTGTCCGGCCGGCGCCATAGCTGCATCTCCGCCGTCGCCGTAATCGACAGAGAGGGCCGCCTGCGCAGCCGCATCGCCGAAACCGTGGTCGCCTTCAAACGCCTGTCCCCTGAAGAAATCGCCGCCTATGTCGCCAGCGGCGAGGGGCAGGGCAAGGCCGGCGGCTATGCCATTCAGGGCCGCGCCGAGGCCTTGGTGCGCTTTATCCACGGCAGCCATTCGGGCGTCATGGGCCTGCCTTTGTTTGAAACCCGCGCCCTGCTCCGCGCATCAGGCCTGCCCGTTGCCTAAAGAAGCTGGGCCGACGTGGCTGATCGAGCAGGGCATCGGCGAGGTCCGCGCCCTGCTTTGCCAAGATGGCGCAGTTTTGGCCGCCCGCCTCGAATGGCCCGGCGCGCTGATCGCGGGGCAGGTGGAAGACGCCAAATTGATCCACCGCACCGCCGGCTCCCCACGCGGCACCGCGCGCTTTGCCAGCGGCGAGGAAGCCTTGGTCAGCCGCCTGCCCTCCGACGCCAGCGAGGGCGCGATGCTGCGCCTAGCCGTCACCCGCGCAGCCATTCCAGAATCCCACGGCCGCCGCAAACTCGCCCAAGCCCGCCCCACCACCGGCGCCCCCCGCCCCGCGCCCACACTGGCCGAAACGCTGGGCGGCAAGATCGTCCACCGCTTCCCCGGCGACGATTGGGAGGACCTCTTCGCCGACGCGTGGGAGGGCCAGATCGCCTTCGCGGGCGGAGCGCTGCTCCTCTGCCCCACCCCGGCGATGACGCTGATCGACATCGACGGCCCCCTGCCCCCCCGCGCGCTGGCCTTGGCCGCCGTGCCGCATATCGCCTCCGCGCTGCGCCGGTTCGACATCCATGGTTCCATCGGCATCGACTTTCCCACATTGCCCGACAAAGCCGACCGCCGCGCCGTGGACGAGGCGCTGGCTGCCGCACTCACTGGCATAGCCCATGAGCGCACCGCGATGAACGGCTTCGGCTTCGTGCAGATCGTCACCCGGCTGGAACGCCCCTCGATGCTCGCCCGCATCATGGCAGACCGCCCCGCCGCCGCCGCGCGCCTGCTGCTGCGCCGCGCAGAGGGCGTGAGCGAACCCGGCGTGCTGCTGCTCACCGCCCACCCCGCCGTCCGCGCCGCCGTAAGCCTTGCGTGGCAGGCCGAACTGGCCCGCCGCACCGGCCGCCAAATCACCTGGCGCGAGGACGCAGGGCTTGCGCTGGCCGGCGGATTCGCGCAAGCCATCGCCCCATGACCCTATCCTCCGGCCGCACCATCCGCACCTGCCCGATCTGCGGCAAACCGCGCGTAGAGGCGCATTTACCCTTCTGTTCCAGCCGCTGCCGCGACCGAGACCTGCTGCAATGGTTCGGCGAAGGCTATGTTCTGAAGGGCCCGCCCGCCGATCCCGACATCGATCCCGACGCTATCCCCCAAAACCACGCGGCCGAAGAGTAATTCACACTTGCAAAGCACGCGCGGGTTCGCCATAGGCGCTCGACCAAACGCATGGCCGTCACTTTATGACCGCCAACGCAGGATGCCCGGGTAGCTCAGTTGGTAGAGCACGTGACTGAAAATCACGGTGTCGGCGGTTCGACTCCGTCCCCGGGCACCACTACTTGCGTTAAGCATTTGATTCTCCATCACTTTCGCTGGGTTGGACATCGAATGTTCTAGATAGGTTGGACATTCCGGCATCTGCGAGCATCTTCCGACGGGCTTTCTCCCGGTATTTTACGAAGGTCTCGACTTTCCTATGCCCTGTGATTGCCTGACCCTGGGCATCCGTGCCTCCACTCTCCGCAATGCGCCGTGAGGTCGCCTTTCTCAGGCCGTGCAAAGAGCAGTTTTTCAATCCAGCCTCATTGCACCATTTCCGCATGCGATTACCCAGGCCTGCGACAGAGAAGGGCTTCCCGTACTGCGTCACCACAAGATGTTTGATCGGTGCCACCGGCAACGCTTCAAGCGCGGCCTTCGTGCTTGGCAACAAGGGCACACTAGCCTGATGATTGCCCTTGACGTGGTCAACAATAATCCGCCCATCTCTGATTTCTTCGCGAGTGAGAATGGCCACGTTGCAGCGGCGTGCGGCAGTGTTGAGTGCCAGTTCCAGCGTTAGCCGAGCCATGCTGCCTAGTTTGTGGACCGCACGGTACTGCGCGATCTCGTCCTCGCTCCAAGTGTGATGGCCTTCGCCTTCTTTGTAGGAATCGGTGAGCCGTACCGGATTGTCGCTGCGCCAGCCTAGCTTGCCAGCATGATCCATAAGCCCCGACAGGGTCTTTCGCAGAACGTTGGCCGCAGCGGGAGTCTCGACCATTGTCGCGAAAATTTTATCGAGCCATGCGACCGAAACAGCTGCTACTGGGCGTTCACCATAAGTTCGACCAGAAGAGCTCATCTGGTTCAAAAACCTCTCCAGAACGCGTCCCTGAACCAACTGCGTTCGGGCTGCCTTCTTCTTCCATTTTGTGCCCAGCTTCATTTTGCTAAACAAGTCGTTTAAGCTTCGTGGAGCGACCTTTGTCGGGGAATGTATCGATTTCAACGAAGAAGGCCCTGCCTTGACGATCTCCGCATATGATTCGTGGAATAATGCGCTGCCCGGATCGCCAGGCAGATAGGCGTATTCTCACAGACACCGATAGCCGACGTGGAAAATGCAACATTCATTTCGCCCGGGACGCTTTTCAAAATATTCGGGATTTAGGCTCGTGTTGCGCTATTGCCATCGACATCAGCAGCTACTTTGAAAGCCTGAACCACGAGCGCTTAAAGTCGCTTTGGTGCCGGTTGCTGGCAGTAGACCGCCTGCCGCCAGACCATTTTGCGGTGTTCACCAACATCACAAAATATCGCGTTGTGGATCGCACGAAGGCCTATGAGCGGTTAGGCCATTTTGGCGAGAAGTCTAAATCCAAGGGCGGATTGCCGATCAATGGCTATAAGCGACCGGGCAGTGTGAGATACCAAGGCGTAGTAACTCTGCCTCATATCGTGCCGCCAGTAGATGGCGATAATATGCGTATATATAGGCATCTCGGCGCGCCGCATACCGAATTAGGCGCTCTTTTTTGTCTGGCTTCGCCTTTGCGGCTTTTTTGTCGGGCCGGAACGGTTGAAACGTCTTCTTGTATAACATGAGGGGAAAGAAGGCATTTTGCGCCACCCGATGTGGGTCGGTGACGAGAGCCATGATCTCGTCGACCTTCAGGACCTGATCAAAATGGGGGTAACGCTTCAGGTCGGACGGTTTCAAAAGCCAATCAGCCAAAAGCATTCCCCGAAAACGAGAGGGGGCGAGTAGCAACCAGTTCCATCCGGTTATCGCTACTGCCCCACACCGTTGTTAGCGAACCGGGCGGGCCCGGCTCTGACTGGAGTTAAGTCGACATTGTCGAGTATGCTGTTGCCGGTCTGGTCATCGCGGGTTGCGCGGCGACCGTGTGGCGGGCGAAGCGGCCCTCGGCGTCCAACGGAGTTGCATCAATGGCTATCCGCTTTCTGCTTCCGGTTGCGTTTCACCTTTACAGTCATAACACGAAACTCCGCCCCCCAATGTGAGCGGATTTCCTGAATGTGGGTATTGCGCCGCCGCCTGTCAACATGGCCTGCAGGCAATTAGAACAAAAAGTGTTCAAAACTATTGTCGTTGTTTGCGTGGGAGCCAAACCTCGTATCCTGAGATCGCCCGCTTGAGTCATTTATGTGGAATTTGAGTCAGCGTTCACGAAACGCGACATCCATGTGCCAGAACGCTTGATTTATGGCAGGTTTTCAGCCAATCAGCGTCTCTTATTGACCCAGCTTGTTTCTAACCATGCCCCCAAAATTCACCATAATTGGGGGCATATTTGGGGGCATGATGCGGGCCACAACAGAGGTGATGCCCCCAAATGACCTTCAACGCACTGGAAATAAAAGCATTTCCCACGCAAGACACCCCTTACCGCGCACCACTTCCCTGATCAACGCCGCTCTGTTCAAGGCGTCGCCCCAAAGGCTTGGCGCGCCGCCCCCTGTGTCGCCTGAACCAGCGCATCGACGCCGGGCGCTGTCGGGTGAATATGATCCGCCTGCCGCAATTCTGGGTGATCAATCACCGCGCTCAGGAAAAACGGGACCAGCGCCGCGTTATGCGTCTTCGCCAGCGCCGGATAGATCGCGTTGAACTCCGCCGCATAGGGCTTGCCCATATTGGGCGCGGCCAGCATCCCCATCAGCAACACCCGAATATGCCGCCGGTCCAGCGCGGTCAGTATGGCATCCAGATTGGCGCGGGTCACCTGTGGCGGCAGCCCGCGCAACATATCGTTTCCGCCCAGACAGATCATCACCAGATCGGGCTGCGGGTTTTGCCCCGCCAGCGTGAATTGCAACCGCGCCAGCCCATCGGCGGTGGTATCGCCCGAAACCGAGGCATTGACGACCACCGCATTGATCCCCTGCCCCCGCAATGCTGCGCCTAGCCGCACCGGATAGGCTTGCTCCGCGCGCAGGCCATAGCCGGCGAACAGGCTGTCCCCAAAGGCCAATATATGCCGCTGAGGCCCCTGCGGTGCGGGCGTCACTGGGGATGATGCGGCCTGCTGTTTGGCATCGCCCCCCGCTGGCCCGCAGGCCGCCACACCGCACAGCACCGCCGCCATCGCCGCCCCGCGCAAACCCTGCATAAATAAACCCCTTGTTTGCCCGCAGCCCTTGTCGCGGCCGCCCGCCATCACCATTAGTCATATCGTGACGAATTCCCCATCAAACAAGTCCGCCATTTGCGCCCGCGCGCTCACCCTCACCCTCGGCAAGGGGGAGGCCGCTGTGCCGATCCTGCGCGGGATCGATCTTGACGTGCCCACCGGGCAGACTTTGGCGCTGCTGGGGCCGTCGGGTTCGGGCAAAAGCTCGCTGATGGCGGTGCTGAGCGGGCTGGAGCGCGCCACATCGGGCGAACTCACCGTCGCCGGGCAAAACTTCATGGGGCTTTCCGAGGACGGCCTAGCCCGTGCCCGCGCTGGCCGTATCGGCGTGGTGTTGCAGGCCTTCCACCTGCTGCCCACCATGACCGCGCTGGAAAATGTGATGACCGCGCTGGAACTGGCCGGGCTGCCCGATGCCGCGCCCCGCGCCGAACAGGAACTGGTCGCCGTCGGGCTTGGCGCAAGGCTGCACCATTACCCCGCGCAGCTTTCGGGCGGCGAGCAACAGCGCGTCGCCATCGCCCGCGCCCTCGCCCCTGCTCCGACGCTGATTTTCGCCGACGAGCCCACCGGTAACCTCGACGGCGCCACTGGCGGCACGATCGTCGATCTGCTGCTGGCAAGGCGGGCGGAAAGTGGCGCCACCCTGCTGGTCATCACCCATGACGAGGCTCTGGCGGCGCGCGCCGAACGCATTGTGCGGCTGGCGGATGGCAGCATTGTCGGCGATACGCGCGCATGACCGCACTCGGCTGGCGCACAGCATGGACCGTCGCGCGGCGGGAACTTTCCGCGCGGTTTCGCGGGCTGCGGCTGCTCATCACCTGCCTTTTTCTGGGCGTCGCGGCGCTCAGCGCGGTCGGCACTCTGACCAGCGCGATCACGCAGGGCCTCGCCGCGCGGGGCCGGGTGATGCTGGGCGGCGATGTCGAGCTATCCGTATGGCAACGCCCCCTCACCGCCCCCGAACGCGCCGCGTTGGGTGCCTATGGAGCGCTGTCCGAAGGCACGCGGTTGCAGGCTATGGCGTCGGCAAGTTCGGGGGCGTCGGCAGGCACAGGAACCGCCGCGCCGGTCGAACTGAAATCGGTGGACGCACACTGGCCCTTGGTCGGGCGCCTGACGCTGACCGATGGCCGCCAAGTCGGCGCCCCTGCCCCCGGCACCGCATGGGTATCTGAAGGCGCCGCAGGCCGTCTGGGCCTCGCGCCCGGCGGCACTATCGCCATCGCCGGAATGCCCATGCGCATCGCCGGCATCATCGCCGACGAGCCAGACCGCCTCGGTGAAGGCTTTGCGCTGGGGCCGACGGTGATCGTGCCCGCCGATTTCCCCGCACAGGCCGGCCTCACCGCGCCCGGCGCGATGTACCGCAGCAAGACCCGCCTCGCGTGCGAACGCGCCTGCGACGCGGAAGCCATCGCCGCCGCCCTCAAGGCCCGCTTCCCCGACGCCGGTTTCGAAATCCGCACCCGCGAACACGCCGCCCCCGGCGCGGACAGCTTCGTGGCGCGGATGGGCGATTTTCTCGTGCTGGTGGGCCTCGCCGCGCTGATGATCGCCGGCATCGGCATCGGCGGCGGCACCGCCAGCTTTCTAGAGGCGCGCCGCGCCGGCATCGCCACGCTGAAGGTTCTGGGCGCCACCAGCAGCGACATCACCCGCATCTATGCCTTGGTGATCGGTGCGGCGGCGCTGGCGGGCAGCTTGGGCGGCATGGTTGCGGGGCTTTGCGCCGTGCCCTTGCTGGCGCATGTGCTGGCCGGCGGAGCCTTGGCGGGGTTGCTGCCAGCGGGTACAGGTTTTGTTTTCGCCCCCTTCGCGCTGGCCCGCGCCGGCTTGTTCGGGTTGCTCATCGCGCTGGTCTTCGCCGCCGGGCCGTTGGCAGAGGCGAGGCTGTTCCCCGCCATGGCGCTGCTGCGCGCCCGCGTGGATAGGCTTGGCCGCGCCCCCCGCGCGGCTTGGGCTGTCAGTGCGCTGGGGGTGGGCGGCGTGATCGCGCTGGCCTTTGCGGGCGGCGGACAGCCCCGCACCACCGCGCTGTTTTTGGGCGGAGCGGCGGCGCTGTTCGCGGTGCTGGGCGCATTGGGGCTGGCGATCCGCTGGCTGGCGGCGCGACTGCCGCGCCCGGCGAACCCCATCACCCGTCTGGCGCTGGCCAATCTGCACCGTCCGGGATCGCAGACCGGGCGGCTCGTGACGGCGCTGGGCTTTGGCCTCGCCAGCTTCGTGACACTGGCGGTGATACAGACCAGCCTCGACGCCAACATCGCCTCGCGCGTGCCCGCCCGCGCCCCCGATTATTTCGCAATGGACCTCGCCCCCGCAGACCTCGCGCGCTTCACCGCCACCGTGGCCGGCATCGCCCCGCAGGCCCGCATCCGCAGCGTGCCGGCCTTGCGCGGTGCCATCCTCGCCTACGGCCCCGCCGATCACATGACCCGCGTCGCCGACCTGCCCGCCATCCCCGACGACGCATGGGCGCTGAAGGGCGAACGCGGCCTGACCTACGCCGATGACCTGCCGCCCGGCAATGTGGTGACCGAGGGCGCGTGGTGGCCCCATGGCTATGCCGGCCCGCCACAGGTTTCCATCGACGCCAAGCTGGCGGACACGCTGGGGCTGCACATCGGCGACCAGATCACCATCGGCCTGCTGGGCACCGAGCGATCGGCGCGCATCGCCAGTTCCCGCCGCATCGATTGGGACAGCTTCGGCTTTAACTATGTGCTGGTGTTCTCGCCGAACACGCTGGAGGACGCCCCGCACAAGCTGGCCGCGACCATCACCCTGCCCCCCGAGGCCAAAGCCGGACCCGCCAAAGCGCATCTGCTGCGCGCCCTCACCAGCGCCCTGCCGCAGGTGTCGGTGATCGAGGTCGGCCCGCTGCTGGAGGACGCCCGCGCGCTGCTGGGCCAGATGGGCAGCGCCATTCTGGCGGCGGCCTCGGTGGCGGTGCTGGCGGGGATCGCGGTGCTGCTGGGCGCCATCGCGGCGGCGCGCGCTGCCCGCCAGTATGACCACATCATCCTGCGCCTGCTGGGCGCCAGCCGCCGGCAACTGCTGGCGCTGATGCTCGCCGAGTTCGCCGGCTTGGCGCTGATATTATCCGCCGTGGCGCTGGGTTTGGGCGCGGGGCTGGGCTGGCTGGTGGTGGTGAAGCTGTTCCACTTCGCCTTCCTGCCCGATTGGGGCCGGGTGGTATGGGTGCTGGGCGCGGGCCTTGCGATGGTGCTGGTCTTCGCGCTGGCCGCATCCCTGCCGCTGCTGAGGGTGAGGCCAGCAGCGGCGCTGAGGGAGCTGTGATCGCGAGTTTTAGGAGAAAATATCCGCTATATTTTGCGCACCGCGCCCCTTGGGGTCAGGCCCAAAGCGGTTATCGCCAGGCGTTCCGTCAAGACAATAGAACACCAGCAACACCAACCAACCCAAGACCGGCACAAACCACAGCAACTGCCACCAGCCAGAACGATCAGTATCATGCAGCCGCCGCGCACCCACGGCCAGCGATGGGATAAAGCTGACCAACGAAAAAATATTATTGATCCAATAACCCGGCGTGCCCGGAGCAATCACATAGCCATAATTAAAGCTCGACGAGCTGGATTGGCTCACCGGATGCCCAAATACCGCCAACAACGCCATACTGACCAACCAGCAAAACAGCGCAAACATCCAGAATTCCTTGCGCCGCGAACGACCGCTGAAATCCGCATAACGCCGATATGGTTCAAGCATCCAGTTCATCTACGCCTCCTCAATCCCCGGTCAAAATCCGGTCAACCAACTCCTTCACCGTCGGGGTGAAATTATTGGAATAGAACGGGTCCTGCCCAAAACGATAGGCCGCATGCCCCGCAAACATCAGATTGTCGTCCAGCGAGCCGCCATGCGCGATGTTTTGCAGTGACTTTTGGATGCAGAAACTGCGCGGATCGGCCAGACGACCGGTGCTGAAATCATCATGGTCCTTCCATGAAGAAAACCCGCAATGCGACAGGCAGCCCATGCAGTCGGTCTGATCCTTGCGGATCATGTCGCGCTCGGGCGGGGTGGTGAAGACCACGGTGTCGTCGGGGGTGCGCAGCGCCTCGGTGAAACCGGCGGCGTTCCATGCGCGGGCATGTTCGCGGTCGGTCGGCGTGACCCAGAAATTCTTACCCTTGACCCCGACATCCAGTTGCACCGTATGTTCGCCAGCCTCAACGCGGCTGTATGGGATCTGGCGGAACGAGCGCGCCTCCAGCCCGCGCAGCAAGGGATTGCGCACCGCCGAGGAATAAAACCCGGTGGGGCTGAACTTGTGCAGCAGCACATCGCCCGGCTCTAATTTCCGCAGATGGTCCTTCCACCCCTGCGGAATCGGGCTTTCCTGCGTTAACAGGGGGCGGGTGCCGAATTGGAACATGATCTGGCCCAGTTCCGGGTTGTCGATCCAGTCGTTCCATTCGTTCAGCGCCCAGACGCCGCCGGCCATGACGATCGGCACACTGTCGGCCAGCCCCTCGGCGCGCATGACATCGCGCAGCGCCTTGACGCGGGGGTATGGGTTTTCGGGCTTCAGCGGGTCCTCGGCGTTGGAGAGGCCATTGTGCCCGCCCGCCAGCCACGGATCTTCGTAAACCACCGCGCCCAGCAGATGCGGCACCTTGTGATAGGCCCGCTTCCACAGCGCCCGAAACGCCCGGCCCGACGAGACAATCGGCAGATACAGCACATTGTGGCGCTCGGCGATTTCCGACAGCTTGTATGGCATGCCTGCGCCGCAGGTGACGCCGTGAACCATGCCCTTGGTCTGTTCCAGAACGGCTTCCAGAATTTCCTGCGCGCCGCCCATTTCCCACAGCACGTTGATGTTGATCGCGCCCTTGCCACCCGAAATTTCATGCGCCAGGCGGATTTGCTCGACCGCGCCCCGGATGCCATATTCCACCAATTCGCGGTGGCGGCCCTGGCGGGTTGTCGCGTGATAGACCTGCGGGATGACATTGCCATCCGCGTCATAGCTGTCCGCGTTGACGCCCGAAATCGTGCCGATCCCGCCCGCCGCCGCCCAGGCGCCAGAGCTGGCATGGTTGGTCGCCGCGACGCCCTTGCCGCCCTCAACGAGGGGCCAGACTTCACGGCCGCCATAAAGAATCGGTTTCAAACCCTTGAAGTTCATTACTTTCAATCTTTCCTATGGCCGCCCTTCAAACGGCCCGCCCACCCAATTATCCCATCACCCATGCCCCGCTTCCCCCCAAGGAGGCGTGGCATGACAGAGCCTGTGTCCCCGCGCCTTTGGTCTGTTGCCAAGCGCGTTCCACCCTGTGCGCCGGGGTTTACGGCCAAAATCAGCCTAGCGATAGCCTGCCACTGAAAATTCGCGTAAAAGCCGGGGCGGACGCGTTTCGCGCGCAGCCACACCTTAGCAAAACGCCCCCAATCCGGCCAGTTTTATCGGCAGCCGCCATAGCTCAGCCCCCCTTTGCCGCCCCCTCACCCTTGCGGCATAACCCGGCGATCAATCGACGTCCGCCACGTCCACCTTCTCCCCCGTCACGCGCTGCGACAGCGCCGCCGCCATGAAGGGATCGAGCGCCCCGTCCAGCACATCATCGGGCGCGGTGGAGGTCATGCCGGTGCGCAGATCCTTCACCAACTGATACGGCTGCAACACATAGGACCGGATCTGGTGACCCCAGCCGATCTCGGTCTTGGCGGCATATTCGCCGCTGGCCACCGCCTCACGCTTGGCGAGTTCGGCCTCGTACATCCGCGCCTTCAGCATGCCCATCGCGGTGGCGCGGTTCTTGTGCTGGCTGCGGTCCATCTGACTGGCGACGACTATCCCTGACGGGATATGGGTGATCCGCACCGCCGAATCGGTGGTGTTGACGTGCTGCCCGCCCGCACCCGACGCGCGGTAGGTGTCGATCTTCAGATCCGAAGGGTTGATCTCGATGTCGATATTGTCGTCGATCACGGGGTACACCCAGACCGAACTGAACGAAGTGTGCCGCCGCGCGCTGCTGTCATAGGGGCTGATGCGGACCAGACGGTGCACCCCGCTCTCGGTCTTGGCATAGCCATAGGCGTTCTCGCCCTTCAGCAGCAAGGTGGCGGATTTGATGCCCGCTTGCTCCCCCGGCTGAAACTCGACCAGCTCGACCTTGAAGCCGCGCTTTTCGCCCCAGCGCGAATACATGCGTTGCAGCATTTCGGCCCAGTCCTGGCTCTCGGTGCCGCCGGCGCCGGCGTGGACTTCCAGATAGGCATCGTTGGCGTCGGCCTCGCCCGCCAGCAGCGCCTGCACCTTGTCATTATCGGCGCGCGCCGCCAGCGCGGCCAGCGTCGCAAGGCCCTCGTTGATGGTCGCCTCGTCGCCCTCAGCCTCGCCCAGTTCGACGAACTCCACCGCATCGGCCATTTCCTGCCCGATTTCATTGACCGTACCGACCGCGGCCTCCAGGCGGCGGCGTTCGCGCATCACCTCCTCGGCGGCCTTAGGGTTGTCCCATAGCTTGGGGTCTTCGACGCGGGCGTTCAGCTCGTCGAGGCGGCGCAAGGCCCGCTCCCAATCGAGGAACTTGCGAACCAGCGCGAGGGCTGCCTCGATGCGATCAATATGGGCCTGCCCTTCGGCACGCATGGGCTTGTCTCCAGCACAAAAATTGAAGCCTGCGCGTTAGCTGGATTGCCCGCAAAGTAAAGGGGCCGAAGGCTCAGCCGATCGCGCGCCCCCTCCGCCGCCGCCAAGCCACCGTTCCGGCCGCCATCGCGAACAGGCCGAACATGCCCGGTTCGGGAACGTCGGTGGGTGCGCAGCAAGGAGCTTGGCTCCAGCTTCCGTCCAAAGTTAAATCAAAATATCCAGCGAGATTGCCCAAAAGATCAGAGATCGAAAAGCCTTGGCTGGCGATTGTGTAATTGTTCTGCGGCGTATTAGGTGCCCCCGCCGGCAAATATTGATTTGAAATACCCGGCATGGTGAAACCTGAACCCGTCGCCCCCGGACAGGCCGCCGAGGCGCAAGCGCTCACTGTCGCTGTGCTGGGGTTATAGACGAGGCCCGGACCGCTGAGCCCACTCATTTGACTACCCACCACCGAATATTGCCCGGTGTTGGCGTTATACTGCATCGAAATGACGGTGCTGGGGGATGCCGGCGTATTATATGCGTTAGCCGGCGACGTTATGCCATTGCTGAATGTGGGAGCGCTAACAATGATGCCCTGCCCCGAGGAAGATCCGGTGGCGGACGTCAGCTGGAAATTATAGATGCCATTGGCGGGAACCGAACCCGCGGCGGCAGCCTGACTGGCCAGATAGGCTGGGGTCGGCACATCGGCCTGAACATTGATCGTCACCGGCGAGTTGGGCTGATAAGGAAAGTCGCTCGGAAACGTGCCCTGATAACCTGTGTAACCACCATCGTTTTGAACAATCACTATTTGATTGGCGATGTTGGGGTCCACGACACCGTTAAAAGTCAGCGTGACAGGCTCTGTCACCGAAATTGAATTGGCATTTGCCACCGCCGGCATCATCGCCGCACCCGCCAGCAAACCCGCCCAAACACACCCGCGCATAAACACCTCCACCGTTACGGGCAGAGTGTGTCAGGTTAACCGTAGAAAAAACCGGAAATCCAATGCCGTGCCGCAATGGCACAGTCCGCTTGGCCGCTCAGCGGTGCAGCGCGCGCACCGCCGCCAACGCCTTGGGGACATGGTCCTTCCAGTCCATCGCGGTATAGGCCAGCGCGATATGCCCGTCGGGCGCGATGACATAGGTCGTGCGATTGGAAAGCCCGGTGTTCACCAAAGCCATCTTCAACGGCGCATCATAGGCCGAAATAATCGCCGGGCTGGCAATGCCCACCGGAAACTTGTTCGAACATTCCTTGGTGGAAAAACTCTCCAGCGCCTGCATATTGTCGGCAGACAGCCCCAGCACCGTCGCGCCAGCTTTGTGGAAATCGTCCATCGCGGCGGCGAAGGCGTGCGCCTCCATCGTGCAGCCCGATGTGAAGGCCTTGGGATAGAAGTACAGCACCACCGGCCCGTGTTTCAGCGCCTCTGCCAGATGGAACGCGAAGGGTTTGCCGCCAAGCGCGCCCTGCGTGCTGAAATCGGGCGCCTTGGCCCCCGTCGGCAATGCGGCCGAGGCGGGCGAAACCAGCGAGGCCAAAACCGACCCAATCGCGGCGAGTGTGAGTTTGCGTGTCATACGCAGCATTGTGAACCCATCGGCGCGGCCTGTCCAGCGCTACGACGTCCAGCGTTCCTATGGCGCCGCCTCGCTGCCACTGGGCGCGGCGCTGGGTGTCGGCGAAAGGGGCGTTGGCGCGGGGGCCGCAGCCGGCAGCGAAACCCGCCCGCCCAGCGCCGCAAAGCCGCGCTGGATCGCGTCCAGCAATTCCTGCCGTTTGCCCGTCACCACATCCTGATGCGTCTCACGGGTGGGCTCGGTCTCGGGCTTAAAGGCCTCCCAGATCACGCTGGCGCCGGCATCATCGCTGGCCTCTCCGCCGAACACGCGCTGGCCAGATTGGCGGTCGATCTTGACCAGATCCACCCCCGCCGGCGCGGTGAAGGGCGTGTGGCCCCAATTGCCCTTGGTATTGTCCAGAAATTGGCGGAAAATCGGCACGGCATAGGTCGCCCCCTGCGCATAGCCGCCCAGTGAACGCGGCTGATCATAGCCAATATAGGTGCCGGCGATGACATTGGGCGACCCGCCGACGAACCACACATTGGTGGGGCCACTGGTGGTGCCGGTCTTGCCAAACAGCGGCAGCCCCAGCCCGTTCAGCGAAGCCGCCGTACCCCGTGTAATCACGCCCTCCAGCATATGCTCCACCTGAAACGCGGTGCGGGCATCCATCGCCTGACCCCCTCGCGGGGCAAAGCGCGGCATTGGCTTGCCGTCCCATTCGACCGCGTTACAGCCGGTGCAGGCGCGGGTATCGGCGCGCCAGATGATCTTGCCATTGCGATCCTGAATATAATCGATCAGCGTCTGGGTGGGCAGCAGGCCATGCGCCGCCAGCGCCGAATAGGCGTTGACCATTTTCGCCACCGTCGTATCGCCCGCGCCCAGCGAGTAGGACAGATAGGGCGAATAATCGCCAATTTCCATCTTCTTCAGCCCGGCGGCCACCTTGTTCATGCCGATATCATTGGCGATATGAACTGTCATCAGGTTGCGCGACTGTTCGAGGCCCCAGCGCATGGTATGGGTGCCGCCGCCGCCTTCGTTGCCGAAATTCTTGAAACATTTCTGCCCCAGCGAGGCCCCCTGATACACGCACAAAGCGTCATCGGGCACCATCGTCGCCGGCGTCATGCCATTGTCCAGCGCGGTGGCATAGACAAAGGGCTTGATCGTCGATCCCGGCTGGCGCTGGGCCTGCGTCGCGCGGTTGAAACTGTCGATGCCAAAGTCAAACCCGCCGGCCAGCGCCAGCACGCGGCCATCATAGGGCTGTTCGACCATCATGCCCCCCGAAACGCCGGGGATCGGGTGCAAGGCCCACAGGTTCGTCCCCGCGGGCGAGGCCGCCACCACATCGCCGTCACGCACCTGCCCGACAATGCCAGTCAGCGCCGCCGTACTGCCGTCGGCAAAGCCAATCTGCCCCGAAGACCCCTGATGATGCAGCACCACGCCCACGCGCCAGTCGCGGAAACTCAGCGTCTTGTTGGCGCCCAGCAGCTGCCCTTGCCAATGGTCGGGGTCCAGATCGATATGCGCGATTGGCCCGTGCCACTGGCTGCCGTTGTAACGCAGCAGGCCGGTGGCCAGCGATTCCTGCGCCGCCTTTTGCATCGCGGGGTCCAGCGAGGTCCGCACCCACAGCCCGCCGGCATAGACGCTGTTCGGGCCATCATCGGCGCTCTCGCCATATTGATCGAGCAGGTAACGCCGCACTTCCTCGGCGAAATAGCCCACCGAGGGGTCGTATGTTTCCGCATGGCGCTGGATCAACCCCAGCGGCTGTGCCTTGGCGGCCGCGGCATCGGCGGCGCTGACCCAGCCGTTTTTCACCATCTGGTCCAGCACCCAATTGCGCCGGTCGGTGGCCTTGGCGACGGCTTGGGGCCGGCCATAGGTTTCGGGCGCCTTGGGCAAAATCGCCAAAAACGCCGCCTCATTCAGCTTCAGATCGCCGACATCCTTGCCGAAATAGGCCCGCGCCGCCGCCTGAACGCCAAAACTCTGCCGCCCCAGCGCGATCTCGTTGAGGTACAGCTCCAGGATCTGCTGCTTGCTCAGCGCCGCCTCGATCCGCTTGGCCAGGATCATTTCCTTCAGCTTGCGGGTCAAGGAATGTTCGTTGCCGATCAGGATGTTCTTGGCGACCTGCTGGGTAATCGTGCTGCCACCCCGCGCCTTTTGGTTCGAACCCAGCCGCATCGCGTCATCGACCACCGCCTCGGCGAGGCCAATATAATCGACACCGCCGTGGCTGAAGAAATTCTTGTCCTCCGCCGCCAGAAAGGCGTGGATCAGCTGCGGCGGGAAATCGACATAGCGCAGTTGCACGCGCTTTTCCCGCGCATAGGAATAGACAATCGAGCCATCATCCCCCCGCACCATCGTCGGCAAGGGCGGCTGATAGGTCAGCAGCCGGTCCGCCGAGGGCAAGTTCCGCTCCACCGTCACCCACAGCAACAGGTTGAACGCGGCAATCGCCGCCAGCAAATAACCGCCGATGCGGAACCACCGATGGCTGCGCCACATCTGCGCCGTCCACTGGCCTGCGCGGGTTCCCTCCAGCCGACGCCCCATCGGCGCCAGCCACGCCACAAACCGGCCCCATACCCCGCGCGCCTCGCGGCGAATGCGATAGGTCAGGTTCTCGTGGTCATGCGGAGTGTTAGCCATGGCCCAGCGCCACTAGCACACACATCTTGGCCGCCGCCAGAGGTGATTGCGGATTCCTCAATGCGCCGCCGTGGGGGAGGCAACCACTGGCTGCGGCACCGTCTGGCGGGCAAACCACACCCGGATGGCCTGCGCGGTCACATCGGCAAAGGCCTTGCGCCCGGCGGCGGAATTCAGCCGCGCGGCGTCGTCACGGTTGGAAATATACCCCGCCTCGAACAGCACAGAGGCCACATCGGGTGATTTCAACACCACAAAGGCCGCCGACTGGATCGGCCGCTCGCGAAAGGTGATTCGCCCCTGCCCCTCGCGCAGGATCAGCCGGGCCAATTCCTCCGATTGCTGCGCGCTTTGATGCTGCGACAAATCGACGAGGATCGCCCCCACATCGCTGCCGGCGGATTTCAGCGGCACCCCGTTCACCTGATCGGCGGCGTTTTCCGATTGCGCCAGCCGGCTGGCCTCCTCATCGCTGCCCTTTTGAGACAGCGTATAGACGGTGCCGCCCTTCGCCATATCCGCCCCCTCGCCCGCCGCGCTGTCGGCATGGATGGCGATGAACAGATCGGCCTTCAGCCGCCGCGCGATCCCGGAACGTTCGGGCAGCGCCAGAAAATGGTCATCGTCGCGGGTCAGCGCCACCCGAACGCCGCCGCCCGCCAGCAAGGCATCGCGCAGCGCCTTCGCCAGCCCCAGAGTCAGGTTCTTTTCCTTCAACGAACCGCTCTCCGCCCCAGGATCATGCCCGCCATGCCCTGCGTCAATCACCACCAGCGGCCGGCTGGCGTCCAGCGGACCCTGAATGGCGGGCAAGCCGATCTCTCCGCCGGCGGGCGGCAGTTCGATCCGCACCACATAGGCCTTCGCGCGCGGAGCCGGCGCCAGCCAATGGTTGGCCGCCAACACCACAGCCAGCAGCACCATAGGCGCCGCCAAAATTGCCAAAACAAAGAATATGCTACGCTTCAAACCTGTGCCCAACCTGCTGGTGCCAATCCGCGAATGCCAATTTTCGAATGATTGCTAGGGCGCGCAGCCGCTGCGCGCAATGGTTTGTGCGACAACACCACCGAACCTGCACCAAACCACCACGGGTAAATGCGTGGGATATCACCATCAGGAACGGCAGAAATATGCGTTATCGCAATAAACTTGCCGATACCAAATGGCGGTGCTAGGCATCTCGCGCCGGGGCGTGACAGCCTCGATCCCGCTCGCGTGAAGCATTCCGCCCTCAGGTTACCCTCAGGCCAGTTTGCTCGAGGCCGGCGGATCGGGCTTGGTCGCGGCATAAAGTTCGGGCTATTGGCCCGGAATGTTCAGGTTGATGCAGTCATGAAGAGTTGTTTGCCGTCTTGCCCGCCAGCGCCCCGCATGGGGCCGGCGGTATGGACTGCGAGCGCGGTGAATTTGGCGAAATCGCAACACGGATTGCGCCCGCCACATACAAAACGGCCACATACAAAACGGCATGCATCATGCGCGCCCTCACCACAGCTTTTCCTGACAGCAGACGCACATTTCGCCGCCTCGCCGCATTCGCGGCAGGGCACTTACCCAAAGCCCCCCCCTGTTTCAGGAACATGCGCTGCCGGAGCCTATGCTTCGGCGCCTTGCCGCGGGGCTCGTTACATGTGGCGCGGCCGATATGGGGCACAGCCCCCGCGGACACGCGTCTGGAGAATTCAATATGAACACGCGCATGCTTATCGATGCGCGCCACCCGGAAGAAACACGGGTGGCGGTGCTAAAAGGCAATCGGATTGACGAATTTGACTTTGATTCTGCCGATCACAAGCAGATCAAGGGCAACATCTATCTGGCCAAGGTCACCCGCGTAGAGCCGTCTTTGCAGGCCGCTTTCGTTGATTTCGGTGGCAATCGTCACGGGTTCCTCGCCTTCAGCGAAATCCACCCCGACTATTACCAGATCCCCAAGGAGGACCGCGAGGCCCTGCTGGCCGAAGAAGCCGCCCACGCCGAGGAAGAGGCCGCCCTGCGCGCCGTCGCCGAGGGTGAGGAAGACTTTATGGGCGATGACGAGCTGGGCGAAGGCCTGGCCGACGACATGGCTGACGGCCGCATGGACGACGATGATGGCGGCGTCACCGAGGTCGATACCTCGGAAAAGGACGATGTAGCCACCATCGAGGCCGGCCACGTCGAGGACGAATTCGAAGACAACGATGAGCGCGCCGAAGAGGGGGCGGATCGTTCAGGCCGCCGTGGCCGCCGCCGTCAGGGTGGCGGAAACCGCGCCCACGCCAAGCAGGCCGACGAATTGCGCGACAAGCGCATGGCGCTGCGCCGCCGGTACAAGATTCAGGACGTGATCCATCGCCGTCAGGTGCTGCTGGTTCAGGTCGTCAAGGAAGAACGCGGCAACAAGGGCGCGGCGCTGACCTCCTACCTGTCGCTGGCGGGCCGCTATTGCGTGCTGATGCCCAACTCCAGCCACGGCGGCGGCATCAGCCGCAAGATCAGCAGCGTGTCCGATCGCAAGCGCCTGAAAAGCATCATCGCCGAGATGGACCTGCCCAAAAGCATGGGCTGCATCGTGCGCACCGCCGGCCTTTCGCGCACCAAGACCGAGATCAAGCGCGACTTCGACTATCTCGCCCGCCTGTGGGACGATATTCGCGAGAACACGCTGGGCTCCTCGGCGCCGGCGCTGATCCATTCGGACAGCGACCTGATCAAGCGCGCGATCCGCGATATCTATAACAATGATATCGAGGAAATCGTGGTGGAGGGCGAAGCCGGTTACCGCGACGCTCGCCAGTTCATGAAGCTGTTGATGCCCAGCCACGCCAAGCGCGTGAAGGCCTATGTGGACCCCGTGCCCCTGTTCCAGCGTTACGGCGCGGAGGACCAGTTGTCGGCGCTGTATGATCCGGTGGTGCAACTGAAATCGGGCGGCTATCTGGTGATCAACCCCACCGAGGCACTGGTGTCGATCGACATCAACTCGGGCCGTTCGACCAAGGAACACGGCATTGAGGCCACCGCCGTCAACACCAATCTGGAGGCCGCGCGCGAAATCGCCCGGCAACTCCGCCTGCGCGATATGGCCGGTCTGGTGGTGATCGACTTTATCGACATGGAATATTCGTCGAATATCCGCAAAGTCGAAAAGGCGATGAAGGACTCGCTGAAGGACGACCGCGCCCGCATTCAGGTCGGCCGGATCAGCAGCTTTGGCCTGATGGAAATGAGCCGTCAGCGCCTGCGCACCGGCGTTTTGGAAGCCACCACCCACAGCTGCCCGCACTGCGATGGCACCGGCTTGGTTCGCACGGCGGGCTCCGCCGGCCTGTCCGCGCTGCGCAACATCGAGGACGAGGCCGCCAAGGGCAAGGGCACCACGATCACCCTGTTCGCCAGCCAGGAAGCGTCGATTTATGTGCTGAACGCCAAGCGCGCGGATCTGGCCGAGATCGAGGCGCGCTATGGCGTCGCGGTAGAGGTGATCCCCGAGGGCGAGAACGAAGGCGCCAAGATGCGCGTCGAATCGTCTGGCCCGCGCAACGACTTTGTTCCGCGTTTTGAGGCCATTGCCTTTGCCGAGGAAGAAGACGACTTCGTAGAGGAAGACTACGCCGACGAGGAAGAGGCCGAGGAAGCACCTCGCGGCCGCGCGCGTGCCCCCCGCGAGGAAGGCGCCGAACGCGAGGAAGGCGATGCTGCGCGCCGCAAGCGCCGCAAGCGCCGTCGTGGCGGACGTAACCGCGACGATCGCGAAGATCAGCCCGCTGGCGAGGCCCGAGAGGACGATGCTCCGCGCGGCGACGATGACGGTGATGATGAGGGCGAACCCCGCGCTGCCGGCGAAGAGCCGCTTGGCGAGGATGGCCAGCCGCGCAAGCGTCGCCGCCGCAGCCGCCGCCGTCGTGGCGGTCGCAATCGCGGCGCCGACGGCCAGTTGCTGGTCGAGGGCGATGTCGGTTACGAAGCCGAAGAAGCCGAAGGCGATTCTGCTGAAGTCGAGGCCGAGGAAGCTCCTGCCGAAGCTGATGCCGCCCCGGCAAAGCCCAAGCGCAGCCGCCGCAAGAAGGTGATGGAAACCGAAGCCCCGGTTGAGGCCGAAGCCGAAGTCGCCGCAGAAGCTGAAGTGGAAGCCCCGGCAAAGCCCAAGCGCGTGCGCCGCAAGAAGGCCGATGTGGAAGCCGAAGTGGAAGCGCCCGCCGCCGAAGCCGAAGCCCCCGCAAAGCCCAAGCGCAGCCGCGCCAAAAAGGTGGCACCAGCAGCAGTGGAAGCCGAGCCGGTTGCCATGACCGCAGCACCCGCCGCACCCGTGGCAGAACCTGCGCCCCAGCCCGCCAACGCATCGGATGCCTCGGCAAACGAAGGCCTGGATGAAAACGGCGAGCCACGCAAAGGCTGGTGGCAGCGCACTTTTGGTAACTAAGTAGAGTATAATTGATGTTGCTCGCCCCGTCTTCGATTCCCATCGTGGACGGGGCGCAGCCAACCCCCGCAGCCGCCCCATCCGGCCGCCTGCCCGGGCTGGAGGCCCTCAGATTTGTCGCCGCGATGTGCGTGCTATTGCTGCACACGCGGGCGGTATTTGGCGGCACGCCGGTCTTTGGGCGCGGCTATCTGGGGGTGGATTTCTTCCTGATGCTGTCGGGCTTTCTGATGGCCCGCGTGCAGGAACCCAGATTGGCCAGCGGCATGAATGGCTGGCAATTCCTCACCACACGGTACAAACGGCTGTGGCCGATGATGGCGCTTGGCGCCCTGATCGGCCTGCCGCTGCAATATCTCCGCAGCCATAACATCGCCGAATTTGCAGAGGTCAGCGCGATCAATTTGGCGCTGCTGCCCGCGTGGTGGCAATTTTTCGCCTTCCCGCTCAACATTCCCGCATGGACGATTTTCGCGCAGCTGGTCTGCGAGGCTTCGCATGTCACCCTGCTGCGCCATCTGCGCGGGCGCTGGCTGTGGGCGGCGTGCGCGCTGATGTTGCCGTTGATGGTGGGCCTCGCGCATCATTATGGCTCGCTCGATCTGGGCGCCAAGCCGGCGACGCTGCTGCCGGGCCTTGCGCGCTGCCTCTTCGCCTATCTGCTGGGCATGGGGTTGGCGCGCTGGTGGGGGGACACGCCCCCGCTGCCGGTGCCGCCGCTGCTGGCCTTTGCGGCGATGCCATTGGCGGTGGCGGCGATGTGGTTCTTTGGCCTCTCCAGCCGCTGGGCCGACCTCGCCTTCGTGTTACTGATCTGCCCCCTGATGCTGGCGGGCGGCCTGCGCTTGCGGCGTTTCGATCGCACCGCAGGCCTCGCCGGCAAGATCGGCTTCCCGCTGTTCGCGTGGCAAATGCCTATATTGCAGGGCGCGGCCTATCTCGGCCTCGGATATTGGCTGGGGCTGGCCGCAGGATGCGCGGGCGGCGTCGCGGGCATGTTCGCCGAGCAATGGCTGACCCGGCGGCGCAAACGCAGCGCAATGTGACAACCGGCACTTGCAATCACATTACGATGTGATATCTTCACGCCATGTCCAGCACCCTCATCGAAAAAATCCGCTCCGCCATCAACGATGGCTCGCTCACCAAGGCCGGCCTTGCCCGCGCCGCAGGGCTCCACGCCAACTCCTTGCGCGATTGCACAGAGCCCGACTGGAACCCCACCGCCGAAACCTTGGGCAAGCTCGAACGCTTCCTGCTGGCCAATGACGAGCGCCCGATCCTCGTGCCCATCGAGGAGATCATCGACGAGGCCCGCAACGGCCGCATGTTCATCCTGGTCGATGACGAGGACCGCGAGAACGAGGGCGACCTGATCATCCCCGCGCAAATGGCCACCCCCTCGGCGATCAACTTCATGGCAACGCATGGCCGCGGGTTGATCTGCCTCGCGCTGACCGGCGGACGGATCGATGAACTCGGCATCGGCATGATGAGCAGCCACAACGGCACCCGCCACGAAACCGCCTTCACCATTTCCATCGAGGCGCGCGAGGGCGTCACCACCGGCATTTCGGCGGGCGACCGCGCCCGCACCGTCTCGGTCGCCATCGACGGCACCAAGGGCAAGGCCGACATCACCACCCCCGGCCACGTCTTCCCCCTGCGCGCGCGCGAGGGCGGTGTCTTGGTCCGCACCGGCCATACCGAGGCCGCCGTGGACATCTCGCGCCTCGCCGGCCTCAACCCCTCCGGCGTCATCTGCGAGATCATGCGCGAGGACGGCACCATGGCGCGGCTAGACGATCTGGTGGGTTTCGCCCGCCTCCACGACCTGAAAATCGGCACCATCCGCGACCTCATCGCCTATCGCCGCCAACACGATCATCTGGTCGAATGCGTCGCCCAGTCCCCCTTCACATCCGATTACGGCGGCGACTGGACCGCCAAATCCTATCGTAACAAGGTCGATGGCAGCGTCACCGTCGTCCTGCAAAAGGGCCGCGTCGTCCCCGGCGAGCCGACCCTGGTCCGCATGCACGGCATCTCGCTCTTCGACGATCTGCTGGGCCAGCCCGGCCCCCGCAAACGCATCCTGCAACGCGCCATGGAAGTGATCGGCCGCGAAGGCGCCGGCATCATCGTCGCCCTGATGCCCACCAGCCCCGACGACCTGTCACAGGAACTCGGCCAGAAAAAGCCCGCGATGGACCTGCGTTCTTACGGCATCGGCGCGCAGATTCTGGCCGACCTCGGCGTGCATGACATGGTCCTGCTCACCAATTCGCATCACAATGTTGTCGCGATCGAGGGCTACGGCCTCTCCATCGTCGGCGAACGCCAAATCGATTAAAAGGGACACATCATGGCCAAATTCCTCATCGTCGAAGCCCGCTTCTACGACCACCTCAACGACATGCTGATCGCCGGCGCCAAGGCCGCACTGAAAGCCGCCGGCCACGAATCGGAAGTCATCACCGTCCCCGGCGCGCTGGAAATCCCCGGCTGCATCAGCCTCGCCGAGGAGAGCGGGAACTATGACGGATACGTCGCCATCGGCGTCGTAATCCGCGGCGAAACCTACCACTTCGAAATCGTCGCCGGCGAGAGCGCGCGCGGGATCATGGCCCTCACCATGGACGGCCTCGCCATCGGCAACGGCATCCTGACCGTCGAAGACGAAGCCCAAGCCCTCGTCCGCGCAGACCCCGCGCAAAAAGACAAGGGCGGCGAGGCTGCCAAAGCCGCGCTGGCACTGTTTGGTTTGCGTCAGCGTTGGGGGTAAGGTTTAACGCTTAAGGTTTAAGGGAAGAATGCGAGGGGATTATCCCCTCGCGCTCCCATTCCTTAGCGACGTGGCGCTTCATCGCGCCCTCATTCCTTCGCCGCGAAGCGGCTATAAAAGCCTGCGGCGCAGCGAAGTTACCTGTGCGTCATACACCCAAAAATTCGGGGGGTTTGGGGGTGTAACACCCCAAGACTTACCCCTTAAAACTTCAACCGCCCAAACGCCCCGCGCCCAGCGAACACCGCGCCTTCGCCCAGCTCTTCCTCGATACGGATCAGCTGGTTGTATTTGGCCAGCCGGTCCGAACGCGCTAGCGACCCAGTCTTGATCTGCCCGCAGTTCGTCGCGACCGCCAGATCGGCGATGGTGGCGTCCTCTGTTTCGCCCGAACGGTGGCTCATCACGCAGGTATAGCCGGCGCGCTGGGCCATGCTGACGGCTTCCAGCGTTTCGGTCAGGGTGCCGATCTGGTTGACCTTGACCAGCAGGCTGTTGGCCATGCCCTGCTCGATGCCCATCGCCAGACGCTTGGGGTTGGTGACGAAGAGATCGTCGCCGACCAGTTGCACCTTGTGACCGATCTTCTGGGTGATCGCTTTCCAGCCCTCGAAATCGTCCTCGGCCATGCCGTCTTCGATCGAGATGATCGGGTAATCCGCCGCCAGAGAAGCCAGATAATCGGCCATCTGCACCGGCGACAGGCTCAGCCCCTCGCCCGAAATCTCATACTTGCCGCCCCGGAAGAATTCGGTGGCGGCGCAGTCCAGCGCCAGCGCGACGTCGACGCCCGGCTTGAACCCGGCCTTTTCAATCGATTCCAGCACGAAATCCAGCGCCGCGCGGGTGCTGGCGATGTTGGGCGCGAAACCGCCCTCATCCCCAACCGAGGTCGAAAGCCCCTTGTCGTGCAGACCCTTTTTCAGCGTGTGGAAAATTTCCGACCCCCAACGCACGGCCTCTGCAAGGCTGGGCGCGCCCAGCGGCATGATCATGAATTCCTGAAAATCGATGGGGTTGTCGGCATGCTCGCCGCCGTTGATGATGTTCATCATCGGCACCGGCAGCACATGCGCCGAAACCCCGCCGACATAGGCATACAGAGGCAGCCCGCGCGAATCAGCCGCCGCCTTGGCCATCGCCAGCGACACGCCCAGCAGCGCGTTGGCGCCCAGACGGCTCTTGTTCTCGGTGCCGTCCAGCTCGATCAAGGCCAGATCGATGTCGCGCTGATCCTCGGCGTCGGCGCCCAGCAGGGCCTCGCAGATTTCCTCATTGACGGCCTCGACCGCCTTCAACACGCCCTTACCGCCGTAACGCGATTTGTCGCCGTCGCGCAGTTCGACGGCCTCATGCTTGCCGGTGCTGGCGCCCGATGGCACCGCCGCGCGGCCAAAGCTGCCGTCTTCCAGCAAAACCTCGACCTCAACGGTGGGGTTGCCCCGGCTGTCGAGGATCTCGCGGGCGTGGATGTCGATAATCGCGGTCATGACGGGTTCATCTCCTGTGCGCCAATGGACGGCGCTCCAGATAACCCATTATTGTGACAGATGCCCGCCTGCAAGCTGCATTGCAGCATAAGCCCCTTGAATAGCATTGCCAAATACCCCACATCAGCGGCATATTACCGTTTTAATTCGACGATCCCGCAAAAGGACCCGCGCCATGGCCAAAACCGCCGACACCACCGACACCGTTCTGGACGCCCCCAAGAAGCCCGGCCGCAAACCGCGCGAAGCCAAGGCTGTAACCGACAAGGCCGCAGCAGCGCCCAAGCCGCGTAAGGCCAAGGCAAAGGTCGAAGCCGCCCCCGCTGCATCCAGCGGCAAGGCCCGCTTCGCCGCCGCCATCGAGCAGGCCAAAGCCGGCGCCGCCACCTTGCGCGAAGAAGCCAAGGCGCGCTCGGAAGGTTATTCCAAGAAATACGCCGGTAAACAAGCCGAACTGCTGGAGGAAGCCAAGGCCCGCACCGCCGAAGCCAAGCAGCGCGCCGCCGAACTCGCCGCAGAGGGCAAGACCCGCACCACCGGCGCGATGACCAACCTCAGCAAGCTGGTCGAGGCCAACGCCAGCAAGATCGACGAGACGATGGGCGCGCAATATGGCGACTATGCCCGCACCGCCGCCCGCCACATTCAGGAAACCGCGACCAAGCTGGACGCCAAGGATCTGGGCGAACTGGGCGGCGACGCCCGCGAATTCGTCCGCGCCAGCCCCGGTTTGGCCGTGGGCATCGCGGCGGTGGCCGGCTTCATGCTGGCCCGCCTGTTTTCATCGTCCGAAGACTGATATCGTCCGAAGACTGATCAGGACGCATAGAAATAACGCGGGGGGTGGTGACGGATTTCCGCCGCCACCCCCCGCGGCATGGGGACTTCGGGGGGCATATGACTGACACTACGCCATCGGGCGCCGACAAACGCGCCAAAAAAGCCAAAAAGGCCAAGCCTGCGCGCGAGGAAACCACCAGCCGCACCACGCTGGCCGACGAAATCCGGGACGTAATCGCCGAAGCGCGCGAGGCCTTCGCCAGCGAGATCAATTTCCAAAAGGCGCGCGCCGCCTTGGCCGGCAAATATGCGGGCGGTATCGCGGTGATGGGCGTGCTGGCGCTGATCGTGGCGGTCTTCGCGCTGATGGCGCTGGTGATCGGCGTGCTGCTGGGGCTTTCGGCGCTCTATGGCCCCTGGATTGCCACTGCGGCGGTGGTGGGCGGCTTGCTGCTGATCGCTGGCATCGCGGTGCTGCTGGCCTTGGGCAAATTGCGCAAGCTGAAACGCCTCTTCGCCAAGAAGGACGCCTGATCATGGCGAGCAAAGCCGAACGCCGCCTCGCCGAAGCCGCCGCCGCGCGCGATGCCGCCCGCGCCAAACTGCTGGGCCACGCCGACCGCCTGAAATCGGACTACGCGCCCGCGAAAATCGCCAAGCGCGCCTTTGACGACATCAGCTACCGGGCACGCGATGCGGCCTTTCAGGCGATGGATATTGCCGGCGACAATCGCGGCTGGCTGGCCAGTGCGGTCAGTCTGGCCGGGCTGGTTGCGGCCCGACGTCCTGCGCTGAACGCCGGCTTCACGCTGTGGCAAAGCCTGCTGGCGCGCAAATCCGCCAAGCCCGCACCGACGGACGAGGACGCCTAACCCTTAAACGGGCACGCAAACAGCCGTTCTTGGCAGGCAAGGCGCCGCGTTAACCCGCAGCGCGCATTGCATTTCGCACATGCGAAGGTTATGGCTTAGTCTTAATACCAGCGGCAATCAGGGGCATTTCCAGACTTATGCAAAAACTTCACCTCGTGATGGGTGGACGGGTTAAAGACCCGCAGACCCTCGAATTCGAAGACCTCAGCAAGATTGACATGGTCGGCGTCTATCCCGATTTGGCCAGCGCCACCGAGGCATGGCGCTCCTGCGCGCACCGCACCGTGGACGATGCCGAAATGCGCTATGTGGTGGTGCATCTGCACCGCTTGCTCGACCCCGACGCAGATCACGATTGATCCGCCCCAAACGTCAAAAGGCCCCGCAATCGCGGGGCCTTTTCGTTTCGGCAATCCGATTTCGTTTCAGAATTCCATGGCCGTCAGATAAATTCGATCTTCTGCACCACATAAAACCGGTCGCCAGAGGGCACTGTCACCTCGATCTCATCCTCAACCCGGCGGCCGATCAGCGCGCGGCCCAGCGGCGAATTATAGCTGATCCGCCCCACCTTGGCGTCCGCCTCATAGGGGCCAACGATCTGGTAACGGATCGGCTTGTCGTCATCGTCCAGCAGGTTCACCGTCGCGCCAAAGACAATCTTGTCGCCCGACAGCGTGGTGGGGTCGATGATATTGGCGCGGCCGATCTTGTCTTCCAGATCGCCGATGGTGGCTTCAACCTGACCCTGACGTTCCTTGGCGGCGTGATATTCGGCGTTTTCCGACAGGTCGCCGTGGGCGCGCGCTTCCTCGATGGCCTCGACGATGCGCGGGCGTTCCTCGCGCAGAGCCCGCAGCTCCGCTGTCAGCTTTTCGTAGCCTTCCGCCAGCATAGGCAGCTTTTCGACACTCGCCATCTTTAATCCGTTCCTCTTGCGCGCGGCCCCCGCCGCGAGACTGCGCCGCCCCCCTGCCCTTTTGCCAAAGGCAGGCCTGTGCGTCAGTCTTGCGGGGAAACGCAGTCGTTCAGCTATAATAGGCTTGTAATGGCTTCACTTCAAGTTTTGCTGACCGCAAAGCCGCAATTGCATCCGTAGTCGCCACAGATGCGGCGGCGGTGGTGTAATAAGGCACGCGCCCGGTCAGCGCACTGGCGCGGATGCTTTGCGAGTCCTTCAGGCTCTGCCAGCCTTCGGTGGTGTTGAAGATCAGCGCCACATCGCCGTCAACGATCTTGTCGACGATATGCGGGCGCCCCTCGGCCACCTTGTTGACGCGCTCCACCGCAACGCCCTGTTCGGCCAGGTATTTTGCGGTGCCGCCGGTGGCGATCACGCGGAAACCCTGCGCCACCAGACTGCGCGCGGCGGGCAGGATCACGCTCTTGTCGCTGTCCTTGACCGAGATGAACACCGTGCCCCCCTGCGGCAGCACCGTGCCCGCGCCCAACTGCGCCTTGGCAAAGGCGGTGGGGAAATCGGCGGCCAGCCCCATGACCTCGCCGGTGGATTTCATTTCGGGGCTCAGCACCGGATCGACGCCGGGGAAACGCGCGAAGGGGAACACCGCCTCCTTCACCGCCATATAATCGAATGTGCGGCGGATCGCGGGGAAGCTCGCCAGTTTCTCGCCCGCCATCACCCGCGCGGCGATTTTGGCGATCGGCTGGCCGATGGCCTTGGCGACAAAAGGCACCGTCCGGCTGGCACGCGGGTTGACCTCGATCAGGAAAACCTCGTCGTCCTTGATCGCGAACTGGATGTTCATCAGGCCGACGACCCCCAGCGCCAACGCCAATTCGCGCGCCTGCCGCTCCATTTCGGCAATGATCGGCGCGCCCAGGCTGTATGGCGGCAGCGAGCAGGCGCTGTCTCCCGAATGGATGCCCGCCTCCTCGATATGCTGCATCACGCCGGCGATCACCACGTCGCGGCCATCGCACAAGGCATCAACGTCGCATTCAATGGCGTCGCGCAGATATTGGTCGATCAGCACCGGCGAATCGCCCGACACCTTCACCGCCGTGGCGATGTAATCATCCAGCTGCGCCACCGAATCGACGATCTCCATCGCGCGGCCACCCAGCACATAGCTGGGCCGCATCAGCACCGGGAAACCAATCCGCAAGGCCACCGAAACCGCCTCGTCGCGGGTGCGCGCCATGCCTCCCAAGGGCTGCTTCAACCCCAGTTTGTCGACCAAAGCGTTAAACCGCTCGCGGTCCTCGGCCAGATCAATCGCGTCGGGCGAGGTGCCGAGGATCGGAATGCCAGCATCCTGCAAGGTCTGCGCCAGCTTCAGCGGGGTCTGCCCGCCAAACTGCACAATCACGCCGACCAGCGTCCCATTCTGCTGTTCCACCCGCAGGATTTCCAGCACGTCCTCGGCGGTCAGCGGCTCGAAATAGAGCCGGTCCGAAGTGTCATAATCGGTGCTGACCGTTTCCGGGTTGCAGTTGATCATGATCGTCTCGAACCCGGCCTCCTCCAGCGCGAAACAGGCGTGGCAGCAGCAGTAATCGAACTCGATTCCCTGCCCGATGCGGTTCGGCCCGCCGCCCAAGATCACGATCTTCTTGCGGTCGCTGGGCTCAGCCTCACACTCCGGCGCGCCAAACATCGGCGCTTCATAGGTCGAATACATATAGGCCGTCGCGGCCTCGAACTCGGCGGCGCAGCTGTCGATGCGTTTGAACACCGGGAACACGCCCAGACGGTGCCGCAGCGCGCGCACCTCCGCCTCGCTGGTGGCGCCGGCCATCGCCTCGACCACATCATGCAGCAGGCCAGAGCGCGCATAGCCGCTGCCCGCCAGATGCGCCGAACGCACCGCCAACTTGGCCAGCCGCTTGTCGGAAAAGCCCATCGATTTCAGCCGCCGCAGACCCGCCGCATCGCCCGGCAAGCCGTCCTCGGCAATGCGGGCTTCCTCGGCGATGATCTCATTGATCTGGCGCAGGAACCACAGATCGTAATGGGTAATCGCGTTCACTTCTTCAGGGCTGAACCCCTCGCGCAGCGCATGCGCGGCCACCAGCAACCGGTCGGGCGTGGCGCGTGACAAGGCGGCGGTGATCTCGTCGCGGCTGGCGCCTTCCAGCTCCTCCACGCGGTTGAACCCGTCGAGGCCGGTCTCCAGCCCGCGCAGGGCCTTTTGCATGCTTTCCTGGAAATTGCGGCCAATCGCCATCACCTCGCCCACCGATTTCATCGCGGTGGAGAGCAAAGGCTCGCTGCCCTTGAACTTTTCGAACGCGAAGCGCGGGATTTTGGTGACGACATAATCGATGGTCGGCTCAAACGCGGCGGGGGTGGCGCCGGTGATTTCATTGGTGATCTCGTCCAGCGTATATCCCACCGCCAGCTTCGCCGCGACCCGCGCAATCGGAAAGCCCGTGGCCTTCGAGGCCAGCGCCGATGAACGCGAAACCCGCGGGTTCATCTCGATGACGATCAGCCGCCCGTCCTTCGGGTTGACTGCGAACTGTACGTTGGAACCGCCTGTTTCCACACCGATTTCGCGCAGCACAGTAATGCTGGCCGAGCGCATGATCTGGTATTCCTTGTCGGTCAGGGTCAGCGCCGGGGCGACGGTGATCGAATCGCCGGTATGCACCCCCATCGGATCGACGTTCTCGATGCTGCAGATGATGATGCAGTTGTCCTTGCGGTCGCGCACCACCTCCATTTCGTATTCTTTCCACCCCAGCAGAGATTCCTCGATCAGAACCTCTGTGGTGGGGCTGGCGTCCAGGCCGCTGCGGACAATCGCCTCGAATTCGGCCTTGTTGTACGCGATGCCGCCGCCGGTGCCGCCCAGCGTGAAGCTCGGCCGGATGATCGAGGGCAGGCCGGTCCGCGCCAGCACCGCAAAGGCCTCATCGATGTTATGCGCCACGCCGCTGCGTGCGCTCTCGAGGCCGATTTTGTCCATCGCCTCGCGGAATTTCTGGCGGTCTTCGGCCTTGTCGATGGCCTCGGCGTCGGCGCCGATCATCTTCACGCCATATTTCGCCAGAGTGCCGTCATGGAACAGCGCCAGCGCCGTGTTCAGCGCCGTTTGCCCGCCCATGGTGGGCAGCACCGCATCGGGGCGCTCCTTTTCGATGATCTTCGCCACCACTTCGGGCGTGATCGGCTCGATGTATGTCGCGTCCGCCATTTCCGGGTCGGTCATGATCGTCGCCGGGTTGGAATTGACGAGGATGACGCGATAGCCCTCCTCTTTCAAAGCCTTAATGGCCTGCGTGCCCGAATAATCGAACTCGCAAGCCTGCCCGATAATAATAGGCCCCGCGCCAATGACGAGGATCGAGGAGATGTCAGTGCGTTTGGGCATTAGATTGCAGCCTCATCAGATCGAGAGTCGACGAAAGGCGCACCACATTTGGTGCATTGAACTGGAAAGCGAAGTGGTTTCACCAAAGGCGCGAACATCCAGTCCTGCGACTTGGGATCTGGCCCATACTGGCGGCATGCAGGCCAAGCGCATCGGTAACACTTCAAATTGAAAAGATAGCCAGCCGGCATTCCTAGGAACGGACCTGCGAACGCCCAAAAATGGTGCGTAAGCCCACCAATAAGGATGACTGCCATACCAAAATATGCCAAGATCAACAATGCATTCGCCCGTCGATAGGCAAACCTAAAAACCTTAGGGATCGGCGTCGGCTCCTTCACCCCAACATCCCCACAAACTTCTCGAACAGATAGAAGCTGTCCATCGGGCCGGGGGAGGCCTCGGGGTGGTATTGGACGGAGAAGGCGCGTTTGCCGGTGATCTCGATCCCGCAATTGCTGCCGTCAAACAGCGACACATGGCTCTCTATCACGCCGGCGGGCAGGCTGGCCCCGTCCACCGCAAAGCCGTGGTTCATGGAGGTAATCTCCACCACACCGTCCGCGACGCGTTTCACCGGATGGTTGGCGCCGCGATGCCCCTGATGCATCTTCACCGTCCGCGCGCCCGCCGCCAGCGCCAGCATCTGATGCCCCAGACAAATGCCAAACACCGGCACCCCGGCCTCCAGCAAGCCCCGGATCACCGGCACCGCATAAGCCCCTGTGGCCGCAGGATCGCCCGGCCCGTTCGACAGGAACACGCCGGCAGGCTTCAACGCCATGACCGCCTCCAGCGAGGCCTGCGCCGGAACCACCGTCACCCGCGCCCCCGCCTGCACCAGATTGCGGAAGATATTATCCTTCGCGCCGTAATCGATCGCCACCACATGCGGGCCATCCACGCCCGCCGCAAACCCCTTACCCAGCGCCCAAACGCCGCCTTGCCAAGCTTCATCGGCGGTGCGGCTCACGGTGCGGGCCAAATCCAAGCCCTCCAGCCCGCTCCAGCCCTGCGCCTTCGCCAGCAGAGCGGGCAGATCAAACTTGCCATCGGGCGCGTGGGCGATCACCGCATTGGGCGCGCCCGACAGGCGAATCCGCCGCGTCAGCGCCCGCGTATCCAGCCCCGCGATGCCGATCTTGCCCTTCGCCGCCAGCCATTCGCCAAATCCCCCCGCAGCGCGGAAATTCGAGGGCGCCGTCACATCCTGCCGCACCACACAGCCCACCGCGCCGTCCACATGCGACTCGAGGTCCTCGTCATTGACGCCGACATTGCCGATATGCGGGAAAGTAAACGTCACGATCTGCCCAGCATAGGAAGGATCGGTCATCACCTCCTGATACCCGGTCATCGCGGTATTGAAACAAACCTCGCCCACAGCATCGCCAACAGCGCCAAAGCCGCGCCCCCACGCAATATGGCCATCGGCCAGCACCAGAACGGCGGTTGCGCCCTCGGGTTGCTTGGGGTTCTGCCCACTCTTGGGGTTCTGCCCACTGGGGGCCTGCAAGTGGCGCGCGTGCGCTGTGGCGGGGTCTGCCATGAAGGGCGCTCCGTTGGGTAATTCCGGTGATGGGTCTAAGGGATGCGCGCTAAGCCACCCCCCCCTTTCCGTCAACCTAGATATGCGTCAAAATTGGGTCTAAGCGCCGCTCTATCCACCGCGATCGCGGTAAACACCACAAAACACAGGAAACCCACCAGATGATCCGCGACTCGATAAAGGCCGCCCAGATTTCCGCCATGAAGGCCGGCGACAAACCGCGCCTAGCCACGGTGCGCCTGATTCTGGCCAAGCTGAAGGACAAGGATATCGAACTGCGGACAGCCTCCGCCGCGCCCGATGACGACGTTCTGGTGGTCGATGTGCTGCAAAAGATGGCCAAGCAGCGCCGCGAATCGATTACCATGTATGAACAGGGTGGTCGCCCCGAACTCGCAGCCATCGAGGCCGGCGAAATCGCCGTGATCGAGACCTTCCTGCCCGCGATGCTGTCGGAAGACGACACCAAAGCCGCCATCGCCGCGATCATCACCGATCTGGGCGCGAGCGGCATGAAGGACATGGGCAAGGTCGTCGCCGAGCTGAAAGCGCGCCACGGCGCGGTGCTCGACATGGGCAAGGCCAGCGGGCTGGTAAAGGCCGCACTGGCTTGATGGAAGCGGGGGCCTAACCCATGAGCCTCTCCCCGCAATGGCTGGACGAATTGCGTGCGCGCCTCACGCTGTCCACCATTGTGGGCCGCACGACCAAGCTCACCAAAAAGGGGCGCGAATATGCCGCCTGCTGCCCCTTTCACAACGAAAAATCGCCCAGCTTTTATGTGAATGACGAGAAGGGCTTTTACCACTGCTTTGGCTGCGGGGCGCATGGCGATGCCATCCGCTGGCTGACCGACCAGCGCGGCATGGGGTTCATGGACGCGGTAAAGGACCTCGCCGCAGAGGCCGGTCTGGAAGTTCCCGCCCCCGACCCGCAATCGGCACAGCGCGCCCAGCAACAGGCCGGGCTGCATGATGTCATGGCGGCGGCGCAGGCCTTTTTCGTCGGTCAATTGGCGGGCGCGGAGGGGGCAAAGGCGCGCGCCTACCTCTCCACACGCGGGTTCGATGCGGCGACGTGCCAGCGCTTCGGCTTTGGCTATGCGCCAGAGGGCCGGCAGGCGCTAAAGGCCGCCCTGCGCCAATTCCCCGAACCCCTGCTGATCGAGGCAGGCCTGCGCATCGTCGTGGAGGACGCTGATGGAAACAAGCGGGAACCCTACGACCGCTTCCGGGGCCGGTTGATGCTGCCCATCGAGGACGCACGCGGAAGGGTGATCGCCTTTGGCGGGCGCATCCTCGACAAAACCAAAACAGATGCGCCGAAATACCTCAACTCCCCCGACACGCCTTTGTTTGACAAGGGCCGCACGCTCTACAACCTCCACCGCGCCGGCCCCGTATCGCGCCAATCGGGCCGCTTGGTGGTGGTGGAGGGCTATATGGACGCCATCGCCATGTCCGCCGGCGGCTTTGGCGAATGCGTCGCGCCGCTGGGCACCGCGCTGACCGAACGCCAGCTAGAGATGGCGTGGCGGCTGGTGGAGACCCCGGTGCTGTGCTTTGATGGCGACGCGGCGGGCCAGCGCGCGGCGATGCGCGCCATCACCCGCGCCCTGCCCCTGCTGCGCCCCGCGCACAGCCTGTCCATCGTCCGCATGCCAGAGGGGCTGGACCCCGACGATCTGCTGCGCGCCCAAGGCCCGAAGGCGATGGAGGCGCTGCTATCGAATGCCGCCAGCCTGCTCGACACGCTGTGGGCGCATGAGCGTGACGCCCTGCCCCTGACCACGCCCGAGGCCAAGGCGGGGTTGAAGGCGCGCCTCATGGAGCACGTCAACACCATCGCCGACGAGGACATCAAGGCGCTGTACCGGCGCGAGCTGACCGACCGCTTCTCCGCCTTCGCCTTCCCGCAGCGGCAGAACATACCCTTCGCGCCCCGCGCACAGGCGCCGCGCGCCGCGCAGGGCAAGATGGTGAACGGCCGCTGGACCCGCGAGCCCCCCGTCCCCACATCCCCCCTGCCCGAAACCGCCGCCCGTCTGCGCAGGGGCGCCGGGCGCAGCCAGCGAGAGAAACATTTCGCCGTGCTCAGCGCCGGGCTGATGCGCCACCCGCAGGAAATCGCCCGCAACGCCGAGGCCCTCTGCCTCATCGCCCGCGAGGATGCGCGGATCGATGTGCTGCTGGATCATCTGGATGGCGGCGGGGTGCTTGAAATGGGCGCCATCGCCACCATATGGGCCGAACATGGGCTGCCCCTGCCCTCGCCAGACGATTGGGCCGGGCTGACCTTCGGCTTTTTGGACGATACCCGCCCCGCCCAGCAAGCCCGCGACGAGCTGGCCGAAATGGTGATGCTGGTGGCCGAGCGCGAGGCGGTGGAATTGGCCTTTGGCGAGGCCACAAAACGCTATGAACGTGAACTATCTGACGATGCTGGCGCCGAACAGGAACGATTGCGAAAGAGAAAACTGGAATTTGAAGCGCGTCTGAGGCACATGGGCCACGCAAATGAACAGGACGGCGATATAATACCGCCCGAACCAAACGATACACAGCCTGAATAATCCCGGCTCTAACAATATGGCGGACTAATGGACGAAGATCTGAGCGGTAACGAAATGGCCGGCAACGAGCGCGAAGACAGCGCAGGTGCGCCGCTGATCGACCTCAACGAAGCATCAGTGAAGAAGCTGCTCGCACGCGCCAAGCGTCGCGGCGTCATCACCTATGACGAGCTGAACGAAGCGCTGCCGCAGGACATGTTCAACTCCGACCAGATCGAGGACATCACCGCCGCGCTGAACGAAATGGGCGTCAATATCGTCGAAAACGACGAAGACGCCGCTGACCCCGAGGAAAAAGAGGCCGAGGACGCCGAAGACGCCGAGGCGATCGACGAACGCCCCGATCTGGTCAAAAAGAAGGAAACCGTCGAGCGCACCGACGACCCCGTGCGCATGTATTTGCGCGAAATGGGCGCGGTCGAACTGCTGAGCCGCGAGGGCGAAATCGCCATCGCCAAGCGGATCGAATCGGGCCGCGACACGATGATTCTGGGCCTGTGCGAAAGCCCGATCACCTTCCACGCCATCATCCAGTGGTCAGAGGCGCTGAACGCCGGCGAAATGCAACTGCGCGAGATCCTCGATCTCGACGCGATGCTGACCAAGGAACCCGCGCCCGAAAACCTGACCGAAGACGGCGAGGAAACCGGCGCCGACGGCGAAATCACCGAATCGACCGCAGGCCCCAGCTTCAAGGAAGAAGAAGAGCCCGAGGAAGAGCCCGTAGCCAACGAAGACGACGAGGATGACGGCATCGAACGCCGCGCCCGCCGCCCCGTCGAGGAAGAGGAGGAGGACAACACCCTCTCCCTCGCCCAGATGGAGGCCCAGCTGAAGCCCGAGGCGCTGGAGCGATTCGCGCGCCTGACAGAAATGTTCCGCAAGTTCGAGCAGATCCAGAACGATCGCCTCGTCAGCATGAGCCTGGGCCATGATTTCCCGGCGAAAAAGGAAGCCACCTATAACGAACTGCGCGAGGAACTGACCGCGCAGGTCGAGAGCATCCATTTCCACGCCTCGAAAATCGAATATCTGGTCGATAATCTCTATGCCTTCAACCGCCGCCTGACGGCGCTGGGCGGCCAGATGCTGCGCCTTGCCGAACGCCACAAGGTTTCCCGCAAGGACTTCCTCGACCACTATGTCGGGCACGAGCTGGACGACGCATGGCTGGCCAGCGTCGCCACCCGCGACAAGAAATGGGCCGCCTTCGCCGCCGCCGAGGCCGACCCTGTCGAGCGCATCCGCGCCGAGGTGTCCGACATCGCCGGTAACACCGGCATGGCGCTGCCGGAATTCCGCCGCATCGTCAACACGGTGCAAAAGGGCGAGCGCGAGGCGCGCATCGCCAAGAAGGAAATGGTCGAGGCGAACCTGCGCCTGGTGATCTCCATCGCCAAGAAATACACCAACCGCGGCCTGCAATTCCTTGATCTCATTCAGGAAGGCAATATCGGCCTGATGAAGGCGGTCGATAAATTCGAATACCGGCGCGGCTATAAATTCAGCACCTACGCGACGTGGTGGATCCGTCAGGCGATCACCCGCAGCATCGCCGATCAGGCGCGCACCATCCGTATCCCGGTGCATATGATCGAAACGATCAACAAGCTGGTCCGCACCAGCCGCCAATTCCTGCACGAACAGGGCCGCGAGCCGACCCCGGAAGAAATGGCCGAGCGCCTCTCCATGCCCTTGGAGAAGGTGCGCAAGGTGATGAAAATCGCCAAGGAGCCGATCTCCCTCGAAACCCCCATCGGCGACGAGGAAGACAGCCATCTGGGCGATTTCATCGAGGACAAGAACGCGATCATCCCCGTGGACGCCGCGATCCAGTCCAACCTGAAGGAAACCGTGACCCGCGTGCTGGCCAGCCTCACCCCGCGAGAGGAGCGCGTGCTGCGCATGCGTTTCGGCATCGGCATGAACACCGACCACACGCTGGAGGAAGTCGGCCAACAATTCAGCGTCACCCGCGAACGCATCCGCCAGATCGAGGCCAAGGCTTTGCGGAAGCTGAAACATCCGAGCAGGTCACGGAAGATGCGTAGTTTTCTGGATCAGTGAGTGCCCGTATCATCGACGCAGAAAAGGTTTTAGCCGAGTTAGCGGAGGGTCCTGACCGCGCGGTCGCCATAGTGGGAGGCAGCTTGGTTGAGTACGCGTTGTTCACCATGCTGTGCCATAAGCTAGGCTTGGTGGAAGGGTCTAAAAGAGCTGAGAAACTCGCTGAGGACCGAGGACCTCTGGCGACATTTGACCTTAAGATCAGAATGGCGGAAGCGCTCGAAATATTTGTTGAACACACGTCATCAAACGATGTTAAACTTATCAAGAAAATAAGAAACGAGTTTGCTCACGACATGAACCTATCGGGATTTGAAGACCAGAAGGTCGCCAAGTGGATTTCTTCGATGGACCATTCACAAAAGGTTATAACTGGACTGTCGAGGCGGGCGCAGTTCGTCAGCGCGGTGAGCATGATCACTGGCCTGCTAATTGCACGCGCAGTGGCCGACAGATCGTCCGGCGTTGCGGCGGGAGCATTGCTGGGTGACAGCAAGAGCGCATAATAAGTAGTCGGACCTCCCCCCATCAGCAAAGCTAATCGCCCCTCGCTCTGGCAATGCGGGCGGCGGGCGGCTAAGGGCGGTTTTCGATTCTCACCGCCGGGGAACATATGAAACTCGCCATAGCCTCCGACCACGCCGCCTTTGCGCTGAAGGCCGAAATTACCGCATGGCTGCGCGCCGAGGGCCACGATGTCACCGACCTCGGCCCGGATAGCGACGCGCGCGTGGATTACCCCGACTATGGCTACAAACTCGCCGAGGCGGTGGCCAGCGGCGCATCGCAATACGGCATCGCGCTCTGCGGCAGCGGCATCGGCATTTCCATCGCCGTCAACCGCAACCCCGCCTTGCGCTGCGCCCTCGTGGGGGAGCCGCTCTCCGCTGCATTGGCCCGCGAACACAACGACGCCAACGCCTTGGCCTTGGGCGCGCGCCTGACGGGCATCGACATGGCCAAGGCCTGCATCACCGCTTTCCTATCCACCCCCTTTGCCGGCGGCCGCCACACGGGCCGCGTCGCCAAGCTATCCCACCCCACCGAAGGAGCCACAGCATGACCGCCACCACCCCCGAAGGCTTCTTCACCGCCTCCTTGGCCCAACGCGACCCCCAAATCGCCGGTTGGATCGAAAAGGAACTCGGCCGCCAGCAGGACAAGATCGAACTGATCGCGTCGGAAAACATCTGCAGCCGCGCCGTGCTGGAAGCCTGCGGCTCCATCCTCACCAACAAATATGCCGAAGGCTATCCGGGGCGGCGCTATTACGGCGGCTGCGAATATGTCGATGAAATCGAAACCCTCGCCATCGAGCGCGCCAAGGCGCTGTTTGGCGCGGCATTCGCCAACGTCCAGCCCAACTCGGGCAGCCAGATGAACCAGGCGGTGTTCCTGGCGCTGCTGCAACCCGGCGACAGCTTCATGGGTCTGGACCTCGCCGCCGGCGGCCACCTCACCCACGGCAGCCCCGTCAACATGAGCGGCAAGTGGTTCAAGCCCATCCCCTATGGCGTGCGCCCCGACGACCAACTGATCGACATGGACAACGTCGCCGCCATCGCCCGCGAGCACAAGCCAAAGCTGATCATCTGCGGCGGCACCGCCTATTCGCGCTTCTGGGATTTCGCCCGTTTCCGCGAAATCGCCGACGAGGTGGGCGCCTATCTGCTGGCCGATATGTCGCATTTCTCCGGCCTCGTCGCGGGCGGCGTCCACCCCTCGCCCGTGCCCCACGCGCATGTCACCACCACCACCACGCATAAGTCGCTGCGCGGCCCCCGCTCCGGCATCATCCTGTCGAACGACGAGGCGATCGCCAAAAAGATCAACTCGGCGATTTTCCCCGGCCTGCAAGGCGGCCCGCTGATGCACATCATCGCCGGCAAGGCCATCGCCTTCGCCGAAGCCATGACGCCCGAGTTCAAAACCTACGCCGCCGCCGTGCAAAACAACGCCCGCGCGCTGGCCGCCAGCTTGCAGGCCGCCGGTTTGGGGATCGTGTCGGGCGGCACCGACAACCACCTGATGTTGGTCGATCTGCGCCCCTATAACGCCAAGGGCAAGCACGCCGAAAAGGCCCTCGACCGCGCCGCCATCACCTGCAACAAAAACAACATCCCCTTTGACACCGAAAAAGCCACGCTGACCAGCGGCATCCGCCTCGGCACCCCCGCCGGCACCACCCGCGGCTTTGGCGAGGCCGAATTCACCCTCGTCGGCCAGTACATCGCCGAGGTCGTCGAAGGCCTGCGCAAAAATGGCGAACTGGGCGATGCGCAGGTCGAAGCCAGCGTGCAGGCGCGGGTGGAGGAACTGTGTGCGCGGTTCCCGATTTATCAAGGGCTTAGCTATTTGAAGTGAAGACGCAGGGGGTGTTACACCCCCTGCACCCCCATTAATGGGGATCTTGGCCACGGCACACCTTCGCCGCGCAGCGGCTTTAAAAGCCTGCGGCGCTGAGGCGTTGCGTGATGTGGCGATGCAGCGTAACGCAGCCAATGAAGGGGAGCGCGAGGGGCGTGCCCCTCGTAACTTTACCTTCCCTTGGACAAAAATGCGCTGCCCCTTTTGTGCCCATGACAATTCTCAGGTCAAGGACTCGCGCCCCAGCGAGGACAACACCTCGATCCGCCGCCGCCGTCAGTGCGAGGGCTGCGGGGCGCGGTTCACGACGTTTGAGCGGGTGCAGCTGCGCGAGGTCACGGTGCTGAAAAGCGGCGCCGATAAAGACGGGGGCGGCGAACCCCGCCGCGAACCCTTTGACCGCGCCAAGATCGAGCAATCGGTGGCCTTGGCGACGCGCAAACGCGGCCTTGCGCCAGAACGGCTGGAGCGCCTAGTCTCCAGTATCCAGCGCCAGATCGAAACCCTGGGCGAGGCGGAGGTGCCGGCCAAAATCATCGGCGAAATGGTGATGGACGGGTTGCGCGCGCTCGACAGCGTGGCCTATATCCGCTTCGCCAGCGTCTACCGCGATTTCTCCGAGGCCAAGGATTTCGAGGAATTCGCCTCCACCGTCCGCGAAATCAGCGATCAGTGAAGCCAGTGATCGTCCTCGTCCGCCCGCAACTGGGCGAAAACATCGGCAAGGCGGCGCGCGCCATGCTCAATTTCGGCCTGACCGAGATGCGCCTTGTCACCCCGCGCGACGGCTGGCCCAACCCCAGCGCCGGCCCCGCGGCGGCCGGCGCGGACGAGGTTCTGGCGGGCGCGCAGGTCTATGAAACGCTGGCCGAGGCGGTCGCCGACTGCGCGCATGTCTACGCCACCACGGTCCGCAAACGCGGCGTCACCAAGCCGGTCTTCACCCCTGAACAGGCCGCCGCCGCCATCCACACCGCGCCGCAGCGGTCTGCCTTCGTCTTCGGCCCCGAACGATCGGGCCTCGACACCGACGATGTGGCGCTGGCCCGCGCGATCATCACCGTGCCGATCAACCCCGAATTCGCCTCGCTCAACCTCGCGCAGGCGGTGATGCTCTGCGCCTATGAATGGTCAAAGGGCGTGGCCGAAACCCTCGTCCAGCCCACCGTGGAGGCCATCCTGCCCCCCGCCCCCCAAGCCGAGCTGGAAGGCATGATCCAGCATTTCGAGGAACTCCTCACCGCCCGCGACTATTTCTTCCCCAAGGGCCGCGCCGAGGCCACCCGCCTCACCTTGCGCAACATGCTGACCAAGCCCGGCTGGAACGCGCTGGAGGTCCGCACCATGCGCGGCGTGCTGACCGCCATGGGCCGCCACCCCGACAAACCACCCCGACTGGAACGCAATAAACCCCATAAGGCTTGACTCTCGGCCCGCGCCGCGTCATGGGCGCCCCTCACGATGACGTCGGCGCTTTGGCGCTGGCCTCGATTGGCCCCGCACATCCGGTGAAGCGGCGGCCGCATCAGCCATCTTGGGCTGATGGTGCGGTTCCGGATTATCAGCGGGGGCACGTCGCCACCCGCGCACACGCAAGTTGAAAGGACGTTTCATGTCGAAGCGCCACGCATCAAAGTATAAACTCGATCGCCGTATGGGCGAGAACATCTGGGGCCGCCCCAAGAGCGCCGTCAACCGCCGCGCCTATGGCCCCGGCCAGCACGGCCAGCGCCGCAAGAGCAAGGTCTCGGACTTCGGCATTCAGCTGCGCGCCAAGCAGAAGCTCAAGGGCTACTACGGCGACGTGACCGAGAAGCAGTTCCGCGCCACCTACAAGGAAGCCGCGCGCATCAAGGGCGATACCGGCCAGAACCTGATCGGTCTGCTGGAACGCCGCCTGGACATGATCGTGTACCGCGCCAAGTTCGCACCGACGATCTTCTCTGCCCGCCAAATCGTGTCGCACGGCCACATCCGCGTCAACGGCGTGAAGTGCAACATCGCCAGCCGCCGCGTGTCGGTGGGTGACGTCATCAGCCTGGGCAACAAGGCCAAGGAAATGGCGCTGATCGCCGAAGCACAGACCCTGGCCGAGCGCGAAGTGCCCGACTATGTGGCGCAGGACGGCACCGACAAGGTGACCTTCGTCCGCGTGCCCACGCTGGACGAGGTACCTTACCCCGTGAAGATGGAACCCAATCTGGTCGTCGAGTTCTACTCGCGCTAATCGGGTTCTGCCGCAAAAAAACAAAGGGGCGGGGGCGAAAGCTTCCCGCCCTTTTTGCTGCGCCCTATCCAGCGGCGCGGACTATCTCCGCCCAAGCCCCCTCATCGATCACCTCGATCCCCAAGGCGGCGGCCTGCTTCAGCTTGGAACCGGCCCCCGGCCCCGCCACCACCAGATCGGTCTTGGCGCTGACCGACCCGGCAGAGCGCGCCCCCAGCCGTTCGGCCTGAGCCTTGGCCTCATCGCGGCTCATGGTTTCCAGCTTGCCGGTAAATACCACCGTCTTGCCCGCCACCGCGCTGGCGACGCTCTCCACCACATAGGGCGGCGGCGAAACCTCGCGCAGCAGATCCTCCCAGACGGCGACATTATGCGCCTCGTGGAAAAAATCGATGAGGGCGAGTGTGACTTCGGGACCAACCCCCTGCACGCCCATCATTGCTGCTAGATCATTAGCGATCTTGCGTGCCTTTTTACGATACTCATTGGTCGATGCTTCACGCTCACCGAGTGCGGTAACAATAGAATCGCGGTTCAGCGCTTCCTGAATATCTCTTTCACGCGCCAGATTCTCAACCACTGTCCGCAGCGCCGGCAGCGTCACGAAACGCTTGCACAAATCCCGCGCCGTCACCGCGCCCACATGGCGAATGCCCAGCCCAAACAGCAACCGCGCCGCATCGGGGGCGCGCTTCGCCTCAATCGCAGCCAGCAGATTGTCCACCGACTTTTCCTGCCAACCGGGCCGCGCCAAGATCTCCGCGCGGCGCGCCTTCAGCCGAAAAACATCCGCCGGACTCTCCAGCCAGCCCAGGCCAAAGAACTCCTCAATCGACTTCTCGCCCAGCCCGTCGATGTCCAGCGCGCCGCGCGAGACAAAATGCTTCAGCCGCTCGGTCCGCTGCGCCGGGCACACCAGCCCGCCGGTGCAGCGCACATCAACCTCGCCCTCCTCCGCCACCGCCTCCGACCCGCATTCGGGGCAATGGTCGGGGAACACATAGGCGGCGCGTACCGCATCCCGCGTCAGGTTTTCCACCACCTGCGGGATCACATCGCCGGCGCGTTGCAGCACCAAGCAGTCACCAATCCGCACCCCCAGCCGGCCAATTTCGTCGCGGTTGTGCAGCGTGACATTAGTCACCGTCACGCCCCCCACCAGCACCGGCGTCAGGCGGCCCACCGGCGTCAACTTGCCCGTGCGCCCCACCTGAATGTCGATCGCCTCCAGCGTGGTTTCGGCGCGCTCGGCCGGAAATTTGCGCGCAATCGCCCAGCGCGGCGCCTTCGCCACAAAGCCCAACCGCGCCTGCAGGCCAAGGTCATCAACCTTGTAAACCACCCCGTCGATTTCATAGGGCAGAGCGGCGCGCGCCGCCGCGATGGCGCGATAGGCCCCCAGCAAAGCCTCCAACCCATCACAATGCGTCAGCAAGGGCGAGACTGGCACGCCCCACGCCGCAATCCGCCGCATCATCTCCCACTGCGTCTCAGCCGGAACCGCACTCGCCGCGCCCCAACCATGCGCCAGAAACCGCAAAGGCCGCGCCGCCGTGACTGCCGCATCCTTCTGCCGCAAAGACCCCGCCGCCGCATTGCGCGGGTTGGCGAACAGTTTTTCGCCGCGCAATTGCTGCGCAGCATTGAGCGCAGCAAAATCAGCCCGCGCCATATAGACCTCGCCGCGAATTTCAAACACAGCCGGCACGTCGCCGGTTAAATCTTGAGGAATATCCGCGATATACGCCACATTCGGCGTCACATCCTCGCCCACCTGCCCATCGCCGCGCGTCGCCGCCCGCACCAATCGCCCGCCCTCGTAGCGCAGCGAACAAGACAGCCCATCGATCTTGTCCTCGGCGGTAAAGGCCAGTGGCGCATCGTCGGGCCAAGCCAAAAACCGCCGCACCTTGGCGACAAACTCCCCCACCTCCTCGTCGGAAAAGGCATTGTCGAGGCTCATCATCCGAACCTCATGCGCCACCTTGCCCAGAGGCGAGGCCGAAACCTCATGCCCCACCGCACGGCTTGGAGAATCGGCGCGCACGAGGAGCGGAAACGCCACCTCCAGCTCCGCATTGCGCCGGACCAGCGCATCATATTCCGCGTCCGAAATCTCCGGCGCATCGTTCAAATGATAAGCCCGGTTAGCCCGGTTGATCTGACGCGCGAGCCGCATCAATTCATTGGCGGCGGCGGATTCGGAAAGGTCAGTCACAAACGCCCCGCACTTCGTCGCGCAGGACATCCCATTCAGCTTTCAGTATTTTTTGACAAATTTCATTGTATTCATGCAATAAATCTTGCAGATTTTCGGCATTACATGACGGTGTCAATTTATAGATTAATTGGTCTAACGCTACAAAATTCTCATCATTCCTATTAATTCTTAGTATTATTTTTTGCGAAGCTGCAACCGCATCCGCAATGCTGATCTTTTGAACTTCCAAATTATTCTCAAGTCTTTCAGTTATATTTAAAATTATACAAAGGCTCGAGAATTTTGCCATATCTTCGCGCAGAGCATCAATCCATTGCTGCCTAAACTCCGCCAGCTTCACATTCGCCGTTAGTCTTGCTTGCAAAATTGCATTTCCACGTGAAATTTCGGCAGCAAACTTTGCGCTTTTCCGGTTAAGACAAGCTGCCAACAACGTGGAAAGACCCGCAACCACAGCAGCAAATATAACTCCGACAAGCGAGACAATCGCTATTTTTCCACCGTCTGTATGCCATATTTGGTCGAAAAACCCCATCACACGCCCTCCAGCAGCCGATCCGCCTGCGCGCGCGCCTCGGGGGTCACTTCGGCGCCGGAGAGCATGCGGGCGATTTCCTGCCGACGGCCCTCGCCGTCCAGACGCACCACGCCGGTGCGCGTCACCAGACCCTCACTCGACTTGGCGATAAAGTAATGCTGCCCCCCGCGCGCCGCCACCTGCGGGCTGTGCGTCACCGCCAGCAACTGCCCCGTATGGGCCAACCGCGCCAGCCTTTCGCCAATCGCCGACGCCACCGCGCCGCCCACGCCCCGGTCGATCTCGTCAAAGATCACCGTCGCAGCCCCGCCTTCCTCCGCCAGCGCGACCTTTAACGCCAGGATAAAGCGCGACAATTCGCCGCCGCTGGCAATCTTGCCAAGGCCGGCAAAATCGGCGCCGGGGTTGGTGGAAATCAGGAACTCCACCGCGTCAATGCCGCCTGCGCCCCAGCGATCCTCGGGCAAACGCAGCACGGCTGTGCGAAACCGCGCCGAATCGAGCTTCAGCGGCGCCAATTCCCCCGCCACCGCCTCGTCCAGCCGCGCCGCCGCCTCGATCCGATGCACCGACAGCCCCTCGGCCCGCGCGCGGTAGTCCAAGGCGGCCTCCCGCGCCCGCGCCGTCAGCTCTACCAGCCCCGCCTCGCCGCTCTCAATCGCCGCCAGCTCGCTGCGCATCGCCTCCAGCTTGGCGGGCAATTCGCCCGGCGCAACCCCATGCTTGCGGGCCTGCGCGCGCAGTTCGAACAGACGCGTTTCAATCCGGTCCAGCGCCATCGGGTCATGCGACAAAGCCTCCTCGGCGCGGCGCAGGATCTCCTCCGCCTCGTCCGCCTCGATCACCGCGCGGTCGAGCGCACCCAGCGCCTCGGCCAGCAGGGGATGCTCCTCGGCGATCCGGTCGAGCCGCCGCGCCGCCCCACGCAAGGCCGCCACCGGAGACTTCGAGCCCGCCCACAAATGCCGCAACTCGCCCAAATCGCCGGATAATTTCTCGCCTTTTTGCATGCCGGATCGCGCCTTGGCCAGCTCCTCCTCTTCGCCCGCCATCGGCGCCAGCGCGTCCAGTTCCGCCACAAAAGCCGTCAGCAAATCACGGTCCGCGCTCGCCTTGGCCAGCGTCTCGCGCGCCCGCGCCAGTTCCGCCTCGGCCTTCGCCCAGGCCTTCCACGCCTGCTCCACCGACGCCGCCTCGCCCACCGCGCCCGCGTAACGATCGAGCAAACCCCGATGCCCGCGCGGGTTCACCAGCCCCCGGTCGTCATGCTGCCCGTGCAGTTCCACCAGATGCGGCGCCAATTCGCGCAGCAGGGCCACCCCCACCGGCTGATCATTGATAAACGCCTTCGACCCGCCGCCGCCATCCACGCCGCTACGCAATTGCCGCCGCAAAATCAGCGGCTCGCCGGGTTCCATATCCACCCCGGCATCGTCCAAAACCTCGGCCAAGGCGCGGGGCATGGCGCTAAATTCAAAGCTGGCGGTGACCTGCGCTTGCCCTTCGCCAGCGCGGACCAAGCCGCTGTCGGCGCGTTCGCCCAGCACCAAGCCCACCGCATCCAGCAGGATCGACTTGCCCGCCCCCGTCTCTCCGGTCAGCACGCCAAGGCCACCCGTGAAATCGAGGTCCAACGCCTCGATCAACACGATGTTGCGGATGGACAATCTGGTCAGCATGATGATCGGGTCTGCATGTTCGCGGGCTGTTCTAAACCATTTTTCCGCGCGATCAATTCCATCAACCGCGCCTATGCACGGTCATGGGCGAATTTCAGCCGAATTGGGCCAAAACCTGCCATGCAGCCGCCGTGCAGGCCATGGTCAGCATCGCCGCGATGGCGAAATGCTCTGGGTGCAGCCGCAAAGCCAGCGTCAAAGGCAGCCTGCGCGATTCGCGGCCCCCCGTCACCGCGCGCTGTTCGCTGCGCAAACGCGCCCGCGCCGCCTCCAACACCTCGCGCGCCAAAACGGCGGCCTCCTCCTCGGTGAGGGGGCGGCCCTGCGGCGCGAATGTGCGGCTGTATCCCATGGCTGCGGCCCCTGATAGCGACAGCATCAGCCTAGGGCGCGAATGCTAACCAGCCGTAAATGCGGGATTACGCCTTTTCGGCGGGCGCAGGATCATCGGCGGCAAGATCATCTGCAAAGGGCGGCTCGACCTCAATCGGATCAGCCAGCGTCAAGCGGTCGAGCATCGCCGCCATTTCATCGCGTACCCCCAGCATCAATCCGCGCAGCCGGCAATCGGCCTCTGGCAGGCAATTGGGGCAGGTTTCATGCGCATAACGGCTGGCGCAGGGCACCAAAGCCAGCGATCCGCGCGTGATCCGAATAATGTCGCCATAGCGGATATCGCAAGGCGCCAAGCCCAGCTCATACCCGCCCTCACGCCCCCTGTGAGAGATCACCAGCCCCTCACGCACCATTTCGGACAGGATCACCGTCAGGAATTTGCGCGGGATATTCTGCGCGCCTGCGATGTCATCCAGCCGCACCGAACCCTGCTGCCAATGGTCAGCCAGATGCTGCAATGCGCGGATCGTATAGCGGGTTTTCTGGGAAAGCATGGGCTGGGTGTTTCAAATGGTGCGAAATTGCGAAGGAATCGCAAAACTTACCCCCTCTATCGCCCTGAACGCGGGCAAAAGTCAACCGCCGGGGTAGAGGGATAGTCCCATTGCGGATGCACGGGGCTTGGGTTAGGCCTGCGAGGATTGTCACACCGGGAAGGGTTACGCATGAAACTAAAGCTGATTTTGGGCGCGGCTCTGGCTGGCGTCTGCGCCTCCTGCGCGCCATCTGCGCAAAATGGCGCGGGCAGCGATGCGGTTCAGCATGATGTTCAATGCCTGACCGTGACGGGCCTGTTGATGCGAATGGGCAATCCGAAGGTCAAAAATGCCGCCAACATGGGCGCGATGTATTTCATAGGCAAGATATTCGGCGAAAACCCTAATATCGATTTGAAGGCCGCCCTTGCCAGCCCATCATCGACCATCACCAAAGCCAATATCGCGGCCATTGCAAAACAATGTGGGGACGAATTGACGTCGCGCGGCGGCCAGTTCAACCCGAACCAAATCGCCGCCCCCAAATAAACCCCTCAGCTCGCCCGGGCGTTCGGCGCGTCCTTGCGCATCAACTTGTAGGCCTTTTGATACCACTCGCTGCCGGGATAGTTGGCGCCCAGCACGGCGGCGTACTTCTGCGCCTCGTCCGTAAGACCCAGCGCCAGATTGGTCTCCACCAAACGGAACAAGGCCTCTGGCGCGTGGCTGGTAGTTTGGTAATTTTCGATCACATTGCGGAACCGGATATCCGCCGCCAGCCACTTGCCAGACCGTTCATAAAACCGCCCAATGTCCATTTCCTTGCCGGCCAGATGGTCCACCACCAGATCGATCTTCAACCGCGCATCCGCCGCATAGCGTGTGTTGGGATAGCGCCGCACGATGTCATTCAGCGCCGCCAGCGTCTGCTTGCTGTCCTTTTGGTCGCGCGAAACGTCGCTGATCTGCTCATAATAGCACATGGCGATCAGGTAATAGGCATAGGCCGCATCGCGGTTGCCGGGGTGGATCGACAGGAACCGCGATGCGGCGCCCTCGGCCTTGGTGTAATCCTTGGCAGCGTAATAGGAAAAGGCGCTCATCAACTGCGCGCGGCGCGCCCATGGGGAGTAGGGATGCTGGCGCTCCACCTCGTCGAACAGGGCGCCGGCGGTTTTGGCGTCGCCCGCATCCAGCCGATCCTTCGCCGCCAGATAGAGCGATTCGACATCATGCGCGACATAGGCGGTGTCTTTCACCTTGTTCCCATGCCCGCCGCATCCCGCCAGCAGCGCGACCGCAAGCCCCACGCCCAAGGCCCGTGCATATCGGGAGAAAACGGCACGCGAGGCCGGCGAATTGCAAGATGTCATCAAAACCATCCCCCGCCTATAGCCAGCCCCATGCTGAACGCCAAGTGAAAGCCACGCTGGCGCGGTTGAAAAGAGGTGCGGGGCGGGGAAGCTATTTCTAAGGGCCTCCGGCGGCTGGGGTGTTACACCCCAGACCCCCGATTTTCAGATTACGCATTGCACCGCAGAATGCAGTCAATGTGCAGCCGCGCCGTACCCACGGTCGTAGGAATCCAGCGACATAATCGCATAGATAAGATCTTTCTGGGCTTGCGTCGTTGCGTCATCGGTCATTTCGCCGGTCCTTGCCAGAATGCGCCCTGATAGATCGTCTGCGCTAAAGTTGGTTTGTATGTTATGCCGCTGTCAGGGTCTAACGACAGTCCTGCATCCCCCAACCAACCCAACCTCTTCTCAATCCCCTTCGTCACCGGCGCATCGGTATTCTCCACCCAGACACGCCGCACGCCAAAGGCTTGCGGATCAACGCTTTCCACGCTTTTGGGGTCGGTCAAATCCTTGAACCGCACCATCATCGGCCAACTTTTGAATGATCCGTTATACCCGCCCGCTGTCTCGGGCGGCAGATCGGCGCGCAGCGTTCCCGGCGCCGCCGAACCGATCTTGTGGTTTTGCGCAATCCCGGTTTCCGCACTGGTATCTAGCGGCGCGTGGGGCACCAAACCATCCTCGATCAGATTAGCCAAGCCCGTGCTGTCGGCATCATTCGGCAAGCGCAGCAGCACAAAGACCGGGCCATCAGGCAGATCAACGATCACCGCCTGCCCCAACAGCGCCACGCCCCCTTGCGAAATATTGGCAACGCCAAAGGTTGGCGTTTGGTCATTGACCAGTTCCAGCACCCCGCTGCCGGCTTTCAGCCCCTGCGGCGTCATCACCTCCACATGCAGGCGAATCCGGCAAGAGGCGTGCCGCACCAAAGGCCAGCACCCGCCCAGCATCGCTGCCCCAGCCACCATTCCGCCCGCCAGAACCCCCCGCCGCATCATACCCCTAAGCCAGCAACCCCGCATGCACCAAGGCCGCATCCACCGCCTTCATCGCCGCGTCGCTGCATGGCACCAGGGGCAGGCGCAGTTCATTGTGCATCCAGCCATGCACCTTGCTCAGCGCATATTTCACCGGGCCGGGCGAGGCATCCTCGAACA
>Ga0316222_1000430_pt1 | contig 65754 bp, 95 predicted proteins | sample TBH18011metaG_FD_206008 | JGI IMG/M metagenome (GOLD analysis project Ga0316222, IMG submission 206008) | Freshwater microbial communities from Trout Bog Lake, Wisconsin, USA - TBH18011 | ecosystem: Environmental > Aquatic > Freshwater > Lake > Hypolimnion/Profundal zone | place: USA: Wisconsin... | reverse complement strand
CACATGCAGAATTGCATAAAGTGGGCAAGGACTGGCACAAAGGTGACGGCAAAGAAGACGAAACCGATGGCACTACAATGATTCCTCCACTACAACAAAAATTAGAAATACTTAAAAAAGCATCAGGGGAAGACAACGCCTTTAATGGCGAACCTAGCAACGGTCCAGTGGACGAATTAGATGCTATTAAAAAAATTGCCGGTTTAACTGTTATGATTGACGGTGAACAGGGCGAGATGGGTTAATTAGATGGCTAATCATATTGGTAAGATTAGTGCCGCTCGTAGTGTAGCCTACATCAACTTCATCAACGCTCAATAATAATTATGAAAGCAAGAGAAATATTAACCGAAGGCTTAGACAAGCGATCAACTTACACAATCCTACACGATTTTGTAAAGTTTGCGGCTGAACATCTAGAACTTAAAAAGTTACCAAAGTTTGATTTCATCTTTGATAGCCGTACTAGTGTTGACCGTAAGAGCTTTGGTGGATATATGCCAGGCGAACAGCATATCGATGTAACTGTAAAGAATCGCCACATCATGGATGTATGCCGTACGCTAGCACATGAACTAGTACATTTCAAACAAGACCTTAACGAAGAACTCAATGATGAGGGTGCAGGTGCTACTGGTAGTCCTCAAGAAAATGAAGCTAACGCTGAAGCCGCAGTAATTATGCGTAACTGGGGCAAGAAGCACCCTGAACTGTTTGACGAAGAAAGTATAGGTTAACTATACTCATACGGTGTGCTAGGATGTCCGTAGTCCACAGGAATATCTCCTTTAAAATTGTCGTAATCCTGATAATAACCTTCGTTTGGTCTAAGCTCTCGCCAGTCATCGTATTTGATTTTGGCCAGTAACACTTCGTTTTTACTCAATAAATCACACACAACGAAACTACTGGAACAAGCGCCACGAATAGTTTTAAGTGGAGAATGTTTGTATTCATTAGCCAAGAGAGCTTTATGCATAGCACACCCATAGGGAGCCATGATACGAGTAATGCCTAGCTTTTGATTACGCAGGCGAAATTTATCTATTAGTGTAAGTTCAGAAAGTGTTGCTTGGTTAGCATCGTTAATACGCAGTAGTGCGTTCTTAACTTTGATACTACCTTTTGTATGCGTATTATCAGGCGTTTCCTTAGTGCTCCAAGGTAGCTGACAGTCTACATGATTAACATACAATGTTTCCCCATGAAATTTTAAGACCCACATTGGAATGGTCTCGTCTTCTAAATGTTTCTTGTTAAAGTGGAAGACTAGGTCTTTACAAGCATATTCAATCTATTGTGTCATTTTTAATTTCTCCAAGTTAGTTGGGCTACCCAATGCTGGGCTCTTTGAATGCGCCATGCCGCCCATTGAGGCACTTTGCAAATTTTATTACCGCTTGGTGTATACAGCGTACCGTCGCTGGCCACACCCATTAATCCGATAAACATAGTAATTTCCTTAAATGGTGCGCCTAACAGGAATCGAACCTGCTGTCTCGGGCTTTAGAGACCCTTGCTATACCATTTAGCCTTAGGCGCATGTACCTATTATATAGTCAAAACAAAAGGCCCGTCAAGGCCTTTTGAGTGGATGTAACGCTTACCTTGCGAACAAGCTATGCTTACTTCTTTGTGCCCGTGTTCACGAACCCATAGAACTTTTCAGCCGCTTCCATGATCTTTTCAAGACCTGGAAACTCTGGCATATCTACTCGAGTAACAACTTGTCCAGTTTTCTCATCACGAGCAACTGACATTTCCCAGCCTTTGAATTTAGAGTGGTATTCTTCCATAACAGCATCTTTAGCCATGGCCAACACGTCTGTACGGATTTCGTAGCCGTTCTTGCTGAATTTAACTTCTGGTAGTTTTGGAGTAAAATCTGACATTATTTTGCTCCTTTGTAAACTGTATCTTTAGCATTGGCTACTAAGGTCTGTGCAAGTGTTAGAGTTGTATCAACCCAACCTTGATAAAACTTAGTTTGTGCTTCGATTAGTGTGACCAATTTTGATTGGATTTCTTTATCGGTAACGAATGTGTTAACGATTGTCTTTTTACCAGCTTGAATGGTATCGATTGCTTGATTAAACATATTTTTCTCCTTGTGTGTGTATGTTTGTCTATACATTGCTGTATAGTATTATTATATATCTCTTTTTACGCAAATGCAACTAATTTAGGAATGCGTTTGCTCATATAGTCTATGACTGCTAGATTTCTATCAGCAACTTCTTCTACATAAGTATAGGCGTCAGCGTGTGGCAGTTCTATAGTAGCCAGTGTTTCACCGTGTTCGCTTTTTATTTTTATACCGTGTTTTAAACACAAGTGTTTGATAGCGGCATTAGTGCTTAAACATACCATACAGCCTCGGAGCTTGTTATGTATGCGGCACCATTGGATAACACGTTTCATTAGCCTAGTACCCATGCCCTGCCCTTGATAGCCCTTTAACACGCTAAATGCTAGTTCAAGTTCTTCTTGGTCAGAGATGTGGCCAATTGCGATAAAATCTAAATCGTCATTTTCGATAGCAAACAAAATGTTTTTATCAGGTTCAGATTCAAACTTATCACAAAGTGCATCTATCATTTCATCTTTGATTTGATAGCCAAAACGTAGATACTTGCTAGCCTCGTCTAAGGCTTTCAAGTGTTTACGATACTTAGAGTATTCGTGCGGTAATACCCTACGAACAGTAGTGTACGGCATATTAGTACCAGTGTGCGCCTGCTATAATAGCTTTTGCTTTTACTTCTTTGGCTAGCTTGATAGCTTCCCACAAGTCTTTAATAAAGTGTTTCATTGATGTATCACCAAATAAGTTATGATTGCTACGATTGCCCACATGGCAAACTTAGGGCCGTATTCTTTTTCGAATTTTCTAATAGCTTCTGCCATATTAAAGTCCCCTTGCCCAATAGAATGTGTTTCTACTAGTTTCGTATTCTTTGGTTAAACGATCTACGTCTGCGGCGTTTTGCGGATTGTGACTTACAATATAATATTCTAAACCGCCACCATAAGTTTGTGGCTTGCTAAAACGATTTGCTAGGCTTTTGACCCATTCTGATATGATTTTTGACATTTTGTGTCTCCTTTAAGTGTATGTGTCTTGAAACTCAGTGTTTCTACTGAGTATTTAGCATATTAGTAGAAACACTGATATTTTTCAAGTCATTTGATATAATTGCCGATAGGTTGTATAATTCAATAAATAAGTTGAATAGAGAAACACCATGCGAAAAAGCACACGCAGTATTTTACAAGAACTTAGCGATATTGGACTAAGCCGTAATACGGATCTAGTTATAGAAAGCCGTGGATCAAACATTATCCAAAGTGCAATTAACCTATTAAACATGATTCGTGAGAATTATGACGTAGAAACAGCCGCAGAGCTAGAACGCCGCTTTATTAACAGCATCAAGGGCAGTGATGCAAACAAGTTTAAGCGCGGTATTAAACGCATACAAGAAAGCAGAGATACAGAATAAACTCTCGTTTTCGCCCTAATCTACTAGTTTTTTTCCAAAATCTATAAATAATATTACAAAGGCTTTTTAGAAAGTCGTTCGCAGAGTGCGAACAGTATGGTAAGATTAGGAGAATATTATGCCATCACTATTAGGTACATACGTAGCGGCCAATTATGGTCGTATGACATCACAAGACACATACGGTGGAGTTACATATAGTAACTTTGGAACACGTAACTTAGCATTTATCAAAGTTGTAATTTCTGGCGGTACTCCACCAGACTTCACAGCTGGTACAGGTCCAACAGGTGTTTACACAGTTAACAGCAACTATCAAGATTCAAACGACTACTTCTCAGTAGCTGTTCGTACAATTCAACAGTACGGTGAAATCTATTTCGTTGGTACACCAACAGCTACAGCATTCGTTGTTGCAGTTGCTATTGATACAATGAACAGCGCGACTACATCAAGCAACGTTGAAGTTTTCAATACTAGCTATCCAACACTAGGAACATTCGGTGGTTTAGCCGCTCAGTTGCTAACTGCTTTAGGTTCATGGGCGTCTGGTGCTGTTACAATTACTCAATTGACAGCTTCTGGTGCTTCTATTGCTTAATTAATTTCCTGTTCGGGATGGGAAGACTAAGCCTACTTTAATAGTAGGCTTTTTTACGACTGTTAAATATACAATTATTTTAACAGGAGTCAGAAATGACATTAGAAGAACTTAGAGAAATTTTTAGCAAAGCAGAAATTATACCTGTACCACAAGGTGAACCTCCTATGTACCAATTTTATACTTTTACAAGTAAAAACAGAGGTGCAAGTGTAGTAGCACCAAATGGTATCGATGACCTATTAGAACCGCTTGCCAATTTTAAATTCCATGAATACGCACCTGGCGGAATTCCTGTGTTTGTTGAAATTGAAATGCTAGACAGTCTTACAGGCACACCCGGTATCGAAAATAATTAATAGTGTAACATGGAATACAAACTCTACACCCTAGTTGATATAACCCATACCGGGCAACATAGAACCGAGCCCGGTAAGGAAGCCTTACGTTGGAAGGAACAAAACTTCCAAACTGTTATTCAAACACTAGGTATCAGATCTAATATATTCTATACTAATAGTCCTGTATCTACAGAAGTCAAAGGACGAATAGTAGGATTTGACACTGACAAAATTTTGCGTGTTTGGCGTTTCGATTTTAGCACTGACAGAGATTTTGTATACGAATCTAACGGCAATCCAGTTGGCGCTTTGATAGAAGATTTTATGATGGTTCCATATATAAACGGATTAGATGAGCAAATGGAACAGCAGTATGCAGTATTCAACACAGAAGATCCTGGTAAAAACATAGTGTTTTTTAAAAAATAAAAATCAATAAATAAAGTTGTAGGCAAATTATCATTATCTAGGCACTTTAAATCATAACCAATCATACAATAGGCACAGCTCGGAGCGAGCGCAAGACTTATAACATTGGAGAGCCCAGAGATGGCCACGAAAGAAGCAGTTGCACAACTAGCCGCATTACCTGAGCGTGTGAGCGTGTTAGAAACCAAAGTTGAAAATATCAACGAAAAACTAGTTGACCTTAAGAGCGATGTGAAAGACATGCACGACTGTTTGGACAACACACGTGATACAGTATTGGCACAGCTAGATAAGATGACAGGTGAGTATCGCACCAATGCTGAAAAGTATTATGAGCATGCCAATCACTTGAATGAACTGCAAACAGCACAGCACAATGAACTAGCTGGCAAGATTAGCGAACTAGAAAAAGTCAAAAGCAAATGGACCATGTATGCCATGGTGGGCCTAGCATTTGCCGCAGGCACTGGTTGGATCAACGCTGTTAACTTTCCACATATATTAAAGTTCTTAGGACTCTAATTCAGTTAAATACTGAATGCAGTTTCAAGAACTATATATCGATCCCAATCCTCATCATCATGAGCTCAATCCCAAGCTATGGGACAATAACCAATTGCGTAAAGAAGTACGCCATCAATTACTTAAGATAGCTAAACATTTTGTTGAATATCTCGATGTGCCACAGTTAAAATTAAAAGATGTTACTATTAGCGGATCGAGTGCTGGGTATAACTATAGTGCTTACAGCGATATAGATTTGCATTTAGTAGTCAATTCAAACGAACTCTTTACAGCTGAAAAGAGTCAATATAATAATACTTACGATTTAAAAATACAGGATATCCCTGTAGAACTATACGTTCAACCCTCTGGACAAGTACACCATTCTGCTGGCATCTACAGCGTACTAGATGACAAGTGGATCAATGAGCCTGTACATGAAGAGCCAACAATAGACCCTAAAGATGTCAAAAGCAAAGCACGTAATTATGCAGGCAAGATTAACAGCGCCATGCGTAGCAGTAATTTAGACAAGTGTAAAGAAGCTATGGAAGATTTAAAACGCCTACGTAAAGCAGGGTTAGAAACTAACGGAGAACAAAGCGTAGAAAACTTAGCATTTAAGTTGCTCAGAGCTAGGGGACAAATTGATAAATTGCGTAAATACATACATAAACTAGAGAGTGCTGAATTAAGCCTCGGAGAACATAATGAAGATTAAAGACATCAAAGAAAATCAAGCACACCCGGGGCAACTATATCGATTTGCAATGGTAGACGAAATGGGCACACTACGTCGTACAGTTCCTATGCATGCAGACGAGTGCAAGACATGGTTACACAAAGCCAAACACATGGTTAATCCACAATACATGACAATTTACCCTGCACATGATGTCGACCAAAAACTATCGCTTGATGAAGTAATGTCTCAATATCCTAATATGGCACAAGAACTAGCAGAAGACAATGCTATTCAAGTTAAAAGCATTGCTGGTACTGGTAAAGATGCACAAGCAGAATTATCTAATGGTACTAAAGTAAGCGCACAAGCACTATTACCAGGCGCTAATAACACAGTAGCTATTAATCCACAAGCCGCTGGACAAAACAGCATGGTTGGTAAGAACTTACAACAACCTACACAAGAAGGGTTCTTTGGCACTAGCGAAGAAGAACTTGCAAAAGACCCAGGACCTGCAGGACAATACTATCGTCAACTTGCGGCACTTAAGAAAGATCCACGTTGGGTTGGCAAACAAGATTTAATTCAAAAACGTATTCAAGATTTGATTAATCGTCTTGATTTAGACCAAGGCGTTCCACAACCTGGAGCAGGGAAAGCACCTGGACCAGAAACAGATCCTGCTAAATTCCAACAACGTAATCCTAATTTCAAAGAAGATCATAAAGATACTATCGCGCAAGGCGGTGGAGATGTTGGCGGCGATGCCACAGATCGTTTTATTGCACAAGTTAAAGACAAAGGATTTGAACGTGTTAACCGTGGCGGAGCACAAGCATCACAAAGTCCTATTGGCGGCAACAAGCTAAAAGAAGGTGACGAACTTTATGCTTGGTTAACTATTGCTGGTATTAAATGAAAGTAAGTGATCTAATTTCAGATTTTGAAATCTGGACTACTCTTGAAGAAGCTGAAATACTTAAGAAGCTTTCTAAGCCTGTTAAGTTAAGTAAGCTGAGCGAACACGATCAATTCAAGATTCAGGCCATGATTCGCAAAAGTTTGGTAACTAAGTATGGAATGGAAGATCCTACTGTAGTTGCAAATGAAAAACACAAATAAACCTAAAACAAAAGTACTCAAAGAAATAGCCGCTCACTTTGAGGAAGATCTTAAAAAGACTTTGCCTATAAGTGTGCAACCAAACGGCAGTATAGTTTATAAAGACTACTACATCAAGCAAAACAAGCTAGGAAATTGGGGACTTTACGCACGAAGAACCCACGATGAAGTTGCACAGTTTTATCTGAAGACATGCGCCTTAATGGCCGCGAAATCCTACGATAAAGCGCATCTTGATAAATTCCAGGAAATCAAACAGTTAGATACCCGTTACTGGGCTAACCATTGCGATACACAAATCTATCGTAAAAACATTAAAACAGCTACCGAGTTTGATAGATACGTAATTTTATTAAACAAATTAGAACAAACCGAATTCCTCACCGAACATTACAAGGAAGAAATTTCCAGAATGTTTAAGTGGAGTTTTGTATAAATACTAGAACAAGAACAGCTTAGGGATACCACCATGCAATTAAGAGAATTATCGAAACCAATTACAGCTAAAGCACTAAACGAGAGCTTGGCACAACAGTTTGGCTATAAACTTAACTTAGAACAGTTCACTATGGAACAGTTAAGTGACGTGCAAAACAAACTACGTACAAAGATGAGCCAGTTCGAACTTGGTGAAAGTTTCGACAGCGTAAATGAAAGCCCTGCTTATCAAAAGACACGTTTAATGTTAGATTGCATTAATCAAGAAATTTTGGAACGTGAGATGACTCCTCAAGATAAGGCTAAAGAAAAGAATATCAAGAAAAAGACTGACAAATCAGGAATGAAGAAAAACATGGAAAAACAATACGGCAAAGAAAAAGGCAAGAGTGTATATTTTGCAACAATCCGTAAAAAGGCTATGGATCATTCCGTTCCAGAAAGTTGGATCAACTCAGCTATCGATCGTATTGCACTAGGCGAAGCAGACGAGGCAGAATTAAAAGCAGAATTAAAACTACGCTATGATTTATCAGAAGCAGTTGCACATCGCATTGTGTATCTTGCAGAAGGCGAAGAAGAAAAAGCTGAAGTAATCATGGCAACTAAAGATATGATCGACCGTATTACGGGTTGGTTAGAAGATGTAGCCGCTATGAAAGCTGAACAGCTATTAGAGTTAATGGACTCCATAGGAGAACACTACGGTAGTGATGTTGCACAAAAGTACGACCAATCCGTTAAACCATCATTAGAAGCAGTTTACACAGCATTAGAGCAAGCACGTAGAGGCCTAAATCAAGGTTTTGCATTAGTAGCAGGCAAACAAGGCACAATGATGGGCGAGCCAGAAGGTGGTGAAATGCCTCCAATGCCAGGTGGTGAAGAAGGTGCTCCAGACATGGCTGGTGGTGAAATGCCTCCAATGCCAGGTGGTGAAGAAGGTGCTCCAGAAGCAGGTCCAATGCCAGGTGGTGAAGAAGGTCGTGAAAAGCGTGAAAGCATTGACTATAGCCGTCGCTTAGGTATGTTGCTAGCCGCATCAAAAAAAAAATAAGTGAGAGTGCAGATCCTTTAGTCTTAGCACTAAAGGATCTTAAAGCCATGGCCGACCGCCAAGGCAATTCAGAAACAATTAGCTGGGAAGCAGTTAATCAACTAGGACGCAGATATGGCGCTCCAGAAATCGACTACCAACGTTTTAAATCTCGATTTGAGCCAACTAACCAAAACGATCCAGTAGCACAACAAGACTCCGATACATTACATGCCTTAGTAACTCGTTACGGTGCTGACGGTATTACACTCAATACCGATACTAAAGAAAAGCATCAGCAACAAGGCGGGGAAGGCGAAGGCGAATTAAGCCAAATGGCAAAACGTGCTACTCAAAAGGCTATGGGATAATCATTAGTTAGTGTATACTAGCTCTATGACTCTACTCAAAGAAAAGTTTGTCTATACTCCAATAGATAGAAAAAGTGAAGCAGGCAAGCGGTTATATGCTTTGCCTGACGGATCTAAAGTTCCAAGCGTTACAACGATATTGGACAAAACAAAATCTCAAGATAAAATTGACGCACTTAACAACTGGAAGAAACGTGTAGGTGAAGCTAAGGCACAGGAAATTGTAACTGAAGCGGCTGGACGTGGAACTAGAATGCATAAGTTCTTAGAGGACTATGTTAAGACTGGTGCAATCACTCCTCCAGGTACTAACCCTTACAGCAAGCAAAGCCACATAATGGCGCAAACTGTAATTGCTCAGGGGTTGTCTAATGTTAACGAAATTTGGGGTGTTGAAGTGCCATTGTATTATCCCGGATTATATGCGGGAACTACTGATGGATGCGGATTACATCTTAATGAAGAAGCAATCTTAGACTACAAACAAACTAACAAGCCTAAAAAAGAAGAGTGGATTGAAGATTATTATCTACAACTAACTGCCTATGCACTAGCACACAATAAAGTCTATGGAAGCAACATTAGAAAAGGTGTTGTTTTAATGTGTGTAAGCCCTAAGATGAACGAACAGCTAGTTGTTGTAGAAGAACCCAAATATCAGGAATTTATCTTAAAACCCGAAGATTTTGCCCATTGGGAAGCCAAATGGTGGGATAGAGTAGAACGGTACTACAAGTATAACTGATAAATATCCTATATAGAGGATATTTAGATGGCCGTTTATCAAATTAGCCGCATTCAAATACGTCGCGGTCAAGCAAATTCAGGAACCGGATTACCACAACTAGCTAGTGGTGAAATGGCTTGGGCTATAGATACTCAAGAATTATACATTGGTAGCGGTGCAGTTAGCGAAGGCGCTCCAGGTGTAAGCAATATTAAAGTTATTACACAACAAGATTTATCTGTTGCAGGTAACATTCTTGGTACTATTCAGTATGTTTACAAATCAGGCAATGCCAGCATCATAACAGGTGCTAGTGCAACTGCTCCGGTATTACAATCTTTAAGTTCTAAAATGGACCAGTTTGTAACTACTGCGGACTTTGGTACTGCGGCAGATGATGCAACAGACGATACTGCGGCATTACAACGTGCAATTAATCAGTTATTTTTAAATCCTAGTAACAAAGCAAGTGTATACTCATGTAACAGAGTTGTATTGAATATTCCAGCCGGAACATACAAAACAACAAGCACAATTTATATTCCAAGTTATGCAACAATTATTGGTGCAGGCTTAGACAAAACAATTATCGATTATTATCCAACACAAATTAGCGTTGTTGGAAACTTAACTAACGGTACAACTACACTAACAACCAGTTCAGCTTCAACAGCTATGATTGGTTATATTATCACAGGCACTGGTATTCCAAACGGAACATTAGTATCTGGTGCAGTTAACGGCACAAGTTTGACAATTAGTAATCTAGCTACTGCTACAAACACTGGCGGCACCTTTGTTGTAACAGCACCTGGTCCAGCGTTCCAGTTTGTCAACGATAGCAGTAGCATTGGTAACTATGATCCAAGTATTGCACAAAGCACTACACAATGTCGATTCGTTACTATAAAAGAAATGACGATTCAAACAGCAACTGGCAACAATATCATGATGCAGTTGAATTCTGTCAAAGATAGTATATTTGAACACATTAAATTAGTCGGCGGATGGACTGGTAACACAACTAGCATTGGTATTAACATGACTGGTGTTAGTAGCCTAGTTACATGTACTCATAATATTTTTAGAAATATTGTAGCTAGTGGATTTAATTATTGTGTTTATGATTCTGCTTATGATATCTCAAACAATAACTTTATAAATTGTCACTTTACAAATTCCTTCCAAGGAATTTCATTAGGTGCATCTTGGACTGCATCTGTAGCAAATCCAAACGGACCAATACAGACACAAATTCTTAATACTAGATTCTATAATATCAAACAACAGGCTGTTTATGTTGGTGCAGGCTTCGGAAATATCACACGTGAATGTATCTATCAAAACGTAGGTAACAACGGTAGTGGTAACGGATCTCCACAGTATCCACAAGTGTACTTTGCATCATATGGTAATACTTCATTAGACGACCAATCAGATCGTTTTGGTGATTTAGGAAATCCTACTACAGGATCATATGCACTTATACCTTACGTACCTGAAGTATCGGGGCACGGACAGTATTCGTCTTTTGGTAATAATTCTATAACACTAACACAAACAACAAGTTCATATGTTCAGATAATTAAATTACCATTACCTTGGATTTCAACTCCACAATATTTGTATAATGCTACAGGTGTAACACTTACAGGCCCAACTGGCAATATTAGTTATAGTATAAACTATATCTACGATAGTGCCACCGCTGGCTATACACGTCGTGGTGTGCTTAATATTGTAGCTGATGTTGCCAACAAGGCAGTGGCAATAACAGATGAATATGATTTCACTACTACTGGTAGTGCATACTCGACTACACTAGACTTCCAAGTTCAATTTTTAGACAACACTGGTGCAGTCACAACTTCCAATCCTTGGTCAATTTTGATAACATATCAAAACACAACACCATCGGATACTGGTAAGTTAATTTTTTCTTACTCATCTACATTCTAATCAAAAAGATAGATCTCGATAATAAATGCGTATATAATTTGCTTTATTATCGAGATAAAGTATTTCTGCCTCCGCAACCTTTTGAGTTTCAATAAGTTTTGAGACCGAAGTTTTCTATAATAAATACTTCCTAAGAGAAATACACACCGCACAACATAAAGTAACGACAATGAGCAAAATTATAGTAACGAAACGAGATGGAAGTAAAGAGCCACTAATGATTGAAAAGTGGCAGGCTCAGGTAGCGAAGGTTTGTAAAGGCATAGCAGATGTCAGTCAGTCTATGATTGAAATCAAAAGCCAACCTCATTTCTACGATGGCATTACTACAAACGAAATTGATAACATTACATTACGAGCAATCGTTGACCTTATCGACGTAGAACAGAATCCAGATGTAGGACATACAAACTATCAATACGTAGCAGGCAAACAAAGACTAAGCATCCTCCGCAAAGATGTTTATGGACAATACGAAGTTCCACATTTATATTCTATTGTAAAAAAGAATGTGGAAATAGGATTATACACACCAGAACTTCTTGTGTGGTACACAGAAGAAGACTGGAACAAAATGAATGATATGTTAGATCATGAAAAAGACGAAACATATTCATATGCGGCAATCGAGCAGTTAATTGAGAAGTACCTTGTTAAAAATAGGGCAACGAAACAAACTTATGAAACGCCTCAGATTAGATACATTGTGGCCGCGGCTACAGTCTTCCATAAGGAAGAACCAAATAATGCAAGAATGCGTTATATTAAAGAGTATTATAACGCCGCCAGTGATGCTTTGTTTACTCTCGCTACTCCAGTTCTTGCTGGTCTTGGCACTCCCACTAAACAGTTCAGTTCCTGTGTACTCATCCGTAGTGATGATGACCTTGATAGTATTTTCGCTTCAGGAGAGATGATGGCAAAATATGCTAGCAAACGTGCTGGCATTGGTTTGGAAATTGGTCGTCTACGTCCATTAGGTAGTCCCATCAGAGGTGGGGAGATCATGCACACAGGTATGATTCCATTCTTGAAGAAATGGTTTGGAGATTTAAGAAGTTGTTCACAAGGAGGCATTCGTAATGCTAGTGCTACAGTTTTTTACCCTATCTGGCATCATCAGTTTGATGATCTTATTGTGCTTAAAAATAATCAAGGAACGGAAGAAACTCGCGTCCGCCATATGGACTATGGTGTTGTATTGTCTGCGTTCTTTTGGCGCCGATTTAAAAATAAAGAAAACATAACATTCTTTGATCCTAACGAAGTGCCAGACTTATACGAAGCATTTTATAAAAACACAGAACGTTTTGAAGAACTGTATGTAAAATATGAAAAGCGTACAGACTTACGTAAGAAGACTATGACTGCTGAAGAAGTATTCAAGTCTGGCATACTAAAAGAACGTACAGACACAGGACGTATCTATCTTGTGTTTATCGATAACGTAATGAACCAAGGACCATTTGATCCTGAGTATCATACAATTTACCAAAGTAATCTTTGCTGTGAAATTCTATTACCTACAAAATCTTTTAAACGTCTTGATGACGAGAATGGTCGAATTGCTTTGTGTACTCTTGGTAGTATCAATTGGGGTGCTTTTAGAAATCCTGAAGACATGCGTCGTGCTTGCCGCATTCTTCAACGTAGCCTTTGCAATATTCTTGATTACCAAGATTTTCTAAGTATTCAAAGTAAACTAAGCAATGACGAAATCCAACCTTTAGGGATTGGGGTTACAAACTTGGCCTACTGGCATGCAAAACGTGGTCTTAAATATGGCGAGAAAGACGCCTTACAAGATGTTAAATCCTGGATGGAACATCAAGCCTTTTACCTTACTGAAGCTACAGTGGAACTGGCAAAGGAGCGCGGAGCGTGTACACATAGTGATAAGACACGCTATGGCCAAGGTGTATTCCCTTGGGAGTTACGTGCTAAAGGTGTAAATGAACTAGCAAATTTTGCTCCAGAACTTGATTGGGAAACACTACGTACTAATATGAAACAGTATGGAGTTCGCAACGGTACACTAATGGCCATTGCACCAGTTGAAAGCAGTAGTGTTGTTATAAACAGCACTAATGGAATTGAAATGCCTATGAGTCTAATCAGCACTAAAGAATCAAAGGCAGGAAGTTTTACACAAGTTGTTCCTGAGTATCATAAATTGAAACACAAGTATCAACTCATGTGGGACCAAACAGATTGTGATGGCTATTTGAAGACAGCGGCTGTGCTTGCGGCCTACGTTGACCAATCAATTAGTACAAACACATTCTATAATCCAGCGCACTTTGAAGGACGTAAAGTTCCAACTACGCTGATTGCTAAGAATTTGATGCAAGCACATGTATGGGGATTAAAAACATTCTACTACAGTTTGATTAACAAAGCAGGAAGTAAAGCAACTGATGAAGTTGTAGCAGTTGCACAAACATACATTGAGCAACCGATGGATGAAGAAGATTGCGAGGCATGTAAGTTATAATGTTAGAAACTATTTGTGATATACTTGTAGACGCATATAAGCGTAATTGGATTACCAGTCGTGATGGTAATGTAAGCATACGACATCACGATCGTGATCATTTTTATATCACACCTAGTGGAGTACGCAAACAAACTCTACAGCCAGACCAATTTAAGAAAATCAGCATACATGGTTTATTGTGGCAAGAAGAACACTATACAGATATCAGTGCAAATCTAAAGCCTAGTGGAGAGATTCCATTACACTTTGGTCTACAAAGAGCAATGGGTCAGCATAGTGACGAAGTTCGTGTTGTTGTACATGTACACCCTACATATTGTGTAGCGGCCATGCATGCCGGTATTGATTTAAGTACTGTGGTTAATGACTTTCCAGAACTTAGTCGTTATACTCGAGTAGCACCCAATGTACCTGAAGTTCCTCCTATTAGTCAAGAACTAGCCGACCAGTGTTTTGAAAAATTAGAATTAGATGACAATGGAAACATTGCCTATGACATTGTAGGCATCAAAGGGCATGGAGTAGTTGCTATTGATACTAGCCCATGGCGTGCCTATGAACACATTGAACGATTAGAACATATTTGCAAGATAGTACTTGCATCAGGAAAATATTAATGAGTAAAGAACAATATAACTTAAATACAAAGACAGACTATCTTTCACGTAAGATGTTTTTGGATCCAGCGGGCCCAGTTACCATCCAACGTTTTGAAGAAGTCAAGTACAAAAAGATTGCAGACTTTGAAGCGACAGCCCGAGGCTTCTTCTGGCAACCCGAAGAGATTAGTCTTACCAAAGACGCAAATGATTTTAAGGATGCAAGCGATGCAGTTAAACATATTTTTACTAGCAATTTATTACGTCAAACAGCACTTGATAGTCTTCAAGGTCGTGGACCAACGCAGGTATTTACTCCAGTGTGTTCCTTGCCCGAACTTGAAGCTCTCATGTACAACTGGGGTTTCTTCGAAACCAACATCCACAGTAAGAGCTACAGCCATATAATTCGTAATATCTATAATGTGCCAAAGGATGTGTTCAACACAATCCACGACACACAAGAAATTATTAATATGGCATCAAATGTAGGCAACTACTACGAAACATTACACATTTGTAATAGCATGAAACAAATGGGTTCGTTCCTTGACGAGCGTGAACATGTTAAGGCTATTTGGTTAGCTCTTAATGCTAGCTATGCTCTAGAAGCTTTCCGCTTTATGGTATCATTTGCTACAAGCCTAGCAATGGTTGAGAATAAAATCTTTATCGGTAATGGTAACATTATCAGTTTGATTTTACAAGATGAATTACTACACAAAGGTTGGACAGCTTATTTGATCAACCAAGTGGTTAAAGAAGATCCACGTTTTGCTGAAGCTAAGTTAGAGTGCGAACAAGAAGTCTATGCATTGTATATGGATGTTATCCGTGAAGAAAAACAATGGGCAGATTACTTGTTCCAAAAAGGACCAGTTATTGGATTGAACGCAAACATTCTAAAAGACTTTGTAGACTACACAGCAGTCAGCGCACTCAAAGATATTGGTATCAAATATCAACAAGCCGCTCCAAAGTCAACTCCAATTCCTTGGTTTAACAAACACGTTAATACTAGCAGTAAACAAACTGCTCTACAAGAATCAGAATCGACTAACTATGTTATCGGCGTCATGTCAGAAATACTTGATTATGATGCGTTACCTAGTTTATAATAGTAAAAAGGAATAATATGAAAGCAATAGTATGGAGTAAAAACGCCTGCCCATTTTGTGACCAAGCTAAGGGCTTGCTCAAAATGAAAGGCATTGAATACGAAGAAAGAAACATTAACAAAGATTATACACGTGAACAATTATTGGAAGCAGTACCTAATGCCAGAACTGTACCGCAAATCTTTTTAGACGATAAATTAATAGGCGGGTTCACAGAACTCAAGAAACATTTCGAAAAGGTATAATATGTTAATTTCAAAAGGTATAGCAGAAGGTGAAATTGTAACAATCAAAACCACAGCAGGTGAAGAGATTGTTGCTAAGTTAGTAGAAGATGGCCCACTCGGTGTCAAGGTTAAAAAGCCATTGTGCTTAACAGCTACTAAGGATGGAATTGGACTAGTGCCATTTTTGTTTACTACAGATCCAGATGCAGATGTTACAATTAACAAAAATAGCATTATGGTATTGGCCGCAACTATTAAAGATGCCGCAGATACATACATCCAACAAACAACCGGCATTAAACTAGCATAAGGAGAATTATATGTCAAAATACGCAGAATTTACAAAATTAGTAGAAACAATGGAAGGTGACTTCGAAAAGTTTTACGACAAAGGTGTTAGTGCCGCAGGTACTCGTGTTCGTAAACACTTGCAAGAACTTGCAAAGTTGTGCAAAGAAACACGCAACGATGTAACAGCAGTTAAGAACGCTCGTAAAGAATCAAAGTAATATGACTGTTAATGTTGTATCCATTCCTGCTACAACGACTGTAGACTTAAACAAAGCCTTTACAATGCAAGGATTGTTTAATACAGTTTACAGTTCGTTGCCTGACGGAAAAGAATACACAGTAACTGGTATTAGTTTTGAATTTATGGGAATGAGTTGTGCTAACTCGGGTATTATCGATACTTACGCTCAAATCAAAGACGCTATATCTAGACTTTACAATTATATAATGAAAAGTTATCTAGAACCTATATGGCAATTGTTAAATGCATTACTTAAGGCGTTAGAAGCAGTTGTTGGTAAATTATTAGATTTAGATTTATCGTTACCTATTTTAAATTTAACCGTAAGTGACTTGTTTAGTGACAACTTGTATGAAAAACTTCTTACAGCAATTACAAACTTGTACCATACTGCAATCGATGACCTGAAGTCTTTATTAAATTTTTTAGGAATTCCATTTGAAACTTGGGGTGGCTCTGAAGCTCCTCAAATTGATATTGCTAATATCGTTAAAAATGTAATGGTAAGTTTGTGGTCTGCATTGTTACAAAAAATAAAATTAATTTTTGATGCAATTAAAACAGGATTAGCGGCATATGATTACATCACTAGCCCTGGCACTTTCCCTCCACCATTGAGCACAATATGGAACACGGCTTTATCGGCAATCGGAGAAGAGATTGTTGCGCTTATTGCATTAGGCGGTCCAACAATAAAAGCAATCCAAGATGCTATTGTAGATTTTGTAAAAGCGGCCTTGAACAAAGCAGTAGTTACAGCAGAAGAAATATTAGCATATCTTAAAAATTTCACATTGTCACCATTCGGCAAACCATTTGACTGGGAATTTCCATTTAATCCATTTGTTGATTCGGCATGGAAAGATCTTAGTCAGTTATTAGGCGATATGAAATTATTTTGTATTAACTTCTTAGGTTTACTCATAGCACAATTCATCAAGCTAATTGATGCAATACTTAAAGTGTTTGGTTTAAGCCTTAGTTTTCCAGTACTAACAATTCATTATAGTGTTTGTGCAATAATTAAAGAATAAGGAGAATAAAATGAAAAAAGTTTTAGCAATCATATTATTATCTTTCGCATCATTGGCACAAGCCCAATGGCATCACGGCGGAGGACATTATGTTTATCGTCCAGGATACGGTTGGGTAGTTCCTAGTATTGTTGGAGGAGTAATTGGATACGAGCTAGCTCGACCGAGACAGCCCGATGTTGTAGTAGTACAGCCTCAGCCAGTTTACCCTGCGCCACAAGTTGTTCCACCACAAGCACCATATGGTTACCATTGGGAAGCAATCCTAGATGCTAACTGTAATTGCTACAGAAGTGCATTAGTGCCTAATTAAGGATACAAATGAAATTTTACGAACGTGCCGCACGTAGCCTAGGCAAAGTAGTTACCTGGAGAATTCTAGTAACAATTACTAATTTCTTTGGTGGGTGGATTGCTAGTGGTAATCCTTGGGTAGGGCTCGGAGTTGTTAGTTTTGCACTAGTGGTTAACAGCGTATTATACTACTTCCATGAAAGAGTATGGAATAAAATAGATGCTGGCAAGCAGGTCAAGGAAGATGTCGTTTCTTAATGAATATCTCATTGAAATCAATGAATTCCCACAAAGCGGAAAAGACCGTAATCTTTACACTATAAAAGATTACTTTTATTACGATTCAAACGTCCGGGAATACGGGTATCGAAACTTATTGATACCCGTTTCTTGCATTATAAATAAGGATGCAATACCTAGCGAAACAGTCATTAGAGAACTGATAAATAAGCAAGTACCCGTAATGAAGCGGGAAATAGATATTGTTAACCACAAAGAAATCTGGAGTTTTGATTATGACAACTAAGCACGTAAAATGGGTTTTAGCACACGAACCAATCGAATTGTTTATTCGTGCCGCAAAGGTATTTGCCGGTGAAGTAAATGCAAGAGCACCTGGTGCATTAGATATCGAAGTTATGACTATGAGCGAATACTCAGAAAAGTATAACAACGGTGTTGTAGTTGACAAGCATAGTCTAGTAGATTTGTTAGACAACGGCCTAATTGAAATGAGCCAAACTTACACAATCACATTGGGTAAGATCAACAAAGATTTCTTCGCATTAGATTTACCATTCTTATTTAAAGATCACGACCATGCTACTCGTGTGTTCGAAGGTGCAGTTGGTAAACAGCTATTGGATAGCTTGCAAGAATCTAAAAAGATCAAAGGTTTAGCATTTACATACTCAGGCGGTTTCCGTATTATTCCAGGAAACGAACCAGTTAGCAAAATTGAGGACTTGCGTGGTGTAAAACTACGTACAAGTTTTAGTCCAGTAGCGATTGAAACATTCAAGACATTAGGTGCTGATGTAGTTCCAATGGAATTAGAAGAACTTACAGAAAACTTAGGTAAGGCAAATGTTGCTATTGGTGAAAGTACATATCCACGTATCTATGCACTTAACCAAGCAGGCGTAAGCAATTATATTAACCACACAGAACACAGCTTGTTCCTAACAAGCATTCTAGTTGGTAGTGAATTCTGGAATACACTAAGTCCAGAACTACAACAAGTAGTAAGTGAATCAGCTCAAGCCGCGGCACGTTACGAGCGTAGCATCAGCATTGATGATGTTTTACAAACACAAGCTCGTGCAGAAGCAGACGGTATTGAAGTTATTCGTATGTCAACTGAAGAGCAACAGCGTTTTGCTGATGCTACACAAGTTGTTTATACAAAATTTGCCGATTATTTTACTCCTGGACTTGTAGAACAAATCAAAAAGCACTAAGGTTGTAGATGATTCTGTATTATAATACACATGCCGTTTCTACCTATTTAAAACAGAATCCAAGACAGCTACAGCATTTTCTATCTAAATATTACTCTCCTGAGTTGTTCAACAAGTATGAACGATTTGGATTGAATACACATAACATGATTTATGATAGAACATGTTCATTACCACATTATCTTAATATTAGTCAGTTACATCCAATTCCTGCAAGACAAGACAACTACAATCGTAGTTTTTTTGAAATAGCAGAACAACGTGCTAAAGAATTGTTAGCATTAGGACAGCCTATTAATGTAATGTGGAGTGGCGGTCTAGATAGTACGTTTATACTTTTCATGTTACAAAAATATGCAAATGATCCAGACCAAGTTAGAGTTTACGGAACATATAACAGCATTATAGAATCCGGAGATCTGTTTGATCGCAGGATTAGTAAAGAATTCAAATACAATATTAAAGTTGCATCTAGCAATCAGTTTAATTTTAAAGAATTTGACGGAATCTATGTAAGCGGAATGTGCGGTAATCAATTGTTTGGACCTACCGATGATTTCTTTGCAAATGGCAATACTGCCATGTTTCATCACACATTAGGAACTCCTGAAACAATATACGAAGATTACAAAACTAATATTGATCCTGCCCTGTTAGAATTCTTAGATCCGGTTATCAAATCTAGTCCTCGTCCAATTGAAACTGTAGCCGACTTACGTTGGTACTGTATCTTTAATCTAGACTGGTATACTGCACTTTACGAACATAGAACGCACATAGATCCAGCGACTGCTAAAAATATACTGGGATTCTTTGATACAGAAGATTTTCAAATTTGGGCAATCAGTACCAAAGAACCCTTTACAAAAGTCAAAGGAGATCCTAACACCCATCGTTGGCAAATGCGTGAAGTGTTAGATGAACTGTTTGGCGAAACACACTACGCTAAAAATAAACCAAAACGTATTAGTAATTTTTCAGCACTAGATCCATATTGGATGTTTTTATTTGAAAACTATAATAATTCCTACTTGCGAAAGTAGCGTAAATAATGTATAATAGGAGCATATATGGCATATTCAGACAAAGTTATTGACCACTACGAAAATCCTCGTAACGTAGGATCTTTTGATAAAAACGATCCTAGCATAGGCACAGGCATGGTCGGTGCACCAGCTTGCGGTGACGTAATGAAATTACAAATAAAGGTAGAAAATGGTATTATTAGAGATGCTCGTTTCAAGACATACGGATGTGGTTCCGCAATCGCTTCTAGTTCACTCGTTACAGAGTGGGTCAAAGGAAAAACACTGGACGAAGCAGGTAGTATCAAAAATAGCGAAATCGCTGAAGAACTTGCTCTCCCGCCAGTAAAGATACATTGTTCAATTCTAGCAGAGGATGCCATTAAGGCCGCTATCGATGATTATCGTAACAGACACAGCGCAAGCTAAAATTAAACAAAATCTTGCCAAAAGAGGCAAGGGTGTTGGTATTCGCATAGGTGTAAGAACTACCGGATGTAGCGGGCTTGCTTACGTACTAGAATATGTGGATAAGTATGAAGCCGAAGAAGGGGTTGTAAACTACGCACAGGGCGATTTTTGTGTGCTAGTAAGTTTAAAAGATGAGCCATATCTAAATGGCCTAACAATGGACTGGGTCCGCAATGGACTTAATGAAGGGTTTGATTTCCAAAATCCTAATGAAAGAGATCGCTGTGGATGCGGCGAGTCCTTTAGAGTTTGACATTTCCCAAAAGTGACTGTATAATAGCTGTATTGTTATAACTTTTGGAGATTTATTTTGAGTATGCATCTAGAAGGTCCGTGGCTATCAACTACTGGCAAAAAGAAAGGCAAAAAGAAATGGGCAAGTGCCGAAGCTAAAAGAAAGGCAGAACAGTTGGAAGAAAGCTGGAAAGAACTACTTAAACGCCAAGGTCTTGAACTCGAAGAAAAGAAACGCAAACGTGCAATGACAGCCGAAAGTTTGGGCTCGAGTTACAGTTTGAAAATCCCAGAAGGGCGCAATACAACTGCTCATATTAAGAGCAAAGATACCGGCGGCGGCAACGCAACGCTAGCACCAGCCAAAGTTTATACCGGTATCAAGGTAAAAGGCATCGCGACCATGCATAAAAGCAACGCAGTGCCGGTTTTTAGTGATGAAGAGGCAGTAGATATCTCTAGAATGAGGAGATAAATAGTGCCCGATCATAATAATAGTATATTACCCTCGTCGTCAGAGGATAACTATATATTGTCCACTAAAAGTTTAGTGGGCAAGGCTAATTTTTATAGGAGACATATCGACAGCCAAAATAACCATGACGGTGGTAGCGACACCTCATCCAGCGTAAAGGAGAAAAAAATGATACGCATTATCAAAATTTTAGTAAATCTAGCAGTAGCGATAAGTGTGCTAGCACTAGCACAATTCGCAGTTTCAAAGAAATTTGAACATTTAAAACAAGCCCGAGATTCGGCAAGCCCTATTACAGCACAAATGAGACAACAGCAATTAGATTGTCTAGCTCGTAATATATACCATGAAGCAGGCAGTGAACCTTTTGAAGGTAAAGTAGCTGTAGCTCAAGTAACAATTAACAGAACAGAAAGTGGACAATTCCCATCTGATATTTGTAAAGTAGTCTACCAAAAAAATGTAGTCTATGAAAAGGTCATGTGCCAATTTAGTTGGTATTGTGAAGGACCTAGTGCATTGAAGCCAATGAATGATGCAATGTACACAGAAAGTATGGAAGTAGCAAAGAAAGTATTATTGGAAGGATTCCGTCTTCCAGATTTGAAAAACGCCCTATACTTTCATGGAGATTATATCCAGCCTGGCTGGAATAAAAAACCCGTAGCTAAGATTGGTCATCACATTTTTTACAACTAAGGACAACTATGATATCAAACGAAGTTTTTTCAAAATTTAAATCAAATCTTTCTAGTTTTTTCGATCTAGACAAACTAGTTGAAAACATCAAAACCCATGCTCCGCATGTAAGTGCAGAAACAATGGGCTGGGTAGCAGTGATCCTGCTACACCTAGCTACGATTCCTACAGAGTTGGCAGTTTTAACAGGATTAACTGAAAAAATGCCTCCAGTGGATTTGGTGTTGTTTAGCTGGGCAGGATTATTTTGCTTTTTTATCAAGGCCGCAATTCAGAAGGATTTTCTGAACATTGTAACCATTGGTTTTGGGTTCTTTTGCCAAGCCGGACTACTTGCTTTAATTGTGTTTAAGTAATCCAAGGGCTAAATATACTATAAACAGGAGTAGGCAAAATGGCCGGATCAGGATACCAACAAGATAAGAATCAGTTAACTCAGGGAATTTACCAAGTTACTGTTAATACTAATACAAACTTTGCAACCACTGGAACAGCTGGCGGCGGCGTAAACCCATATGATTGGGATAGTTCAAACTATACTAATACCAGTAGCATGAGCGCCGCACAAGCGTTACTTCTAGCACAAGGAAACTTGCGTTGGGAACGTGTTGTAGAAGCACTTTCAGGCATAGCAGATTGCCGTATTTTAGACGTAGTTGTTACTGGTGCAACAAACGGTACTGATGCTACTGCACAAAATACACAAGTTGTTTTCACTGTAGAATTTGACCGTGATGCGTTTGTTCTAGGCGAATGGAACAAATATCTAGCTAGCCAAAGTTCATCAGCTAACGGTACATTTACTAACAGCGATGGTACAGTTTACACAGCCTACAATAGTTTGAATTCTACTGGTACTGCTATTAACACAACAGCATTGGCAATTACAGATATTGTTACCACTGCTATTGCAACTGGTGGAACAACAGGATGGTATAAAACTTATCGTGTTTGGAATCCAGCTCAAACTGGTGACTCACAAGTTAAAGTTACTATTACTCAACCAGCTACGCCAGCACAAATTTATGCTAACGTATCAACATCGCAATTAGCTGGAACAACTCTAGCAGGAACTCCGCTATAAAATAATTGAACAAATAAGGACTTGCAAAAGTCCTTATTTCAAGTATAATTACAGGATGATACTAGCTTACTTACTCTTACTAACTGGTTTAACAATTTCGGCGGTCGCTATTTACTACTCTGTAGTAGGTTTGACCGCTATTTTTTCCGCGGCTGTTATTCCCATTATGATTATGGGTTCGGCTTTGGAAATTGGTAAACTTGTCTGCGCCTCTTGGTTAAAAGCCAATTGGGAACGTGCTCCACGTTTCATGAAAATCTACATGACTATAGCAGTCGTAGTATTGATGCTTATTACATCAATGGGCATTTTTGGATTCCTTTCAAAAGCCCACAATGACCAAAATTTAGTGTCAGGTGATGTTCAATCTAAATTGGCAATATATGATGAAAAGATCAAAACAGCCAAAGAAAATATTGAAAGTGACCGTAAACAACTTAAACAGATGGACGAAGCTGTTGATCAAATCTTAGCTCGTTCAACCACAGAAGGCGGAGCAGACAAGGCCAATGCTGTACGTAAAAGTCAGCAACGAGATCGCAGTTCACTTGCCAAAGATATCGAATCTAATCAAAAGGTCATTGCTGATCTTAACGAACAGTCGGCACCAATCCGAGCAGAGAATCGTAAAGTGGAAGCTGAAGTTGGTCCTATCAAGTATATTGCGGCATTCATATACGGTGCAAATCCAGATGCATCATTACTTGAAAGTGCAGTAACATGGATCATTATAATGATTGTTATAGTGTTTGACCCACTAGCAGTTATTATGTTACTTGCTAGCCAAATGACTTTTGCATGGGCGAGAGAACAAAAAGAAGAAGAACATCCTACTATTGCCGAATTAGATACCTTTGTTGGAGAAAAGCCAACCAAAGAAGAATTGGAACAAATAACAGATCCAGAAGCTCCTCCATTAGAAGAAAAGGTTGAAGTAAAACCTGCTCCAATGGTATCAACAGTAGTTCCGATGGAAGAAATTGTTTTACCTACAGTAGTTACACAATTTGCCCTGCCGGATGTTGAAGTTCCAGATACTCCAGTTACAGAAGAAGAAGCTAGCGAGTTAGAAAAATGGAACAAGATGATTGAAGAAGCAGAACGTCAACTTGCCCAAGAAATAGAAAAAGAACAAGAAGCTAAAGTAGAAGAAAGCACAGTTGAAGAACGTGTTGCTCGTGGTGAAACTTATATTAATAACGAAGGCGATGAAGTATCTGCTATCGACGACGAATCCGAAGAATCAAAAAAAAAGACGTACATGATGAAGGATTCGGAGGGAAATTCTATAACAATGAGCAGGTAATTGGCTATATACAAAATGCAGAACAGATGAATTCTGATGCACTTTGGTCCAAACTTAACAAAAGAATGACAGTATGAATTTAGGAAAAATAACACTAATTACCCCACCTGATAAATTGTTCAATAATACTCTAAGTTACTTGCTAGTACAACCAAGCAACTTTATTAAAGAACAGTTTCAAACAATTTTAAGTCAAAGTATAGATGACTTGAATATATTCATATACGACCATGACGATACTGACATTAGTTGGTTACTAAGTGTAGCAAGCCAAGCTCATGGTATTATTATTGATGTAGACAACTGTGATCCTATGACACACAAGTTTATATCATTTTTGCTAGCCGAGCCAAACGTCTTTTATATTACCAAAGATGAAACAACTCCTTACAATCTAATCAGCAAAAATCGAATTTATGATTTGGATTGGATTGTAGCAAAAATACATGACTCCGAAGAGGAAGATAACGATAATGATCCACAAGAAGACTAGAGGCACTGGAGTAACGGTCAAAGACGGCGAGAATATCAATCAAGCCCTACGCCGTTTCAAACGTAAAATGGACGATTCCAAAAAATTGGACGATTTACGTGCCAAAGAGTTTTATGAAAAACCCACCACTGAACGCAAACGTAAGAAGGGTGCGGCCAAAGCTCGTTGGAATAAAAAACTCCGTGACCAACAATTACCACCAAAACTCTATTGACATTTGATATAATATCTGTTATAATTTAAGTTAACTAGTAAAGAAAGAACTTAAATGGCAAAAACAGATATTATGATCGATTTAGAAACTCTGGCGACATCAACCGATGCCGCCATTCTTACGATTGGCGCAGTGAAATTCGATCCGCTTGGCAAAGATGTAGAGGAGCCCGATATGGATTCTCTTTATCTTAGAGTAGATTTGGATAGTTGTGATGAAATTGGACTAGTAACAAACGACGATACTATTGAGTGGTGGAGTAAACAAGATCCTGCCGCACAAGCAGAAGCATTTAGTGAAGTTGACCGCATACACATTAGAGATGCCTTTGAGCAATTATATAAATTTTGCTGGGGCGCAAAACGTGTTTGGTCCAACGGTAGTGTGTTCGATATTATGATTTGTGAACACGTATATAAAAAGATTGGCAAAGCCATTCCTTGGCAGTTTTGGCAAATTAGAGATGTGCGTACTATTTTTGATTTAGGAATTAACCCAAATCGTCCACCAGTACTAAAACATCATGCATTAGAAGATGCATGGAATCAGGCAGTAGGCGTTCAGAATGTCTACAATACATTACGCACTTCGACTACATACGAAGGCAAGATGATAACACCATTTGCAAATCAGAGGTAATATGAACGAAAGAGAAAGAGAAGTAATGAACATTCTTTCAGAGGAATGTGCAGAAGTTATTCAGGCAATTAGTAAATGTCACAGATTCGGTTTAGATAATTTTAAACCAGGAAAGCCTAAAACTAACAGAGGACATTTAGAAGAAGAACTTGGCGACTTGCTAGCCATGATTGATATTCTAGTGGACATGCAGGTTGTAGATTTAGATACACTAGAAACTGCAAAAATAGCAAAAATTGAAAAACTAAAAAAATGGTCAAATATTTTCGCAGATTTGACCGACGAGGCATAAATAAATTTGTAGAGCGCCGTAAAGGGCCTACAAATTTACTTGCTTAATTATAAGGAGAAAATTATGAGCAAAATCATCGGTATCGATTTGGGTACAACAAACAGTTGCGTAGCTATCCTAGAAAATGGAGTAGCAAAAGTTATTGAAAATAGCGAAGGCGCACGTACAACACCATCAATCATTGCATACACAAAGGACGAGATCCTAGTAGGTGCAACAGCAAAACGACAAGCAGTCACAAATCCAAAGAACACAATTTACGCGGCCAAGCGTCTTATTGGACGTAAGTTTGAAGAACAGGCTGTGCAAAAGGACATCGATTTGATGCCTTACAAGATTGTCAAAGCAGACAATGGCGATGCATGGATCGAAGCGAATGACCAAAAACTAGCACCACAACAAGTGTCTGCTGAAGTACTTCGCAAAATGAAAAAGACTGCTGAAGACTATCTTGGACACGAAGTGACACAAGCAGTTATTACTGTACCAGCTTACTTTAACGATAGTCAACGTCAAGCTACCAAGGATGCAGGACGTATTGCTGGCTTAGAAGTTCTACGTATCATTAACGAGCCAACAGCGGCCGCACTAGCATATGGTGTTGATAAAGAATCCAAGAAAGACCGTAAAATTGCCGTATACGACTTAGGTGGTGGTACATTTGATATTTCCATCATTGAAATCGCTAACCTAGACGGAGACAAGCAAATCGAAGTATTGTCAACAAACGGTGATACATTCCTAGGCGGTGAAGACTTTGACCAAGCTATCATGGACTACTTGGTAGATGAGTTTAAGAAAGATTCAGGAATGGATCTAAAAACAGACGTGCTAGCATTGCAACGTTTGAAAGAAGCCGCAGAAAAGGCTAAGATTGAATTGTCATCAAGTCAATCTACTAGCGTTAACTTGCCATACATTACAGCAGATGCAAGTGGTCCAAAACACATGAACGTTACTATCAGCCGTGCTAAGTTTGAAGCAATGGTTGAAGGCTTAATTGCTCGTTCAATTGAGCCATGTAAAGTAGCTATGGCAGATGCTAAAGTTACAGCCGCAGACATTGACGAAGTTATCCTAGTCGGTGGACAAACACGTATGCCTAAAGTACAAGAAGCAGTTGAGAAACTATTCGGTAAGGCTCCACGTAAAGACGTTAACCCAGACGAAGCTGTAGCCGCAGGTGCCGCAGTACAAGGCGCTGTGTTAGCAGGTGATAAGACAGACGTATTGTTGTTAGACGTAACTCCATTGACATTAGGTATTGAAACAATGGGTGGTGTGTTTACTAAGCTAATTGCTAAGAACACAACAATCCCAACTAAACACTCACAAGTTTTCTCAACAGCAGAAGACAACCAACCAGCTGTAACTGTCAAAGTTGCACAAGGTGAACGTGATTTGTTTAGATACAACAAATTACTAGGCGAATTCAACTTAGAAGGTATTGACCCAGCACCACGTGGTGTTCCACAAGTTGAAATTACTCTAGACATTGATGCTAACGGTATCTTGAATGTAAGTGCCAAAGATAAAAACACTGGCAAAGAAAACAAGATTACCATCAAATCTGATTCGGGATTAACAGAAGCTGAGATCCAACGCATGGTTCGTGAAGCAGAAGAAAACGCAGAATCAGACAAGAAGCAGGCAGAATTGATCAATGCTCGTAATAATGCTGAAGGTACTACACACAGTATCAAAAAGGATTATGACAAGTATAAAGATCAATTGACTGAAGATGAGCGTACTAAATTCGAAGATGCAGTCAAATCAATCGAAGAGGCTTGCAAAGGCGAAGATAAGGAAGCAATCGATAAGTCAGTTCAAACTTTCTTTGAGGCCGCTGGTCCAGTAATGGCTAAGAAACAAGCCGCTGAATCAACAACAGCAGAAACTCCAGCTCAATCAGCTGAAGGCCAAACTGTTGATGCTAGCTTCACAGAAGTTGACAATAAAGAAGAGAAGTAATATAATTAAAAACGTAGGGTGCCGATGGTCGGGGCCTACAAATTCTTGCTTAATATAAGGAGATAAAAATGCAATTAAGAGCAATAGACCCAGCACACTTAGCTAACCTAAGTAGAGCACTAGTAGGATTTGATCATATTTTCAATCAACACCTACAAACAACAAATGGAAACTATCCTCCACACAACATCGTGAAATATAGTGATAGCGAATATGCTATTGAAATAGCAGTCGCAGGTTTCAGTAAACCTGAAATCACAGTAGAAGTAGATCAAGATCAATTGATTGTAAAAGGCAAAAAAGCCGAAACAACAGATTCAAGTGTTCAGTATCTACATCGTGGACTTGCTAGCCGTGATTTCGAGCAAACTTATACACTTGCCGAATACATGGAAGTTAAGGATGCAGAAGTTAAGGACGGTATGCTGATTATCAATATCGAGCGTATTGTGCCAGATGCGTTGCAACCACGTAGCATTACAATTAAATAATCAACCGGGGGAGGCAACTCCCCCACTTATAGAAAGAGAAAAAATGCCAACTACAGATATCCAACTAGACGAAAAAGTTAAAGTAACTATTACAGAACCAAAGCGTTGGAAAGTTATTTTGTTGAACGATGACAGTACTCCTATGGAATTTGTCATTTCGTTGTTAATGGAAGTTTTTAAACACAATCAAAACTCTGCCCAGGATATCATGTTACAAGTGCATGAAACTGGAAGTGGAATCGCCGGTATCTATAGTTTTGAAATTGCTGAAGCTAAGGCTGTTGATGCAACTAATCTAGCTCGCAATAACAACCACCCATTACAAATTAAATTGGAAGAAGAATGAGCCTAAGAGAATTAACTAAGGAAGCACACACCAACGCAGAGCGTCAAGAGTTTGTAAAGATTCTCTTTAGTGGTACAATCAATCCTAAGCTCTATGCTACATACTTAAAAAATCAACATCCAATGTATGAAATTTTAGAAGTATGTGCAATGCCTCACCAAATTCTACATGGACTACCAGACATTCGTCGTGCCCCTGCAATCCTAGCAGATTTCCAGGAACTATGGAAAGACGAAGATGGTGAAGTAGAACTACTACCTATTACAAACAAATATATCAAATATATTTTAAGCATTAAAGACGATCCTAAGAAATTAATGGCACACATTTATGTTCGCCATATGGGAGATTTAGCTGGCGGACAAATGATTGCTAAACGTGTTCCAGGCAAAGGTCGTTATTATAAATTTGAAAACCCAGAAGAGTTAAAGGAAGCCATCCGTGCTAAAATTGACGATAGTATGGCCGACGAAGCAAAAGTATGCTTTGAGTACGCTACAGAATTTTTTAAGCAGATGATGGATCATGTTGAATACACCGACGAGTAAAGTTTGGGATACTCTAATAAATATTCAGCATTTATTGGAGACTAATTTTGGCAGGACTGGCACTGAAATCTTTGAACCCGAAATGGATCGATTCAACCAACCTGGGTGGGTTAATCGTGTATGGAGTTCTACTCTTTATCGCCGTGCTCATATTGATGTGGTTGATGCAAGAGATACGAAAGGGCTCTGGATGATGCATTGTTGCATCTTCCCTCATTTACACAATCCTGCTCCTATTTTTGGATTTGATGTTATTGCTGGTAAAAACAAGATGACCGGCTGTTTCATTGACTATAGCCCTACAGAAGACAAGTTCCATCCTATGCTAGACTACTTTGGCGAAGAAGTATCACGCTATGAATGGTTCAAAAAGCGTGAACTACCCGACTGGGCTAAACGTATTTTTAGCCAGCATATGGTAGCCGCAGGCAACGTTAGCAATGACAGCGAACTAGCACAGATTAGCAGTTTAGCCCACATTCTAGTAAATCATTACCTAGAAACAGTAGGCGAAACTAATAATCGTGTAGTTGATACTACAGTATTTCAAAACTATTACTGCGATAATCAAAAACAAAACCCGCATACACCTAAGGTTATGGCTAGTTTAGGCTTAAACGAGGAAGATGTGCGTGTTTTCATACAGGATTGCCTCTTCCCTAACATCGCATAAATATTATACTATGCGTGTACTTGACATTATCAACCCTTCTACTAGAATCATTAATGAAATATTAATGAAAACCAGTGGTGCCGATAACGATTGGAAAAAATCAAAATACTACGAATCTTTTCTTGAGGGTATTCAAGAACAGATGGTGTATTCTTTCAACGTCGGCTCTCGTTCAAAAACAAAAACTCGACCAGCTGAAGCCGGAAGAAACTTTCAAGGGAAAGTGCTCAATCCTAAAAATGTTGCTACACAATTTAGTCATGCACTTAAAAATGATACACTTAATGCTGTAACATTTGATGTACAAGTTTACGATGAAGATCGTGGAGAATTCACTAAAGAAGTTGTTAAAGACGTAAGACTTAACAACATATGGAAAGACGAAAAAGTTACCGGCCAATTAAAGGTTAACATGGGTAACGTTTCTGAAGCAATTCTAGGTAGTGCAGTTGCGGCCAAGTTTATACATCAGGGTAAACTTGTAACTGAACAGATGGTTATGCAAGTTGCACAACAGTTAGCTGAAAATAGGGGAGTCTATCAGGCTAAAGCAGGTAAGGATGTTTTATTCTTTAGAGTATCTATTCCATTCATGGATAAGAAGGCATTTTATGCATGGGTTGGCAAAGATAGTCGAAATAAATCTTTAAAAGACTACGGTGTTGATGATAAAACTATCGCATTGTTTGATCGAAGACTACGTGCATCTGTAGAGTATGCAAATACTTCAAAGCGTGTATTGAGTGCAGTTGAAGAAGCTAAACAAGCTCCTAAGAATAACAAAGTCGATGTACTTAGTGATGGCGGAGATAAAGAGAATCAAACTTCCACAAAAGTAGATCTTAAGATTTTAATCAATGGTAGAGAAAGTGCTAAACGATTGTTAAGTGTTAAGGCAGGCGATGTTGCACAATTTGGTCAAGTAGGCGGCCATAATTTTGAAAACATCAATGAATTCTTTTCTACTACATTAGGAATTGTGTTGCCTGATAACTTACGATCATATTTTTACGATGTTAGTACAAAAGGTGATGAAGCTAAACAACAAAAACAACACAATTACGAAAATGGATTCCAAATGGCCTATGCTAATGCATTACGTCAAGTAAAAGCAAGAGCAAGTAAAAGCGAATCCGATTTTATTCAAGACGTCTATAAAGGTTTAATGTATCACTTGACTAGAAATGAGCCAGGGGTAGAAATGGTAATTTTAGATCCTGATGGTAAGAAAGCATTTAGTGAGTTAAGTTTCGGACCAGAGTTTAAAGAAGCATTAGAAGAATTATCATTGTACGTTGTTGAAACTGGAGGCACAGAAGGGTTCGGTATAGCAATTTATGGTTTCCCGCAAGGTGCAGTTGCTAAAAAATATGTGCCTAGCAGAAAAGATGCTGATAGTAAATTGATTGAACTTAGATCACAATTAACTAAATCTTTCAATGTTAGAAATAGAGTTGGCATGGGCAACTTATTGAAAAAGATTGCCGACATCGAAACTCAATTAGAACGTCAAAGCCAACATCAACAAAATCAACAGCAACATCAACCAGCTCAACAGCAACATCATCAGCAAACACAACAAAACCGAGATAATAAAATTGTGCCTAATAATACTAACGGACAACCAGATGCATTAAGCCATATGGCTACACAAGTAAATGTTCCTGGAATGCAACAAAAACGCAAAACAGCTAAACCATTGACAACTGTAGGTCAAGACGAGTTTGATAACGACGAAGAAATGTAACATTTTCTTAATCTAGATTAAGAAAACAGCATATATTATACTTTCGTTCCTCTACGTAAATAATACGAAGACTTAGTGGGAGCGAATACCATGTCGAAAAAGCTATTAGTAGCATTGTCATTGTTGCCATCACTAACGATGGCGGCACCTTTAAACGACTTTACATTTAAAAGTCCAGCATTTAACGGCAACGGATACGGTACATACGTACTAACTATCGAAAACGAGCAATATACTCGTCAACAAACAATTAATCAAGCAGTACAGGCCGCCGCACAGCAGGCAAAAGCAGACGCGGCTAATACTCCTATTAATCAGTTTTTAACAAACTTAGAATCACGCATCTACGCACAAATTAGTCAAAATACTGCCACTGCTATGTTTAGCGGTAGTTCAAGTACTTGCGTAAGTAGCGCGGCTTGTTCATTCCAATTTGATGCTAATACTAGTATTAGTTGGTACTGGGCAGGATCTAATATTGTAATGCAAGTTACACAACCTAGTGGTTCTAGTACTATTACTGTGCCGACTGGTTCCTTTAACATGACCGGACATTAAAATGAAAAAAGGATTAATTGCCCTAGCCATCATTTCAGCTTTAAGCGGTTGTGCAATAACACAAAAGATGGGTGTAGAGTACAAGCCAGAAGTTGCAGAACGTAAACTACAAAAAGAATTCGACACAGTACCATTACCTAATGGTCCAAAAGTCACAGTAGCAGTATACAGTTTTAAAGATCAAACTGGACAGCGTAAAGCAGTTAGCTCTTATGCTAGCTTCTCAACAGCAGTCACACAAGGTGCTGAACCATTCTTAATCAGCGCACTACAAGATGTTGGACACGGCACATGGTTTGATGTTGTTGAACGTGTTAACATTGATAATTTAATTAAAGAACGTACTATTATCAAGCAAATGCGTGATATGTATGAAGGCCCAAATGCCAAACAGTTGATGCCATTGCAGTTTGCAGGCATTATTATTGAAGGCGGCATCATCGGCTACGATAGTTCGAGCGAGAGTGGCGGTGCCGCATACCGTTGGTTAGGCATTGGTCCACAGACTCAATATAGCAAAGATATCGTTACCATTAGTCTACGTGCTGTTAGCGTAAACACTGGTAAAGTGCTGGCAACTGTATCAGTTACAAAGACTGTATACAGTACAGCAGATAGTTTTGCTATGTTGAAATTCTTCAACGATGGCACACAAGCCTTTGAAGGAGAAACTGGATTAACTATTAACGAACCCGGTACCTTAGCAGTTAAAGCAACTGTTGAAGCCGCAGTAGTTGAGTTAATTAAAGAAGGACAACGCAAGGCTGTGTGGGACTTTAGAGAACCACCTAAGCCAGTAGTGTTGAATAAAATTGAAGAAGCGGCGCCTATAGTAGCTGAAGCACCTAAACCACAACCAAAAGTGGCCGAAGATATGGCAGTGAAAGAAGGCATAGCTCCTCCAGTTGTAACTAAAAATGACCCACCACCTGCTGAGGAAATAAAGTATCTTAAATCGGCGGCCTATTTGTATGCAAAACCTGAGTCAGGTGCGCAAAAACGCTGGCAGTTGAAAGAAGGTACACGTTTAAATGTTAAGAGAAAAGATGAGGGATGGTGGTTTGCTAAAGACGATAATGGACATGGCGGATATGTCCAAGAAAATGATTTAACAGACGAGGTAAAAGCAGTAACCAAAAAATAACAAGAGGACTTAGGTCCCAGGAGCAGTGCCAGAGATTAGAAATTTGGCACTAGAACAATATGGTTCAAAGTAAAAAAGGCGCTGGCAGTTTGTCGAGAAAAGTAACTGCAATGCTTGTGTTGTCTGCAATGGCAACATTGGCGAATGCGGCTGATAATAGCATCTATATTAATCAGTCTGGTAGTAGTAGCACAATTAACATGACACAAGATGGCGCAGGCAACGTAGTGCGCGGAGTGCAAGGAGTTGGTGGCGGCAATACTACACCAGCAACAATCAACGGTGATAGTAACACAGTTAATGTAACACAAACTGGAACAGGTAGTACATTAAACTTTGGTATTCAAACTACCATTGCCAATGGTTCTCCTTTGCAGAATGGTAATACATTTGATTATAGTGTAACTGGTAACAACGCTACAGCAACTATCGATAGTAACAACAATGGTGCTGGAACTAGTGCTAGTAACTATTTGAATGTTACTCAAGCTGGTAACTATGCTGGATTAAATGCCAACATTTTAGGTAGTAACAACAGTATCACAGCATCAACAGCTGGCGGCAGTAACAATACTATTGTAACAACTACCAATGGTAACAGCAATACACAAACTATTGCAGTAACTGGCGGTGGTGCTAACTCTGTAACTATTAATCAAGGTATTGGCGGAACAGCAGTAGCCAGCGGTAACACAGCAACTACTAACAACAATGGTGTGGTAAACCTTACTATCACTGGTGCAAGTAACACCGTAGCTATTGCACAAACTAGTGCTGGTTATGCTGATACAACTGTACTAGCATTAAACGGTAGTAACAACAATGCAACTATTGTGCAAAATGCAAGTGCTGGTAACACAACAGTGAATGTACAAAGCACTGGTAGCAGTAACACATTTAATATCCGTAGTAATGCACACTAATGTATAACGGTCAATTCTTGCAAATGATGTATCAGCAATGGTGTAATGGTAATGACTCATACACTTATGCTTGGAAAGATTTTGTAGAATTGGCCGCTAGACATAATGCAGTTACAACAGAGTTAATGTTAGAAGAACTAAAAAAGTATAGCTGGTTCAGCTGGAGGGATTGATGAAATTATGGGTTTTAATTTTTTCGTTACTAATTACATTAAATGCCTACGCTGGAATAGGAACTATAACAGAGCAGGTCGATACACCACCATCTATTGTACGTTCTAAAACTACACTAACTGGTGCCAAGGGTACCGGTGTTGAAATGGCAGACGCCATTAACACAACCAAAGGCAAAGTAGGTATTACATTTGCTGATGATACAAAAGTAGAAGTAAACGAAAACAGTAAACTGGTAATCGACGACTTTGTCTATGATCCTAAATCAAGCAAAGGCGGCAAACTAGCTATGAAGTTTGCTAGCGGTACTGTCAAGTATGCTAGTGGTGCAATCGCACACAATGATCCCTCCAAAGTAGCTATCAATACTCCAAGTGCAACTATTGGTGTGCGCGGCACTGACTTTACTGCAACAGTAGATGATGCTGGTGTTAGTACAATTATCTTGTTGCCCAGCTGTCCTATTAACAAAATTATTCGTGACATTGAAGCAGAATGTAAAGTAGGAAAAATTGAAGTTTATAATGATGCAGGTAGTGTCCTATTAGACAAAGCGTTTCAAGGCACTAAAGTAGAAAGTCGCGGAGTTGCTCCAATGAAACCCGCTGTATTAAAATTATCACTAGATACCATTAATAATTTATTGATTGTTAGTCCACCGTCAGAATTAAACAAGAAAGATAAGATAGAATCTCAGACTAGAGTACTACAGGTAGGTGATATGTTAGCTGTAAATTATCTACAACAAAACTTTTTACAAAACGAATTTGATAAAGAAGGCCCAGTTTGGGATAACCCATTAGCTAAACCACTACTACAACAATACTTCTTAGAAGATATTTTCAATATTTTAAGCCAACAGTTGCAACAAGAAGCCGCGGCTCTGTTGAGTAATCAACTAAATCCACAGGCACAATTATTTCCAGATTGGTTTAAAGCCAGTTTAGTAACTAAAGAAGTAACACCTACAACAGCAACACTATGTCGCCCAGACGGCAGTAGTAACGTAGCTTGTATCAGTGTACCCAAAGATCAAAATACAACAACTTTTATTCAACAAGCAGATGGCGTGAATATTAAGAACCGTATCAATGCTGGCGGCAATACTATTATTACACTAAAGCAGAATTAATATGAAACGTTTTCTTACAATATTCTTTTCATTACTAATGATTCATTTAACTGGGTATAGTCAGTATGCGTTCTCTGGCGATTTACCCACCGGCTATTTGGGAAGTGTGTTATCATATACTAATGTTGGTAATATACAAACATACAATTATAGTTTTACTCCTACAACAACCGGATTAGACTATGTTGGTTTTGCATTTAGACAAGATCCTGGATGGTGGACATTTACCGCTCCTAAAGTAACATTAAGCAATTCAACAACTAACTTACTGCTAAATGGAAATTTACAATATGGTGGAACTGTATCTAGTGTAGGTATACAAGCCCCTGCCGATTGGGGTGTATGGTATCAAACTGGTGCAGTCCCATATGCGGCTGGTAGCTGGAGTCCTTATCAATGGTATGACGGGGCTGTTGGTAGTTATGATGGTATCTATCAAGGTCTTAGTGTAACTGCAGGTTCAACATACAATATTAGTTTTAGTTTATTAGGTACTGATCCGTCTCAAAATCCTTCAATCGAAGTAGGAACATATTTTGGTTCGTGTGCTAACGGCTCTACGTTGTTTAGTTGTACTCCTGTAAGTACCGCGGGGTTTACAGTAATGGCGACTCCAGCGCAAACACAGGGAACAGGTGGAGCACCTACAGTAACTAGTACAAGTTCTGCTAACTCAAATAGTACTGTTATCATAGGCAATCAGCAAGTGGTGTTAACTACAACTACAACCACGACCCACTGGAGTGATGGCACTACAACTACTAGTACAAGTACATCACAGAATGCTCTATCAAGTTCAGCGTTCACCGGAGTACATTTTGGCCCTAGTCAAGTAGCAGATACACAGTGGAACGTTAATGCTTGTATGAATACAACAACTTGCCAAGTCTACAGCACCTTGCCAGGCGTAACTTACGAAACAGGTAGTCGCCTAACTATTGGTGCTACACAATATATTACATTTATTCCTAACACAGGTGGCGACAGTTCAACATATCCATGGACTATGATTTTAGTTAATGCAGATGGTACATTTACAGCCCTAGGAACAGGACGTATACTAGTTGAAGGTGTTGATAGTTCAGGACATATATTTTTATTTTTTACCAATAGTACATTAAACGTAACATTATTAAGTGGCAACGTAGGTTTAACAGGACAAGGTGCTACATTCACAGGTACTGCTAGTCCTTCAGCAACAGCTACAAACACACTATCAGGCGGAATGAGTGCTACACCATTATCGGCTGGACAAACTGGCGGTACTGGCGGCGCAGTTGCTCCTACCGTAGTAAGTACAAGTAATAGTGTGATTACTACAACTTCAACAAATGGTGCAACTGTTAATACATACAGTCAACCTGTAACTATTACAACTTGGAGTGATGGTACAACTACTACTGCTAACAATGGTAGTGCTACGCTAATTAGTTCAACTATTACAGGTAGTAGTGGCGGAACAACCACCGGGCAACAAAACGATATCAATGCTTTCAATGGTAATGCTATTAACGGTAGTGGTATATACATCCGTCAGAGTGGTAATAATGACATCATTAATATTACGCAAGTGGGTACGCATAATTTAATTGGCGGTGTTAATACACAGTTTGCCGCAGTACAAAATGGTAACAACACTATCAATATTAAACAAGGAAATGGTAACGGTAGTAAGAACGAACTTGATATGAGTCTTGTTGGTGGAAGCAACAATCTAACAGTTACGCAGTCTTATGATGTTAATAGCACAAGTGCAGGTAATAACTATCAAAAAGTAAATGTCAACGGATTTAGCAATACTGTAACTACCAGCCAAACTAACGATGGTGGCTTGCAAGGACATTTTGCTGAAATTGATGTTACTGGAAATTACAATAGTGTAAGTGTTACTCAGAGTAATAACACACAAAAACAAGCGTTCGTATCAGCTAACGGTAACAACAATACAATTCAAACTACACAAACAGGTACCGGCGCACATTATGTAAGTGTAACAGAAGTGGGCAATGGTAATAGTGCTGTAGTTAATCAAAGTGGAAGTGTTGCTAATACAGCAACAATTACCTTAACTAACGCTGGTGCGCCTGCCAGCGTTAATTTAACTCAAACAGGCGGACAAAGTTACGGTGTACAACAAACTTGCTACACTACTTGCGGCACAATTACAGTAAGACAGGGCAACTAATCAGATAAATAATAGTAGCAGTTAATGAAAGGCTATTATGTTTGCATTGTATTTCGCGGCGGCCGGTTTCTTCACTGTGTTCGGATGGAACGCAGGTCAAATAGTGTGGGACAAGTATATAGATCCCCCAGCAATAGAACAACCAGCAGTAAAAAATGAAAGAACCAAGTAAGAAAACCTGGGTGGATCACTATGAGCGTGTTGTTGACAATGTGCTAAGAATACTATGGTTAATACTATTAATTACATGGATATATGACGGACACAGATTATGAAAAAAACTATTGCACTATTTCTGCATGATCCTAAATGTAGTGTACAAAGCGGTAACGGTATTATGAAAGCCCTAAGCGGCCGTTACAATTTTAAAATCTTTGGAAAGAATCCTGTTGAAGAAAACTTTTTCAAACACGTAGATATGGTAGCAATACCTGGAGGGTTTGGAGATAGTGATAGTTTTGATGTATCATTTAGACATAATCTTTGGGAAGTTAAAGAATACGTAAAACATGGCGGTAGATACTTAGGAATATGTATGGGCGCCTATTGGGCAGGATCTAATTACTTCAATATATTAGAGGGTGTGGATGCTGTACAATATTTAAAACGCCCAGGTACAGATACTCGTAGACCTCATGCTAAAAACATAGCGATAACATGGCGCAATAAACCTATGAATATGTTTTGGTATGATGGCTGTGCTTTAGTAGGTAATCCAAGCAAATTTGAAACAGTTGCTACCTATGCAAACGGCGATGCTATGGCTATTATGCAAAATCGCATAGGTTTAATAGGATGCCACCCAGAAAGTGAGAAATTCTGGTATGACGGCTATAGTTGGATGCGTCGACATTGGCATGAAGGGCATCATCATGCCTTACTTTTAGAATTTGTCAGTGAGCTAATGCACAGATAAATACTGAATGAAGATATTTGAACTAATTAACGAAGAAGATGATCCTTTAGGGCAATTTATACAGAAAAAAGGGCTTTCTTCTAATTCACCAGCAGATAAATTTGCGGCCGCAATCGAGCAAGAAGACGAGATTTCCAAAATAGCTACGGGTAAACTTAGCCCTGCTTCATTGCATAGTAGAGAACCTGTTCCTAAAGCTACTGCAACACCAGTTCCTACTTCTCAAGTTAAACCTACTCAGCTACCTCCTGCAAAACCAGCACAAGCACAAGCACCTGTAAAAACAGCACAGGCACCAACAACTGCAAAACCAACATCAACACCTGCCCCTAAAGTTAATATTCAACAACCGGCAGGATCTATTCCTTGGAAAGATATTGCTAACTATTGCAGAACAAAATGGAATATGAGCGTAGAGCAAGTAGCTGGCATGCTAGCTAATGTACAAGCAGAGTCTGGGTTTATTGCTAACAAACAATGGATAGACAGTAATGGTTTACCAGCCGGCGGATTATTTTCACACAACGGTGTAAGATTCCAAGCACTTACTCAAGCACTTGGTAATAATTGGAAACAAAATTGGCAAGGACAAGTTGATTTTGCAATGAATGAAAAAGAAGGTCGTACATACAGAGCATCACAATATTCTAGTCCTACACAGGCTAGTCAGGCATGGACTAAGATTTTTGAAAGACCAAGACATGCTAATAGACAAGCTGTTATCCGTGCTCCAGCATCGACTCAATATTATAGTGGAATGAAATGATTAAGAAAATATTATTAAGTCCATGGACAGCACTTTTAACGCTAGCAATAGTGTTATGTATTCGCATTGAAGATCCAAAATTTGTCGAGAGTATAAAATTAAATTACTTCGATACACTCATATCATCAAAAGCACCAACTGAAAATAACATATATACTGTTAATATAGATGAAGCTTCAATTGACAAATATGGATGGCCAATACCAAGAGCAGACTATGCTAAAATCGTACGAGATTTATACTCGCACGGAGCAGGGCTTGTTGTACTTGATGTACTCATGTCTGAAACAGACCGCACAGGTGGAGATAGTGCGCTGGGTCAAACTCTAAGTAAGTATCCAGTAGTACTTACTAGTGTAACATCAAATAAAACTAAAAATACTCCACGTGCTCCTGGAAGTGCTGTAATTGGAGCGGAAAACATTGGAGCATTAAACGAAGTAACTTATGCTGGCCTTATTGCCAACGTTCCTCAATTAGAAAATGCCGCGGCAGGAGTTGGTATTATTAGTACTATGACAGAAGTTGATGGTGTTACTCGTCGCCTTCCTTTAGTAGTTGCTGTAGATGATAAACTTTATCCAGGTCTTGCTTTAGAAACCTTACGTGTCGCTACAGGTAATACAACATTTCAAATTAAACTAAGTCCGCTTGGCGTAGACAAAATGCGATTGCCAGGTGACATTGGTATCATTACTACAGATGCTAAAAGTCGTGTATGGGTAGACTGGAGTCAAAAGAATAAACAAGTATCACTATCAAATTTACCTAAAGACTTTGGTGGTGCTATTGTAATCGTTGGACCTACTGCGGCTGGTATTGCTAATCCTGTGCCTACTAGTTTAGGATCGGTATGGCCACAAGATGTACAAGCCGCCGTAATGGGCACTATGATTAATAAAGTTGTTATCGAGCGACCAGCATGGGCTGACTATGCCGAAATCGGTGCTTTAGCAGTAATGGGCATAGTATTACTATTTTTAACAAGGTGGACTTATGTTGGACTTGCTAGTGTTATTGGTTTTATTCTTATTTCTGTTTTTGGTAGCAGATATGCTTTTAACAATTACCTTTACCTTATTGACAGTTCTTTGTTGGTTTGTGGGGTTATATTGGTTAGTTTACATGCTTATGGGATTAAGTTCGTAAGTGAATTTTTACAAAAACAACAAATTAAAAAACAATTTGGTAGTTATGTAAGTCCTGTTATTGTAGAACGATTACAAAAAAATCCAGAACTTATTAAATTAGGCGGCGAAGAAAAAATGCTTACAGCAGTTATGACTGATATGCGTAACTTTACTGGACTAGGCGAAAAGTACGGTGCAGACGTACAAGGTTTTACTAAAATCATGAACGAATACATGACTGCTATAAGCCAGCCTGTATTTGACAATGACGGATGTTTGATCAAATTTATTGGGGATGCAAGTTTACACATACATGGAGCTCCGTTAGATGATGCTAACCATGCTGTCCATGGAGTTAAGACTGCATTAGAAATGATTGAATCGGTTGAAAAATTTAATGAAAAATTAGTCGCCGATGGTAAACCTAAAGTAGGCATGGGTGCAGGAGTTAATACAGGTAAAATACTTGTAGGCAATATCGGCAGTCCAGGTAAAATGGGCTATGATGTGTTAGGCGATCCTGTATCGGTTGCTAGTCGACTAGAAGGTCAAACTAAAGGTTATGGTGTACTGATTATCATAGGTCCTGACACTAATGAACAAGTACAAGATGTATATGCTACATTAGAGTTAGATTGTATTGCTGTCAAGGGCAAAGCAGTAGGTTTACGCATTTATACTCCAATCGGTACACACGAAGAATTATATCATACATCTGCGTATGTGCCTGAAACTAAACAACATGAAAAAATGTTAGAGTTGTACAGGCTACAACAATTTGATATGGCTATAAAATTTTGCGAAGATTTAAAAGGATCTTTCCTCGGCAAAATGGATCATTACTATGAATTATGGATCGAACGTTGCAAGGAGATGAAAACGCATGACTTACCAAAAGACTGGGACGGTGTTTACCGCGCCACTTCGAAATAGCTTTACAGACGCACTATCTGGAATTATAATAGACAAATGGGTAGAATATTTTCTTTATTGCTATTATGCACCTTATTTCTTAATGGGACAACAGCCTATGCCAATACCAAACCTTTGTCTATCACCGCAAGCACCTGGCTGGTGGCAGATGAATCCGGCAGAGTTATTCAAAGTGAAAATGTAAACGAAATTAGAAGCATTGCCAGCATTACTAAATTGATGACAGCAATAGTAGTTTTGGATGCACATCAAGATCCTAATGAAAAGATTGGAAGATATACACGTTCGGAATATATCCAACTTGCACTAGTTCATAGTGATAATCATTCTGCTGAAGTACTTTGTGAGTTTTACCCTGGAGGGCGAGATTTGTGCGTTAGAGCAATGAATCAAAAAGCTCAATTACTAGGTATGAAGGATACAAAGTATGTTGAACCGACAGGACTTAGCGTGTTTAATGTAAGTACTGCTACTGATTTAATCAAACTAGTAATTGCGGCTAAAGATTACACCGAAGTTGTTGAAGCGGCACATACTCCACAAGTTAAAATTAAAATGAAGAAACGATGGATCTTCTTCACCAATACTAATCCTATTATAGGTAAACGTCATGAATTTATAGTCAGCAAAACCGGCTACATAAAAGCGGCCGGTGGATGCATTGCTATGATGTTAGATACTGAAGTAGGACGTAGGATTGTTATTGTACTAGGTAGTAAGAATACTCACACACGTATTCCTGAAGCTGAATTTATTGCTAAAACGTATTAAAGAACGTTAACAGTATCGAGAAGTTTTTCTTCTGGATCGTAAATTTTTGCAATATGTGCGCCTGCTTGATTAGCAAAAGCAGTTGCTTCTTCTAATGTATCAAAAAAGTCAACACGGGATTCTAAGTTGTGTTCTTGACCCGCTACCCATTTATGTGTTTCTACTTTAAACTGTGACATGATTATGCGTATGTATCTGTAGCATCTGGAGTTTTAATGTGTACTAATTCTCCGTCGATGTTATAAATTTTTATAGTATGTGCAAGACTATCGCTTGCATGATCCAATGCTTCATCAAAATCCTCAATGAAACGTTCAATAGTGCTTAATACGCCATTATTCCAATGATGTTCTCTGATGTGAAATGACATGGACTTTCCTTAAGCGTATGTATCTGTGCTAACAGCAGATGATTTTGTAGATAATAAGTTACCTTCTGGATCATATACCTTAACTGTGTGTGCTTCAATGCTATTTGCAAATAAATTTGCATCACGCAATTCTTCAAAAAAGTGGTCTAGAGTCTCTAAAACCCCATTATTCCAGTGATGCGTTCTTACTTTATGTTTCATTCGGATCTCCTTAACTAAAGTATTTAGTCCAAATTTTAGCAGTTTGGTTTGTGTAACGTGTTAAACTCCATTGATTGGCTTTTACGTTAACTAATGTCAACTTATAAGTTAGTTTTAAACTCTTCACCATGTTTTCACTACTATTAGGATCTGCACAAAACGCAGGTACAGCCCACGGAATTTCTTCTTCTGTTCCTACAATAGGTACACCTTGGCTAATCAAATCAGCTGAAACAATATTAAATGTTTCACTGAAATTACATTGCATACCAATGTCCATTTCACGGCATAAATCTAAGAACTGCTCTCTCGGACGCCATTGATGATTTACCAATTCGTGTCCTTTACCATGTATTTGTTGGAATAGGCCTTTTAAGTTATTAATAGCAGGTTGCCCTTGCATTTCAATACGGCCTGCATTCACATGGAATCTTAATTTCTTGCCAATATCGTTGGCAAACTCAATTGCGGCAAATGCTTGTAATAAATGATTTTTCAGAGGGCGTATTGCACCAAAGCACCCAATATCTATAGTATCGCTTTTTTTATCAATTTTACTGTAGGGTTTGTATTCTTGCGGATAGAAATTGGGGAGATAAATTACTTTTTCAGCAGTTTGTTCGTCAGTCCAACTGTTTCTGTGTTGCAAATACATAGCTATCTCACGCATCATACGTGGAGCATTTACACCAATAATAAGATTTTTAAATCCGCTATAATCGCCAATCCAATCCATAGCCATACCTTCGCCTGCCATAAATGGCATTTCGCTGTGTAGACGAATAATCCATTTTACATTAGGATGTAGTTTACATAGAACTGCAAACTTAGTAGGCACTACCCATAACGCTTCAATAATCACATGTGTTGGTTGATGTTTTGTAACTAATCTATCTATACAATTATTATCTATAGCAACTTCTAATACACTTGCTATTTTATTTTCTTCTAACATGTCGTGAATAAATTTTGCACTATTATATAGACCTGTGCTGAGGCCAACCTCAGCATGTACAATGGCGTGATAATCTTCTCTACGTTTTAAAAGGAATAGGACTTTTTTTGACATTTGGCTCTCGCTACTTAATTTCATGTATTTATACATAATAGTAGCAGATTAAGATTACACTGATATTAATGCCACTTTAGGGACGACGGTAGCGAATCGTTTATGTCCCAGGGCAGGAGCCGCCCAACACCACGGTAACGAGTACCGGTCCTAAGGTGTGTTCTTTTTTATGGTTGCAAGACCGAACAAGCTGAACAGTCTTAACCACATGTAACCTATATCAAATTCAAACCAACGTTTACTTAACTTTACATTCGCTGGATCTAAGTGATGATTGTTGTGTAATTCTTCCCCACCAATTATTATTCCAATAGGAGAAAGATTACGGCTTTGATCTCTAGTAGTTCCATTTTTGTAACCTACCCAATGTCCTAAGCCATTAATTACTCCAGCGGCCCAAAACGGAATCCATAGCATTTGTACACCCCATACTATAAATCCCCATGGTCCAAAAAGAACAAGGTCAATGACCAACATCAATAGAATACCAAGGCGGCTATGGGGTGTATAAATGTTACGCTCGATCCAATCATCAGGAGTACCTACTCCAAATTTGTTTACCATTTCCGTGTCTTTACTTGCGATATTATAAAGTAGGGCACCTTTTGTGAAAACACGCCAAATACCAAATACATGCGGACTGTGCGGATCGCCCTCTTTGTCGCTAAATGCATGATGTTTGCGATGTATTGCTACCCATTGCTTAGTAACCATGCCAGTTGTCATCCACAACCAAAAACGCATAAAATGACTTAAAATTGGATTAAAATTAATTCCTTTATGTGCTTGTCCTCTATGTAAAAATAGCGTAACCGAAACGATAGTAATATGTGTTACTATCAGTGTGTATAAAAATATGTTCATTAAGTACTTATTCTATTAACTTTCACCTGCCGCGGCAGTATGATCGTCTTCAGAAGCTTCTTCTTTCTTTTTGACTTTTTTGGAAGTTTTTGGTGTAGTGATATTATCAGCTTCTTCCATAGCATCGTGGAACTTTTTGTTAGCCTGCGCTTCTACAATAGCAGTTTCCATAACACGATCCGATTCAATCATTTTACCACGGATAGTTAAAACAGTATTGACCTTTTGATTTAGACGAATCAAATCGTTGTCCAACATACGGATGCGATCTATTAGTGCAATAAGCACGGTATTTGCATCTGAAATAACAGGCTTAATTTCAGTAGTGGCCCAGGTCCAAACATACTTAATGATAAAACCCATCCCGACTGCCATAACAATCGGGAAGCCATACTTATTGACTAACTCTACAATATCCATTTTTCGCTCTCCATTAGTATTTACCTTCCAATATACACTTGCGGCTCTGCTTCTCTGCGTCTTTGTTCTTCTGTTTTTGGAATTAGTCCGTTACCGTATTGTGGATATTTTTGTTGTCGGTCCCATGCTACCCACATAAACATATACCCAATAGACAACAGTAGTATTAAAAAAACAACTCCTATAATTGCTTCTTCAGTAAGACGTTTCATACGTGCCTGCCTACGTGCTTCTTGTCTAGCTTGAGATTGCATTTGTCGAGCAATAAGAACTTCTTGTTCCTTGCCCATTTGTTTCATCATTGCTTCAACTTCTGTGTACAATGCTCCTAGCTCTGGCGGGCTTTGGTAAACCATTAGTTCTCGAAGTTCTGTACTCATTTGCTCTAATTGTTTTTTCATTAGAACACGCTGTAGAGCACGTTTGCCTAGACTGGCATCACCTTTGTAAATTTCAGTTTTAGCACGGCGTTCTTCTTCGGCAAAAATTGCCATACACTTGTAAAAGTTATCGTAGTATGTTCCTAAGTGTTCGCCAATCTCTGTATAAATTCCAGTATGCTCATCGGCATTGGCTTTTTTGTTTAGTTCTATTACACGATTTTTTTCTTCTATGTAGGCATTCTTTTGTGCTACAGTAGGCGGCTTCTCTGGAGGATGTAATTTAGAAAACTGATCATCGAGGTCTTTAAGTACTTCTTTGACTTCGCCAGCCGCGCCTTTGATATCTTTGTAAAGTTTACACCCAGCCTTAACTGCGGAAACTGCTCCGTTAGCTAAGGCAAAAAGTGTAATTGGATCCATGATGTCGCTCCATGATCCTTGAAGTTAATTACAGGATGTAATTAAAACCAGAGAAATAAACCATTAAGGCTTAATACTAGTCCTAGTCCTGCTACTGCAAAACTACTCCAGAATAAAGTCATACTAACAGCAAGAATACTTGCTGACAAAATAACAATGGCCATTTGATAAGCTGTTGATGCGTAGCCAATCCAAGGACTGCGTAGTTTAGCGTCATCGCGATCGGCTTCCAATTGCTTTGCCTTGGCCAATAATGCCTGCTTACCTTCTTTAGGTTCGTTTTCGTATTTGTCTATTTTGGCCTTCATTTCTTCAGCACGAGCTTTATCTCCGCTCTTTTGTGCTTCATAAAGATTTTGTTCTGCCAATGCTTGTTTTAGGCTTTTAGCTTGATAAAAATTATAAACATCGCTAGCCTTAATTGTGTTGTTTAATACTGTACTGGACAATTTTCCACCATACCATACGTTAACAGCTAGTAACAACGCAAACACGTTAATTACCATACCTGCTTTGTCTTTGATTTTTGCTTCACGCTCACTACGGCTACCTGCTGGCGGCTTTGGTGCGTCTGGGTCCTTTGGTGTTTTGTTTAACAAGTTTAAAACTGAATCTAGTAATGCCATTTATTTTGCTCCATTAAAATTAATTCTATATCCTTTAGCAAATGCTCTAACAGGATCTATTTTACGTAACATAGCTTTGCCGTTAATATTAGTGACTTCGAATAAATCTCCGCCTTTCCAACCTAACTTGTCTATGTCTAATTCTTCATCCAGGATGATACCTTTTGGGCTTAGGTCCCAATTGTAATCTAAATATAACATGTTCCAGGGCCTCCGATACCCTTTACTAATCTCGTCTTGCATCGTTTTTACCGTCAGCACGAGCAATACGATCTACGTCTGGACGCAACCCAAGCGCATTTGATACGATTGTATCAATACGTACTACATCGTGATTCATTGTTTTAACACGGTTGTCTAATGCTGTGATGATACCAGCCATGCCTTTTACAGAACCTAGTACACCCTGTAAAAGTAGTTTGATAGTTAGATATACAAAGTAACCGCCTACTAGTGCGGCCGCTACAGGCATACCTAAGTCGCCTATAAGTTTAAAAATATCCATTTGATTCGCTCCCGGATTTATAGTAGTATTTATTAAGTTAAGTTTAAATACAGCATGCCCATTCTAACAATTACATACCCTGGAAAACCACCACTAATACCGCCTATACAAGTGCCGTTTTATACTGCTCGTTTAGAAGAAGGTATGGCTGAAAAGTTAGAAGCTATTGTTTTAAAAGAAAAAGATCATATCTTAGCTAACACAGAACTTCCTAAAGGAATGCCTCCTACATGGCTAACTGGAAGATTTTGGTTTTACAATTTATTAGATTACGATTACAAAGAACTACAATATCTAAAAAAATTCATAACAGAAGAATATACAAACTATCTCAAAGCATTAGGACAAGAACCAAGCGAATGTTATATAAGAGTATGGGCAAACGTTTTAAAATTTAAACAAGAAATTACCTGGCACAATCATTACGATTGTGTTACAGGAACAACATTAGAAGAATCACCGTTTCCCCATGTAAGCGGTAATATATGTGTTAAGACATTTGATACTAAAACTTGGTTTAAAAGTCCTTTCATCGGAGGAGCAGGAACTGGCGGTTTTGGAAAAGGAACACGTTATAAACAAGACGTTATAGGCGTAGATAATGTTATAAATGAATGTTTATTTTTTCCAAGTTGGGTACCACATAGGACTGATGAAAATATGTATCCTGAATCGAGGATCACAATATCCTTTGACATTATACCTGCTGAAGTATACCATGCTAAGGAAAATAACACTATATTTAGAAAACTCATATAACTTACGATAAATATAATGGGGCGAACTAGCGCCAGTCTAATAATACTAGAATAAAGGAAAAATTATGTCAATGAACAAAATCACCGGCTACCACGAATCTAGTGCAATGCCAGCAAGATTACGCGATGTACTCGGTCGTTTAAAAATCACAGCTCACCAAAACGTTTATGAAGCAGACTTTGAATATGGCGCACAGCCATTACGTTGGGAACAACTAACTCAAGGCGCCGCAACTATTACTCAAGTACCTAGTTCGGGTGGTGTGCGTATGCGTGTTACCAATGCGGCCGGTGATGCTACAATTCGTCAAAGTCGTCCATATCATCGTTATCAACCAGGTAAGACTATGTTTATGGCTACTGGTCTACAGTTAGCTACAGCTACTCCAGGTAACATACAACGTGTAGGATTCTTCGATGACTCTAACGGTGTGTTCTTTGAGCAAGGTGTTCCTTATTCACAAAACCCATACGGTCTCTACGCAGTTGTTCGTAGTGACGTAGGTGGAACTGTACAAGAACTTCGCGTTGGTCTAGATCAATGGAACGGCGATATGACCAACGTTAACCAAATCAACTTTAATAACATTCAGATGTTCTGGATGGAGTTTGCTTGGTACGGTGCTGGTGCAGTACGTTGGGGCTTTTGGTTAAACGGTGAACCTGTTATTGCACATCAAATTGGATTTGGTAATTTAGCTAACCAAACAACTCCATGGGCACGTACCGGTAACTTACCAGTGCGTTATGAACAGCGTAATCTTACTGCTATTACTCCTTCAACTAACGATATGTATCACTATGGTGTTTCAGTTATTGTTGAAGGTCAGCGAGATGAACAACGTGGTTTCACATACAGTTACGGATTACCTAATACAGCTCCAACAGTAACACTAAGTGGAAGTGGTAACAATCGTTATCCTGTGTTGACAGTTCGTGGACGTCAAATGGGTACATTAGAGTATGGTAACATTTATGGTCGTAACGATGCCGGAGCAACTACTACAGCCACTAGTGCTATCAGCGCAACATTCACTGGTTACATCAGCGGAACTACACTAACACTTACGGGAGCAACACCAGTGAGTTCAGGAACTGTAGCTGTTGGTATGTGCATTATAGGAATAGGTAATATTCAAACACAAGGTGTTAACAATGTAGTAACTCCTTATACTGTTATTGTATCTGGATCAGGACAAACTACTAATAGCACATGGCAAGTACAACAAAGTCAAAACGTTGGATCTGCCGCAAGCCCTGTTACATTTACAGGTTACGCATTAACCATGACTTTGACAGGAACTCCACTTACAACTAATCAATTCCAAGGCCGTCAGATTTACTTCCCTAACAATGGTGCAAGTGCAGTAGCAACTACTAGCTGTACTGGTACTGGTGGTACATCTACAATAACTGTAACTAGCGCAAGTGGAATCACAGTAGGTGCAGTTGTAACAGGTACAGGTATTATTGCCAATAACTTAAAAACTTTTGTAACAGGTATATCAGGAACAACAGTTACACTAAGCCAAAACTTGTCAAGTAACGTAAGCGGTAACTTGACATTTACAAGTACTTTTGGCTCTGGTGCTATTGCTCGTATTGTGTATCATACATCAAGTGTATTGTATTTTGTTGATCCAGTGTTCCAAGGAGCATTACCAGCAACTCCAAGTATATTAGCATCACCAGTTACACAATCTTATGCCAGCGGCGGTGCTAGTGGATCTTATACCGTTTTAGTCAGCGCAAACACAGGTATTGCAATTGGACAATCTATATCGGGAACTAACGTGGCTCCGGGTGCTCAGGTAACTGGTATTAACGGTACAACTATTACTATGAGCTTACCGGCTGTTGGACAAATATCAGGTACACTATCTTTCACTACAGGATACATAATTGGTCTTAGTAACCGTGGACAACTACTACCAAAACGTTTGTATTGCAGTCAGTCAGCTAACACACAAGTTCTTGTAGAATTGATTGCTAGCACACCGACCAACCCAACTGTGTTAGGTAATGGTAGTACAAACTATGCAAACTTTAACCAACTACAATATCTTGGTTCAGCATACAGTTTTGGTGAACGTGACGTTACAGCCACATCACTTGCTGGCGGTGAAGTTGTGTTTGGTTTCGTTTTAAGTTCAGGATCGGGTGTTCAAGATTTGGACTTTACTTATGTGTTCCCATTATACAACAACATACGTGGTAATGGTATTGACACCCTAACTATTGCTGTAAGTAGTGCTAGTGGTACTGCTCCAATTGTTGGTGCAAACCTAGTTGTTCAAGAGGCTATGAGTTAATCCAAAAGGATTGATTTATTCAAAAGAGATAGTATAATTTATATAACAAAGGAGTTTATTATGACACGTCCAATCGCAAAAAAACGTATCCGTGAAGCCGCAATGCGAGCTACAAAGAAACGTAAGTAATTTAAAGAATTGTTGTACAAGCCTTAAAGTAAGGCGTTCTGGACGAGGGTTCGAATCCCTCCAGGTCCACCATAAGGAAGTTTGATGAATGACGATAAAGAGTTGATTGACAAAGGAACATACTACGAAATCAAAGATTACGAACCAATCGTAAATCGTGATGAAAATGGTAATGTTGTTAGCGTAATCCACTGCCCGTATATTCCAAAGTTTCTTTATGATGGGCCTGCCATGGTTTCGACAGGGCGAGATAGGATAAAGGTCAACACGTGGGGTCACGTAAAATACAAATAAAGTAAATGCAAAAGCAAATACATTCGAGTACTTCCAAGTTCCAGTTAGCATCAGTGCTAATGACGAATTTGCACTAGCGGCCTAAGAAACCGCCCTCGCGAGGATTGGTTGATCCTTGTCACCCAACTTAACCAAAATGGCTACTTCGGTAGCCATTTTCTATTGCTCTCAGTACTATTACGGATATATAATACTCTAATACTTTGCCGTATAGTAGATAATACAGACGTTTATCGCGGCAAGTTAATACTTAAAAGGAAATTTAAATGAGAAAATATGCATTAGCATTTGTAATGGCACTTGTTGCCGCAACAGCAAGCGCCGTTGAAGTCGGTGTTGAATATCAAGACCAAGATGGTAAAAATGGTTCTCCTAGTTCAAGCAACTACCAGTTAGGAGTTAAACAACAAGTTAGTAACTTTTTGGCTTTGGATGTAAAGACTTTCCAAGCAGTAGCTGACACTTCAACTGGTGTTTCAAGCACTCAGTTAGAAGCAGGTGCAACTGGTACATATAGTCTTCCATACGTTACACCATACACTCGTGTAGCACTGGGTCAACGTTATACAACAACTGCTAACTATACATACTACTCAGTTGAGCCAGGTGTTATTGTTCCAGTTGCATCAACAGGTTTGACAGCAACATTAGGATATCGTTTCCGTAGTGCAACAGACTCACAAGATGAATGGACAACTCGCACATGGCGTAGCACACTTGGTTATAGCCTAACCAAATCAGACACAGTATATGTCGGTTACGATCGTATGCGTGGTGATGTACAAGCTGGTTTGACCCGTGTAGGTTACAACCACTCATTCTAATCTTTGATTAGTTTGCTCAAAGGGCCTTGATAGGCCCTTTTTTATTTGTTATAATACACACATGCGCTATTAGCTCAATGGTAGAGCCGGAGCTTCTAAACCTCTTGTGTTGTGAGTTCGATTCTCACATAGCGCACCAAATTAAGAAAGAAGTAATAAGATGGACATGGATCAAGCGGCTGTATTTTTAGCCGGAAGTATTTTAACAATGATGGGCTTTGTTGTAGTCGTAATTGGTATTTTGGCAATTAACAATTTGCTACACAAATATTGGAAACCAGTAACTTGGATTCGTTACCCAGATCTTCCTCCACGTTTTATTACTAGAGAAGAATTGGCCCAAGAAGAAAAGCAGGCTAAATAAATTTGTCACATGGTGTGACAACTAACTGACTTTTAAGCAATAGGTACTTAGTCAGTGTACCGTAAAAAGGAGAAACCATGATGTATGGAAACAAGCTCGCCGCGGCAATCAAAGTAAACGGCAAAGTCCTTCGTGAATTCAAGGACACAGTATATATTCCCTTTGGAAGCGAATATACAATTCTAGTAAAAAACCTAAACACAGTTCGTTCAATAGTCAATATCTATTTGGACGGTGAAAATGTTGTTCCTGGCGGTTTGGTCATAGACCCGGGTCGCGAAGTCGACTTAGAGCGTTGGGTTAAGAACGGCAATCTGCGTGAAGGTAACAAGTTCAAATTTATCGAACGCACACAAGCAATTGAAGATGGTCCACGTGGAGTTAAACTCGAAGACGGTTTAATTCGTATTGAACATCAATTTGAAATTCCACGCCCAGTACTTAATATTCCAACTTGGACAACTACTACCACAACCTGGAACACACAACCTTGGTATAGCACAACTGCTACCAACACAGGTGTTAGTGGAAGTTTAGGTGATCGCTTTAGTGTAACAGCTAGTGGTGCAACATACTCTGCCAACGTTGGCGGTGTAATGCGTGGAGTTGATTTTAGTAAAGGCGAAGCAACCAAGGCAAGTGCCGCGGCCTTTATTAATCAAGTAGCACCGCAGTCTAGTGAACTACACGATGGTTCAGCTACTATGGACAGTTATGTTAGTGATGTTGGTATTACTGTTCCAGGTAGTAAATCAAAACAGAGTTTCCAAGAAACTCATGTAGGTGCATTGGAATCAACCAGACATTCAATGATTATTAAATTGTTAGGTGATTTGGGAGATAACAAGCCTGTAACAAAACCAGTTACAGTTAAAGCAAAACCAAAATGCGTTACATGCGGCAAAATGAATAAAGCTCATGCTAAGTTCTGTGTCGAATGTGGTACAGCATTAGAGATTTTTGCTTAAATACTAGTCAAGGAAGGGTAAGCTATGAAACAAACGAAATTAGTTCGTAAGTTGTATAAGGCTTGCTTCGACCACGATGCCGAGAAAATAGCAGAACTTCGTAAAGAAGAATTTGCAAAGATATTGAAACACAAGGCCGAAGGTAAACCATTTACAACCAAATGGACCGTGGTAAGGATCTAACAGAGACACAAACATGGGCAGTCTAAGTGATTATTTTGAACGTACAGGATACAAGAGTAAATACAGTATCGGTGACAGAGTATTTGGTATATGGAATAAAACTCCATTTATGGGTACTGTGGGCAACGATCGCTGTATCGACGGCAAAAATCCTGAAGTGGTAATCCATTTAGACTTGCCCATTAAGGTTGATAAAGCAGTAAAAAACATTATAATAGTAAAACACAAAGACATCAAACAAAAATTAAAGGAGATTGAATGATGAAATAGATTGAATACGCTTGCAAGGACGTAGTGTTCCATTTTAATAAAAAACACTTAGAAGATCAGACCATTCCCATGTGGGTCTTAAAATTTCATGGTGAGACATTATATGTCAATCATGTAGACTGTCAGCTACCTTGGAGCACTAAGGAAACGCCTGATAACAGTCATACAAAAGGTAGTATCAAAGTTAAGAACGCATTGTTGCGTATTAGCGATGATAACGATGCTACACTAACTGAACTCACACTAATAGATAAATTCCGCCTGCGTAATCAAAAGCTGGGCATTACTCGTATCATGGCTCCTTATGGCTGTGCTATGCATAAAGCTCTTTTGGCTAATGAATACAAACATGCGCCAATCAAAACTATTCGCGGTGCTTGTTCTAGTTCGTTTATCGTAACTGATTTGTTAAGCAAGAATGAAGTATTACTAGCCAAAATCAAATACGATGATTGGCGCGAACTCAAGCCAAACGAAAGTTATTATCAAAGTTATGATAATATTAAAGTAGAAGATATTCCGGTAGACTACGGACACCCAAACACACCGTTTGAATACAGTTGATCGTTATTGAAAAAATCAATTAACGTTATTAAAATAATTATTGAAAAAATCAATAATTTCGCTTGATTTAATTAGTAAATACTATTACAATAACATATCAGTACAAACACTGAGTTATTAGTTTTCAAACACACACAAGGAGAATGATATGAAAACAGTTGGAAATAAATTAGAAGCTTTCGCAATTACTGGTGTTAAGCCAGGACAACCAGAAGACGCATACTTCACAATTACCGATCAAAGTTTTGAAGGTAAGTGGAAAGTAATCGTTTACTATCCAAAGGACTTCACATTCGTTTGCCCTACAGAGATTGTAGCCTACGACAAACTAGCAGGTGACTTTGCTGACCGTGATGCAGTATTGCTAACAGGTTCAACAGACAACGAGTTCTGCAAGACAGCGTGGCAAAAAGCACACCCAGACCTACAGAAAATCACACATACACAGTTTGCAGACACACAGCGTGGTGAGTTGAGTTTGATTGAACAGTTAGGCGTATTCTACGCTCCAGCAGGTGCGGCACTTCGTGCAACATTTATCGTTGATCCAGATAACGTTATTCAACACGTTACTGTCAACAATTTGGATGTAGGCCGTAGCCCAGAAGAAACATTGCGTATTCTTGACGCATTGCAAACTGGTGAACTATGTGCATGTAACCGTGCAATTGGTGGAGAAACACTATAATGGCACAGAATAATGTAATGAGTGCTAAATACTTGTATGGAAACAATCACTCATACATCATTTGTGTACAAATGGACTCACCTGCCAACAGGTAAATGGTATATTGGATGTAGAACCGCTAAAGGATGTCATCCCGAAGATGGTTATATTACATCAAGTAAACTTGTAAAAAATCTTATTAAAACTACTCCAGAAGAGTGGCAACGAGAAATATTACATACAGGAACTCCTGAAGAAATATTAAATCTTGAAGTTGCTCTTTTGGAAGAGTTTGATGCTAAGAACAATCCGCTAAGTTATAACCAACATAACGGAGATGGCAAGTTTACAAGAACAGGTGTAGTAGTTCCTTTAGAAACTCGTTTGAAACAAAGCGAAAGCATAAAGAAAGTACACCCCAATAGAGGAAAACCTGGACCTAACTTAGGTAGGACATTTGGAGAAGAAACACGCAAAAAACAAAGTGAATCGAAGTTAGGGAAGAAACGCAAGCCATTTACAGAGCAGACACGAGACAAGATTAGACAGGCAAAATTAGGTAGTAATAATCCAAGTTATGGCAAAACACCGAACGAGGAGACTAGAGAAAAACTACGCCGGGCTAATCAAGGTAAGAAGGAAACTTTTACCTGTCCGCATTGCGGTAAGGTGGGTAGTGGTGGGTCAATGACAAGATGGCATTTTGATAACTGTAAGGAAAAGAAATGATTGATTATTACGAAGCTCTACGAGAAATGAACACAGGCAAGGTTGTGAAGTATGCGGGCACAGTTAATGGCAATGTATGGTCGGATAATGGTGCCAGTTTCTGTATGTGCCGTGGATGTATCTTTCTTTTTGATGACGGAGTAATCAAATGGAACAAGTTAGGATATATGGTCTACGATCCAGACTTTCGTTATGAACTAACCGGTGAAACAGTTGATCCAAGAGCGTGGAAACCAGAAAAGAACCGAGATCGTAAAGATATTAAAAGCAAGTTGGGTTATAGTAGAGTTGGATTAGGAAATGTATAAAGGAGAAACAAAATGAGTTTTATTGAAACAGTTAAACCGGCATTACCAGATTATGCCAAAGATACACGGTTAAATATTGACGCCGTGCTATTGCGTAGCACTCTTGATGCTGATGTAGCAATGGGGTGTGCGGTAGCGGCATTAGCGGCAACTGGGAATGGTAAGTTATTGAGCATTATGCTTGCGGATAATCCAGTGTATGCTGAACCGGCTATGACAGCGGCATCAATAATGGCGACTAACAATGTGTGGTATCCATATGTTGAAATGGCCGACGATCCACAGCTAACAGGACTTCCAGCACAGTTACGCATGAACGCTATTGCAAGTCATGGCGGAACAACTAAGAGCAATTTTGAAGCTTTTAGTCTTGCCGCAAGTATTGTTGGCAAGTGTCATTTCTGCGTTAAGGCACACTACGAAACATTGAAGAAGGAAGGCTACACAGTAGAACAACTTCGTGATATCGGACGTATTGCCTCAGTAATGAATTCAGTAGCAAAAGTATTGAATAGTTAAAAGATAAGGCTACTTCGGTAGCCTTTTTCTTGACTAAAATTTCTAAGACAGTATAATTACTGATATGGAACCGATTCTAAAAGGCTGGGTATGGGAAATACCTTTTTACCCTTGTATTAAAAAAGTAAACAAAGACTACAGAATACTCAAAAGTATCTTTTGGTATGACAGTAGTGATCCCCTTGCGTTTGTGCCATTTACAGAAGGTTATGAAATACTAGTACCCGAATACCTAATTCAAAACACACCTGAAGATTTAGAGTACGTTAGAACAAATAAAGACAAATTTATTTCAACTAAAGAACCTATACTAGTTACAGATTACGAAGGCAATTGGCGATTGCGTCCATTTATAAGGACTGAACTATGATAGTAAATGTATTAGTACACAGACTTAAAGAAGTTATCAACAGTCCAAAATTAGATCCTTACAAAGCCGACAACTTCGATGAGTTATTAGAATTGTATCAAAGATGCGAATTGGAAAACTGGACTGGCAAGGGTAGTCGTTGTAGTATGGGTAATATGGGCATGTTTCAGGATCGCACACGAACATTACCGCATTATCTAAAGATGGGCGGTTGGGAAGCATTGCCAGAGTACGATCCTAACTACAATAAGTCATTCACAGACATAGCATTAGAAGCCGCAGAGGCAATAGTTCGACGTGCTAACGGAAGTCGTATTAGTATAAGTTGGAGTGGAGGCTTAGATAGTACTGGTGCATTGTTTAGTCTAATGGAATTTGCAGATCCAAAGCAGTTAAAAGTATTTTGCAACTATAACAGTATTGTAGAATCTGGATCAGTATTTGATACCTACATAAAAGGTAGAGGTATAGAATATTCATTAACAACTCCACTAATGCATCCTACATTCGATGAAGGATTAATTGTTAGCGGATATCTAGGCGATCAACTATTTGGGCAGTATCATAATCTACAACCAGAGCACTTTACAATGAGTTGGAAGGACTATTTGAACAAGGATCAAGTAGAAGTAATGGAACCGATCATAGCAAACTTTCCAGGCGAACCTATTGTTACAGTTCCTGAGTTCCTATCATTTAATGAACTCAACAGTAAATGGCAAATGGGTAAAACTAATCGTATGCGTAATATGCCTAAGGAAATTGCAGACCGTATGATTAATTTTTACGAAACTGTAGATTTCCAAAAATGGAGCATAGGACGGTATGCTGAAAAATATATAAGTGCAGACAAAACAACGCACAAGTGGGCAATTAAACTGTTACTTCAAAAATTAATGAAGTCAGACGATTACCCTATGAACAAGATTGTACAAACAAGTCATTATCATATTCTGGAACACGAATGGGTAATGTTATTAGAAGATGGAACAAATTTATACTTAAAGGACTTCGAATGAAACGATTACTAGCAATACTACTACTAGTGCCTATACTAGCATTTGCATGGGAACCTACACAGCCTATTAAAGTTATTATTGGCACTGCTCCGGGTAGTGGTAATGAAATTAGTTTTAGAGAACTAGCAAAAATACTAGAAAGCACAGGAGACAAAACTAAGTTTGTTGTCGAAAACAAACCAGGTGCTGATAGTGCTATTGCCGCTAACGCTTTATACGAAGCCGCACCAGACGGTTATACTGTAGCAGTATTAAGTCATATGAGTTTGTGGATTACAAACGATGTATGGGAAGCTGGAGTAAAGAAATACAATTACGATAGTTTTAGCGAAGTGCTAACAACAGGCAAAAGTCCTTTAATCTTAATTGCAAGTCCTAAAAGTCCAGTTAACACTCCTAAGGAATTTGCACAGTTAATGCACAATCCTACTCGCCCTATTAATTTTGCAATCGGCGGCGGCGCACATCGTACAGGTTACGAATATCTAATGGCAAAAACTAAAGGTGATAAAAGCCAAGTACAGTTTATTATGTTCAATGGACCTAATCCTACATTGTTAAGTGTAGCACAGTATGATGGTAAAACAGGAACAGAGTTTGGAATGATTCCGGTAGCTATTGCTAAACCATTTATAGATGCAGGCAAAGTAAAAGCTATTGGTGTTGCTGGCGAACGCAAACTAGCACAATTACCAGATGTTCCACTACTTAATGATATTGCACCTGGTATTAATGTGTACGGTGCATGGGTACTAACCTTACCACCGAACACTCCTAAAGAAATTGTCGACTGGTACACACGTACTTTTGCTCCTATCGTACGTAGCGACGAATATAAAAAATGGCGCGAAGATAATTTAATTACAATAGATGAACGCGAACTAACTCCACAAGGTGTACAAGTTTATAGAGAACGTTTACGTAAGACATTTTATCCTGTACTAAAGGATATTAAACAATGAAGTATATATTTGTAGTAGGTGCTCCTGGAAGTAAATGGTCAAGTGTTGCTAAGAACATTTATTTTAGTCCAGATATAGATCGTAGCGATTATACAGAAGATCGTACTTACAAGCATCACGCAGGTGTCATGCACATGGGTGCATACTTTGATCCGGGTATGGAATTTGAAATTCCTGCTAACATAGAAGACATGCCTAAAGAAGCCGTTGAACAATTATTCGACAGCCCATTCACAGGAACAGGCACACGCATTATTAAAAGCCATATACTAAGTAACCACATAGATTTTTTAAGAAAAACATGGCCCGACTGTCCTGTAGTATTAGTCTACCGAGGTGATGATGCTTGTTTAGGTTGGTGGGTCAAATGCGGGCATTTTAATATCAAGTATCCTTGCTATGATTACTATGTTGATTTGGATACTATGGCTAGTCATATAGAAGAGCAGAATTACAATATTGTAGCCGCACAGAATATACACGATACTCTAACTCCTGCTAGCAATAGAGAGTTGTGCGACTTCCTACAAATAAAACGTCCGCCTGAACAGTATTATCAATACTATTTTCAGGAAGATATAAGTGTCGCAATAATAAGATAAATAGTTTTAACACGGAAGTGTTATCCCCAGCGGTAAACTCTTACCCCAGCGGCCTTTAAATTACATTTTAAGGACCTAAAAATGAAAACAGCAAAAGAGTTCGTCAACGAGTTAGTTGAGAACAATCAAACCCTTTTCAAAGCTAGCGCAATGCAAGTTAAAGCATACTTTGAAAGCAAACCAAGCAAAGCAGAACTAGTTGACCATTTTACTGGACGTATGGTTAACGAACGTATGAACATGGTAGAAATTGCAAAGAAAATTGCAGAAATGCCAAAAGATACAGACGTTATCGAACTACAGTTATTAAGCAAGCAAGTTCTAGACGAAGCATTACACTATCGTTTAGTTAAAGAAGTTATTGAGCATCTAACAGATGAACCAGTTAACTTAGAAGCGGCTATCGATAGCTGGGAAACACGTATCACTAGCAAGGGTGCGGCTCTTATCGAAGAGTTTGAAGCACACGAAGATCCGATTGCTATGGCACTATACCAAACAATCGCTGAAGGTCGTGCAGAAGCAGTATGGCACCAAATGGCTGAAACTATCGAAGACGAATACATTAGCAGTCGTTATGTTAAAGTAGCTCGTGACGAAGGATTCCACAGCAATATTGGTAAGTGGAAACTAGAACAACTAGTTGATACTCCAGAAGCTCAAGCACATGCACTAGCATTGGCAGATCAAATGCGTAAGAAACTATATAAAATTAGTTGCATCAATACTAAGCCAGTTCCAGAAGCACGTGAGATGATGGAAAAAGCGTATAACTATACATACGCCTAAAAAGGTAGTACAATAACAACTGCGGGCGTAATACCCCGCAGTTTTTTTACCTCGACAAATTATGGATCAAAATTACTTAAACAACTACTTTGGTACAGTATGGAGACATACACAATACAACAATTTAAATTTACCTGAATTCTCAGGTATGGCTCTTTTGAACAAAATCAAACCAACAGAGACTGTTATAGACATCGGCTGTGGTAGCAATCAGTTTAAAAAGCATTTACCAAACTTAATCGGAATTGATCCTGCATTTCCAGAGGCGGACTATCAACTTACTTTAGAAGACTTTACTCAAAAGTTTGATAGCAAATTTAATGTAGCACTATGCTTGGGCAGTATCAATTTTGGTGATAAAGATTATATTGAAAGCCAAGTTAATTTAATTACAAATTTGTTAGAACCCGATGGTAGAATCTACTGGCGTTGCAATCCAGGACTAAAGGACCACGGAACAGAGGAATGTAAATACATTGAATTTTATCCCTGGACATTTGAAGAACATATTAGATTAACAGACATGTTCAATTTTACACTAGCAGAACTTAGATGGGATACTGGAAATAGAATATTTGCGGAATGGAGACGAAAGTGAAAAAGAAATTTAATGATTGGCGTAAACGTAGTATTGCAAGATTAATTAGCTGGCGGTGTTTAGGTGGATCTGTAACAGCAGGTATTGTCTATGCTGTGAGTAAAGCAGGATGGTCGGCAGGTGAGACAGCAACATTAATCTTTGTCTGCCAATTCACAATTAATGCGGTATTATATTACATACACGACCGTATTTGGAACATGTTCCAGTGGGGAAGAGAAATTATAGAGGTACAAGAATGAAAAAATTATTAGCAGTACTACTATTAGTACCCACACTATGCTTTGCATGGGAACCAACTAAACCTATTGAAGCTATCATTGCATGGCAACCAGGTAGCGTTAATGAACTAGTGTTTCGTGCATTAAGCAAACAAGTAGAAGAAAACACAGGTGCTAAATTTGTTGTTATTAACAGAGGCGGTGCTGGCGGAGTTATCGGCACAGAAGAATTAAGCCATAAGCCAGCAGATGGATACGCAGTTACAATGGTAAGTATTCCTGGACTAGCGGCTATGGACAAAATTGCTGTTCCAGGCCCTGGACGCACATACACTACAAGCAGTTTTGATTATCCTTTCTTTGCGGCTAGCAGTCCTTTTGCGATTGTTGCAAATATCAACGATCCAATTGACAATGTTAAACTTTTTGCAAGAGCAATACAAACTAGACAAGTAAGCATTGCCGCTACCGGTGGTGCTAGATTAGTCTACGAAGAAATGGCTGTTAAACTAAACTTGAAAGAAGACAAGGAACATATTGTACGTGTTGATCATCAAAGCCCTGTAGCGGCACTTAGTGATGTAGTTGGCGGAAGTGTACGGTTTGCCGTTGTTCCCGTGCTAGTAGCTAATGCTTTTTATAAGGATCATAAAATCCGTATCATAGCATTGTCTGGAAATCGTAAGTTGGCACAAATGCCAGAAGTACCGCTTTTAAGCGAAGCAATTCCTGGATTTAACATTAGCGGAACTTGGGGGTTAATGTTGCCCGCAGGAACTCCTAAGGATGTACAAGAATGGTACCATAACGAATTTACTAGGGCTTTAAAGAGTGAGGATGTGCGTACAATGTACGAAAACAACTTAATGCTAGAAACACCTGAATTAAGCACTCAAACTGCATATACAAAATATGTAAAAGAACGCGAAACTCAGTGGAAACCTTTAGTAGATACTGTCCTGAAAAAAACGGATAAATAAAAAAGAGTACTTTACTCACTCATTAAAATTAAGGAATTAACATGACAAAGCCAGCAAGAGAATTTTTAGACGATTTGTGGGAATCATTCATGCCATTGCACAAAGTGGCTGAAATTCAAACACGTCAGTTCTTCGCAGAACGCGGTAAGGACAAAAAGGAATTAGAAAACTTCTTCCATATTCGTTTAAGCAACGAGCGTATGAATATGATTGAATTGTCAAAGAAAGTATCAGAACTCCCAGCTTTGACAGATCCAGAAGAGTGCCGTTTGCTTTCTAAGCAAGCATGGGACGAAGCAGAACACTTCCGTATTGTATACGAAATCCTAGAGCACTTGACAGGTGAAAAGCCAGATCTAGAAGAAATCTGGAAGAGCTACGGTAAAGTAGACGTTCGTATGGGTGCAAGCCTAATTCAAAAATACGAAGCACATGATAATCCAATCATGATGCACTTGTATCAATATATGGCTGAAGGTCGTGCTAGTCACGTTTGGGCTACTATGGCTGATTGTGCTGGCGACGAATTCATTCAAAAGCGTTATGACCGTGTTGCACGTGACGAAAAGTTCCACAGCAATATTGGACGTTTAATGCTAGAAAAAATCGTTACTACCGACGAAGCACAGCAAGAATGCCTAAGCTATGTTAAAGAAATGATTTGGGATCTATTCGAGTGTTCATGCACAAGTTTAGGTGACTTCAAGACAGCTAGTCCAGAAGTTCAACAAATTATGCTTGAAGCATACGGCGAGCCACATCGTGACCTATGTGTTGCGTTCAATGGCAAGGAAGCTGTAGCCTAATAGGACTTTATGCGGATTTTAATGAGTACGAGGGATGTTCGCATCCCTCCCAATAACTTTTTATTTGACGCACTAGAACGCAGTTGGTATGGACTGTTACATAAGCATACACTTATACCTGTCGCCAATATAGGCGCTATTGATGAAAATTTAGAGTTTGATTGCTTGGTTCTTACAGGTGGACCGGATAGTATAGCAAGACACACTACAGAAGACTTACTTTTTGCTCATGCTTTAAAATTGGGCAAGCCCATAGTGGGTGTTTGTCACGGTGCATTTGCGGTTAACGATTTAACCGGAGGAGTAAACGGTTACATTGATGACCACACAGATACATCGCACTTAATAAATATGGAAGGTAGTACACATACTGTAAACAGTTATCACAGTCAATTCATTAAGACAATGGGCGACGATATGATAACTATTGCTACAGATATAGACGGTAACACTGAAGCCTTTGAACACACTTCAAAGCCAATCTACGGTATCGTTTGGCATCCAGAGAGAATGAAACATCCTGTTTTGCCAAAGAAAGTTAAAGACTTACTAGAGGTTGACTGATGAAACAAAAGATCATACAATTACTACAGTGGATAAAGCAAGTATCACTAAATTATGAAAGCGACGAAGATGTTTTCATAAGAATGACACATGAGTACGAACGCTTGTCGAAGCATCGTAAACTTGTACAAGAATTAAAAATGATGGGTGGTTATACTGTTCTTTTTTAAATCGTTGTAAAAATGCCACATTTCATGTATGGTATTGACACAAAGACTAAATAAAGATACAATATAGAAACTGTAGCAAACATCACTGTTAAAAACTTTGTCGCTCAAAAGCAACAAAATTAGTTGACAGAGAGACATAACTACAGTACAATAGAGACAAGTTAGCAAACAATGTAACTTTTCGTCGTAGTAAAAATACAACAAAAAAGATTTACAAAGTAGTTGACTAGTGTCGTAAAAGATACTATAATAAACACATACAAACAAGCAATGGTGCTTGTTGTATAAAAAGGATAAACGAGAAACAAAATGCAATCGAATTTTAAACTATCACAATTTAATACGATAGCCAAACAAGGCGGCGTAATGCCCTCTTATTGGTTAGCGATTAATAGTATTAGTCTACATTCAGATCGCACACCAGAGATTGTAGGGTCCACGGAGGGCTGGGATGGTTAAGTAACTTAACAACATTCCATAACTTTAAGGACCCTAGGATTAAAAACCCTGGGGTTTTTTGTTTTTAGACTTTCGAAATAGTGTGTATAGGGAACGCGACCCTGCTGGCACTTAAAACATCGGCTTAATGTGGGCGGCCTACCGGATGGTAAGTTCTAGCTGTTAACTAGAATGCGTAAAATGGTAGCGTATAAAGTACACTCGGGCCTTAGGGCAAGTGGGTTCATCCATGTAGTGTACTTTATACGACACATTCGAAAGAGTGTGTTACGAATTATTCCTCTGTAGTTAAATGGTATAACAATCGGCTGATAACCGGTCATTACAAGTTCAATTCTTGTCGGAGGAACCAATTTTAGGATGCTAACAGCAAATTCAAATTTCACTTTTATTGGAAAAAGAAAATGCATCCTGTTTTATTATATTGCGTTAGACTTCTGGGCTAGGTCAATAGGCTTTCAACCTATCTAGGCGGGTTCGATTCCCGTACGCAATACCAATATGCCGTGGTAGCTCTCTGGGTAGAGCACCTCACTGTCGATGAGACCTAGGCGGGTTCGATTCCCGTCCACGGCGCCAGTTTTTATTTTTAGGAGAATGACATGAAACGTGCTAAACGTTAGTGTCAACCTTGATCCCGTATTGGTCCTGGTTGGCACATTAAAGAACTCTTTAATATAGTATTAAGACATTAAAGAAACTTTTAATACAACTAACCACTTGTAGCGTTAACGGTAGCGCACTTGACTCTTAATCAATGAGGTGTCGGTTCGAATCCGACCGGGTGGACCAAATTACGGGGCTATAGTTAAGCGGTTATAACATCACCCTTTTAAGGTGTAAGACCTCGGTTCGAATCCGAGTGGCCCTACCAAAAGATATTGTTTTATATCGAACTTGCTAAATACTAGTAATATTTTAATTAAGGTTCGATATGAAACAATGTCCTAAGTGTAAAGCAGAGCACAATAATTCTGGAACGTTTTGTTCAAGAAGTTGTGCAAATAGTAGAGTATTTTCTGATGAGGCTAAACTTAAAAAGAGTATAGCACTTAAAGGTAAAACAAGTAATAGAAGAACACTGACTCCTGAAGAGTTTAATGCTAGGATTGAGAAATCAAAGCAAACTTGGCGAGAAAAATATGCATCAATGTCTTTTGATGAGTTAGGAATGGAAAATAAACGCCGAAGAGTATTTGAGGAACAGAATCATTGTTGTAATAAGTGTGGGATAAGTGAATGGTTCACTAAGCCCATATCTTTAGAGTTAGAACATAAAGATGGGAATAACTTAAACAATACACGAGAAAATTTGGAAGGATTGTGTCCTAATTGTCATAGTATTACAGACACATGGCGAGGAAGAAATAAACCTGCTAAAAACGGTATTAATCAAATTAGTGATGAATTTTTGTTGCAATGCCTTAAAGAGTCTAAGAACATTAGACGGGGCTTGTTAAAGGCAGGCATAGCGGCAAAAGGTAAGAACTATGAGAGAGCAAAGAAATTATTAGGACAGTAATGTCCTACCATATAAGAACACATTAAGTAAATCGTAGCCCGCTGGTAATGATCTGCCATGGTTATGGATTAGTGTGTTCCTATATGGTATGTAATGATACGAGAAGGAGTAATTGCCCTTCAAGTATG
>Ga0316222_1000429_pt1 | contig 65764 bp, 52 predicted proteins | sample TBH18011metaG_FD_206008 | JGI IMG/M metagenome (GOLD analysis project Ga0316222, IMG submission 206008) | Freshwater microbial communities from Trout Bog Lake, Wisconsin, USA - TBH18011 | ecosystem: Environmental > Aquatic > Freshwater > Lake > Hypolimnion/Profundal zone | place: USA: Wisconsin... | reverse complement strand
ACAAGGCAACTCCATACTTCCGCAACAGAGCCCAGATATAATCTCTGGCGCCGCGACGGAGACAACCGCCTTGACCACAATATCGAGCGTCACGGCTTGCCTGTGCCCCCTGCGCCTATCGCTTGGACTTCACATTCCCACGCCTCTTGGGCCTCAACTCTGCATCCTCCAACGCTCGAAGAACGGCCTCTCCGTTCGCCTCGGCGCCGCTGAACACCGCTTTGGCTGGGACGGCGAGAAGACGACGAGCATCCTCACCGACGACGAACCGTCCGCAGCTCACGCGCCCCGCCTGCTCCCGCCCTGGCGTTCGACCTGGCCGCTCATGGCCGACTGGGAGCAGGCTCTATCGGCCCGTGTCCTGGACATCCCCGAGCTTACGTCGGAATTTACCCAGCTCTGCGAGCACCCGGAGATTTACGCGGCGACCGCGCCGACGCTCCTGCGTCATCTTGTGCACGGTCGCCGGCCGCGGCCCGGGCCGTCATGGTCGAATCGGACCTTCGTAGACGGATGGATCGTGGCCAAGACATCGCCAACGCGCTGGCGCGTCCTGCCGCCAGGGACGACAAAACCTGGAGCCTGCCCACTGGCGGGCATCATCACGGAAAGGGGAGGGTGCTCGCAGATCGCCCTCGCCCCGTTCCATGACGAACGCTGGCGCGGACTCATTGTCGGAAGCCGGACCCACGCCGTCGGCCTCAACCCTTGGCCCCAGTTCGAGGGCTCCCTCATCCAGGAAGCCATTCCATCCCTCGGGCTGGCCGCCACCTGGGCCACCTCGCACAGTGAAGCGGCGCGGCGCGCGGTCGATGCCATCCGATCGCTCCTCGAGCGCATCTTCAGCGCCTGCGCCGCCACCGCATCGGGCGCCGACCCTGGTCTCGTCCGCATGGCCATCATCGGCCTTGTCCTGATCTCGCTCAAAGGCCGCACCTCGAGGGCAATCCTTACATCGACCATCGCCGGCGACGGCCTGGCGACCTGGACCATTTTCGCCCCCCTCCTCGATGCCGACGAGCGCCGGGCCATCACCCAGCAAGTCAACGACATCTCACAGGACCGCTTCGAGCTCCAACCCGCCCGAATACCGGCCGACGCAGGCCTACCGCTCCCGGCTCTTGCCGCGCAGGACGAAGAGATCGAACTCGACGCCCTGTCGGCCTCGGAACACCTGGACGCCCTGGCGGCCGCCGAGCAGCTTGGACTTGCGCCTTAGCTGGGCAGAGCGGAGAAGGCGGGGGGCAAGAGGTCAAGACCTGGGCGTTGGGCAGGGCGGCGAAGGCGGGGGGGCAAGGTCGATAACTGGGCGTTATCAGCCCCTCCAAGGTCCCCACCCCCCCCTGATCGCCGCCCTGCCCTTCCTGCGGTTAAACATGCGCCAATGTTGCGCCACCTTCCCCTTTCATCCCAGGCACTTAACCGATTGTGCGCGATTAGCGAGCAGGTTGAGGTGTGGTAGCGCGACGCTTGGAGAGCAACCCAATGCCACCACCCTCACCATCATGCCCGGCAGCGTTGAGCAGGAGATCAAGCCGCAAATGGGCATCCCCGATCGCCGACCGGATCCCAGCCTTCGGGTCCAATCGCTCGGCCTCCTCCTCATCACCGCGCCTCAAAACATCGATGTTCACGTTCGCCCACATCGTCTGACCCTCCGTCCAGGAACCGAACCGCGCCGCCCGCTCGGATTTCCCGGTGCCCGCGGCGCACAACCAGAAGATAGGTTTGCCCGAGATGCAAGCCGCCGCCAGCGGGTTGCGCGGCCTTTGGTGGCCAGGAGGCAGGGCAGCGAAGGCGGGGGGCAAGAAGCCGAGACCTGGGCGCGGCCACTCCGGATCCCCCACCCCCCTCTGATCGCCGCCCTGCCCTTCCTGTGGTTAAACATGCGCCAATATTGAGCCAACTTTCCCATTCCCCCCCGGCACTTATCAGGTGGTGCGTGATTAGCGAACAGGTTTCGGTGCGCTAGCGCGGCGTTTGGCTACGGGACGCATGCCATCACGGACGCGTGCGCCCAACAGGAAGCAGTCAACAATACTTCCCAGGTCTTGCAGATTGCACACCACGTCTCGACGCCAGCAGCCCTTGCCCTATGTGCAATACAGGACCACGGCGTGGGGGAAGGGATGTTCGACAACACCGGATTCGGCCCACGCCTTCCTTCGCCCAACCATCTACTCGCCGCCCGAGTGCTGGTTTCGCTCATCCCATTGGAAGACGGGCACGGCATCCTCTTGGGGCACCCCCCGCACGCAGTCGCCGTTCTATTCGACGACAGCCAAATGGCGCTCGGCTGGTCCCGGTTCGCCAATGGCCTCCTCACCGCCTTCGAGGCCACTGAGCCGCACGCCCCGTACCACATCATCGCCATGCCGAGAGAACACCGCCTGCAGTCGGCGGCCCGGCGATCGGCTGACCTGATGAAACGATTCATCGAACAAGGGCCAGGAAAACTCGTCGCGGATTGGAAGCACCTGATGCGTGCCGACAAGGCCGACCTCCAAGCCAGCATGTCGGAGGCTGACCTGCCGAGAATCACCGACATCGAGCTGCTCTCCGCCGCTGACGAAGACGTCGTGCGCATCCTCTTCCAGCCGAGGGAGCCAAGCGCCCACGAGCGATTGGAGTTCGAAGCCGCGCTACGCGCCGCCTACCCAGGCTGATTTACTGCGCCCACCACCTAGGCGTGCCGAGGGCTCAACGATGAGGGACCCCTCTCCTGCACCCGACAGGGCATGACCCAGATTCGTGCGCCAAGACGAAAGAACGGACAAAGGCCAGGCCGGACAGCCACCGAGGTGGAGGCCGTCCGTCCCCGAGAAGGAAAGAGGGGCGCCATCCAGTCGTAAATTGTAAGATTGCCACGGAGCGATTTCCCGATGACAACATCACCACCCAAACGACACTTCTCGGTGGAGACCATCTGTCGACCCCGTGACATCCGCTGGCCGAACGCCACGCGGCCCATGGTCGCCGCCACCCTCGACGCCATCACCGCCCGACAAGAACTAATCAACGCCCGGCTGGCCGACAAGGAATCGGAGCACGCCCTGGCGGGCTTGAAACGGCAAAACGAGCGGCAGATCGCCAAGACCGCCACGGCCGCCGACTACACCGGGCCTTGCGACCCCATCTCGGCAATCAAAGCCTCACCCCATGCCGACCGCCTGCGCGACCCAGGCTTCATCCTTGCACTCTACCGCACGCTCCTCGACCGACTCATCAGCGGCCCAGGCACTGGCTTCTGGTGGAGCGGCAGCGAGAAGCGCCTGGCCGACGATCTGAAAGCGGTCTCGGGCATTCCTCGCTGGCGCCTGTTCCACCGCCTCGGTTTGACGGAGCGCTTTGGCCCGCCCGAGCCCGGCATCGTGGCGCTGCTGGCCGAGCTCGGATGGACGACCGACGGCAGCCGGTGGGGGTGGGTCGAGCCGATCATCAAGGTCGTCGGTGAGGACCGCGAATTCGACCAGGCCCTTCTTGAGAGCATGAAGGCTGACATCGACGCCCACGACGAGGAAGCGTTCCTGGCCGAATATGCCGAGCAGGCCATGGTCGGCGCCACTGAGCGCGAGGGCTTCTGGGCGGGCATCATCGACCGGATGGAGGAGGCGCTCGATACTTGAGGTGAGGACGAAGCGGCAAGCCGCGCAGCGGATGACCGATTCAGGGCAGAGCCGAGCGCGTCGACGGACGATTGACCTAGCCGCCGGCGGCGAAGCTCAGGCGTCGTTAGAGCCGCCGCCGAACAGAGCTTCCAGGCCAAAAATGGCAAGAATGACCCATTTCAGCTTCCACAGCCCCCACAGCGCGACGGCGCCGACAATACCGACGATGATCGCTACGCCGATGGGAAGCCCGAGCCCCAGGTGAAGTCCGGCGGCGATAAGCGCCATCAAGATCGCAAAGTGCATGCTGTCCTCCCGTGCCCGGCGGCGAAGGCCGCCCCCCTCAATACCAACCGCTCGAAGGCAGCGCCAGCGCTGCCCCAAGCAATATAGGGCCGCTGCGTTGAAGCCATCAGCACCCGGCCGACCATTTCCCGCTGGAACGGACTTCCTCAACTTCCACCGGATCCCCACCCCCTCGGACAACGCAACTCAGGCCTGGCGTCCGAGACCTCAACGCCGAGGGACGCCATGCGCTCGACCAGGAGCGTCCCCCGGCGCTGGCCGTCCATCCAGCGGCCCGACGCGCGACGCCAGCCATTCAGCGGGATTCGAGGTGCATCCTCACTTTGGCAGAGCCGGGATCGAAAATCAGGCGCACGATATCGTTGGTGCGCACACCTAGACCCCTGAAAGGGCGTCGCAGTCCAGAAACGTAGATGCGCGCTGCCGTGCAGGCACCAAGCATCGCGCCGTCCGGAGAGAGGACCTCAAATCGTCCCGACACATGCCGTCGGAGCGCGGCAGGAAGACTCAGCACACCATTCGATACGCTCGCCGCCGTAATCCGATAAAGCGCAAACCATTGCTGCCCTTCTGCCGGACCGTGCTCGAAGAGCGCCAACGACGGCGTCTCTAAAACCGACTGGACGAGACGGCGCCGCGCATCAGGGGTTGGATCAGTTCCTACGAGAACGAAAACCCCCTTCGCGAGACGCTTAATCACCGGAGACCACGACAGATAAAGCCGGAACGTGGTCCGGTTCATGCCGGCAGACACACAGGCCGATTCGAAGTCGGAATGCGGCATCGCTCCACCAGCAGCACGCAGGGCGCCGACCATCACACGCTCCACCTCCGAGAGGACATCCTCGGGCTTTGTCAGCGCCTCCGAACGTGCACAGAACCACCCATCCTCGATGATCCCTCCGCCGCACGATTCAAGAAAGAATTCCGCAGCATCCAACGGAAGCTTCAACCCCGCAAGACGTGGCTCAGCACGCGCGCGATCACGGAAGTCTTCAACACGCAGGCAGGAGCAGACGGAAAGCATCTTCCTCAGCCGACTATGAAGGCGCGTATCGGAAATGTCTGCAAGCGCAAGCCAGCGCCCGCACGGCGACTCGCGGACATCATGGTGCACGGCCAGGAAATCCCGCAGCCAATCCCTATCAAGATTGACAGCACCCATCGAGCGGAGCAGAGCGTCGACATCAATCAGGCCGTTGTGCCTTACGTCGCGGCGTACACGGGCCAAGACCTCCCGCACAGCCCGCAGCGCCGCAGCTGACCCAATCAGTTCGACGCCCTCGATTTCCCCCACCTCGAGTTTGCATCCTGGCTCGGCCAAGTGTGCGATCGCGATCAGCCCCCGGGGATCGAAGGACGGGAAGTTGGCGCCAAGATTTGCAAGTCTGGCAGTTGCGACCTGCAAATCCATCGGCCCTGAGGAACGCAAGAGCCGCACAGCCGCGGCAACCCACGGAATGCGAGGCAATTCAGCGGCAAGGATGGGAAGCGCTGCGCGCCTTATCTGGCAAACACGCTCCATCGTGATGTTGAACCGCAAGCCAACTTCCTTCGAGTCCTTCGGCGGTTCTCCATCCCAGCCGAAAAGTGCCGAAACGACGGCGCCACGCCTGCACCCCAGCGTCTCACGCGCGAACGCGCCCAACACGCCCCCAGCAGCGTCCGGGGTAACGCAGGAGTCATTCTCCGATGAGAAGGCATCCTTGACGCGCCGGGCCTTCCGCCTGGCCGGTTCCTTTTTCTCGGCGCCCGCCGCTCCAACGGCCGGAAAGAGGATCGGCCTGCGACCCTCGCCGGCGTCCTCAGTCGTCCCCGAAAAGAGGAACCCGCCGCCTTGCGTCTGCACCATCCCCCCGCCGCTAGCCGCACGCAGCGCCTTACGGATGAAGCATATGTAGGCCGGCACCGTCGTGGCCTTGAACCTCCACGGCCAACCACGATCAGCCACGATCTCCACAATCCGCTCCGCCGACAGCGCCACAGGCGCGTGCTCGACCAAGAGCCCAAGGATTGCAGCAGCAACCTCGCCGAGCACCACACGCCGCTGGCCGACGAACCACGATGCCCCGTTGCCACCCGGACGCTTCGGGACAATCTCCACCGGCACTGTAGCCGGCACCAACACAGGAGGGCTCGGCACCTTCGAGGGACCGGCACGCCCAGCCATGGCACGCGCCAGTTTCTCGTCGACGGTGCGCAAGATGTCCCCAACCCGCACGGCAGAAATGCCCGTCTGCTCGGCGATGGCCCCGGCGCTGTTTCCGGCGGCCCGCAGACCGTGCAGGAGACGCCACTGCGGCGGCAAGAGTCCGATCAGTTCCTCATCGGCTTGAATATGTCCCTGGTGCATCCCGTGGTCCTCCTCGCAAGCACCACAGAAACTGGGTTCATCGTGCTCCTCTGCGCGGACAAGTCGAGAACGGCAACACCTGCCACTTGCACGTCGACAGCAGTCGGGCGCCGCGGCCGCATGCGCTCGCTCCATCCCAACTTCTTGGCACCCCGGCCGCCGGCCGAACTGCCCGGAAGGAAGACACCAATGCTCGACGACACCCCCGCCGGAAGCCGCGCCACCCCGCTACGTCTTCACCACACCTGGAAGAAAAGTATCTTCTCCAAGGAAGAATCCTCGAAGCGACGCGCCGAGGCCAACGCCCTAACCGTCGCCTACCGCGACCACCAACGCCCTGCGGATTTCGCCCGTCTCGTGGAACTCGCCCAGCCACTGCTCAAGCGCTGGGCGAACATCTACGACCGACAGGGCATTGATTTTGACGACGCCATGCAGATAGCCATCCTCGCGCTCGAAAAGGCCGCGCGAAAGTTCCGGCCAGAAGAAAACGGCGCTTCGATCTTCACCTACGCGGCCTTTTGGATCCATGACGACCTCAACGTCGCAAAGCAAAGCCTCGGGCTCTCAGGAATACGTGGAATGGCCACCATCGTCTTATCCATCCGCAAGGAGATCCGCGAGCATGGCAACGATGTAGAGGCCGGCCTTGCCGCCTATGCCGAGAAATCCCGCCACCCCCGCACGACAATCGATGCCCTGTATTGGGGGTCGGAGCCGCTGCCTTCGATCTTCAACAAACGAGACGACGACGAGAGCGGCGCATGTGCTGCAACCGAAAAACTCTCGGACGACACGACCGAGGACACCTTCCTCGATCCGATCGAACACCGCGCTCAACTGCGCGACGCGACCTTCGCCATCGAGACGGTTATCCGAGCCGAAAAGATTCCAGAACGTGCGCGGCGCATCTTCTACGGCATTTACCGCGAAGGCCGGACCCTCGACGCTCTTTCCAACGATGAAGGGATCTCTCGAGAGAGGGTTCGGCAGATTGCCATCAGATTGATGAAGCAAGTCCGCGCGGCCATGGGCATCAAGCTTGACGCCGAACCCACCGTGACCGGCCGCACAAACAAAATCTCCGCGCCACAGGCCGACCAAACCACCCCTGTGGCTCTTGCGGCATGATCCGCCGGGCCTTCCTTCCCAACAGGCCAAAGGCGCCCGGTCCCCTGGCGGACGCACCCACACGCCCGGTGACCATCCACGGCGCCACACGCCGCGTCGCCGTGCAACCGCTCCCCGGCGCCTACGGGCTTTGGGCGACCGTCCGCGCCGTCGCACTCCTCGATGACTTCGGCTCCCCCGTCGCCGCCCGGCTAGTTTTGTCGGCCGACCCCGAGCCGAAAATCCTGGGCATCCTCACCCTCGACGGACCCGAGGCGATCTCACGCTGCGTCTATCCCTTCCTCGGCTTTTCCGCCCAAGCGGCGTAGCGAAACGGTGGCCCGGCTCGACCAGATGATACCGCCTACCACAGCCGGAATTCGCAGCACAAAAGGGCACGAATTGCCCGATAACTGCACCCTCTAGAGTTGATTCTGCCCCCCTCAGCCACCATGTTGATGGTAGGCGGATAGGCCGCCAAACCGAGGGAATCCGCCATGTTCAGCTCTGCATTCGCCGCCTCGAAACCTCTTCGCCAACCCCGCCGGCGCCTCGTGATCGAAGATGCCATGCGGCGCGACCCAGCACTCTTTAACATCCTGTCGAACGACCCTCGGTTCCACGTTCTCCTGCGCGAGCTCGACGAGGCCTTCGCCACCTTGCGCAGCCCCAACACGGCCGCTGCCGACGGCATGATTGCGGCCAAGCGCGCCATGCGTGCCCAGGCACCCTTCCAGCAAGACTACTACGACCTCCAGCGCCGCATCGCCGAGAAGCGCGAGTGGGACCTGCGCCCAGCCGAGAGACGTCCCGCCCTGGTCTTCGATGACGTCGAGCCGGCCGCAGACCGACGCACCTTCGACGAGGTGTTCGCCATGTCGCGCACGATTATCAAGCCCGAGATGCGCATCCACTTCAACCACCTGCGCCAAATGGCCATCCGCCAGGCCGAGAAGGAGGACCGGCGGCCAAACTCCCCGCAGCTCTTCATCGTCATCCAGCCCAAAGCCATCATCGGCTACCCGACGCTCTGGCAGCGCCTCCTGCGCCCAGCACTGGCACAGCAGAAGATCGAAACCTGCCAGGACGTCGCCGCCACGCTCTCGAGCGAATGGACGGCCGCCAAGGACACCTACCGGGAGAACCTCGCCCTGCGCCGCATGGAGGCCGAGCTTCCCCGCTTCGAGTCCGTCATGCGCTTCGTCGCCCCCTACGTCGCCGAGATCGACGAATACAACCGCAAAGCCCGCCTCTCCTCCATCCAAGAAGATGGGGCCCGGCGCGATCGGGAACGTGCCAGCGCTTCCACGCGCGACACCAATGCCCGCCCCCAAAGACAGAGCCGCGCGCAGGTCATCGAGCTCTCAGCCTACCTGCGCGGCCGACGCGAGCGGCGCGACGACAGCCAGCTAGAACGCTAACCAGCCGCTCGAATCCATATCCTGCTTGGAGACCACACCATGACCGCCCGCATTCCCGTCGAATCCCTCCACGTCCTTGGCGAAATCCATGGCCCGGACCACAAGATCCTCAACGCCCGGGGCCAGTCGGTCCATATCGCGACCTACCCCCTCGACGACGCCCTGGACGGCACCTCCCAAGACATCCTCCGCGAATACGCCGTCACTGATGCCAACGGCAGCGGCGACTACCTCATCTGGGGCCGCGACGAGACGCACGCAGACGACCTCGCGCGCTTTGGCATGAGGCTGCGCCCAGCCCGGCGCCCGCTGCTCGTCGATCCAGAGCCGCGGCTCCACCCGACGGCGCGGTAAGTGGACGAGGATTTCCGGAAGGACAGACAGCAGCCCAACTTCCCCACTCGCGCCGCCGGCTGGCGGGCCCTTTTGGGTCGGGAGCAACACCCGCGGCGCGCACCGCCCCTCGGACAGGCCGAGGGAAGCACGGGAGAACGTTATGATTGAGCGGCTGCTGTTCGCACTTGGGATTGTGCGCGAACGAAAGGAAGAGGGTTCCACCTTCATCAGGCAGAAGGATGATTCGGCGGTGGTCGTCGCTCCGACGTGCTGCGGGATGGGAACATGCCGAGGCGCAGGCAACGGCCCCTGTTGCAAGGGTGCAGACAATGGCCCTTGCTGCAGGGACCGAGTGCCTACCGTCGCCTAAGAAACATGCGCGCCTGCCGGGCCCTTTGAGAAGGGATGCCCGGCCTGGTCGGACCTCGGCGCGCACCGCCCACCGGAACAACCGGTGGAGACGAAGGGGAAGGAGGACGCGATGCTCAACATCGGAAGCGGTTCCGTCAACTGAACGGTTCGGGCCCCTAGGGGGCCCGTTCTGCTTTACCCCCGACCCTGCAACCTCCGATCGAGTCCCCCATCAACCCCTACGGCGCCAGCGCGGCCCCCTATGGGTGGAAGCCACGGACCAGCGGCAGCGTGAGGGCGATAAGCGCAATGCCGGACAGGGCAAAGGAAAAGAGGCTTTCCAAGACGCATTCAGGCTTCACGTTCCAGGGGAACCGGAAGCGCTTGCGCCGTGGATACAGGAGAGGCACCCCGGCCGGGTTCCAGGCGTCCAGGAAGAGGTGCGAGAGGTAGCCCAGGACCATGGCCGCGAGGATGCCGCCGGTGCCCGGCGGGGGCCAGCCACCGCATACCGCGACAATCCCTGCAAGGAGAAGAAGCGCAAAGCCGCCGGCGGCCGCAAACGAGTGGATCGGCCCGCGGTGCCTGACCACGGTGGCCAGCGGCCAAGACACAAAGAAAAGGCTGCGGCCGATCACGGATCCGGGGTGGTCGATGTCGGGAAGGAGCGAGCCGAAGGCGGCCGCCGCGACCAGGCCGGGGGTGAGGTCGTAAGCACCGAAGTCAGCGCCGGCGCCGATGAGCGCCAGGCCGAAGGCGAAGTGCGTGCGGCCCATCATGGCCGAGCACTCTGCGCTTGCGCTGCCGCCTTGGAGTAGTCGTTGATTGCGCACAGCAGCTGCTCGAATCGGGTTCTGCGTCGCGCGTGGAATCGCTCGACGATCTCTTGCAGATGGCGCTCAAACTCCGACGACCCGGCAGGAGCCTCCTCGACGCATATGGACTCTGGCGGCTTGGACGCCAATTCACCTTCCGCAGTTCCGTGCAGGACATAGCCGCCGGCCACCCGCTCGATGACCTCCCTACCCAGCCCGGCGCACCGCAACGATCGGCGCACGCGGCACACGGTGGATTCGACACACTTGGGGACCGCCTTCCACGGGTGGCCGCACGCGACCGAGATCGCAGGAAACGCATCCATGAGGACGACGCTCCCCGCGGACTTGACGAGGACGCCCAGCACGAACGCTTCGAACGGCGCCAGCCGAAGCGGCTTGCCGCCCACAACCCACACCCCATCCTTGAAGACGAATACCGGAAGCCTTTCCGGCCCGGTGGTGGCGCCACCCTCCGCCATGCCCTTGCAACTTGCCCGAATGCTTTTCACCGCCATGGTGCCCTCCTCCCGTGATGGTCACGGGAAGATGGGACGGACGCTGAAACCGAGCCGGTGGGCGCTGGCCGAAGGCGAAACGGAGCCGCCCAGGCAGGGCCAACCTGCCGCATAGGACAGACGCTTTCGGCGAGGCGCCGAAGACCGCAGTCGCAGGCGCACGGCAACGATGCACGCGATCGCGGAGCGCAGCACCCTTCCGCTCAACCGCCAAAGCCGAACGACAGCTGTTCCGGTACCGCCATCCCGGGAGAAACCGATGCGACCGGCGCTGCCGCCGGCAACGCCTCCAACGTGGATTCCAAGCCAAGTGATGGTTCGCATCCGTCGGCAGGACCGTGTGCTGATTCTCCCGACGCGAGTATGCAACGCATACGCTTGGCGACCCCTTCCAGGAATTCGGATGTGGCGACTTCCTTGGCCTTTTCTTTGTAGCTCGGAGCTTCCGGCATGGGGCACCAACCAAGAATCCTATCAAGCCGGTTTGCCTCGCCTGGCTCTGCGCTGGCATCAACAAAGAGCTTCCCGCCGGCAAAGCCTCGAATGCAAAGCCGCCCGGCACGAATAGCAATCCCCACCTTGACGCACCTGATGCCGTCTTCATCGACCAGAGCGATGAATTCCGTCGGCTCGTCGTCTTTCATCGACACAGGGCATGCCCGATCCAGGGAAATCCAACCCGAGGAATGTTGATGCACCGGTGACGACGTAATCGCCACCGGGACGCCGAAGCTCCCCTCCGCCCATAGGACTTCAGGGACATAACACCCCAAACTCCCCGACCAGAAAGTGAAGGCCACCTGGAACCGCTCCAGACCGGCCCCCTCAACGCCCTGACGGTCCCAAAGTCCGATGAATGGCGGTCCATCATTGTCGCCCTCGCCGTCGAAGCGCTCCTGCGGCAAGCACCACCAGTCGCCGGTGTCCACTCCATCGACCAAGAACGGAAGCCAGGTACGATCTGGAACCCGCGGGTTCGACGCCGCCGTCTCCCATCCCTCGATGATCCCCTTGGCCATCACATCGAGGAGGGCCGGCACCTCCTTGGCCGACACGCCGGGAAAGGCCTTGCGCAGATGCGTGAGTGCGGCCTTCTTGGCCTCCTCCTTCTTCGTCGGCTTCGGATCGGACGCGTCGAAGTCCTCCGTGCCGATCCTCCGGGAAAGACACGCCAGCTCATCCGCCACCTTGAACACATCCATCGTCGTCTCCCGCCCTTCGATTGCGTCGAAGAAGATGGGCAGAACGAAGGGAATGATGCGGCGGGCGAGCGGAGGCGCCGACCAGCGGTCCAAAGTTCTCCGAGGTCCATCCCTCATCGCCGGCGGTGTTGGCCATGCATGAAGGGCGCGAGGACACCTCGGCAGCACACGACTGCACGCCCAGTCAGAGGCCGTCGCTGGCGGCCGTCCGAACCACGCCGCCACACCCGATCGCCAAGGCCGCAAATTCGACCTCCAACCCAACTTCCAAGCATGGCCACCAGGAGGAACACCACCATGCATCTCGCGCCCTATGCCAGCATCCAGCGCACCCCGAGTGCCACCATTGCCGACCACGTTCGCAACACCATCCCGCTCGGCTGCAACGAGGAGTTCGAAGCCGCTGTCCTGGCCCGCGCCGTCGATCACATCTCTGAACGCGTCGATGGTCTCATGGTGCGCACGGTGCTCTTCGCCGACGGCTCCACCGTGCGTCTTGCGTCGAAGGCCGAAGCCCCCGACCACGACATGCCGCCCGCAGGGTGCTCTTGGGTAGACGCGACCAGCTTCCAGTAGGAGGACCGACCATGCTGCGCACTCTCGAGACCGACGTCATCGCCACCCTGGCCCGCCCGATTGTGCGCGGCATCCTTGACGAACTCGCCCCGGACTTCGGCAGGAAGTGGAGCCCAGGCCTGGCCATGGCCGCCTTTGCCCCGCCCCTGAAAGGCCGCCTCCAAGAGGAAGTGCGCAACCAGCTCGTCGGAGCCTTGCGCGTCATCCACGCCTAGACCGCTCCGGCCATTCGCATTCTGCCTCCCCGGGCCGGCGCTGGATTCTTCCCGCCGGCCCGCTTCCTTTCCCGCCACCTCGGATCATCTCCTCAGCCTACCGGCAGACTGGCCGCCGGATGCATGAAGGGGGATGCCATGACACCAGAATTCATCCGGGGCCTCGCGCGCCTTGTCGGATCCGTCGAGAGCACGCGCGACCGCCTACGCCTCACCCGCTCGGTTGCCGACCTGCTCGCCCTCGCCGCCCAACCCTTCGACCGCACCGCCTTCGTGGCCGAGGCCGACGCCGCGCCACGGCGCCCCTATGGCCTGGACGACTTCCACCCGGCCACCACCGCCGAGGCGATCGCCGGGCACATCGGGGACGGCACCCTCCTTTCCGTCGAGGGGTTCATGGAGGTGGAAGCGGAAGCCCTGGTTGCCGCCTACAGCGCGGCCGTGCAAGACCGGCTGGACGAGCTCGGCATCAACGTGAAATGCGACCACACGCTGCATTGACCGCCCGCCACCGGGCCAACCAAGGCAGCCCCACGACCCTCCCACGGCACCTGCACCGCTTTAGAGGCCCGCCCCTGATCCTTCGGGGGGCGCGCCTCGGCGGCGCAGGCTCCCGCGAAAACCCCAGACACACCGGGCGCAGCTCCACGCGGGGCTGCGCCCTTCAATATGCCACGGGAGGCCGCCATGAGCTCCGCCATCGACAAGACGATCACCTTCATCACCGGCACCGTCCGCTCCCTCACCGTCCGCGACCGCGACGACATCACCGCCGACGAGCGAGGGGACGAATCCAGCGCCCTCGGCCTGGACTTTGTCCGCAACACCCGAGCGGCCAGCGTCATTCGCTGGACATTCACTGCGATGGAGGGAGCGGCACTCTTGGACCTGCTCAACCCAACAGCCGCTCCTCGCCGCGATTCCTTGACCATCACCCGCCCGGACAGCGTCTTCCACCCCTCGATGCTCCGCGTGGAGCGGGCCGGCGAGGGGTTCGTCCTTCGCATGTTCGGCGACAAGAACCCCTTCACCGGGGTTCGCGGCCTGCAAGGCGAGATCCGTGTTTCCTCCAACCTGGCGGCGGCAGTCTGGTGCAAGTCTCACGAAGTGCTCACCGCATGCGCTGCCAACAGCACCGACCCCAGGAGCAGGCGGCTCTCCTCCCTTGCCCTGGGCAAGCTGGCCGGACGCGCATAGGGCAGGGGACGGGATTGCCGGGGCAGTCCCGTCCCATCTTGTCCCTGCACCGCCGGGAGGTTTGCATGCACGCGCCCAATTGGCTCGACGATCAGCACCTGGCCGCCTGGGCCACCGGCGGCGACATCACCGCCCTTGCCCGAGCCATCGCCTGGGAATGCGTCGACCCCGACGCGCCAGGCCCCGCCGAGCCCGACATTTCGCACATCGAAGAGCGCATCCGCCGCGTGGCCAAGTCCCTGCGGTAGCGTGTACGCGGCCTTGACGAGGCGGCCGGCCCGAATCCCTTGAATCCAGATCCTTTCCAGCAGCGGCGCGGCTCATGATGCCAGCGTGCGCGTGGAGGACACCATGACCACGACGACCAACTGGATCCGCGAACGCCACACCATCCCCAACCCCGCCGCCGAAGCGCGGGCCGGCGTATTGGCCACCCTCTCTCGAGAGGCGGCGGCCTGGGGCTTCTTCGTGCGAGAGCGGACCGGGCAGGATGGCCCGCTGTCTTGTCGAGGAACGCGCTTTCGCTACGTCGGCGGACGACGCGGGGGCGAGGCGGAATTCGGTTTCGACACGCTTCCCGCCGTCGCGCGATGGGTTGAAGCCAGCTCGCACCCGCTTTGAACCGCAACGCGGGGCAAACGAGCGCGACCGCCCCCTCTTTCCGCTGCCGTCTCCTCTGATTCTCACTGTTGCGCACTTAAGGGGAAGTGGGCCTTTTGCCACTTTCAGCTCCGGCCCGATTTCCCAGCCCATCTTCCTTCGGCCACGGCACGGCGCCCCGACGGAACGGCGCGCCCGGCCAGATGGTGATCGCGATGGCCAAAGCGGACCCATCTTGGATGTCGTCCCAGGCACACAGAGGAGAAGAAACGCCATGGCAAGCAGCATTCTCGCCAAGCAGGCGAAGCAGAAGTCGATCAAGGAGGGGAAGGTTGCCCTCGACAAGGCCCAAAAAGAGGAGGTGCGCAAGGCGAAGGAAGCCGAGCGTGAGGCCGAGCGGGCCAGAAAACGGGCCGCAGAGCAGGCCGAGAAGCTGGCCAGGGCTCGCGAGACGTCGCCCGACGTGATGAGTTCACTTGAACAGGAGATCATGCTGCTGATCGGCCGGGTTGCCCGTCGCGTCGGCATGCTCAAAGCCAACATCGACGAGGAGATTCTCACCGGGGTCCTCATCGAAGCCACGCACGTGTTCTCGACTGGCGACACCAAGAAGTCGACCTACTACCGCAACGTCAACGAGAAGTGGGTGCGCGAGAGGAAGGAACGCGCCGCGGCCAAGAAAAGTGCCGACCACGCAGAGGCTCCTTCTGCGCCGAGCAATGGCGTCGAGCCCGCTGGCGCCGATGCGCCGGATAGCACGGGAGGAGAGCAGGCTAACGCGGCTTGACCGCGTCCGGTTATCCAGGTCCAGCGAGGATGAAGGGGGCGGCCAGTAGGTCGCCCTTTTCGTTTTTGGAGCCGACCCATATTCCGCCGGTCTCCCCAATTGGAGTGCCGCCATGGGCAAGCACATCGTTCACTTCCTCGTCTTCGCTATCCTCCTCTTTGCTCTTGGGCCAATGGGGATTGACGCCGCTTTTGATCCAAACTTCGGGACGGGATGGGAACTCGCACGCGGGCTCCTGCCCTTCGCGATCAGCCTCCTGGCCAGCCTATATCTGCGAGGGCATTGGCACGGGGTGGTCGACGTCGTCATCGCCCACGCCGTGGCGCTGATCGGATCGGCCGCCCTGCTCGTCCAATATCTTGGCCAATGGCTGGCCTATTACCGTTTCAGCATCTTCCTCGCCCCAGACTTCCACGGCGTGCTCGTCCTCGGTGCATTCCTCTCCTCCGTCACGGCAACCTACAACCTCGTCTTCCTTCTGTCCGCCAGGGCGCGGGATTGGCGCGACCGCCGCTTCATCGTCCCGCCCATGCTCGATCCGAGCGGAGTCCACGGTCGCCAAAGATTTGCGACCAAAGGCGACATCAAGATCGCGTGCAGCAAAGAAGTGGGCAGTCTCAGCAGAGAAAGCGGACTCGTCATCGGATACCTTTGGGAATACCCCAGTGTCCCGCAGTTCCTCAGGGTGTGGTGGTACTTCGCCCACATCATCCTCGTCGGCGCATTTGGCTGGAACGTCGGGCATGTGGTCGAATGGGCGATGAAGTACTTCCACCAGATGATTGGCCCTGTCCTCATGGAGGCCGTCCCCATCTATGCGCCCGCCTCGGCGGGTATGAGCACGGTCGTTGCTCCAACCGGCAAAGGCAAGGGAACGACGTGGGTCATCACCCAGTGCTTCAACCGCCACTCGCACTCGAGGGGACAGGTCCGAGCTCTCGTACTGCTTGACCCCAAGGGGCAGAATACCGGTCTCACCTGGAAGTTCCGCGAGAGCCTCGATGACCCGCGTTCTCCCACCAAGATGCGAGTCTTCATCGCTTTCGACCCGCAGCGTCGCCTCGAAACCGGTGGCTTCCTGCCAGGGCCGGCCGGCGAAAAGTGGAAGTATCACGCGACCCGCGAGTGCTTCATCAACCCCTTAGACATCATCCCAGCCGACGATGCAGGCTACGCCGAGTTCATCAGGATGATGGCAGAAGCCTTCTTCAAGGATGCCGCATCAGACGGAAACTCCACGGGACAATACTTCGCTGACAAGGCGACGACGACGACGAGCGGATGCATAGGCATCGTAACTGACCTTGTGGATCTGGACGCCCTCGCCCAATTCGGGCTTACAGATGCCGATCGCACCTTCGGCACCGTCATCGATATAATCAATCTCCCCATCGACAAGCTCAAGGAGCTGCTTACGGCCGTTAGTGAGAACAGGCTCGGCCCGAGCCTGCACGGATTCTCCAAGCTCGGCTTGGGATTGCCCCACCTGGCTGCCAACCAAATTCTCAACGCGGGGGAAAATGAGCTGGGGAGCGACATCGGCACCCTCACGAATGGCTTCTCAAAGTGGTTCGACCCCAAAATGCGCCGCCTCATGAGCAAATCCGGAATCTCCTGGGGGCGCCTCAATGAGGACGGCAAATTCGAAGAGGAACGCTTCGAGCCGATCGACTACAACCGCTTCTACGAAGGCTGGATGGACGTCTCCTTCATCGTCAAAGACGACCAGCTCAAAGCCAAAGGTCCATGGCTTCGCATGATGCTCAAGATCTTCCTCGCGAACGTGAAGGACCATAGCGAGGCCCTCGAACGCCACTTCCTGTTCCTGCTGGACGAATTAGCCCAGACGGGGGGGTTGCCCGAGCTTCCAGAACTCGCCGCGATCGCTCGAGGGAAAGGAATCCATATCTCGTCAATCCTGCAAGATAAGTCTCAGGGCGACTTGCAATACAAGGAGGCGTTCAAGACCATCCTCGCGAACTCCTCAATGAAGATCTTCTTGGGGAGCGGCGAATCAGACACGGCAGAGCTTGTGACCAAGCTTTTCGGAAAGATGACCGCCCGCTTGCCGACCTACTCCATGTCGGGAGCCTCTGGACGCTTCGACGGTGGTTCCGGCTCAGCTGGCTACCAAGTCGTCGGTATGGACGTGATCAACCCCAACGAGGTCTCGGGGCTCCCAAAAACGGATGGGCTCGCCGTCATTACCGGAGAGCAGTACGGCATCCGCTACATCAAGATTCCTTACTACTTCTGGCGTGAAGCCCGCGACAAGACCGGAGAGCCCCTGTTCCCAGTACCGGACCCCTACGACGCAAGCCAGGTTGCCGGCTACGAGCAAAAGCATGGCATTTCGCTCCGGCCGAAACCAACGACCTGACGGTCCATGAAGGAAAAGAGAAGGGCGCTGTGGGAGACCTCGGCGCCCTTCCCCGTTCCTGCGGTGCGGCTCTTTGGATCTGGACCAACCCATCTTCAGCGGGCTCGGGCGAATGCCCGCGTTTCACGATGGAGTCGACCATGACCGAACCAGCCTTCGAGCCCGCACACGCCCCCCAAGAGGAAACCGAACCCGATCGCTTCGCGCCACAGGCCGAAGAAGCCGCGCCCCAGCACGAGGTCTCCGCAGCCACCTGGACCGAGGCCGCCAATCCGTTGGAAGTCCCAAAGACCGAGCAGGTCGCTCCGCGCCCGATGAAAAAGATCCTCACCGCCGCCGCGGTCCTCGTCGGCCTCGCATTTGGCGGCTTCTTCCTGCTCGGCGGCCCGGACTCGGACGACCTCAGCAAAGACGAGATCCAGGCACGCCAGCAGCACTACGACGCTGAGCTCGCCGCCGGCCACGTCGTCCTCCCGACATTCAACCTCTCCGACCCCCGCCAGGTGCAGGCGGCGAAAACGGCGATTGCCACCATGCCCCTCGACCAGGACGCCAAAACGGCCATGATCGCCCAGGTCGAGCAACAGGCCCAGACGGCACCGGAAAGCCGCACCGTCGATTACGTTGTCTTCCAGGCCTACGACAACTGCTACGTCGACGGCGACACCATCACCTTCCGCGCCCCGGGGATCCCCGACACCACAATCGTTTTGGCCAAGAATTTCCAGACGGTCGTCATCCCCAAGCCGGTCGGACAGACGATCACCGTGAAAGTCATTGGCGTCCATGACGGCGGCGGCGGCATCACGGCGGGGATCAACACGGTCTTCGGGCCGCTGGCCATCCCCGTCATGCCCGAAGGCGCCGTCATCCCCCTCACCGTCCGCTAATCCGAGGCCACCATGAACAAATCCATGCACCCGGCCATGCTCTTCGCAATCGCCCTCGGCGGCGCCTTCGGAGCGGGGACCTGGCTCAACGATCATTACACCGGGCTGCTCTGGTTCATCAGCATCCTCATGGCGATCGTAGCGGGTGCATGGACGACCGGCCTCGTCCTCTTCCCTGGCATCTTCGCCCGTATCGCCAGCAAGATCGCGGCGAAGCGCCAGGCAATCGTGCCTGCCGAGCCGCCCCGTCCGCCGCTCGACGTCCAGCCGGATGGCGTCGGCAAATACGCGCGGCCCCGCATCTACGGACAAGATCACCTCATCGATGAACTCGAGGTGGGGCTCGGCCGAGCACGCGCGGTCAAGAAACTCACCCATGCCATCGCCACCATCGGCCTGGCCGGCCCACCCAAGCATGGCCGCGACACAATCTACGCCGCTATCTCAAACGCCATTTACGGGCGCCCCGATCGAGTGTTCTCGATCACCCCAGGCATGTATTCAGCCAACTTCGACGTGACGGTCAAAAGCATCATCAACGACCCCGACCGCGTCCTTGTCTTTGAAGATGCCGAGCGCCTCATGAGCCCGAACACCCCCCAAGACGCCCTCGACCGGCTCAAAGGCTTCCTCACCCTTCCGGTCGTCGAATACGGCACGGCCAAGATTCCCATGCTCCGCACCACCGTCGTCCTTTCCTTCGGCTGCGACAGCAGCGAATTCGGAGACCTGGCCGCCGATATGAAGGACCGGCCTGGCGAGCGTGTGCGCGAGGTGCGCAGCCGCCTCACCAAAACATTCGGCCCGATCCTCGACAAGATCGACATCATCGATTCCTTTGCAACCTCCAAGAAAACCGACTTCACGTGGGTTGTCCTCCTTGCGGTCGAGAAGATCCTGCACGAGCACGGGTTGACCCTAAAGAAGGTCGACCAGAAGGCGGTGATGCCACTCATCTTCTCTGAGCTCAACCAGAAGGACGAGGTCTCGCCGGCAAGTGTCGCCCGCTGGATTGAACACCACCTCAACAAAGAGGCGGATGACTTCTCGAAAGGGCCAGATGCCCGGCTGGGCAAAGAGGTCTTCATCACCGGACAGTCAGACGAATACGGCCGCCCAAAGCTCCTCGTCCTGCCTGCATCAGCCCAACGCCAGCATGAAGCCGCTGCGAAACCCTCGCAGGCCATCCCCCCTGTCAATGGTCTGGAGCAAGAGTCCGTCTCCGCCCGCCCGCAGGAAACTCAGACGAAGGACGAACGGGCCACAGCCAAGAAACAGGCAGATGTCGCATTTGACGACGACTGGAACTGACCGCACGCCGCCAACAGAACCCAAGTTCCCCAAGGACCTCACCAGGGAGACGACACATGACCCATCCCATCCTCGCGCAATACATCGACGGCGATCCCGATTCCTGGATCACTGAGCTCGAGGAAGAGCGCAAGGGCAAAGTGCTGCTCTTCGACACGAGCGCGCTGCGCACGAGCCTCCGTGGCCTCATTCTCGGCCAAGATGCCGGCATGGAGCGCATCCTGTGCTCCATCGACGGGGCGATGCTTCGGCAGGGGCGCCGCCGCGCGCTCGCCGTTGCACTCATCCTTGGCAAGCAAGGAATCGGCAAGACCGAGTTCTTCGAACGGCTCGCCGAACTGATGGGGCTTCCCTTCTTTAAGATCGACTGCGCCAACCTCGCGGGCGGGGATCACGCCCTTACCCCATACTTGGGCAACCCAAAGGGGCTCGTCGGCGGGCAGGACATTGGCAGCATTCCAGATTTCATTGCCAAGAATCCGGGCGGCGGTGTGATCGTCTTCGACGAAATTGAAAAGGCCCTGCCGTCACCGGATGCGCCAATCGCTAAGTCCCTTATGCACCTGTGCGAAAAGGGCGAGTTGTTGAGCCGTGGCGATGGGAAGTTCTACAAGGCCTACAACTTCATCATTGGCATCACCTCAAACCTTCGCAAAGCTGAGGTGACCAACGAACTCCTCACCGAGATCGCCGAGAACGGCCCGTTCCTCGACGGGTCCGACAATCCCGACTGGGCGCGTATCGAGGCTCATACCTCCCGGATCCGGGACATCATCCGCAGCGACGGACAAGTTTCTGGTTTTTCGGACGAACTGCTCACCCGCTTCACGGACATCGTCGTCTTCGAGCCACTCAAAGAACGATCAATCAGCATCATCGCGACCCAGGGCATCGTTAAGACCCTAGCCGCCGCTGGCTTAACCCTCGCCCCGAATGGTATCCGCTCCGCCCTGCCTAAGGAGATCGCGAGACGCTCCCTGTCCATGAAGGACCCCAACGGCCGCGACACGATCAAGGTCGCCGAGCGCCTCTTCGCATCCAGTCTGCGCCTGTTCCTCCAGGACCTCCGCGTCGCACGGATTAATCCGGAGTCCATTACGGTTCGCGTTGACCTCTCGCCAGAAGGCGACGTCGCCATCATCGAGCGGGCATGAGGAGGGCACAATGGCCAGCACCGGAGCCATGCTCGCCGGACGTTTCTTCGGCGCCTTCAAGAACCCACCGTTTGCCATCACCGCTGGCATGACCTCCGGGCTTCTGCTCGCCCTGTTCCTGTCCTCTCCTTCCCAGTCGGGTGGCGGGCAGGGGGCGGCGGCCCCCACAACGGCTGCTGCACCCGCCGCTGCGGGGGCACCCCGGCCACAGAACGTCGCTGGCCCGTCCGGCGCACCGACAGCCCCTGGGGCGCCGAGGCAGGCGGCACCAACCGCCGCTCCGACCGGTCCGACCCCAGCTCCAATCGCCGCGGGCTCCATCCCGCAAGGCGCCACGCAGACTCCGGTGGTCGCGGCACCACCGCAAGTCATCAGCTTCCCGTCGGCGCCAGCCGCAGGGCCTAAGACCAGCGGATCCGTCTTGAAGTCAGAAGCGCCAACACTGCGCTGAGGAGGAAACCATGGGGGGATTAATCGGGGGCTTCTTCAAGACTGCCCTGCTCTTCGCCATCTTGATCGTCGTTGCCGGATGGTTGGCTATCAACTGGTTCTCGTCGCTTCACGGAGGCGGCGCCCCATCCGCGCCCGGCCAGGCCGGCGGCGGCAGCGGCGTCTCGGTTGGACAGATGTCCAACCCCAATACCGGATGCAGCCCCGTCTGCACAGCCCAGTCCGCCTCTTGGCCGCAGATGCCACCCCTCACGCCGACAACACCAACCCATCCCGGCCTCGTCGCCTTCGCCTACGAGACCGCCACCTACGGCAACGTGGATGCCCTCGAGCAGATCGGGAACGGTTCGACCGCCTTCCTCGGCCACGGGCCATGGCGGCCCCTGCGCGCCGGCGAGATGCGCCTCATGGACGACGACGCTGGCGGACTGCGCACCGGAAGGGCCAAGGCCTTCATCATGCGCGGCGACTACCTCACCGCCTTTGGAGGCGACCAGACAATCGCCCTACGCCTCACCCATGGCGGCTTCTCGGCCCCTGCGGCCTGCACCCTGCACATCCTCATCAACGGCCAGTCCTACGTCAGCGAGCGGCATGTGTTCCCCAGGGGAACACCGCCTGGGAGGGTCATGACAGTAACGCCTAACCCAATCCCCCTTGCACCGGCCGGAGCGGTCGACATCGGCTTCGCCTACGACTGCGCCGAAGAGGGCGGTGGCCAGCAAGATCTCCACGACATCTTCGTCGATCCCATCATGAAGTCGCCGAACACGTCCGAGAGGCTTCTGCTCCCCTCCGACTTCGTCTATCCGGCCGCCGCGCTCTGAGCGCAGCACCCATCTTCCGTTCGTTCCAACCAGCACAGGACCCGGACCATGAAGAGAACCCTCACCGCGGCCGCGCTTGCGACCCTCCTCACCACGTCCGCGTTCGCGGGCACCTTTGACCCCGACAAGGCCAAGCTCGGTCTCCCCTCGACGCCGCCGGCGCCCGCCAGCACGCCCCAGGCGGCCAGTGCCGCCCCGGCGACACCCACAGCCACCCCCCAGCCAGCGCCGACACCGGCCCCCGTCGCCACGCCGGCGGCTACAGCGGCGCTGCACTTTGACAACGCCCACCGCGGATGCGTCGCGCGCATCATCCCGCTTCCCACCTACCAATCGTCCAACAGCGACTTCCCCGCCGGCTACATGCCCCCTGAAGAGAAGGATCGGTTCCTGGCGCAGATCGAGGAATTGCAGGACAAGGGCGTGGATATCACCGACTTCAAGATCGAGCGCTACTCCTTCCCCTTCGGCGCGCATACGAAAGCGCCACAAGGTTTCACCGGGCGCGCCGCCTACAGGATCCGGTGCACGCAAGAAGTCGACGCGACCGGCGACTGGGCCTACGCGGCGACATTCAAGCTCCCAACCAGCAGCGAATTCTACGGCGCCCTCACGCCCCCCCCGAGCGTTCCGCCCGGCTCGGCCAAACTCTTGCTGCCGACCGGCGGAGCCGTCTTCCCCTACGTCATGGACGTCAAGGTCGGCACCGAAGAGGCCAACATGACCTCCGTTCTCCACGCGCATGGGGTCACCACGATCGACGGTGGCCAGGTCATCACACAGACCGGCATCTACCACGTCGACACCCTGCGCTTCATCAGCCAGGAGACGCGAAAGCCGGTCGACATGTTCGAGACTGAGTTCTTCCTCGTCTTGACCACCGGCACCGCCAACCCAGGCAATCCTTGGTACGCACGCGACAACCAGGACAAGGTCCTCTTCGACCATACCAGCTGGACCATTGCCGTCCGTGGGCCAAACGACCACGGCTTCGCCCCGCCGACAAACATCTTCTTCCACGGGGTGGAAACCGAAGCAGCTGGCGTGGCCGCCCCTGCGACACCGATTGCCACGCCGCCTGTCGCAGCGCCAGCGGCGGCGGCCCAGCCCGTGCCTGCTGCGCCTTTGGCGCCCGCTCCAACCCCGGCCGCACCCGCGCCGGCGCCGACCCCAGTTGCCCCCGCGCCGGCTCCAGCCGCCCCTGCACCACCTCCTGCCGCCCCTGCGCCTGCGGCGGCCACGTCCGGGGCATCTTCACCGGCAAACCTGCCCTCGCTCGGTGCATCCGTAGCGCCGGCGGACGACACCACCAAGACCGCGGCAGCGCCATCAAAGGCAGGTGGAGCGGCGACAGCCGCCCCCCACCCGGCGGCCGGGAGTTCTGACCTGGCCACCAAGGCCGTCCAGGAGCGTCTCAACGCGATGGGCTATGACGCAGGCACCGCCGACGGCACCCTCGGAGCCAAAACCACAGCCGCCGTGAAAAAGTTCCAGGCGGACATCGGCGTGGCGCAAACCGGCAAGATCAACCAGACCCTCCTCACACAGATCTATTCGTCCAACCGCACCCCGACAACCGGCAACGCTGCCACCGGCACCATCGCCACCGGCTCGCTGGGAGGCCTCCCGCAATCCTTCGTTTCCCAGCTCTCCACAAACCAGATCCAGCGCATCCGTGCCGCAATTACCACTGCGCTCACCTCCCAGTTCGAAACCGACGGACCATTCCCATTCTCGCTCGACAAGGGGCTGCCCACGCAGATCACGGGCAGGGTGCGCGTTTCCGGTTCACCAAACACCCAGTGCCGCCCTTGGGGCCTCGACCTCACTCTTGCCAATGGAAGCCAGGGCTCGTCTGCCAGCACACAGCAGAGCTGCCGCTCCGGCACCGGATGGAGCAACGTCTGACGTCCCCTCCCGCCAACCGCAGGAAGGCCGCCTGTAGGCGGCCTTTTCGCTCAAGCGAAAACGGCGCCCCGAGGGACGCCGCTTTGCCACCTGCGAGGATTCGGCCTACTTGGCCGCGGACGCGCAGACGCCGAAGATGCCACGGTTCGCGGCCCTGGCCGCATCGCCGACCGCCTCATAGACACCGCCCGCCTTACCCACGGCCCATCCTTGCTCCGCGAGCACGCGATTGACCTCCCTGCCGTCGGGAAGTGTGCAGATTGCCCCGTCGGCCTCCACGGCGCAGGAAACCGTTAGCCCCTCGACGATCACACCCAAATGGGCCCGGGCGAGCAGGCCGAGATCCTCTTCGGCGCCGGCAACGTTGGAGCACTTGTTGTCTACATCGACGCCGGGACGGGACATCGGCGGTGCGATGACGCCCTTGAGATGCACACGCGCACCCAGGATGGACGACAGCAACGTGTCGCCCGTCTCAGCGATGAATGTCCCCTCGATCACCTGGCGCTGCGGGGCCGGTGCCGGCGGCGCCGCAGCGGATGTCTTGGCGGCCTGCGCCGCGCCAGAGCCCGCAGGGGCGGTCGTTGGGGTGGAGCCGGTCGGAGCCGCTGCGGCCGCAGCCCCCGGTGAGGTTGGGGCACCCGGCGCGCCAGGCGCCGCCGTGCCGGTGGCCAGCACCGCGCCGCCCGGCCCGGTCAGGAAGGCCAACGCCGTCGAGATGGGCGGCTTGTCCTTGAACACATACGTCCCGCCGGCCGCGGCCAGCAAGACCAAGGCGGCGCCGCCGCCAAGCAAGAGCTTCTTCGAGTTCATGTCCTTCTCCCTTGGTCAGGCGCCGACGGGCGCTTGAACCGTGAAGATGGGTTTGTTTGCAAGCATCGGTTCCGGCCGGACACCGGCGCTCTGGACAGCTTGCAGCCCATCTTCTTGGTCTTCAAAGAAGAGGCCGCCATGGACCCCCAACACCGACTGTCCCGCGACCGCCGCAGCCGCACGGGATCCTCTGCACCCGGCGCCAAGGCATCAACGACGAACGCCTCCGCCGTCGAGGCCGAGGCGTACATCGCCGGCGAGCAATGGCGTGATCCAAATACCTATGAGCTCACCGAGGACCACCGGGGGAAAACCGAGGTCGTGTATGCCGACGTCGTCATTCCCGACCACGTCCCCGAGGACGCCCGCCGCCTGTTTGCCAACGAGCCCGAGATGCTCTTCGGCGCCCTCGACGCCTTTGAAGACGCAGAGGTGCCCAGGCGAAACAAGCAGCACATAAGGAAGCCCAATGGCCGGCGCGTGCTTGACGCCAATGGCAATCCCATCCCCACCCCTGAGGCCAAGGCGCGGATCCAGCGCGCCCTCGACACCACCCATCGCCTGATCATCGACATCGAATCCCACCCAAACCAATTCGGACTGGACTCGACGATCGACGCTGCGATCGAGCACGCCTTCGAATACGCCCACCGCGGTGAGCTCGGCCTGTTTGGCACCCATGCCGTTCCCGGCAATTTCCACGTCCACTACGGGAGATCCGCCCGCAGCTGGAAGGGAGAAGACTTCGCCGCGAAACTGCCCTGGAACAGCAAGACCGACGCGGCGTACTACGAGGACCTGCATCTCCACCGCCGGCTTGCCGCCGACATCCCCAACCGACTCCTCGCGCGCTTGGGCTACGACGCCCGGCTCGACCACCGCTCCTACAAAGACCGAGGCATTCCGCTCCGACCAACCGAGCACGAGGGCCCGGGCTTTCACCTCGCCAAAACGTCCATCGTCGGCCAGCAGAACTCGGCGGCGCGGGAGTACAACGCCAAGAAACTCACCCGCCAGCCCGAACTCATCCTCCACCTGCTGCGCTCGAGCCAGCACGCCTTCCTCCACGACGACGTCTCCGCCGCCCTGCGCCGCCGGATCCCCTCGGCCGACGAATCCTGGCTCGCCGCCACCGCAGCGATGCTGGCGTCGTCCGAGCACGTCGAGCGCATCGGCAGCCTTCCCGATGGTGCGGCGCTCTTGATGGCCAAACCCACCTGGCTTGCCCGCGAAGCCCTGAGGGGACGGACACAGCTTTTGTCCGAGAGGGCGTCATGCCGCATCGAAGATCCCGCCATCCTCCTTGCCATGAAGGACGCCCTCCGGCACTCGGCCGCGCCGCGCTCCGAAGCGCTCATGCACCTGGTGCAGGGGCCCGATGTCGCAGTTGTTCTCCTCGACCCTTCCCAGTCGAGAGGAGGCGCCCTCGATGGAGCCCTTGCCGCATGGGAGGCGCAAGGCCGGCCGCGCCTGGGAGTCGCCCCCACACCGCTTTCGGCGCGCACGCTCGCCGCCGAGCTGCACATCCCCGCGCTGTCGTTTGGCGAGATCGCCCCCCACCCGATGAAAGGCCGAAACGTTGAGCCCGAACAGGTCGTCCCCCAGGGCGCTGTCGTTATCGTCGACGAGGCCGAGGCCTGCGACATCCTCACGCTGTCGCGCCTGGCGGCCGCCACGGAGGCCCGAGACGGCAAGCTCGTCGTCCTGGCCGACCCAGCCGCCCTCGGCGGACACGACGCGGGCTATGCGCTGCGCACCGTAGCGCAGGCCGCGCCCGTCCTCGACCTCACCATCGAGCGCCGCCGGGAGGTTTGGTTTGAACAGGCGCTGGCCCACTTGACGGCCTGCGACATGGCCGCAGCGCTCGAAGGGTTCAATGCCGAAGGCGCCCTGTCCTACGCCGATGATCCCGCACGTGCCATGGACGCAGCCGAGACCTTCCTTGACGACGCCGTATGCGCCAAGGCCACTGCGGCGATCGTCGTCTCCACCCCCGAGCAGGCAAATGCCTTCAACGACGCGCTGCGCGAGCGTCTGCGCGGCCGAGGGCACATTGAGGCCGATGAGCGGTCCATCGCCCGGTGCGGCCGGCGCACGCCCCCCTTGCCCATATCCATTGGCGATCGCGTCGTCATTCCCCAGGCCACGACCGCCGGTCAGCCGCCCGTGCGCCTTCGTGCCGGCACCACCGGGACCGTCTCGGGCTTCGAGCCCGACGCGCTGATTCTCACCCTCGACGACGGCCGACGCGTCGGGCTCGACACCACCAAGCCCATTCGCATCAACCACGCCTGGGCGCTGACGGCCGAGCGGGCGAAGGATGTCTCCACCGACCGCACGATGCTGGCAGTCCTCGACCAGCGCCTGGACCGGCAGCTCACTTCCCGCGTCCTCGCGCGCGCCAAGGAGCGGGCCGTCATCCTCACCGACCGGAGCCAGATTTCCGACCGGGCCCAACTCGTTGAAACCCTCGGGCGCGACGGGGCCCGCCAGCCGTCCCCCGAACACATCGCCGCGACTCAGGCCGAACGCGATTCCAGCCTCGTCCGCGACTTCCTCCGGCACGACCGCCGGATGGCCCGCATGGCCACCGACATGTGGAAGCGGACCGACGACATCCGGACCGACCGCGATTGGCCGCTGTATCAAACCATCGAGCGCGACAGACTCAAATGTGCCGTCGAGCTCGTCTGCGCCAAGCCCAAGCACCGCCGGGCCGCCTCCGCCCTTGGCGCCGACTGGGGCGCCATTGAACGTGCCGCCGGGCGTGTGAGCACAGCCCGTGCGCCAAGCCTCGCCGTCCTCGAGAAGCGCCACCCGACCTTGAACCGATCCGAGCTCAACACCTTGCGGCTCTCCCTCGTCCAAGACGCGCAAAGCGGGCTCGATCGCGGCTCCAAAGGCCTTCTCGACCGTCTCGTAGGCACCGCCAGTGAGCACCGCGAACTTTACCGCACCATCCGTGCGCAATCCGGCGCCGCGGCGTCGACCACGCACCCGCGCTGGACGGAGTGCGAGCAGCTGCGCCAGACCCGCAACCGGCTGGCCGCACTCGCCGCTCGGGACCCGGCCACCTTCCGGCCGGCCCTCGTCCGCCAGGGGCGGCGCTGGCGCGATGTCGAACGCTGGGCGAAGGGGAAGGACCGCGACGAACTCGCCCTGCTGTGGGAACGAGGGCTCGACCGCGCCGACGCCCACCTTCTTGGCGACTACGCCCACGCCCGCGCCGACGGCGCCTTTGAGCGCAAGGCTGGCCGGGACGTCGCCCCACACCGAGCCCGACGCAACGAGGCTGCCGTGCAGCTCACCAAGAAGGGCGCACGGCTGCTCCCCCGCGCCGACGAGATCGGCATCGAGCCCTTGGAGGTGCGCGAGGTGGCGGCACAAGAGCGCATCCGCCAAGACGTCGCCCTCTACCACGCAGCCAAGGGGGCCGGACGTGAAGAGGCGTTCCTCCACGCCCACGACGTCGCGCAGGCGCTCAAAGAGGCCCCGAGGGCGCAAATTCGATCACGCGCCCACCTTCTAGAGGACGCCGCAGAGTTCGAGCGGCGGGTTCCGGCCCGGGAGCGGAAGATGGCCACCACCTACCTCGATCCGAAGCGTTCAGACGCAGAACGCGCGACCGCGGCAAAGCGGTGGTCCGACTCCTCCTTGACCATGGCATGGCTCGCCAAGCACCAACCGGCCGTCCGGCAGGACATCGACGCGAGGATGAAGGCCCAGGAACAGACGCAGACGAAGGCCAAAACACGAAACGACTCGGACCGCGATCGGTCCTGGTCCCGCTGATGGGGGCACACATGGCTCAGAACGAACACATCGATGGCAACGGACATTCTGCCGAAAAGACCGCGAAGCTACGCAGCTCAGCCATTAATGCGCTCATCGCGCTTGGTTTAGATCCCGACGTCGCGGCCAGCCGGGCAGAAGGCGCCACCACAGCGAGCGATCTCGACGAGATCATCCGCAAGGCCCGCGAAGAAACCGGCCACAAAGAAGAAGAGCGAGAGAACGTCCAGCCTGAGCCTGTAGAAAGCTTCACGCCACGCAGCGACTCGGCGAGCACTCACACCTCCTCCGAGGCGCCCGCACAAGACAGCGCCGCCGATGTCGAGCAGGGCGAATTCCGCGGATCCGCCATGGCCCAGTTGCTCGCTGGAAGCATCCGGCGCAACCGCGCTGACCACGAAAGCGGCCTGCAAGGGCTAAGGGGGGAGATCACCAAAGCCTACCGGTCCATGGGTGTCAACAACCCAGACGTCCTACGCCGGCTCGGGCACGTCGAACAGCTCCTCGATGGGGACGCCTCGCAGTCTCGAGCCTACAAGGAGCTCAAGCTGTCGATCTCGCGCCTCGCGCAAGACATCCGCTCCCCCGAAGAACACGCGATCATCGCCCGCCTCGACCGGGAACTCTCCGAGCTAGCCGGCGCCGGAACGAGCGCTCGCGACCTCATCAAAGATCTGACCACCTTGACCATGGCGCAGCAGGAAAAGGAGGCGAAGGCACAGGCACGCAAGGCAAGCAAAGGAGAGCAAGGATGGTGGCTCCTCGATGGCATCCAAAATAGCGCCGTCAAGAGCCCCGCATCAAAGCTCGAGGCCATCCTCGCCAAGCAAATCGCCGACACCGACGCCGAGCTTATGCGGACCTCCCGCCTGCTCGAAATCGAGACCGAGACCATCCAGGCCATGCGGCACCTCCACGAGGAAGCGGGCCGCTCCACGCGCCAAAACCCGGTCGAGGTCCAAACCGAGCAGGCGCGCTCCATGGCTCTAAACGAGGCTCGCAAGACGGTCCTTGCCCGCTGGAACGCCGACTCCCAAGCCTCCAGCAAGGATCCGTCCGCCGCCTTGCGCGCCGACGCGGCTGCCCATGCCATCCTCTCCGACCCCGCGTCGCGCGACTTGGCCCGCAAGAACGGGGTCGACGAACAAGATCTCGTGCGCGCCGCAACGCGCCACGCTGCGAAGGACGCCCAAGAGCGCGACCAGGCTGCAAGCCAAGTCCTGCTCACCGGCTTTGAGACCACAGAGCTCGAAACTGTCGCCCTCATGAAGGCCGCCAGCGCCCGCGCGGAGCAAGGGCTAAAAGCCGACCCGGAGCACACCGCTCGTCTTGCCCACCTGCGCTCGCAGGGCGGCGAACATCTTGCCGAGCTTGCCGCCGCCCGCAAGGGCTTTGGCAACGACGGTCTTATCCTTGCCGCAGAGTCGAGGGCCCGCATCCGCGGCGAATCCATTGAGGCGGCAACCCAGGCCGTCGCCGCGCACGCCGCAGAGCCGCGCTTGGAGAGGGATCGAAGCCAAGACGCCGCGGCAACCGCCAAGCAGGCGCGCGAGGCGGCGGTTCCTGAGGCCCTCACCGAAGAGATCAAGGGCCGCGCCGCTCTCAATCGGGAAGCCCGCCAGACCTCAACCCAGGATAAGGCACCAAACGCCCGCGTCCTCGTTGTCGAACTCAACGAGCTCGAAGCCCAGTCCGCATACTGGACCGACCTTGCCTCTCGCGGTGGCGCCATTGGCAACTGGGCCGCGATCAAGCAAGGCAGTGTCGAGCGCGAACTCGACGCGCGCGCCGCCCACATGAAGGCGGACCCGGACACCATGCGCTACGTCGCCGCGGCGGCCAAGCAAGAGACCAAAGCCAAGGACCTTCCCCAGCGCATCGACCAGCGCGCCGAGCGGCACGCCCAAGGGATGGCCCTCGACGAGCTGCCCGAAGATCGCCTCATGTCTGGCTGGCGTTTCCTGGACAAGGCCCGTGGCGCCGCCGACACCGCCCTTGCCGATCCGGGGCTCAGCAACCGCCTCCCATCCAACCTACGAGCCGAGCTCACGTCCGATCGCATGTCGCTGGACCAGCAGGCCCAGCAGGCTGCCTACGCGCTGCAACGCTCCGGCCAACTGCGCGAACTCCTCAACCAGGCCAGGGCACTCCATGGCGATGACGCCGCCCGCGACATGGCCGCGCGCATTGACAAGGATGCCACAGCCTACACAGCCGCGGCACCCGACCGCGCCAAGGCCGAGGTCGCCGCCCTTGCAAACACCGATGCTCGCCTGGCCAACCGCGGGCGCACCAGCCACCACGCCGAGGAAAACATCACCTCGCTCCTGCGCAACGGCGAATGCAAGCACGGGCTCGGCGCCTCCTCCTCCGGTTTTGGCGCGCACTTCCCCATGTCCTCACGGGACGCCGACTTGCGCGTCAAGGAACACATCGAAGAGCTAACCATCCGCGAACCCCGCACGCGCTCGCTCAACGCCGAGATCAAGCCGTCAGAGCGCCGCCAAGACGTTGGACAGGGCGCCGAGCAGGAGCGGGTGCAAGAACGCACGCCGTCCGACATCGCTCGCGAGCGCGCGGCCATCAACCGAAACGCCGCCCTCAAACGCAGCGTGTCGGAACTGGTCACCCGCGACGTCAGAGACGAGCGCACCCGCATCGCCCTCGACGCCGCCGACAAGGGCGGAATGGGCGGCCGTATGTTCCGCAGCATTAAGGACGACTGGAACTGGTTCAACCCCTCGAAGGAGAAAGACCTGGCCAAGGCGCACGGCCAAGATCAGCGGGCGATCTACGCTCTTCGCCGCAAGGGGCATGCCCAGAACATGGAGGACATCCTCGCCCGCGCCGCCGAAGGCAAGATGACCGTGGCGGACGCCAACAACCTCAACGCCTATGGCCACAACGATTGGAAGTCCGGCAAGATCTCGACCCTGCAGACCTACCTGCGCGACGCCGACCGGATGGAGGGGCGCAAGCAACCTTCCGACAAAGAAATCAAGAAGGGCCAGGCTGGGCCAACGCTGACCTACGCCGCAAAGCTAGGCGCCATGGACAAGGAGGAGTTCCGTCGCCAGGCTCCCGGCATCCTTGCCGACATCCAGCTCGAGCGCTTCGAGAAGACCATGGGACAGCGCCACAACGAGTTCCTGCTCGCAGGACAGCACCTGGCCACCGGCAAGAACTTCGGCCAGGGCTACGTCCCCAACGAGAAGGAAATTCAGATGGCCCGTGAGATCTCGGGCAACTCTGCGGCCAACGACAAGCTCCTCACCGACCAGGCAAAGCTCGAGCAACTGCGCGAGAAGAATCCAGGCCGGACCGACGAGCAGCTCGCCACCATGCGGGGAGCGAAGGGGAAGGAGGCCCAGCGCCTGCTGCGCTCCGAGCAGGTCGCACTCCTCGTCGATAGCTTCAACCGCCGGGAACTCAGCCGAGAATACCGCCGCGGCGAAGGCCCAATGCGCGACACCTCCACTGTCGCCCAGGAGGCCGCGCGCGACCGCCCCGCCCAAGAGGCTTCCCGCACCCGCCCTGCACAGGACACCGAGCGCCAGCGCCGCGAGAAGCAGGAGAGGGAGCGCCAAGGGCGCACCAGGCAGCCCGGCACTGAACGGACCGGCGAGAAGAGCCGCGACGGTGCCAAGACGTCGGCCGAGGCCCTGCGCCAGAAGAACCCGGCCGCCTTCGACATGCGCAGCAAAGTCGACCAGGCGGCCACAAGCGGACGGTATCCGAACCTCAACAAGTTCGGCGCCGGCCGCGCGGCCGAGAGGACCAAGGACGCTAGCCAGGGCAAGGAACGCGGGGGCGGGGGCATCAGCCGAGGAATGAGCCGGTAGGGGCTCAGGGGGCTGCGGAGGTCAAACGGGCCTCTGCGGCCCCTCAGGCGGGCGCCTGGACGAGGTAGCCTCGACCAAGCTGGTGGCCGAGGTAGGCCTTCCCATCGAGCCCGGCCTTGTCGAGCTTGCTTCGGATGCGGCAGATGTGGAACGGGATAAGGCCATGCGCCGACATGGAGCCGAACACCCGGCGCGCCAAATCCTCCCTCGACACCGGCCTTCCAGGACGCTCGATGAGTGTGGCCAGGATCCGATGCCCGGTCGGCGGCAAGGCCAGTCGAACATCCCCGACAGCGAAGGCGTCTTGAAGCGGATCGTAGGCGAGGGCGCCGACTTCAACGCGCCCACCAATCCCACCGCTCAGCCTACGAGACACCGCGCGAATCTGCGAGGTGAGCTCATCGAGCGACACGCCAGACGACAGCACCGCATCAGCGCCAGCATCAAGCAGGGACGACGAGGGGGTCTCATCAGAGAGAACGATGAGCGGACCCGAATAGCCCCGACGACGAAGCTCCGCCACCGCCTTGTCTCCAATCGGTCGGTGCTTGGACCGTCCAAGTACAAGCACCGCAGGATCTCGGCGCGCCAGAAACGAGCCCGGCTCAAACGAAGCTGCTGGCCAATGCTCAAACGGCGACGACCCCACTGCGGCAAGGCGGCCCACGCGCGCCGTATCGTCATCGACAAGAATCATCATGCTCCGGTCCTCCGTTTCATGAACGGAACATGGGTTGCTGTTGACTCTGGAGTCTGCCGCGCCCATGTACTCTTTAGGAGGGAACGACCTCCGACGTGATCGATGGTTCCCTTGCGCCCGGCCCTGCCGGGCGTTTTCTTCTCCAAGCCCGAATTCTGCCCGGCGGTACTCCGATTCTTATCGCGAGACACGCTCAACGAAGTGACCCTGGGCATCATAGACCTCCCAGGTGTTCGGCCCGACGAGCTTGACGCTACCGCCATTCGGCGCGACGGGGACGAATTGCAGACCAGCACCACCGATCCCGCCCGCCACGGCGCCAGGCCTATTCCCCTGCGAGGCGGGTGGGCCGAAAAAGGGCGGCTGAAGGTTTCCGGCCTGAGCCGGAGAGAAAGCTGGCGGCGCATTGCCCCCGGCCGGCCCAAAGAAAGGTGGATTTGCACCAGTGGGGCCAAAGAACGGCTGCCCTCCCGCGCCGCCCATACTCCCGGTGCCAGTCCCATTGCCCAAGAGCTTGGGCAGCATCTGCACGGCCACCCCAACGAGCGCTTGCGAATTTGGATTCGACGCCGAGGCCGTCGGCCCCGGGATGACCGGCATCATCGGCATGGCCGCCTGCCCAGATACCCCGCCAAACAGGCTTTGGAGTGTCTGTCCGCTAATGACCTGTGCTACGGCCGGCATCGGCGCTGCACTGGCCACGAGAAGAGAAAAGACGAGAGAACGACGCATGCATACCTCCCTTCGAATCCGGCCGCTGATCGCGGCCAAAGCCCTCCCGGCGGGCACCCATTTAAGATGGGTGCCATAAGTTTCGATGTTGCTTCTACGAGTAGTGGATAGCGCCGTGCGCATCAAAATACGAATGCATGTCAGCACCCGTCGTGCAGCCCACGAAGTCGGCGGGGTGCATCGCCACCAAGACCGCCAGATCCGCGCCTCCCGCCTCCACGTGCGTGCCATCCGCCTCATTTACGAACGTCACCTGCTGGCTGGTGAAGCCATGGATGACAAGGTCGTCATGCCCCGCGAGGGAGAAGTTGGTGATGGAAAGCTCATGGCCGGCCGACACGATGGCCGTCTCATTGGAGCCCGTCATGGTCACAGTGCCCGCGGCGCCCGTGCCCTGGAACGTGTCGTTGCCGCCGGTGCCGGCCACGGAGGCCCCGTTGGCGACAGAGAAGGCCAGCCCGGTGCCGTTGTTGGAGACCAGGTCTTGGGGCTGTCCGCCGGCAACCGGGGTCAATCCGATGTTGTACCAGCCGTTGCCGTCGTGGCTGCCGCTGTAGCAGGTGTTGAGGTTGGTCCCAGCAAGGATTTCCACCGTGATGGTCCCAGCCTCGGCGCTCCAGCCGCCACCCGTGAGGGTATCGGTGAGGACGACCGAGATGTCGTGAAGGACGATGCCGTTTTGGATATCGGTAGCGTCGGTGAGCGAACCCTGGAAGTGGTAGTTCCCGGTGACATTGTTGCGCATATCGAGCGCAACCTGGGCCGTCGAGCCCCCAGAGACCCCAACGTTGATCCAATTGCCGCCGGTACCGTCATCAGCCGGAACAAAGGCGTCGACGGCAGCTATTTTAACGTGGTTGGCGAGCGGGTCGGAACCAATGTCGGCCCCATACCCGGCGTTGTTGCACTCCGTCGTGGTGAGATCGGGGATCGACATGTTTGGGAGCACATTTTGGACGATTGTTTCTGTAATCGCATGGCCGGAGCTGTCCGTCGCAGTGATTTGGAAGGTGTCTTGACCGTAAAAGTGCGTATCGGTGCATTGGTAGGTGTAAGCGCCATCTGCGAGAAGCGTGACCGTGCCGTGGGCTGTGCTTTCGACAAGGCCTCCATTGTTTCCGGTCAAGGTGAACGTCAGCGGGTCCTGCCCCAAATCCCCGCCAAACAACATGCCCCCGTGGGCGGCTGTCGCGGTGGCATACGAGGTTTGCCCGACGATTTCGGAAGAGAGATTGTCGGCGAACACGATCTGTCCGTCAGAGATCAGATAGGACAGCGCCGCCGCAGCGGTGCCGGAGCCGTTGATGTTGGAGGCATGGACGCCCTCTAGGATGCCGAGGTCTTGTCCTGTGGCCAGGTCTTGGATGTGCAGACCATCGGACTGGTCGGAGGCGGTGAGTTCCGCCGCGTCGAACCCGACGATCTCCAAGACATCGGCCTTGGCGACCGTAAAGTCCTCGACGAGGGCTTTCCCTGCGGTGGAAAGCACGAAGGTGTCCTGCCCCGAACCGCCGATCATCGTGTCGGTGCCGACGCCGCCGACCAGGGTGTTGCCGGCGCCGATGCCCTGGATGGTGTCGCTTTCTCCGGTGCCGTAGAGGGTGTCGTTGCCCGAGGCCGACCCGACGATGGGGGCTGCGACGCTGATGGTCCCGTCGGTTCCGATCCACAGCATGCCATCGCCGGTGTTTGGCATATTGCCCCACGTGTAATCGCCGGTTAGAGCCGCATTGTTCGACCACATATAATTGACGCCAATACCATTTTGGAAATCATAGGCGTCGAAATTGTACCCCGCCTGGAGAGTAACTGCGATGGTGCCCCCAACAGATCCAGACCCGTCGCCAGAGTTGTCGGACACTCCACCAAACGGATTTAGTGAGCCGTTGTTGCTCCAGTAGTTCGTCAGATGCAGATCGAACGACACCGAGGTGTTGAGCAATCCCCACCACTGCTGGGCGTCCCCGGAAATCCAGCCGCTGTAGCGGAACGCCTCGGTGTCGGTGCCATTGGGCCGAATGTCGAGGGCGATGCCGATGTCGTTGCTGCCGTGGGCGGAATAGGTGATGCCAAGCCAGATGGTCGCGGCACTTGTGATCACGCCGCCGGTGTCTGAAAACAGCTGCGCGACGTTGACGTTGAGGTCTGACAGCAAAACGGCCGCCGGGGCCAGCCCGCCAGACAACGAGATGCTGGCGGCGGGGGCCGCCACGTCGTTGAATGTGAGGGTCTTGGTGGTCGAGGCCTGGCCGTCAGTAGCCGTCCAAGACACCGTGTCGGCCCCCGTGTAGCCGGCGTCCGCAACGTAGGAATAGGCGCCGGTGGTGGGATCGAGAGTAAAGGTGCCGTGGCTTGGCCCCGCCGCGGTCGAATAGGCGATCGCCAGGCTGTCGGAGCTGGTGGCGGACACGAACCCGGAGACGTGATCGGAGGCGTTGGTGATGTGGGCGTTTAGAGCCGAAACCACATCCGGCTGCACCACGGTCACCGCCACCGCCTGCGTGGCCGAGTGGCCGTCGCCGTCCGAGACGGTGTAGGTGAAGCTGTCGGTTCCCGAGAAGCCGGCCGTCGGGGTGTAGTCGTAAGCGCCATTTGCCCCGATGGTCAGCGTGCCATGGCTGGGCCCGCTCGCCTCGGCAAAAGACAATGGGTTCCCATTCGCATCCGTGGCCGCCAGGGTTCCAGTCGCGGCGGTACCCTCGTTTGTCGAGACGGCTGTCGTCCCAGCAACGGGGGCAAGGGCGAGCTGGTGGGTGGTGCCGTCGTCGAAGACGACGTGGTCGATCCCGACCAGGCGCGCCGTAGCCCCGCCGGGGCCGGTGGCGTCCCAGCCGCCCGCCGCATCCAACACGAACGACCAGGCGCTCGACGCCCCTTGGAGGATAGCGACGTCAGTGCCGCCGGCGCCGGTAAACACGTCGTGGCCGCCGTTGGCGACGAAGGTGTCATTGCCGGTGCCGCCGCTGAGCGTGTCGCCGCCCGCCTGGGCGACGAAGAGGCCGTTGGCCAACACACCGCCCGAGAGGACGGGATTTTGCGCGTCAAGCACGGGAGCGAGTGGGTATTGAAACGTCCCGCCGAGATTGTAGGCCAGGTTGGTCCCCGCCGCAATTTGGAGGGTGATGCTCATGGCGGATATCTGTTGGGGTGTGAGGGGGCTCGTGGCGCACCCCCAGAATCCGTCTGTCAGCGATTGGCCCCACCAATCCGAGGCGGCAAGCCACGGGGTCAGTGTGACGTCGAACGTTGAGTTGGCGATCCCATTGGTGAAGGCGCCGGCTGCGGTGTGGACATACAGGTCGTAGGCCCCATAGCTTGGGTTCCCGTTGTCGTCCCGCAGGCTTAAAATCAGCTCCAGGCTTCCGTCCGCATTGACCCTTGGAATCAGGTACTGACCGGTCGTATTGACTTGGCCATCGAACATGTCGATGGCATAGAGATTGACGGTCGACGACACCACCGTGATGCCGGCAAGCTGCGCCGTTCCGGACGGGTTGAGTGTTTCAATGACGGGGGAAACTTCGTTGATGGTCGTCGTTCCACCGACCGTCTGCCCAGAAGCGTTTGTTCCCGACCAAGAAAACGAGTCCGGTCCGTAGGCCGTGGTGGTCGGCGCGACCCGGAAATACCCATCCGAGGTCACCTCGGCGATGCCATTGGCCATGTTGGATGTGATGACCACACCCGACAGTCCGGCTCCAACCGATCCGGTCTCGACTTGTCCATCCACCCCCAAAACAACGGCCTGGTCTTGGACAACCACCGTTTGGACCGCCGTGTCGCCGTGGGTGTCGGATGCCTGGATCTCAAAGGTGTCGGTTCCAGTCTCTCCGGGGGTGGCCGTGTAGGTCCATTGGCCCGTGGTCGCATTCAAAGACAGCGCCCCTTCGCTCGGACCATGCCCCGACACGACCGAGTAGGACACCACAGCCCCGGCATCGAGATCGGCAGCAGCAGTCCACCCCGAAATCGAGCATCCAGCAAACGCGGTGGCGTCTTGCGTTGCGTGAACCGAATCCGCCGCCGCGCCCGCCGTAAAGGAGGGGCCTTGATAGATCCACCCATCAACCGACGCGAACGCCGTGCCCCCATGCCCATCGGAGACCGTGAAGGAGAAACTCACCTCCCCTGACAGCCCCGCCCCGGCGGTATAAAAATATCCGCCCGAGCCATCCGACGTAAGCGTGCCACCGCTGGCACCACCAACAACCATTTCCGGGCTACCAAAGGGAGCCACCCCCGCAACGGACAGCGTGTCGGCGTAGGCGTCTCCAATCGCCGAAGTGATCGACGCTGCGGAGAGGTCTACCGTGTGCCCAGCTTGCACGGAAAGTGGGATGGCGCCGATCGCGCCCAGATCGTTGAGCGGGGTTACATTCACATCCACGGTCTGCGTCGCCGACAGCCCGCCATGCCCAGCGGCGGCGTCGGTGGCGACAATGGTGAAGGAGTCCTCACCGGTGTAGCCCCCAGCGGCAGTGTAGGTGTAGGAGCCATTGGCGCTGACCACCAACGATCCGTGCGAGGGGGCCGTGCCTTCAGAATAGACGACGTTGGCGCCGGCATCGGGGTCGGTCGCAACCGCCGTTCCCGACAGGGTGAAGATGTCGCGGTCGTTTGCCGTTTGGGTTGCGTGCGTGCCGTCCGTTCCAGAGCCCGTGGCAAATGAGACGCCGTTGAGGGCGCTGAACGTTGCGGTGGTCGACACGCTGTCGTCGTGGCCATCAGAGACCGAAAAGGCGAATCCGGCCCCGGCCCCTACATAGCCGTTGGCCACTTGGAAGGTGTAAGAGCCGTTGTCATTGCCGGTGATTGTGCCGTGCGTCGCCGCACCGAGCGTGAGGGTCAGCGTGTCCGACCCACCGTGGGAATCGGTCACCCCCGCGAGCAATTGAGCCTTGGTGAAGGTGAGGCTTGTTCCGGCAGCCACGGCCCCAAGGGCGACCGGTCCCGAGGACGACAGGGCACCGTCTGCCGCAACGGTGAGGTCGATCGTCTGCGTTGCAGACGAGCAACCGTCCGAGGCCAGAATGGTAAAGGACTCCGTCCCCGTCCATGTCGTCCCGGAACCATTGAAGGTCCACGTGCCGTCGGCATTGACCGCCACACTGCCGTGTGCGGGTCCGCTGCCCAGGCTGTATGACACGGGCAGGCCAGAGCCCGATGCCTCCGAAGTGCCGCTTGCTGTCGAGACGGCGCGCACGGAAACGTCCTCAGTGGCGTCCGCCCCCGACGCGCCCTCGATGGCGACGTAAGCGAGGTTGCCAACCGTGGTCAGCGTAAAAAACTCTTGCACGGTGTTGCCGTGTTGGTCGCCCACCGCGACAACCAGAATGGGATTGTCGTTGGACCAGCCGTCTTGGACCACGCTCCACGTGCCATTTCCGTTGTCCTGCACCGTGCACCCGTTCATGGACTGCACTTGCCAAACGGTCAGCGTGTCGCCGTGGGTGTCCGAACAGGGGGCGAGCACCTGCGCGGTGGAGAGGGTGTAGGTGCCGCCTGTGACCACATTGCCCAAGCAGACCCAATTCCCGCCGTTGGAGGTGCTCGTCAAGGCCCCGTCGCCCTCGACAAACATGGAGACGACCTGCTGAGCGGTCTGCCCGGTGGCGTCGGTGGCAGTGACGGTGAAGGTGTCCCCACCAAAATATGTACCAGGATCGTAGGACCACGCGCCCGTGGCGGCGTTGGTGATCGTGGCCGTGCCGCCCCCGGCGGGGGTGGTGATCGAGTACGTCAGGCCAGGCACCGCGTCGGCGTCAAGCGCCGTGGTCTGCCCGGCCACCGGCCCGGCAAGCTCGACCGCTGAGCAGTCTTGGATGGCGTAGGTGGGATCCGCCGACTCGTCATTGACGAACGACGGGCCTGAGGTCCAAGCCGCGACAGTGCCGGTGGCCGAGAAAGCCACGCTGTCGCCGTGCCCGTCCGCGACGGTGCCCGAGACGTTGAGGGAACCGGTGTAACCCTGGGTCGGGGTGATCGTATAGGTCGAATTCCCATTGTCGGAAATGGCGCCGTGATCGACCGAAAGCCCCGAAATCGTCAGCGTATCGCCGCCCGCCGTGTCCGAGATGTCGGCCAACAGCTGGGCCTTGGTGACTGTGATGGCGCCGTAGGAATCAACCACACCCTGGTTTTCATCGAAAGTGCCGAGCGGCGCCGCGCCCAGCACGGACAGCGTGTGGGTGGGGGCAACGGCGTCGATGACCACCGTCTGGGAGACCGTGTGACCCAACCCGTCGGAAACATTTACCACGAACGAATCGGCGCCGCTCGATGCGGTGTAATCGGCGTCGGGAGTCCAGGTCCAAGCTCCGGTCGAAGAGTTGATCCCCGCCGTGCCATGCTGCGCCGTCTGGCCCTCGGCGGAGGACAGCGTGTAGGTGAGGGTCGGGTCCGCCGGGTCGGCGTCGGTCGCCACAGTGGAGCCCGACAGAACGGAGTTTTCCCGGGCCGAGGCGATCTCCTGCGTCGGCGACAGGACGGGCGCGTACTGGTCGGAGACCTGCATCGACACATCAAACGTGGAGACATCCCCATGACCGTCGTCGGCGTGAACTTGGAACGAGGCCGCACCGACGTAGTTTGTGGCCGGCGAAAATGTCCAGGTGTCGCCCACCACCGCCAGGGTGCCGTGGACGCTGCTCCCCGCAGACAGGGTAATCGTGTCGCCGCCCGCCAAGTCGCTGGTCTGCGCGAGAAGGTCCGCCGCGGTCAGGACCAATGAGCCATTTTCTGCGACGGTGCCCGCGTTCAGATCCGCCGAAGACAGCGTCCCGGTCGCGGCCATGGTCAGATCGACCTGCTGCGTCGAGGTGTGGCCAACGCCGTCGGAGGCCGTGACAACAAAGTCGTCCGCCCCGGCGAAACCCGGAGCCGCGACATAGGACCACGCGCCGGTGGCGGCGTTGGTAATCGTGGCTGTCCCGTAAAGCCCTTGCCCCGAGATGCTGTAGACGAGCGCGTCCGTGTTGGGGTCCGAATCGGTGGCCCCGCTGATACCGTTCAGCGTCGTCGCCTCGCGGACGCTGGCCGACACCGAGGACCCGGACGAGAATACGGGGCCCTGGAAAACCTCTGGCACCGAAATCGAGCCAGTGGTCGCCACAGAATCGCCGAACCCATCGGACACGGTAAAATCGACCACGGCGCCGCCGATATAACCCGCGGTGGGGGTGAACTGGTATTCCCCCGCGCCCAACGACGCGACCGTGCCGTGGCTTGCCCCGGTGATCGAGACCGACAGGGTATCGCCGCCGTCAATATCGCTGGCATTGGCCAGGAGCTGCGCCGTGGAGAACTCCACAGACGAATTTTCAGGAGCGATCCCGAGCGACACGGGGCCTGACACCGTCGGGGCATTGTCCAAGGCCACAACGGATACCGACTCCGAGGCCGAATTCCCCAATGCGTCAGTCGCCACGGCAATGACCGAATCGGTCCCGACATACCCCGCATCCGGCGTCCAGGTGTAGGCCCCGGTGGCCTCGGAAAGCGCCACGGAGCCGTGGGCGGTAGCGGACGTCTCGACGCCATTGGCGGTCGTATGGGCGGTCGCGAGCGACCATGTGATCGCCTCGCTCGCACTGTCCGTCGCCGACAGGCTGCCCGTGATTGCTCCTTCGGCCTGACCGGTGCCACCGGACGCAGACGGCGTAATGGTCACCGCGGTAATCGACACGTCGACATCTTTGACAACGGTCCCGCCATGACCGTCGGCCACCTGGACCTCGAAGTCATCTGTGCCCGAAAAACCGCCGGAGGAATACGAATAGGTGCCATCGGCGTTGAGCGAGACCGAACCGTGAGCCGGGCCGTGCCCGGAAACCAGAGAGTAGGACAGGGAATCGCCATCTGCATCGAAGCCGACCACCGCACCAGCGATCGTCGATCCTTCCAATCCGGACCCGCCCGAGACCGTCACCGTTGGCGCCGTATTTTGCTCCGAGACCACCACCGTTTGCGTCGTGCTGCCACCATGACCGTCCGAAACCAAAACCTGGAACGTGTCCGTGTCGCCACCGACCCAGGAGCTGGGCGGGGTGTAGGTGAAGGCGCCGGTCTGGGCGTTGATCACCACGCTGCCGCCGCCCGCCGGGCCTGTGGCCACGCTGTAGGCCATCGTGTCGCCAAACTGATCAGAGCCGGCCACCGACCCAACAATGACGCCATGGCCGGTCCCGCCATCGGTGCCGGTGGTGAAGCTGGCGCCATCTCCGACCACCACCTGAGCAGTCGCCGAAGTGTTGCCACCGTGCCCGTCGGAGGTGGCGAAGGAGACCGTATCGGTGCCGGTGAAATTCGGATCCGTCTCGGTGTAGGTGAAGGAGCCGTTGTCGTTGATGACCACGGTGCCATGGACAGCGGTCGCCGTGGTGGTGAGGGCATCGCCATCGGCATCGGTCGCCGTGAAGCTGCCGACCACCTGGCCACCGCGAACCGTGCTGACGCCGTCCGCGACGTCGACTGGGACGGCATTGGCTTCGGAAACCGTGATGACCTGCGTCGTGCTGCCACCATGACCATCCGACGCCTGCGCCGTGAAGCTGTCGGTCTGACCGCCCACCCAAGACCCACTCGGTGTGTAGATGTAGCCGCCGGTGGCGCCGTTGAGCACCACGGTGCCACTGGTCGCGCCGCCGTTGGCACCGACAAGCGAATAGCCCATCGCATCGCCAAACTGGTCGCTGACCGCAATCGAGCCAACAATCGCGCCATGGCCCGCGCCGCTGGCGGAGCCGTTCGAGAACACGGCGCCGTCGCCGACGGAAACCGTCGCAGAGGTCGAAGTCGTCGCGCCGTTCGCATCGGTCGTGTGAAAAATGATGGTGTCCGTGCCGGTGAAACCGGTGTTGGTCTCCGTATAGGTGAAGGTGCCGTTGGCATTGACCACGACGGTGCCATCGCTGGCGGTCGCCGTCGTCGTCATCGAGGCGCCGTCGGGATCCAAAGCGGAGAAGGCCGCCGAGACCGAACCGCCGCGCACCGTCGAGGCATCGGCCGCCAATGTCGCCGGGCTGTTGGCCAGAGCATCAACCGAGACAGCGAGCGACGTGGTCCCGCCAACTCCGTTCGACACCAGGACGTCAAACGAGTCCGTTCCGACGAAACCGACGTCCGGCGTAAAGACGTACCCGATCGAACCACCCGAGGCGCTCGAGCCCGAATCCAACGAGACCGTGCCGTGCGCTGCCCCACCGTTGGCGCCAACCAGGGAGTAGACCTCCGCGTCCCCCGCGGGATCGGCGGCGGCGATGGAGCCGACGATGGTGCCTTCGGCCTGGCCCGAGCCTCCACTGGCCGACGCCACGACGGCGTTCCCGCCGATCGACACCGAGACGGCCTCCGCGACCGTATCGCCATGGCCGTCCGAAGCGACGACGGTGAAGGCGTCGCCCCCCGCAGCGCCGGCGGTGTAGGTGAAAGTGCCAGTGACGGCGTCGAGCGCCACATGAGCGTCTGGGCTTTGCAGCGAATAGGTCAGGGTGTCGCCGTCCGCGTCCGAAGCCGACATGGCGCCGCTGAACGAATGCCCGGCATAGACCGTATCGCTCGCCGTTGCGGTCGAGGTTGTCGGGGCGACATCGGTTTCCGAGACCTTGATAACCTGCGTGGTGGTCTCGCCGTGGCCATCGGAAACCAGCACGGAGAAACTGTCGGTCTGGCCACCCACCCAGACCCCCGTGGGGGTGTAGGTGTAGACGCCGGAGGAAGTGTTGAGCGACACGGTGCCATCGGCCGGCCCGGTGGCCAGGCTATAGGCCATCGAGTCGCCAAACTGATCGGAGCCGGCCACCGACCCGGTGATGACGCCGTGGCCGGCGCCGCCGGCGGTGCCAGTGGTGAAGTTCGCACCGTCGCCGACCACCACCTGGGCCGTCGCCGTGGTGTCGCCACCGCGGCCATCGGACGTGGTGAAGGTCACCGTGTCGGTGCCAACGAACGAGCTATCGGTCTCGGTGAAGGTGAAGGTGCCGTTGGCATTGACCACCACCGTGCCGTTGGCGGCCGTGGCCGTGGTGATGAGGCTGTCGCCAACGTCGCCGCTGGCGGTGAAGTCCCCGACCACCTGGCCGCCACGGACGGTGCTGGCGCCGGTGGCGACGTCTGTCGGGGCGGCGTCGGTCTCGGAGACCACCACCGTCTGCGTGGTGCTGCCGCCGTGGCCGTCGGAGACGAGGACCTGGAAGCTATCGGTCTGGCCGCCCACCCAACCGGCGGCCGGGGCGTAGCTGAAGACCCCGGTCTGGCTGTTGATGACGACGGTGCCGGCGTTCGGGCCGGTGGCCAGGCCGTAGGCCATGGTGTCGCCGGAAGCGTTGACCCCAACCACCGACCCCGTAATCACCCCGTGCCCAACCCCTCCCGACACCGCCGCCGAGATCGCGTCAGCCGAAATCGAAACGCTCACGTCCTGCACCACAGACGACCCAAGTGGATCCTCCACGCGGACCTGGAAATCGTCGGCGCCGACATACCCGGCGTCCGCCAGGAAGGTGAAGGCGCCATCCGCTTCGAGAGCGACGGTGCCGTGCGACGGCCCATCGCCGACGACGAGACCATAGACCAGAGGATCACCACCGGCTTGCGAACCGACAACCGCTCCAGCCGCCGAATGACCCGCAATCACCAAGACCCCCTCGGCCGCCGCTGTCGGGGCTGCGTGCGGCACGGGGGCCGGGGCGGGGGGCACGTAAGTTGCTGGCGGTGTAGTCTCTACCGCTGATGCAGCCTGCTGCTCACCCAGGGAGACCTTTGGAGCCTCTAGGGGCGCTTCATTCACCACTTGAGCCGACACCGTCATGACAGCCACATGCGCCACCGGCACCGGTGTGGCATGCACCACCGCCTCAGCGTCGATCTCCGCCGCTGCTGGGGTCTGCGTCCCCCCAGAAGAGGACGACAAAGGTTCTGAGCTCAACACGACAGGGAGGGAAGGGGCGGCCGAAGCGGTGGCGGCGTCCTCGACGGCCCCGGTCGAACTGGCAATTTCCACGAACCCGATGGTGCCAAACGAAACGTCCGAGAGAACGGCGCTCGACGCCGCCTGCGCGAGGTCCGTATCAAGAGATGGCCCAGCCAGGGATGTGGTCGAATCCGCCGCAGCAGCTGCAACCCGATCAATCCCAGCCATGTTGTCGACCAGCAGCCAAACCCGCCAATCGCGCTCCGTCTCGAGGTCGTCCGTCATTGCCGCCCCTCCCATGCCCATGCATGGTGGAAGATGGGTTAGAAACAGCAACTGCGCCTAATGCAGGCGCCGCGGACGGTGATGCAAGCAATGTTGCCGACCCGGAGAGAGAAGAGTTTGGCGCACGTGCTTGTGTGCTGGCCCAAAGTAGGGGTCAACCGGATGCGGAACCTCCAAAAAAGACGCATCGGTCGTGAGAACATGCCGGACGCGATCGTGGAGGACGGAGGGCCTAACTGGCTTATGGATGATGTTGTCGATGCCGGCCATCACCGCGCCAACAATGACTTCATGCGAATGATCACCGGTGACCATCACGACCGGCAGGAACCGATCCACGCCGCCCTCTCCTGTGCGAAGGAGTCGCGTAAACTGCACGCCATTCATCGGCTCCATCTGAAAATCGGTGATGACCAAGTGCGGACGGTAAGTCGAATCCGCCCTCAGGATTTGAATTGCCTCAGACCCTTCCCCCGCCTCCCGGATCTCCGCCTCAAACCCCTCCATTCCGCGGATCATGTCGGCGAGCAGCTTTCGGAACACCGGCTCGTCGTCGATGATGAGAGCGGACAACCGTGTCCTCGCCTGATACGTCTTGACCATGCGCATCGTTCTTCTCCTCAAGAGCCGCGGGACAGGTTGTCGTGCATGCCAAACAGGCGGCCGAGAACGATCGTAAAGAAGCTCCTGCGCGCCAATTCTCCTTCAACGCGCACCGGCACGCCGTCCTTGATGGGCACGGCAACGCCATTAACCCGTGAGGGGAAGGCCTCGGCCTCGACGGACACCTCGATGGCCATCTTGAGCTGCCCGCTCTTGTTGTCGGCGACCGATCCCGGCGCAATGGCCAGGATGTGGCCGTCGAAGCCGTCGTGGGTTCCGTCATCTTTGTCGAGAGACACCCGCACGAGATCACCCACTCGAACGTTGGCCCCATCCTCGGCGGGAAGGAGCGCATCGATGCGGTGGATGTCCGAAGCCTCGACGATCTCGACCACCGTCTCGCCAGGTTTGACAGCCATCCCGGGCCCCATGGCGGTGAGCGTCTTGATCTGCCCCGTCGCCGGGGCCCGCAAGGTCATGTGGCGTTCTTGGGCCTGGGCCTTATGCAGCTGCTGTTCCGCGTCGCGCTGCTTCAACCGCGCCTCGTTGAGGTCCTTGTAGGCGCTCTCGATGTCGGTCGATCGCAGGGCGGCAATCTGGGCTGTGACGTTTCCGATATCAGCCACACCCTTGGAAACGCGGCCGCGATACTCTGCGACCTCGCTACGCTGACCATCGACCCTGTTGCGCGCAACGCCCCCGTCGGCCACCCCCTCTTGAAGACGATTGAGAACCTCTTCCTTAGCCGCAAGACTTTTGACGTACGAGTCTTGAAGGCCGCGCAACGCTTGGATCTCGGCCTCCTTGGCCGCTACCTGGTCGGCGTGCTTCTTCGTTCGCGCCTCCCACGTCGCGCGCGCTGCCTGGGCGATCTCTGCCGGCAGCCCCGATACGTCAGGGATGGATCCTTTGAGCTCGGCTTCCAGACGAATCACGTCAGCACGCGCGGAGGCCTCGGCGTAGGCGAGGCGGTTCATGTCTGCCTCTGGCGCCGCTCGATCGAGCTCCACGAGCGGGTCGCCCTCTTTGACGAGGTCATAGGGGTGGACGAAGACGCGAGCAACAAGGCCACCTTCTGGCGACCCGACCGCCATCTCGCGCGTCGGCGCGACAATCTTGCCCATCGCCGTCACCGTCGTCGGAAACTTGACATGCGGCGAAAGGACGACGATGCCACCAATCACGGCCAACAGTCCGATGGCGGCCACAACGGCACTGCGCAAGGCCGCCCGCTCATAGGCCAGGGTGTCTGGAGCGGCGATCCTCACGGGTGGAGAGGCTGGCAAAGAGGGCGAGGGTCCCTCAGTCTCCGGCGACTTCTCCTCCGGAGAGGACTCTGGCGCCGGCTCCGCTGCGTCTGGCCGGGCCGTCGACGCATTCCAGCCAGACTCAACGCTTATCCGTTGGAGCAATGACGGATTCCAACGGGGCTCCACGCCGATCACGAACGCCTTGGACATGGGTTCCTCCTTACTTGAGCGTCGCCGCAAGGCCACGGATTGCCGGTAAAGCTGAGGTCATTCGCGAAAGCGCTCCCAGGCCCGCAATGAGCACGCCAATGCCGCGGCCAGCCACGATCGAGCAGGCCATCAGATCGGCCTGGGCGGCGAGGGGGCCGACCATACAAGCGACGCCAACGGACGCTGCAAGGGCACCCCACGAGGCAACCACCCCGACTTCCCGTTCGGTACCCATCGCTCCTTCGGATCGCATCCTGCGCTGGCACGTCTCGCGCGCCTTCGCTGCAGCCTCATCGGGCCCGTCGGCTATGAGCAGCGCCATCTTTGCGTCGAGCGCCCGAAGGCCCAGCTTTCGAGTCCGCGCCGACGCCAACATCATGGAAAGTGCGACAACCACCATCAGCAGAAAGCACGCCGTTCCCGCCGCTTCGCCGCCGTTGAAAAAGATGGCCACCGCAAACAGCGGAACGACGGGGAGGTCGAGAATGTAGAGAAGGGCGTCGCCCGAGAACGCTCCTGCGACCGCCTCGGCGCGCGCCACAGCCTTCGACCGCTCCTCCTTGTCGGAAAGACGCGCCACAGCCTCCATCACCGCCAGATCCCCATCGGGACCGGTCATGGCGAGCCAGCGCGTGATGCACCGGCGTGTCGAGGACGCGGCGATGCGAAGAAAAAGCGCACCGCCAAAAACTTCCGTCGCCGCCAACGCCTGATCAAGTGCTCCCGGTCCGCCGAACTTCTTGAACAAGAACCACACGTATGACGCCGAGGCCAAATCGAGCCCCCAGATCGCCAGCGACAAAAGCGCCACCAACAACACCATCCAAGGTGATGCACTCAGGCGACCCCAGATCTCTTCGAACACACCCATCGCCGAGCTCCCTTAGGAAGGCTTGGCCCCGGCGATGGCCGGGACACGAAGCGTGGCTTCACAGGGAGCGAAGTTGGGTTGATCTGGGACCAAGGAGAAATCGCGGCGCAAATCGCGCGCAAATCGCCGCTGCCCAACCTCTGGTAAACCACCAGGAGGATGCCGTGGCCGATCGCCTTGCCCAATTCGAAGCACAAGAACGGCTCTCGCTTGCGGGAAGCCTCAACCTCACCGCCTTGGATCTTCACCTCCAAGCCAAGGTCGACCTCAACGCGGCGCGTGTTGGGTCGTTCGAACTGCTCTTGCGCGCCACAGACGACACCGGCCCAGTCTCCCCGGGAGACGTCATTGCCCGGATGCGCCGCCAGGGTCTCGCCCTTGAATTCACCCGCGCCCTTGCCGACCGCGCGGTCATCATCGCACGCACGCTTCACACCAAACACATGCGCGTGCCCGTGGCGCTCAACCTCGACGAACCGGAGATGGAAGACCCGGAAATCACCGCGGCGGTCCTCGACGCCTTCTCAAAGGCCCCTTCGGTGCGGGCCATCGACGTTGAGATCACCGAGACCGACCGCAGCACCTGCACGATTGCCACCGCGCGCATCGCCAAGAGCCTCGCCGCCTTTGCCGAACGCGGATTCATGGTGTGGATGGACGATGCCTCTCTCTCGCCTGACGACCTCAGACGCCTGGCGGTGTTTCCCATCCACGGAATCAAAATCGATCGCTCCCTCCTAAAAGACGAGGAGACGGCCAAACGCGCACTGCGCCACATCCGCTACCAAGCCGAGCAGTACGGGATCTCCGAGATCGTCGCCGAGGGGATTGAGGATGCAAACCAGCTCGCCTGGTGCATGGACCACTGCATCCCCATCGGACAGGGCTTTCGGTTCCACCGGCCAGCGTCCCTGGACGCCACGCTCTCGCAGTTTGCCTAAGGAGCACAAGCCATGCGCCCCTACATTCTCCCCGCAATCGTCGTCTCCAGCCTCGCGGCCGCCGGCGGCCTGGCCGTCTTTGACCTACCGCACCACCCAGCGACGGGGGCGCTATCCACGTGGGCCAACGCCCGGCCGCTCCTTGACGCCGCCGCCGCGCAACGCTCGAAAACCGACTTCGGCCGTCTTCCCAAGGACTCCTCCTGGCTCTCCAACCTCATCGAGCGCACCTCGGCTGGGGGCGGCCTGGACAGCACCGACGCCCTCCTAGACCGCGCCGCGGACGTTCTCGGCGGTGGCCAAGCTACAGCCGCGCGGGAGGCCATTCGAGACACTCAAACGCGGATCCACACCAAACAGCACGAAATCGCCGATCTCCAAATGCACCTGGCCGGCGCGCCCGTCGAGAACGCAACAGCGCTCCAAGACCTCGTCTCGCGTCTGTCCGGTAGCACCGTCCTTGCCTCGAAGGAAACCTTGAAGGCGGAGATCGAGGCGAGGGAGGGGGAGATCGCCCGCTTAGACGAGACGCTGCACACCCAGATCCAAGCCTTCGGGCTCGAGCTGGCCAACCTGGGCATCAACATCCCCTCCGACCAGCTCGACGCCTTGCTGTCAATGGCCAGCGGCGACGACATCGCCTCCATGCTCCAAGCCTTCGCCGCCATCCGGGCCGCCGCCCAGACGCTGTCGCAAGAGACCAACCGCCAGGGCGAATCCGTCGAGGTCGCCCGACGCTACTACGCCTTGTACGTCGTCTTGGTCGAATGCGCCCAGCGCGCCCAAGGCAAAGTCATCGACCACATCGACCACGAATGGCTCCCCAAACTCGACGCCATCACCCAAGAGGCGCGTCGCGTTCAATCCGAGGCCCGGCGCCTGGCGGATGCCGACCCCGCCCGCGCCGCGCTCTTGCACGCCAATCAAGACTCCTTGGACCTGACCTTGCGCGCCGCAGGCCTCTACCGGCAACGGCTCCTGGATCAGAAAACGGCGATCGCCTCCGCCCACCACAAGCTCGACGCCATTCACGCCGTCGCCCTCAACACCTTCCGCACCGTCCGGCTGTCTTCCGACCTCGTCGATCTCATGCGCACGACCGCCCACGAATTCGGCTCCGTCCTCGCCCTAGACCTGCCACCCCTTCGGCCGTTTGAAAGCTTGGAGCTCAAAGGCGAGTTTGCCCGGCTCAGCGCCCAGCTGCGGAGGGCAACGCCATGAAGCCGTCCGGCCTACGGCGCCGCCGGCGCCGGATCGCGCAGATCCTGTCGAGCGCCGGCCGTGGCCTTGATGGCGCTCGCCACGCTGCGCGAACGACTGCAACGCACCCATCCTCTCTCACGAGCTCGACGGCCGCCGGCCGCCGCGGGGAGCCTTTTCGGAGACACATCATGACCCCTCAGACCACCGTAAACCTCGCCTGGGAAGACTTCCCGCTCGACTGCGCCCGCGATCCCGGCCCAGACGTAAGGCCCGCCCTCACAGCGCTCATGGCCGACCTCGGCCGGATAACCTGCGAAACACCGGTCAGCGACATCTACGACACGGCCTACGCCATCGCTGAGACCCTCGACGCGGACGGCGCCGCCGGTGCGGTTGTCATCGCGCCCATCGAGACGGACAACCGCGCGCTCACCCGCGTTGCCATTGCCCTCGAATACACCCTCTCGCGCCGTGGCATCATGCCACTGTTCGTAGATGCTGACCCCGACACCGACTGCATCGTCTTGCGCGAGCACGACGTAAGCGGCACGTGGCTTCGCATCGTCGCCACCAAGGATCCGGCGACCCGCGCCCAGCTCTACCGGGCCCTCGTCGCGGACCGCCGTGCCGACGAGGCCCGCCTACGCAAGGAAAGGGAGCTGGCGCTCAATACAGCGACCAATGACATTGAGCTCGTCCAAGCGACGCGCCTGCCCAAAGCACGCCCCGACCTTATCGCCCTGCTCGCCGACATGCTGGCCGACCGCGCCGCCGCCGTCATCATCAAGACCTCCGACCCCGGGCTCTACGAATTGATGAAGGTCGCGAGCGCCGAATGCGGCTACGACGAGCGGCCGTGGACCGCCAAGATCGGCTCGGAGTGCTTCGGCGACCAGCCGTAGGCAACACGACAATCAAACCAGGGCCGGAGCCGCCTTTTCTTGAAGGCCTCCGGCCCTTTCCAATTCCGACCACCGCACACAGCAGAAAAGGGGGGGGAGAAATCCTTGGTGCCGTCCCGACTTGGCGCCTCGTTCGGCCTTTGGCCGAGGCGCCGGTGTCGAGCCGGCACGAACAGGAGAGACCCGATGACGAACACCCGCACCATTCTCGAACAAGGCTGGAAAGCCATCCAAGACCGCTTCTTGACCACCCTGCGCACCGTCGCCGCCGGCGGCGATGCGGGCGAATGGTCCTCGGGACTTCGCACCATCACCGGGTCGGACTACATCAATGCCGCCACCGGCAACCGCTACCGTGGCGCCTTCAACCGCGCGATGATCGCCAACGCGCTTGGCCGCCGCCTGGACCGACGTGTCGCCACCGCCTGCCAGATCGAGCGGATGGGCTACCCGGCCCCGGCGGCGCACGGCATCGCAAGCCACGCCACGATCCTCACCCCGATCGCCTTGAAGCAAGCCGACGACGAGGAAGACGCCCAGGACACCTCGCGCCCGAACGTCGTCTTCCGCCCCGCCGCCGTCTTCTCGATCGACACCCTGCGCCACTTCACGGCCACCGACGGAACCAAGCCCTGGGAGGCCCTCCCGGCCTTCTTGACCCTTCCCACGGCCGACTGGACGAAGGCCCATGAGGACGGGGCGCTGTCGCTCATCCCACACCTCGTCGCCGCTTTCAGCGCGCGCTTTGAGGAAACCCTCGTCAAGTCGCCCCACGTCGCCCGGGACGGCCTGGGCGTCATCATCCGCATGCCCGACCCCGCCCAGCAGATCGGCGAGGAGGACTGCATGCTCGCCAACCGCCTGTCCTCCTTCTTCCACGAGATCACCCACTGGACGGGCTTTGGTGGAGCAGGGGAGGCGCTCACGCGCAACATGACCGGCGCCTTCGGCTCGCTCACCTATGCCCGTGAGGAGCTGGTGGCCGAATGCACGGCCTCACGCATCATCCAGATCCTCGGCTTTGAGGAAACGCCCGGCATTCTCGCCAAAAAGGCGGCTTACGTTGGCGGGTGGGCCAAGCCGCTTCTGGCCGAGGACGCGGACTGCGAAGGCTTGCTTCGCGGGGTCATGGAGGACGTAGAACGGGTCGTTGCCCGAATCGTGGAAGCGGCCACGGGCAATCCCTACTTCGACCAGCGCCTGGCCGCCATCCAAGAGCTCGAGCGGGCCAACCGCATCCCGGAAGCCTCCGAGAGGATGCACACCGAGATCCCCGACTGGCGCGACGCCGACGGGGTCGACGCCCTCACCCCGGCGCAGATCGAGCGCGCCAGAACGTCCTTCGAGGCCAAAAAGGCCAAGGGCGCCGCGGCGGCGTCCGGGTCCTTCGATGACTTCATCCGCCACGGCCAGAACAAGCGCACGCGACGGACGGCGCAGCACCAGTCCATCGCCGTCGCGGCGTAAAGCACACAAAAAAGGGGCCGCGCCGGGGGAGTTCCCCGGCGTCGCCCTTCAGCGCTGCGGCGGTGCCGCCTCTCGACGGCGGACTGGCCAACCGCTGGCACAAAATCCGGCAGGCCTGTCCAGACCGCCGCCTAAGCCGCTTCGCTCATCCGAACACCCGAAAGAAAGCGCTCGGTCTCGGCAACGAAGTCCGCTGCACGCTTGGACAAAGATTCGGCCGTGGAGCGCGTCTGCACCGCAGCTGTACCCGTCGTTGCCGCCTGGGATTTCACGGTCAAGAGAACGTCGGAGACGGCCTGCACGCCCGACAGCGCCCCCACGACGCTGCGGGCGATCTCAGCCAAGGCCGCCGTCTGCTGTTCCACTGACGCCGCCACGCCTGCAGAAGTGGCATCGACGTCGCGCAAGGACTGCTCAGTCGCTTCAATGCTGCGCATGGCCGCCTCGACCGCCTCACGCACGGCTCCAGCCTGGGCGCCGACCACGGCGTTGGCCTCGGAAGTCTGCTCGGCCAAAACCTTGACCTCGTTGGCCACAATGGCAAATCCCCTCCCAGCCTCGCCAGCCCGAGCCGCTTCAATCGAGGCATTGAGGCTCAGCATCCGGGTCTTCTTTGCCACTTCGCCAATGAGCCCGACCGATTCGCCAATCCGCTCTGCAGCCTTGGCAAAGCTCGCAATTGTCTCGCGGGCGGCCCCTGCCTGAGACACCGCCACCTTGCACACCTCCCGTGCCGTCGCGGCCTGGCGGTTGATCTCGTGCGCGCCTGCGGCCATCTGCTCGCTCGCCGCCGCCACCGCGCTCACTTCGGCGCTGGCCAGATCCGCGGAGCAGGCCGCCTTCTCGGTCTCCCCGCTCGTCGCCACGGCCACACCTTCGAGCTCGCCTGAAGATGAATGCAGCTGTTCGGCCGCGCCACGAAGCTCGAGGAGCGTCTCTTCGGCCACGCGCTCAAACTGGCTGATCATGAACTTCACCAGCTCGGCGCGCTGCTCGCGGTTGGCCCGCTCTTCAACGGCTCGCCCCTCTGCGGCCCGATGCGCCACTTCGTGCTGGCGAAGCTCTTCGAGGGCCCGGGAGAGTTCGCCGATCTCGTCTTCGGCCTCAATCCCGTTGATGGCCACATCGAGCTCACCGCCAGAAAGGCTCCGCGTCGCACCCGCAACGTCGCGCACCCGCCGGGCCACCCCGAAGGCGATCCACAACGACAGGCCCCAGACGCCGAGGACCGGCAGCATCAGGTAGCTCGACTGGACGACGAAGGAATGCACCGTGTCCAAGAGCACGTGATCGGTATAGACCCCAGCCCCCACAGCCCACCCCCACGGCTCGAATCGACCAACGTAGGCTAGCTTGGCCGAATCCATGGCATCTGGCGGCGTGTTCGCCCGCCGGCCATAGTAGGAAACCCAGTCGCCGCCGGCACGGGCAGCCTTGGTGAAGGCCTCATAGACCTTCAAACCGCGCGTGTCGGTAAGCGACAGCATGGATTTGCCGATCTGGTCGGGACGGATGGGGTGCGCGACGAGGACGCCGGCCAAGTCGGACACCCACACATACGCCTCGCCTTCGTCGAAGCGGAAGGACTCGAGCTCAGCCTTCGCCGCCGCCTTGGCCTCCTCCTCACTCACCCGCCCGGCCTTGAAGTCATTGTAGTGAATCGCAACGGAGCCGATCGCCAAATCCACCGCGTCACGGACTTGGTGCCGATGCTCTTCGATCACCCGCTGATACGCGGTGAAGCCGCCGCTCAAAGCGCCCGCCCCCAACGCAATCATGCTCAGCGCCGGGATTAAGACGATCCGTGCCCACACCGAAAGCTTCATGCCCATCGCCACCTCCCCGCCCAAATCGAGCAGGGGGAAGTTGGGTTGGAATCAGCGCTCGAGTTGATCCCCACCCGCGTCGCCAGACGAGGAAGGGGAGGGACGGGCGCGGCGCGCACCACCCCCGCCCGAGCCGCGCGACGAGGGAGGGGGAGGGCTGGGGAAGCCGCCACCACCTCCGCCCCCGCCTGAACCGGAGAGACTTCGGATCAGATTGTCCTTCTCGACAGCCTAAGCCTCCAACACGCGCACCCGATGGGCGAGGCGTTCCTCGCTCGCCTCACGCTCCGCCAGGGCCACGACATAAGAGGCCACGTCCTCCTTCAAGCGATCGACGGAAGCCTTGGCCAAAACGATCCGCTGCTCAACAAGACGGCGGCTGTCGATCTCGGCACGCCACCCCTCTTCTGCGGCAAGGCGTGCGCGGCGTTCCTCGTCGGCTCGAGCCTGGGCCGCAGCCGTTGCCTTCTCGGCGGCGTCGACCATCCCCGCCAGGCGCTCGTTTGTCTGGTAATGCTTATTCGAACGCCCCTCGGCATCCGCCCGGCGCCGCGCATCCTCCTCAGCCTTGGCGGTCAGCGCCTCCACCCGTTCGCGCAGCTCGGCGTTCTCGATGCAAACCGGCCGCAGCGCCAAGCCCGCCTCATGGACCATCTTCTCGAGCTTCATGATCATGCGCTTGGCGACGTTGGGAAGCCGCCTGGACGCCTTTGTGTGGTCCTTGTAGCCGAACCCAAACGGGCGACAGACGGCTTCAAAGAAAGCGAGCTGGAACGCCTGGCCGGCGCGCTTGTAGGCCTTGTTCGCCTCAGAGCCCGATTCCCCGCGGCGCTTGCACTCAAGCTTCGCCGCATACATCGAATGCAGCTCGACCTCAGGATCTGGGTGAAAACCGAACAAGTGATCGTGAAGGTAGTTTTCGTCTTCGTGCCGAAACCCCGCCCACAGGTGCTCGCCGTAGACTGCCGAGGAGCCGAAAAAAACGCGAGCACTGTCGAAATACAGCCCCGCCAGCTCGAAGTCGCTTTCCGTCATCATCTGCCGGGGAACTGGATAGGCGACAATCCCCGCCTGCAGACGCTGGACATCGGGACGGACGGTGCGCTCGTATGGGCCTGTCTTGCCCGCAACGCACACCTTGGTCGTCTTGTACCAAGCATCGAGCGTCGCCGTCATCTCAAAGACGTCCGCGCCGAAGAGGTGAATCGGAGGCTTGGGCTCATCGACATGCAGGGAATGCTCCGGCAGGCGGATGAGTTCGCCAAAAACGCCGGAATAGGTGAGCCCCGGGTTGCTCTTTAGGAGCTTGCCAGACGCCCGGGCTTGACCTGCCCGCATCAACCGCGCAAAGCCAAGAGGAATCGCATCGCCGAAATCCATCAGCGGCCCCGCCCGGTCGATGCCTCCACTTCCGTCCATGCGCGCCTCCTTGCCTTCCTTTCGATTTGGAGCAGCGCCGACCGCGGCGCCAGGCCCCTAGAGAGTGGGGCGGCGGCATTTGCCCACCACCGCCCCGATACGTGTTGCCGTTTCCATCCTCCATACCGGCCAGGCCAAGGCCGGTTCGATCAGGCCGCGTCACCTCCCTGCGCTGCCGCGCACCGGCGGGCCTCCTCTGCATAGTCCTCAGGCTTGGGATTTCCGATGTGAGGACCGGCCGGATACAAAATGGCGGGTGGGGACGGGTACTCGCGCGTCGTCCTCGGCACCCCGCCCGTGCTCTTAGGCACGTCGAAATCAACGCGGTTGTCGTTGTCCTCGCGGTGAAGGCGGATGTAGATCGTCGAGGCCCACTCGAGCGCCTCAATGGCCTTCTTGTCGATTTGCGTGGTGGTGAGAAGATTGATGTTCTGGCGCTTGACGATCGACCGCAGCTCACGGGCGTTGGACTTGTTGAAGTCCTCTTGGGCCCCGATGTAATCGCCCTTGCCGCCAATGTCCTGGAAGGAATCTTGGATGAGGTGCGTGATGCCATACTCGGCCTTGCCGCGCAGCAGCTCGCGGTGGAGGGTATCTACCGTCGGCAGGTGCCGGTCCAAATACCAAATGTTGTCGAGAATCTTGTCGAGATACTCATCACGGTTAGCCGCGAGCTTACCCAGCCCCCGTTCGCCTTCCACCAGCATCTGCTGCTGCGTCATGTTCAAGAAAGCGGCGACCATGCGCTCCTCGTAGTCCTCGGGCGAAAGCTCCGAGCTCGACAGCAGAACCTTGCCACCTTGGCGGGCAATGCTCAGCGCCCAGGTGACCACGAGCGCCGATTTGCCGCCGCTCGTCCTTGCCTCGAGCGTTACCATCTGGCCAAGCCGGGCGCCGCCACCGGTTGCGAGATCGAGTGTCTCAATCCCGGTGCTGTATACCGACGAACCCGCCAAACGGTGGTCGATGGCCGAGCGCGCAACGTCGCTCCTGCGCCGCAGGCTCGCCCCAGCGCCACACGACATGGCAGATTCCAGCCGACGGACGCCGTCGGACATCACGTCCTCGCCATTCCCTTCAGTCGTCTTGCAAGCCCGGGCGATCATCTCCTGAGCCACCTGAACGGCCGCGCGACGGTGCGCCAGATCCCACAGGCGGGCGACGGCCTGCTCCATCGCCGTCTCCATGCCATAACCGCGCTCTGCCACCTCACTGAGGAAGGCATGGCCAGATGCGCCGGTATCCGGTGATCGCATGGCATCGAGGCGGCCAATGCCGACACGCACACCAACATTCGAGCGGGTGGGGAGGATGCCCTCGGTCGACAGCGAATAGGCCGCCGAGAAGAGAGTTTGCAAGTCGACGTCATGGAAGCAGTTCGCCTCGAGGACGAGAAGGTGCTTTACCGCACCATGCGAGCGCATCACGGCACCCAGGACATCGGCCTCGAGGTGACGATCGGCCGGCAGATCCCCGGCATTGCCCTCCGGCGCACGCCGACCAAGGGTGCGGACGTTCGATGAATCCCGACGGGTCGAGCGGTGGTCGTCGTGCATCATTACCTCCCTCTGGCCGGAGCCCTGATCAAACTGCCGCCAATTCATTGGCCATTTGCGACTTCCGCCTCAGCATGGCCGCCAGCTCATCGGGCACACACCCGTCATCAATCCCCGCCGTGGGCCTGGGAAGCGCGGTGGGACGGACGGATGAGGTCGACAGCGATGTTGGGCTTTGCGGACGGGCGCCCGCTGCCGACGGCTTGAACCCTGCGGGATTGCGGAGAATGCCCTCCACGTACGAGAATGGGTCGGCTGGACGCCGCTCCATGGCAATCTGCACCGCCGCTTCGATCTGCTCAGGGCTATAGCAGAGCCTGCTGCCCCAGTGGTTCCACATCATGCCCGCCGCCCGCTTAGACTTGCTGTATTCAACATGGACCCACTCCGCGAAGGCGATTCGGAGAGCCTTGTGCCTCGCCTCCTCGGCGACCTCCGGCGGCACCGGCCGCGGCTCAAACTTCCCGGCCGGACCCACGACCTTGCCAGCATCCAAGATGCCGGGGAGCGTCGGCGCCGCCTCCCGCGACGCGACGCACTTTGCGGGAGGGACCGGACGACCAGGTCCTCTTTGGAAGGCGATCGGCCCAAAGACCGTATCGTCCTCGTCCAAAGCCGCAGCCCGTGGTGCAAGCGCCGCGGCAGGCGCTGCAGGAGCCATCGGACGCGCCGGCGCTGGGGGGGCTTGGGGGGCCACCGGACAGGCCAGTGCCTCTGGAGACTTGGCGCGTTTGGTGCGGCGCGGGCGGGGCGCTGCAGGAGCTTCGACGACGGGCTCAACTGCGGGGCATGGAGCCTCGATTGCTCCAGCTGCGACGGCGCGGATGAATTCGGGAGGGGTTGAGAGGCGGATGGTCGCGCACCGATGCCTCGTGTCCATCGAGATCCACCCCGCCTTGACCAGGCGCGCGAGAAAATTGCGGACCGTCGTCTCTTGGCGGTGCCACTCGTCGGCCAGGGCAATCTGCGTGATGGTGAGGGTTCCATTACACGACGTGATCTGATCGTGCAGATCGAGCCAGCACACGATGTCCGCATTGTCTTTCAAGACGGTGCCGGAACCGCGGCGCAGCAAGCGCATGTCGACAGAGCACGACATGGGGGATTCTCCTCGATGGAACGGCCTGCGCTAGGAGCGCTTTGGAGGAGAACCGGGGCATCGGTTGGCCTCGATCAGGACATGGAGCGATCTCTCTAGGAGGGCAAGCGCTCCACAAATAAATCCCGAATTCCGTTCATCTTCAGCTCGAAGACTTCGAAATCCGCCTCCGGCCGCACCGTCCGCGTTCGACCCATCTTCCGTGCGTCGGGGCCGTCCCGACCTTTCGGGAGACCACGTCAAATGAAGAAATCCATCCCCTCCATCCTCGCGGTGATCGCGCTCGCGGGAACCCTCTCGGCCTGTGTGACCGACAACATGGGCAACGGCCAGCTTGGCGGCTCGCTCCTCGGCGCTGCCGGCGGCGGTGCGCTGTGCGGCATGATGACCAAAGGCATCAACCCGATTGCCGGCGGAGCCCTCTGTGGCGTGGCCGGCGCCGGCGGCGCTGTGCTCGGCGGCGCGGCCGGCGCATGGTTCGACCGCAACGACGTCGCCAACGGCAGCAAGACGCTCCAAACCACCGCACCGGGCCAGACCCAGCGCTGGAACAACCAGGCTGGCAACACCGTCGCGTTCACCCCCGGCAACTTCGTCCAGCCACCGGCAAATGCAAACCCCGGCACAAGCTGCCGCGCCTGGTCGATGCAGTCATCCGGGCCGGCCGGCAACCAAACCCAGACCGGCACTTCATGCGCCGGACCGGATGGCAACTATCAGTTTTGATAGGATCCATCCGACGACGCAGCGAGAACGGGGCCCGTGCGGCTCCGTTTTCAATTCCGAATCCCAACCGTCGCGTCCGACGGCCCGCCTACGTCGCAGCAAAGCGCCGATCCTCGACGCAGCGACGGCAAAATAATGATAGCGCGCCGGTACCAGCGCGCCGCATTCTCTAGTGATATCAGTCTTTTAACGACGTAATATACGTTATGCGACTGAAATCCATTTGCTTTCCAGAGACTATCGACGCCGCCTCCCCGGCCAAAACCTCCACGCCAGACGGTCATTCGATCCTCACGGATCCCCGCGCGCGATCTCCAAGGCCATGCCGGGCAAAGCATGGAAAAAGCCGGCCCCTCCGGGGGCCGACTTCTCTACCATCTCAATCAACCGCCCCAAGGCCGAGCTACCGAGGAGCACTGGCCGCATACGCGGAAATCCACGCGGCCGTTCCGGCGTCTGGTGCCGCAGAGGCGAGAAAGGCCAGCGTCGCCGCATCGAGGACCGGACGACGCTCGAAGACGACACCGACGACCTCGTCGCCTTTCACCAAATCGATCGGACACGCCCTGTTGTCGTATCGCCCGGGTCGCGCCGCAAGCCGCAGGGTCATCCCGACCGGCGCCGACGGCAGCGCGCAGACGACCTCGGCAAAGGCCGAATCCTTCCCAGCCACAGCCTTAGCCGCCTCGCTCGAGGTAATGGGCTTGTTCGGAAGGTCCGGAGCAGCTGGCCCGGCCTGCACAATGGCTGACGGCGGCGCAGCATCATCGGACTCATCGTCATTTGGCAAGCTTGCGCGAAGACGGTTCGCAGGGCGCAGGACATCCGTCGCACGTTGCGCTTGGGCCCGCGGCGCCGCCGGAGCCCGCCCAGTGTGATTGGCCTGGGCATGCAGTGTCCGGTAGCGTGCGAAGAGCGCCGTCTGGCTCGCATGCTCCATCGTCGCCTGCAACGAGACACGGTCCTCAGACTGGGCTTCTCGGGCGCCGTAACCCCGCCCACTGCCTTCATCGACGAACCGAAGTGGCGGGAGACCGTGGCGCACGAGAATCTCGTTCAGACCGACAAGCGCAGCGTTCGTCACCGCCCCGCCGCCGCAGATAAAGTGCTGCCGGACGCCCTCCAGCCATCCCGCAGAGAAGGGGCGTCCAAAGGTGCAGACGGCAAAAGCTGCAACCACGACGGCGGACTCCTGCTCGTCGAGATGCCAAGCGATATTCTTAACGTCGGTAGAACGCGTCCAGCACCGTGCCATGGAAAATCCCCTCTGTCTTGCGTACCGTTGAACCGGCCGCTCGTCATACCTGTGAAATTTGCGGTTTAGCCGAGGTGCCGCGGCGCGGAGCTATCCGCCGAGCAGGCGCTGGTAGAACCGACCAACCTGGATGATGGCCTTGGGACTCGCGTCATTCCTGATGCGGTTCGCTAGCGCTGACACGACAAGAACATTTCCCGGCACATAGCCCCTGGACGGATCCAGTCTATCCAGCGTTGCCGAATCCGCCCTTGAACCGTGACTGCCCAACGCCCGGCGGAACGGTATTCCTAAGACCGGGCACCGATTATCCTTGGGCCAAATGCTGGCCAAATACTCCACTGTCAGTGCATGCGGCTCATCCCTCATTTCCGAGCGCTGATGGGACAGCGCGACGAGCACTTTGAGGTGCGCCAAATCGCCCGGCAGCGACGTGCTTGGCGATGCGCATTCGCAGCAGCCGCCATTTCGAACATATCGCCAGCCCAGATGCCCTTTCGGACACGGAACCGGAGAGAGATACCGTTTCATACCGCGCAAACGGGCTTCACTCTTCGAGAACGGCGCCGAAGCCAAAACGTCTGCCTCGATGTTCATCCAGGCGAAACGCCGCAGGCACACCTCCTCGGACCGCGCCACCACCGGCTCGATAGAGAGGATGCGGGACTGCGTACCGGCGAAGCTTCCAATCGCCGTCGACACATCCAAGTGGAGCGACGCATCAACAAGCGCTACAGCCGGCTTGGACCGAGACGTGCCTTGATAGAGGACCTCTAGGAAGTCGCCGCCCAGGGCAAGAGCCACATGCCGCGCCTCATCGAGGCCTCTGGCTCCAACGCGGGCGATGCCCTCCATGGCGAGCGAACGGGCGAAGCGCCCGCACGACACCTTCATGCGAAACGACACCCCGTCGACGACGGCATCTGGCTCGAACGGCTCCCACCGGAGCGGCTCGAACGTCACAGCGACACGCCCACCCAGCTGGAATACCCTTCGTGCAACGGCTCAAGGTCCTTGGAGATGGTCAGGGCATAGTCCTTCTGCCCCGCCTTGCGCACGCCGAAGATGCGCAGGTTCGACAGCGTCTCCCACTCAGGCTCCGCGTCGTCTGCCATCTCGCGCAAATCCATCCGATGGACTGCACTGACAGCCGCCTCAGCCGTCTTGGCACTCACCTCAACGAACGTCGCCACCTGGACGTAGCCCTCGAGTCGCACCTGAAACTTTGCCATCTCAACCTCAATCATTTTGCGGGGTCCGTGCCGCCCCACACCAGCGGCCGGCCGCCGCAATACCCTTCAAGCGCCGAAGCGAAGCCCTCGAGCTCCAAGCGCCGGGCCGAAGCCCTCTCGCCCCACCGGGCCATCAAAACCGCATCGCCAAGCTCCGCGAGCCCATAGAGGCGCAGCATGAACCGGAGCCCATCGCAGCCGCGTCGGCCCAAGGCCATCTCGACCGCGCACGCGACCTGGATCGACACCGCGGCCGCCCAAGCGGCCTCCCAGTTCCGGCCATGTGCCGATGGAGGCCGTCCGAAGTGGAAGAGTGCCTCGTCGAACGCCTCGATCCAGGAGGGAATGCCCTTCGCTCGCTCCTGCCAGCGCTCTCGAATCGGCTCAGACCACTCCACTGGCACGATCGCGCAGGCCTCATCGAGGCCGAGATGCCGGGCAAGGCCAAGCAACTGCATCCGGGGCATCTCGCCGCCGAAGACGCCCGGGGACCACCACCCATCCATGGCGACCTCCTAGGCTGCACAGGCCAAAGGAAGGGAGGGCTCGAAAACGGCCAGCACCTCCCGCACCGCCCCACGGCTCTCCCTGCGGGCCGCGATGCTCCTGTGCACGTCCAGGCCATGCACCAGCGCACCCGCCGCGCCGTAAAGGGCACGGACCTCGGGTGTCTCGTGATTGCTGAGGACGACGCGAATGCCCCGCTCGGCGGCGGCCGTGCATAGCTCCGTCAAGCGCTCATGCTCCGCCAGGCCGAATCGGGCGGAATACGCCGCGAAGGATGCCGTCTTGGAGAGCGCCAGATAGGGCGGGTCGCAATAGACGACGTCACCCGCCTCGGTCGACAAGAACGTCTCCTCGAAGCCCTGATGGCGAAACACAGCGCCTTTCACCCGGGCTGCAAACGCTCGAAGGCTCGCCTCTGGCACCTGCGGCGCCGTCTTAAACTTGCCGAACGACACGTTCCACTCCCCGGCGCCATTCCTGCGGTGCAGACCGTTGAAGCCGTGCCGGTTGAGGTAAATCAGCAGGGCGGCCTGGCGCACCGCCGGCGCCGTCCGAGCATTGAACTCCCGCCGGCGCTCTTGATAGGCCTCAACGGTGTTCGCCTCGGAGAAGACTCTCTGAGCCTCGCGGATGACCGCCTCAACATCTTGCTGGACGGCGACATGCGCCCCGATGAGGTCGGCATCGGCGTCGGCCAGCAGACCCCGGTTAAAGCCGCTTTCGAGAAAGACCGCGCACGAGCCGGCGAAGGGCTCAACCAACCGCCGACCAGGCCCCGCCAGAGCGAGGATGCGCGCTGCCAGCCGGCGCTTGCCGCCGGGCCATTTCAGATAAGACTGCATGAGGACGCTCCACGCGCGCCCTCACCCGGGGGCCTATGTCCCCGGTTCCCTCGACGGGGCCGGCGCGCTCACGATGACGCGCGCCGAACCGGCGCCTTAATCCCGGCCGATCGGCCGGGCAACCTACGGACTAGGCCGCACGCATTCTCCCGTCGCCCAACACGAGCTCGTAGATTTCGGCTGTGACCCCGCAGAGAGCGAAATCGGACGCGCCGTTGAACTCGCCCTGACCAGCAAAATCCCCCGCATCCTCGAAGCAGGCGCACTGGAACACGAGCTCGGGAAAGGCCGCAGCCAACGCCACGAAGACCGGCTCAGGGAATTCCCAGGCGGTGAAGAACGCGAACGACAGGGAGCCGTCCTCGTCCGAGCCCACGGAACACCTATAGGCGTTCCACTTCGTCCCCCACGTCGCGCACGACCAAGAATGCCAGTCCGCATACCCCGTCTCGGCGCGCGCCTTCACATTCGCCAAAGCAGCTTTCACCGCCTCTGGCCGGCTCCTCGTAATCAAGGCTTTCAATTCCTCAACCGTGCGGATGCCAGCCGCCCTAACCCACGGAAAGGCCAATAGCCGCTCTGCAACACCTTCTTCGGCCTCGCCCAGCACGATGAGCCCGAACTCGTTCTCCATTTCCGTGGCGCGAACGCACGCCGGCATGGGAAGGATGCCCTCGAAGTCAAAGAGGATGGTTCCCTCCTCCTCGCCCCGGCGGAACATCCGCGCCTTGAATGCGGAAATGGAAGCGGCAGGGCCGGAAACGGTGCAGGTCGTCTTGACGTGGTTGGGCATGAGGGCCTCGAGAAAGGACACGGCCGCACCGCATCGCCCCCGAGGAGGCGATGGGCTAGGACGCGATGATTGGTGTGCGCAGGGGGAGACCGACGGCCTTACGGCAGGTCGACCAGCAAAGCTTGCGGCGCCGGAGCGTGGTATTGAGGGACGCGGAGCGGGTTGTGGTAGCCCTCAGGCAGGAACCCCTGCAAGTCGTGCTTGATGTAATGCGCCGCCCCCACCTGGGCGAGCAGCTCTATCATCCGCAGCGTGTAGTCGCGCCAATCGGTTGTCTTCGTGATTGGCAGGTAATTGGCTCGCCCAACCTTGTAGAGGTCTACGAACGCATGCGTTTCGCGGACAATCTCCAAGCTGACCTCAACGTCAATGGTCGGCTCCAACGACACAAAGGTGAAGATGCCCCGCTCATGGAATTCCCGCAGCGCCCTAATGCGGTCTTCGGGCAACGCCGCGCCGGGCTCCCACTTGCGAGAGAAATTGTCATCGAGGCTGGTGAGCGTCGCGGCGAAGGCGTCGCGGTCGGGCCGAAAGAGGTCGATGTCGCGCAGCGCCCGCGTGCCACCCTTGGTCAGGGTGCAAAAGCCGAGGCCATGTTCAATCAAAACCTCGAGCGTGGCCCGCGTCAGGCTGGTGTCGCCCGGATGGTAGGGGTCGCTGGTAAACGACAGCATGACCTGCTCAGTGATGCCCGCAGCCTGGTATTTGCGCGCGTCTTTGCGCAACGCGGTGATGAAGTTTGGCCGGGCAACCGCCCCCGCGTTAAATTCAGCACGCGTAATCTTCAAGACGCCGGGCACATAGCAATAGGCGCAAGCGTGGGCGCAACCCCTGTAGGGATTTGCCGCCAGAGGTGCATACTCACCGGCTTGACCTGCGGGCTCGTAAATGTAGGCACAATTCTTGACCGGGTTTTTTGCGGGTCCGCTCAGTTCCGCGGACATATGCTTCTGCGCCGCCGCACTGTCTGTCTTCTTTTTCATTCTAAATCTCCTTATCCTTGGCGCGCCGCCGCGCTCTCGCCCCGCCGAGCGCGGCCCTGCGCCATCCATTCCGACCAATCGGATCGGGTCATCCAACGGACGGGCCGCTAATCCGCCGCTCCTCCCGCCGACTTGCGGAGGCACTCAACCGCCAGCGACGGCGGGCCTAGGAACGGGCTTTTGCCTGCGCCTTCCGGCGCGCCGCGCGGTTCGGTTCATCGGACGGCACTCGCGATGCGCTGGGCGACTGCAGGGCATCAAGCCACGCCTGAGCGGCGGCTTTTAGCTGCGGCGTCGGGGATGGCGCGAGGAGGTCGCCAAGGCGGCTCTCGCCAAAGACATCCTCCCAGTCGCCGTCGCGCGTCAACGAGTCGATGCGACCGTCGGCACCACGCCCGATGGCATACAACCCCTGAATGCCGCCAAGGCGCGAGCGGCATATGACCGCAACGGCCTCATCCTTCACGACCTTGCCAGTGACCGGGTCGGTGCGAGGGAGCCAAACCTCGCACATGGCGTAATACCGCTCGACCTCCTCGACGAGCATCATGGCCCGCACCGTGTCGAAATACTGGTCCTTCTCGGCCGGGCTACTGATGGTCATCGGGAAGACCATGTCGTACCGATTGCCACTGGCCACGATGACCCCTTCCACCGATTCAACCCGCTCCTTCGCCATTCCCTGGAGCAT